>Ga0080006_1156115_pt1 | contig 164049 bp, 158 predicted proteins | sample RS3BMetagenome_FD_69209 | JGI IMG/M metagenome (GOLD analysis project Ga0080006, IMG submission 69209) | Ferric oxide microbial mat and aquatic microbial communities from Rainbow Spring, Yellowstone National Park, USA - RS3B (SPADES... ...
CCCAGCGGAATGGGGCCTGGGCCCTGACCTAACCGGCCAGAACGCCCCCAGACCCTTGCCAGCACCCCAACCGTCGGCTCAGACTGCTATCGGCGAGAAGAATGACCACGTTGTCGACCTCAAAGGTCTGACCTACTGCCGCACAGACGGCCTTGTCGGCGTTCTTCCCGCCCCCAACCAAACCCTTGTTCAGTGCCCTCCTAGGACGCGCGATCCGCAGAATCAGGCGTGGTTTCGCCCCCCCCCGTGCCAGCAGCCGCCCGATGAACGTCACGATGGCGAACTCCAGGCCGTACTTGCCCCGGATCACGCCCGCCAGACGCGCAACGGTCGCTGCGTCGGTGATCACCGTCGCGCCCGATCCACATCGGCGTCGCAACGGCGGTGCCGTCCTTCTTGAACGTGGTCAACGACACGAATTTTTCGGCCGCGAACGCCGATAACGCCGTTGTCATCGCGCTCCTTGCTCCATGCTGGGGTGGAAAGTGGTCGGTCTCTGCAGACAAGGGTATGGCAGCCAATATGGGTGACGATGTCCGCCGCTGGTGCTTCGCCGACCAGCTCGGGCCGCATTTCCTCGACAAACCCGACCAGCCGGTGCTGCTGGTCGAGTCGCGGGCAGCTTTCGCTCGTCGGCGCTTTCATCGCCGCAAGGCGCATCTGGTGGTCTCGGCGTTGCGACACCGCGCTGCCGAGCTCGGCGATCAGGCCGTGTTCCTGCAGACTCGCACCTATCGTGCGGCGCTGGACCAGCTCGACGAGCCGGTCAGTGTGTGCCAGCCCACCTCGTGGGCTGCCGACCGCTTTGTGCGATCGCTGCCGAATGTCGAGGTGCTGCCGGCCCGCGGGTTCTGCACCGACCGCCACGCATTCGGCGAGTGGGCCAAGGGCCATCGAACCCTCAAACTGGAGAACTTCTACCGCGATGCGCGACGAAGGTTCGCCCTGCTGATGGATGGCAACCAGCCCGCCGAGGGCCGGTGGAATTTCGACGCCGATAACCGCGAGCCCGCGCCCAAGGGTGGCGACCTCGGGATGAAGCCACCGTGGCGGCCCGAGGAAGACGAAATCGACGAGCAGGTCCGCGCGGACCTGGACCGCTGGGAGCGCGACGGCGACGTGTCGTTCGTGGGACGCGACGGGCCGCGCGAATTCGCCGTCACCGCAGCCGAAGCGCAGAAAGCCCTCACGGTTTTCGTGCGAGATCGCCTGCCGCACTTTGGCCCTCATGAAGATGCGATGCTCAGCGGTGACCGCTTCATGGCGCACAGCCTGCTGTCGGCACCGATGAATCTAGGCCTGCTCGACCCGCTCGACTGCGCATATGCCGCCGAAGACGCCTACCGCGCCGGCAAGGCGCCGCTGGGCAGCGTCGAGGGCTACGTCCGGCAGTTGATCGGTTGGCGCGACTACATCTGGCATGTCTACTGGCATTTCGGGAAAGGCTACGGTCGGCGCAATGCGCTCGACGCGCATGCTCAGGTTCCGACATGGTTCGCCGAGTTGGATGCCGACGCCGTCGACGCGCGCTGCCTGAAGGACGTGCTGGCCCAGGTCCGCGATCACGGCTGGGTGCACCACATTCCACGGCTGATGGTGTTGTCGAATTACGCACTGCAGCGCGGCTGGAACCCCGCCGCGATCACCGACTGGTTCCACCGCTGCTTCGTCGACGGCTACGAGTGGGTGATGGTCGCCAACGTGGTCGGCATGTCCCAGCACGCCGACGGCGGCATGATGGCCACCAAGCCCTACACCTCGGGCGGCGCCTACATCAACAGGATGAGCAACTACTGCTCCGACTGCCGTTATCGGCCGTCGGAGCGGGTCGGCGAACGGGCCTGCCCCTTCACCGGCGGGTACTGGTGGTTTTTGGAGCGCAACGCCAAACACCTGGCCAACAATCCACGGATGAATCAGCCGCTGGCCGGCATGCGACGCCTCAAAGACCTCGATGACGTCGTCGAACAGCAGCAAAGCCTGGGTGGGCGCGCCCCCTAATGCTCGCCGTCGACCGGTTCATCGCAGCGCCGCCGTCGGTGGTGTGGAACATCCTGGTAGATCTCGACTTCTGGCCGCAGTGGGGTCCGACCGTCAGCGCGGCCTGGCTCGACCCCCCGCACACCCAATTGGAGTTGAACGTAACCGGCAACGTGCGAACGGTGTTGGGCCTCGCCGCCCCGTTCGTCATCACCGAGTTCGAGCCGGGCCGGCAGTGGGGGTGGAAGGTGGCCGGCATCCCGGCAACCCAGCACCGCGTCGAGCCGTCCGGCAGTTGCGCGCGAGCGAGCATGTCCGTTCCGTGGTGGGCGGCCGGTTATCTGTCGGTGTGCGCGATCGCCTTACATCGCATCGAGGTCCTCGCGACCACCGGACCGTGATTCTCACCAGCCCATGGAGCCCGGTATTCCCTTGAACGGCCCCACAATCCAGCTGGTGATCCAGCCGCCGTAGAAGCCGCCCGGCTGCGGCGTCACCACCTCTGCGTTGACGGTGCAGCGGTCCACCGCCGCGGCCATCACGGCGACCGCACCGGCCAGGGCGGTGAACCCGCGGGTCGGGCGAAGGTAGGTCCAGCCCGCCCGTGGCGCCACCTTCGCGTCGGTCACCAGGTCGTAATACGTTGCCTGCCCTTTCCATTCACACCACGACGCACCGTCGGCGCGACGCAGCGCCCCGGCGGCGAAGCAACTCGCGGGCAGGTAGTAGGTCGGCGGGTGACTGGTCTCCAACACCCGCCAGGCCCGCGTGGTGGAGGCGATCGTTCGGCCACCCAACTCGACGGTGATCGAGCCTTCGAACTCCTCCAGCCTCGGCGGCCGCGGGTAATCCCACACCGACTCCTGTCCAGGTCCCGGTTTCTCGGGCGTCGGCCACGGTTTCACATTGCCATTGTGCCCCGATTCACACAATGTGTGAGTCGCCGCACGGCGGGTAATCTGCAGCGTCGGGTCGCAGTCTTGCGGCGCTGGAAACGAAAGAGGGCGCTGTGACCGATAACGCTGATTCGATTCCGCCGGTGCACGGCGAGCAGTGGCCGGGCAAGGCGTACCCGCTGGGCGCCACCTACGATGGCTCGGGCACCAACTTCGCGGTGTTCAGCGAGGTCGCTGCGAAGGTCGAACTGTGCCTGTTCGACGCCGACGACAACGAATCCCGGGTGCCGCTCAACGACGTGGACGGCTTCGTCTGGCACGGTTTTCTGCCTGCCGTCGAGCCGGGGCAACGCTACGGCTACCGGGTCCACGGGCCCTACGACCCGTCGCAGGGTCAGCGGTGTAACCCGAACAAGCTGCTGCTGGATCCGTACGCGAAAGCCATCGACGGCAGCTTCGAGTGGCACCAGTCGCTGTTCAGCTACAACTTCGGCGACCCGGATAGCCGCAACGACGACGACTCCGCACCGAACATGCCGAAGTCGGTGGTGATAAACCCGTACTTCGACTGGGGCAATGACCGTCCGCCGGACCACGAGTACGCCGACACCGTCATCTACGAGGCGCACGTCAAGGGGCTGACGGAGCTGCATCCCGACATTCCCGAGCGGATGCGCGGCACCTACGCCGGCATCGCCCATCCGGTGATCATCGAGCACCTGAAAAGTCTGGGCGTCAACGCGATTGAGCTGATGCCGGTGCACCACTTCGCGAACGACTCCACACTGATGGACAAGGGACTGTCAAACTATTGGGGCTACAACACGATCGGCTTCTTCGCCCCCGACTTCAAGTACACCTCCAGCAGCACACCCGGCGGTCAGGTGCAGGAATTCAAGACGATGGTCCGTGCCCTGCACGACGAAGGCATCGAAGTGATCCTCGACGTGGTGTACAACCACACCGCCGAGGGCAACCACCTGGGCCCGACGCTGTCGATGCGCGGAATCGACAACGCCGCTTACTACCGCTTGGTCGACGACGACAAGCAGTACTACCTGGATTACACCGGCACCGGCAACAGCCTCAACGTCGGCAATCCGCATTCGCTGCAACTGATCATGGACTCGCTGCGGTACTGGGTGACCGAGATGCATGTGGACGGTTTCCGCTTCGACCTGGCCGCGACACTGGCCCGTGAGTTCTATGACGTGGATCGGCTGTCGGCATTTTTCGAACTGGTGCAACAGGATCCGACCGTTAGCCAGGTCAAGCTGATCGCCGAACCGTGGGATGTGGGCCCAGGCGGTTATCAGGTCGGCAACTTCCCGCCGCAGTGGACGGAGTGGAACGGGAAATTCCGCGACACCGTGCGCGACTACTGGCGAGGCGAACCTGCGACACTGGGCGAGTTCGCCTCTAGGCTGACCGGCTCGGCCGACCTCTACGAGCACACCTCCCGGCGGCCGGTGGCGTCCATCAACTTCGTCACGGCCCACGACGGGTTCACATTGCGCGACCTGGTGTCTTACAACGAAAAGCACAACGAGGCCAACGGAGAAGACAACAACGACGGTGAAAGCCACAACCGATCCTGGAACTGCGGCGTCGAAGGCCCGACCGACGACCCGGAAGTCAACGCGCTGCGCGCCCACCAGCAACGCAACTTCCTCGCGACAACTTTACTGTCGCAGGGAGTTCCGATGATCTCGCATGGCGACGAACTCGGCCGCACTCAGAACGGCAACAACAACGGCTTCTGCCAGGACAACGAGATCACCTGGGTGCACTGGGATTCGATGGATACCGATCTGCTGGACTTCACCCGATCGGTGTCCGCGCTACGGGCCGCTCATCCGGTGTTTCGTCGGCGACGCTTCTTCCGAGGGGTGCCGGTGCGGCGGCGCGGCACGGAGGGACAGCCAGACATCTCCTGGTTCCGCCCGGATGGCTCCGAAATGAGCGACGAGGACTGGGATTCGGGCTTCGGCAAGTCCGTCGCGGTCTACCTGAACGGCCTGGGTATCACCGACCTCGATGCCCGCGGCCAGCGAGTGACCGACGACTCGTTCTTCCTGTGCTTCAACGCCCACCATGAGCCGATCGAATTCACGGCGCCACCCCAGGAGTTCGGCAGCACTTGGGCGCTCGTGGTCGACACCGCGGTAGCGTCCGGGAATCTGGAGGACTCGCAACCGATTCCGGCCGGAAATGCCATTAAAGTCGCAGCGCGGGCCATGGTGGTGTTGCGGGCCGGCGTCGAGTAAGCCGCGGCCCGCAACAGTTTCCGATCAGCCGTGCGGCGCCTCAGAGATCTTGCTGTCCGGCTTGCCCAGTGTCTGGCAGTAGGTTGCGACGGACAACCGGGTGGTAGTGATCTGCAAGTTGGCCGGGTCGGCACCGCTCTTGTCCTTGAGCATCTTGCTGATTTCCTCGTTCTGTTTTTTCTCGTCCTGCGTGGTGAAGTCTTTGCATTTGGTGTCACCACCGGTGTTGACAATCTGCGAAGCCGAACAGCCACTGAACAGAACTGCGGCGATCGCCAGTGCGACGGGTGCCGTTGCCCTCATTATCGAGTCCTTTCCTCAGAACGATATGAGCAACTCTTTGTACACCGCGGCGCGCCTTTTCAAACGCTAAGTCGGCTTTATCCGGATGCGGATGGGCCCACGAGGCCGTTCCTGCGGATCAACGACGAAACCGCGCTGGGTGACGTCCACGCGCCCGTCACACGCCAATTCGAACGCGATGCGGCGACTCTCCCCGGACAGCTCACGCCAGGCCGCGCCACCGACCGCGCGGGCTGCATCCGACGGACAGATGCTGGAGTCAGGTCCGCGGTGGCGCGCGAGCGCCAGGATCGCCGCGCGTAACCGGGACGCGACAGTTCCGCCGCCGAGCGCTGTCTTCGCACACCGGGCAGCGGGACTGCCGCCGCCGGCCACTCGGGTCAGCTCACGGTGCGGATCGCCACTCATCACGCCAGGCTAAGTGCTCAGGGCAGCACCGTCACCGAACGCTACTTCGGGCCCTTACCCGCCGAGGTCGACGTGCAGAAGGCCCGCTGGCGAGCGATCAGCCCTTGCGGGTCTTGATCGCGTCGGTCAGTTGCGGCGCGACCTTGAACAGGTCGCCGACAATTCCATAGTCGGAGATCTCGAAGATCGGCGCCTCTTCGTCCTTGTTGACCGCGACGATGGTCTTCGAGGTCTGCATGCCGGCGCGGTGCTGGATGGCCCCGGAGATGCCCAGCGCGATGTAGAGCTGCGGCGAGACCGTCTTGCCGGTCTGGCCCACCTGGAATTGGCCCGGGTAGTAGCCGGAGTCCACCGCGGCACGCGAGGCGCCGACCGCGGCACCCAGCGAGTCGGCCAGTTCCTCGACAACGCTGAACTTGTCGGCGCTGCCGACGCCACGACCACCGGACACCACGATGCTGGCCTCGGTCAGCTCCGGGCGGTCGCCGGCGACGGCGGGCTCCCGAGAAGTGATCTTGGTGGCGTTCTCGGCGGGCTCGGGCACCTCGACCTCGACCTTCTCGCCCGCGCCGTCGGCCGGCTCGGCCTCGATCGCACCCGGCCGCACGGTGATCACCGGGGTGTCGCCGTTGGCCTGACCCTCCACGGTGTACGCGCCACCGAAGATGGACCACACCGCCTTGTTGTCGGGCTGCACCTCGACCACGTCGACCAACAGGCCCGAACCGATCCGGGCGGCGAGCCGGCCCGCGATCTCCTTGCCGTCGGCGTTAGCGGCCAACAAAACGGCTGCCGGAGTTGCGGATTCGGCCAGTGCGGCAAGCACGTCGACGACCGGGGTGATCAGGTAGTTCTCTGCGTTGTCGGATTCGGCGACGTAGATCTTCGCGGCGCCGGCCGACTTCAGCCCGTCGATGAGCGGCTCGGCGGTGCCGGGCTTGCCCACCACCACAGCGGCCGGCTCACCCAAAACCCGCGCCGCTGTGATCAGTTCGGCAGTGACCTTCTTGATCGCGCCTTCAGCGTGCTCGACGAGCACCAATACTTCAGCCATGAGTTATTCCGTGTCTTTCGGTTAAAGGTTCAGGTCTTCAGATGATCTTCTGGCCGACCAGGTACTTGGCGATGTCATTGCCGCCCTCACCCTCGTCGGCGATCTTCTCGCCCGCAGTCTTCGGCGGCTTGGGCGTGGACGACAGCACCTTGGACCCGGCGTTGTCCAGCCCGACCTCGTCTGCCTCGACACCGATTTCGGCCAGCGTGAGCGTGGTGACTTCCTTCTTCTTCGCGGCCATGATGCCTTTGAAGGACGGGAAGCGGGGCTCGTTGATCTTCTCGTTGACGCTCACCACCGCGGGCAGCGTCGCCTCGACGGTGAACACACCGTCGTCGGTCTCCCGCTCGCCGGTGATCTTGTCGCCGTCCAGCGACAGCTTGCGCAGGTGAGTCAGCTGCGGCAGGCCGAGGTATTCGGCGATGACGGCGGGAACCGCGCCGCCGGTGCCGTCGGTGGCCTCGTTGCCGGCGATGACCAGGTCGGTGCCCTCGATGGTGCCCAGCGCACGCGCCAGCGCCCACCCGGTCTGCACGACGTCCGAGCCGTGCAGACCGTCGTCGAGTAGGTGAACGGCTTTGTCGGCGCCCATGGACAGCGCCTTGCGAATCGCCTCGGCAGCCCGCGCCGGGCCGGCGGTCAGCACGGTGACCGATCCCTCGGTACCGTCGGCGGCTTCCTTTTCGCGGATCAGCAGCGCTTCTTCCACAGCGCGCTCGTTGATCTCGTCCAGGACGGCGTCGGCGGCCTCGCGGTCGAGCGTCCAGTCGCCGTCGGTGAGTTTGCGCTCTGACCAGGTGTCCGGAACCTGCTTGATCAGGACCACGATGTTCGTCATGAGAGTGGCTCGTCCTCCTCGAGTGCGCCCTGCAGCCAAAGGCCGCAGAACTTAGGTCACGTCTTATGCACACCGCACCCGCATGTTACTGGCTGGTAACTTAGTGTGGTTTGCTCCCCCACCATAGCGGGTCGGCCTGCAGGTTCTGCCCCCCGGTGCCGTCGTCAGCGGGCAGCGTGCCGACCCAGACGCCGGATTAGCCGTAGTGATGCATTCGCGAACAGGTCGGCACGCGTTAGCCTGCCTATGCAATGAGCGCATTCACACCTGAGGTTCCGCGCGCGCCCGCGGACACCGCCCTGCCGTTGACCGGTGAACGCACCGTCCCGGGTCTCGACGTGGAGAACTACTGGTTTCGCCGCCACGAGGTGGTCTACCAGCGGTTAGTGCAGCGTTGCGCGGGCCGCGACGTGCTTGAAGCAGGTTGCGGCGAGGGCTACGGCGCCGACCTCATCGCCGAAGTCGCGCGGCGGGTGACCGCGGTGGACTACGACGAGGCGACCGTCGCGCACGTGCGCGCCCGTTATCCGCGGGTGCGGGTGATCCACGGCAACCTGGCCGAGCTGCCGTTGCCGGACCGATCGGTGGACGTCGTGGTCAACTTCCAGGTGATCGAGCACCTGTGGGATCAACCACAGTTCATCGGTGAATGTGCCCGCGTCCTGCGTCCGTCGGGACTGCTGATGGTGTCCACTCCCAACCGGATCACGTTTACGCCGGGCCGCGACACCCCGATCAATCCGTTTCACACCCGGGAGCTCAACGCAGACGAGCTGATGGAGCTGCTGCACCACGCCGGCTTCGCAATAGCCGGCATGTACGGAGTTTTCCACGGCCCGCGGCTGCTCGAGATGGACGCCCGGCATGGCGGCTCGATCATCGACGCCCAGATCGAGCGCGCGGTTGCCGATGCGCCGTGGTCGGACGAGCTGCTGGCCGATGTCGCCGCGGTCGCCGCCGCGGACTTCGACCTCGTCGAAGCCGGCACCGATACGGCGCGGCACATCGACGACAGCCTGGACCTGGTGGCGGTCGCGGCGCGCCCCGCCCACGGCGACGGTGCCGGCGCAGCCGGGATCGAGGAGCGGCGCACGTGACACCACCGTCTGAGAACACAGTCCCCGGGATGTTCACCCTGGTGCTGCACACCCATCTCCCGTGGCTGGCCCATCACGGCCGTTGGCCGGTCGGCGAAGAGTGGCTCTACCAGTCGTGGGCGGCGTCCTACCTGCCGCTGCTGCAAGTCTTACGCCGACTGGCCGACGAAGACCGGCACCGGCTGATAACGCTGGGCGTCACACCGGTCGTGATGGCGCAGCTCGACGACCCGTATTGCCTCGACGGAATGCATCATTGGCTGGCCAACTGGCACCTGCGGGCGGCCGAGGCCGCCAGCGTCCGCCCCGGCGATTCCACCGACGGCTCCCCCGCATCGGCCCCGGAGGCGCTGCGCGCCTTCGGCATTCGCGAAATGGCGAAAACCGAGTGCGCGCTGGAGGATTTCACCACCTACTGGCGCCACGGCGCCAGCCCACTGCTACGCGGACTGATCGACGCGGGCACCGTCGAGTTGTTGGGCGGCCCGCTCGCCCACCCGTTCCAGCCGCTGCTGAATCCGCGGCTCCGCGAGTTCGCGCTACGCGAAGGACTGGCAGATTCCCGGCAGCGGTTGTCGCACAAGCCAACTGGGATCTGGGCTCCCGAATGCGCCTACGCCCCCGGCATGGAGCATGACTATGCCGCGGCGGGAGTCGGCCACTTCATGGTCGACGGCCCGTCGCTGCATGGCGACACCGCGCTGGGGCGGCCGGTCGGCGACTCCAGCGTCGTCGCGTTCGGTCGCGACCTGCAGGTGAGCTATCGGGTGTGGTCGCCAAAGTCCGGCTACCCGGGCCACGCCGCCTACCGCGACTTTCACACTTATGACCACCGCACCGGGCTCAAGCCGGCCCGGGTCACCGGCCGCAACGTGCCCTCGGACAAGAAGGCGCCCTATGATCCCGAGCGCGCCGAGCGCGCCATCGACAGCCACGTAGCCGATTTCGTCGATGTGGTGCGCCGACGGCTTACATCCGAGTCCGAGCGCATCGGCCGGCCGGCCCACGTGGTGGCGGCGTTTGACACCGAGTTGTTCGGCCACTGGTGGTACGAGGGCCCGGCGTGGCTGGACCGGGTGTTGCGGGCATTGCCCGCAGCAGGGGTGCGGGTCGGCACACTCAGCGATGCCGTCCGCGCGGGTTTCGTCGGCGATGCGGTCGAATTGCCGCCCAGCTCTTGGGGTTCCGGTAAGGACTGGCAAGTGTGGTCCGGCGACAAAGTTGCCGATCTGGTACAGCTCAACGCCGAAGTCGTCGACACCGCGTTGGCATGCGTCGACAAGGCGCTGAACCAGACGGCGTCGTTGGACGGGCCCATCCCCCGCGATCACGTCGCCGACCAGATTCTGCGTGAGACCCTGCTCACGGTGTCCAGCGACTGGCCGTTCATGGTGAGCAAGGACTCGGCGGCCGACTACGCCCGCTATCGCGCGCATCTGCACGCACACGCCACCCGCGAAATCGCCGGCGCCTTGGCTGCGGGTCGCCGTGCGGTGGCACAACGGCTGGCCGATGGCTGGAACCGCGCCGACGGACTGTTCGGCGCGCTGGATGCCCGGAGGCTGCCGCGATGAAGATCCTGATGGTGTCGTGGGAGTACCCGCCGGTGGTGATCGGCGGACTCGGCCGGCACGTTCATCACCTGTCCACCGCGCTCGCCGCCGCCGGCCATGACGTCGTCGTGCTCTCGCGGCGCCCGGCCGACACCGACCCAACCACCCACCCGTCATCGGATGAGATCAACGACAACGTCCGGGTGGTCGCGGCAGCGCAGGACCCGCATGAGTTCGCCTTCGGCACCGACATGATGGCCTGGACACTGGCGATGGGCCACGCGATGGTACGCGCCGGACTTTCGCTCAAGCGACGCCGCAGCGACGACCTGTGGCGGCCCGACGTGGTTCACGCGCACGACTGGCTGGTCGCCCATCCCGCGATCGCGCTTGCCGAATTTTACGATGTGCCAATGGTTTCCACTATCCATGCTACCGAGGCCGGTCGGCATTCCGGATGGGTCTCCGGATCGCTGAGCCGGCAAGTGCATGCCATCGAGTCCTGGCTGGTTCGTGAATCCGACTCGCTGATCACCTGTTCACACTCGATGAGCGACGAGATCACCGAACTCTTCGGCCCCGGGCTGGCCGAGATTACGGCGATCCGCAACGGCATCGACGCGGCGCGATGGCCGTTCGCGCCTCGCACACCGCGGACCGGCCCACCGGAACTGCTGTACGTCGGCCGGCTCGAGTACGAGAAGGGTGTGCACGAGGCGATAGCAGCACTGCCGCGGGTCCGCCGGGCTCACCCCGGTGCCACCCTGACCATCGCCGGCGAAGGTACCCAGCAGGAGTGGCTCGTCGAGCAGGCCCGTAAATACAAGGTGCTCAAGGCGACTCACTTCGCCGGTCGGCTCGACCACGACGATCTGTTGGCCGCGCTGCATCGCGCCGATGCCGCGGTGCTGCCCAGCCACTACGAGCCCTTTGGGCTGGCAGCGCTGGAAGCCGCTGCCGCGGGCACCCCGCTGGTGACGTCGAACATCGGCGGCCTGGGCGAAGCGGTGATCGACGGCGAGACCGGAATGTCCTGCCCGCCAAGGGATGTAGTGCGGCTGGCCAAGGCCGTCATTGCGGTGCTCGACGATCCGGCGGCCGCCCAGCGACGGGCAAGGGCCGCGCGGCAACGTCTGACCGCGGACTTCGACTGGCACACGGTGGCCGACGAAACCGCACAGGTTTATCTGGCGGCCAAGCGTGCCGAACGCCAACCGCTGCCCCGGCTGCCGATCGTGGAGCACGCACTACCGGATCGGTAACGCGTACCGTCGGCGTCATGGGACTTGTGTATTCGAGCGTCATCGACGCACCGATCTACGAGGTGTTCGACTGGCACACCCGGCCCGGCGCCTTCACCCGACTGACGCCGCCGTGGTCGCCGATGCGACTGATCGTCGAGGCTGATTCGCTGGAGAACGGGCGGGCCGAACTCGGCTTGCCGGGCGGTCTGCGTTGGGTGGCCGATCACCAACCCGACGGATACGACCCGCCGCGCCGCTTCGTCGATGCCATCGGCGCCGACGGACTGGCGTCGCTGCCGGCCAAATTGGCGGTGCGCTGGCGGCACACCCACGACTTCGAAGAGGTCGACGGCCACCAGACGCGGGTCATCGACCGGGTCGCGACGCCGGTCCCCGGCGCCGCACTGCGGTCGATGTTCCGCTACCGGCACCAACAGTTGGCCGACGACATCGCCGCGCACCGAGAGGCGGCCGCCCACGGGTTGGCCCCGATCACGGTCGCCATCACCGGGGCCTCCGGGCTGGTCGGCTCGCAGTTGGCTGCCTTCCTGTCCACCGGCGGCCACCGGGTGATCCGGCTGGTTCGGCACGCTGCCACTAAACCCGATGAGCGGCAATGGGATCCAGACAGCCCCGATCCTGGCCTGCTGGCCGGGATCGACGCGGTGATCCACCTCGCAGGCGCCTCGATCGCGGGCCGCTTCAACGACGCTCACCGAGCCGCGATCCGCGACAGTCGGATCGGGCCGACGCGACGCTTGGCCGAGCTGATCGCGCAATCGAGCGATGCGCCCAAGGTGCTGGTCAGCGCATCGGCCGTCGGCTACTACGGCTACGACCGCGGCGATGAGACGCTGACCGAAGGCAGCGATCGCGGTGACGGATTTCTGGCCGATGTGGTCGCCGACTGGGAGGATGCGACGATCCCGGCCGAGCAGGCGGGCGCCCGGGTGGTACGGGTGCGCACCGGGATCGTGCAGTCTCCCGCCGGCGGGACACTGCGTCTACTCCGGCCGCTGTTCGCTGCCGGACTCGGCGGGCGACTCGGCACCGGTCAGCAGTGGTTGTCGTGGATCGGGATCGACGACCTCGTCGACGTCTACCACCGCGCACTCTGGGATAACGACCTCTCCGGTCCGGTCAACGCGGTGGCCCCCGACCCTGTTCGCAATGTCGAATACACCCGGGTGCTGGCACAGGTGCTGCACCGGCCCGCGCTGCTGCCGGTCCCGTCGCTCGGACCGAAGGTGCTACTCGGCGATCAGGGTGCACGCGAACTGGCCCTGGCCAACCAGCGAGTGCTACCCGTGCGACTGCAACGCGCTGATCATCACTTCCGCCAGCCCGGCCTCGAGCAGGCCCTGCGACACGTCCTTGGCCGCGGTTAGAGACCGCGCGGCGCCGCCTTGACGGCGGCGACAGCAGGCGGGTCGCCCTCGAACGCGAGGCGCGCCGCGTCCCGGCCCGACACGAACAGCAGCAGTTCCTGCGGTTCGCCGGTGATCGTGACCGGGTCGCCGCGACCTACCCGCGCGATCTGCTCGCCCGCCGGTGTCTCCAGCCGGACCAGGGCGGGCGACCTGCTCAGCATGATCCGGCTCATCAGCGCGAGCTGACGCCGCAACTGGCCGGCGGTCGACGCGTCGAGCTCGCGCGGCTCCCAGCCTTCCACCGCTCGCCGGACGTCCTCGTGGTGGATGAACATCTCGCCGAGATTGGCGACCGGGTCGAGCAGCTTGAAGGGCGAGTACAACGGCGGACCGGACGCGACTTGGTCGACGAGGGCATCCCAGCTGTTCGACCGCGCAACTTTGTCCTGCACTTTTGCGGTGTAACCGGCCAAGAACGGCACCGCGATGCCCGCCGTTGCGTCCAGACGCCGTTCGCGGACGATCAGATGCGCGGTGAGGTCGGTGGTGTTCCACCCCTCACACAGGGTCGGGGCATGGGGTCCCACTTCACGAAGGGTGGCCACCAGAGCACTTCGTTCACGCTGCGCTGCACTCATCGGCGCCGCTCCTCCTCATCGCTTCACTCTGCATCGATCGCGAGTCGTGAAGCCCACACTATGGGACGTCCCCGCTGGCAAGCGGCAGAGATGTTCAGTAAGTTAATGTTTAACCCTGTGAAGTGAACCTGTTGAGTCGGGTTTGCGGGTTTGTCTTAGCCCTGTGAAGAGGTATGCGCGTGACTTCGAGGCCGACTAGCTTGGTGCTGACACAATCGTCCGAGAGGGGCCTACGTGGGTGAGGTGCGTGCACTGTCGTTAGCACCATCCGCGGCGCCTGCTGAGTTGGATCAGCGCTCGTGGTCGGATCCCGGGCAGTTCGAGTTGTGGCGTATCGAGTTGCGCCGGAAAGTCCTCGACCACCTCAGCGATTTCGTCTCCGGACGGTGCGCAGCCGAATTGGCCGAATCGGGCGTAGAGGTGGCCGGCGAGATCCTGCTGAATTTCGTGGCGGGCGGGAAATGCCTGCGCTCGACCTATATGTACCTCGGCTGGCTCGCGGGCTCCGCAGACAGCGACGAGGCGCTGTTCGCCGCCGCCGGCCTGGAATTGCTGCACGCCTTCGCGCTGCTGCAAGACGATGTGATGGACGCCGCGTCATCGCGTCGCGGCCGCCCCGCCGCGCACATCCAATTCAGCCAATGGCACCGCGACCGAGCGCTGTCCGGCCCGGCGGAACGATTCGGTGAGTCGGCGGCGATCCTGCTGGGCGACCTCTGCCTGATCTGGGCCGAGCAGATACTGCGCGAAAGCGGCGTCGAGCATCGGAGTCTGCAGCAGGCCTGGCCGCGGTACGACGCGATGCGCACCGAACTCGCCTTGGGCCAATTCGCCGATCTCGCAAGCGATGTCCGCGATCTACCCTCGATGGATATGGTCTTGGAAGTGGCCCGTCGCAAGTCGGGCAACTACACCGTGCGCCGGCCCCTGGAGATCGGCGCGGCGATGAGCGGCTGCAGCGATCGCACCATCTCCGGCCTGGGCCGCTACGGCGAAGCGGTCGGCGAAGCGTTCCAGCTTCGGGACGACCTCCTGGGAGTGTTCGGGGCCGCGTCGGTGACCGGCAAGCCCGACGGCCAAGACCTGATCGAACGCAAAGCCACCAGTGTCGTGATCGCCGCACATCAGTTGGCCGATGCGGCTACCCGCAGACAGCTGACCGAGTTGATGAACATCGGGGCCCTCGACGAGGGCCTGATCGAGCGCTGGCGGAGCCTGATCCTCAAGACCGGCGCCGTGGAATGGATCGAGGACACCATCGGTGCGCGGGTCGCGTCGGCGCTCGAGGAACTCGACCAACTCCGGATCAGCGAGGCGGTGCGGGCCGCGCTGACGAACATGGCCGCCGTCTGCACGGAGCGAGCCGAATAATGCGCAACGTGCCAAGCCCCAACAGTCGCGTCGTCGTCGTCGGCGCCGGGCTGTCAGGACTGACCGCGGCCTTACACCTGGCGGGCCGCGGCCGCGAAGTGACCGTCGTGGAGCGGGAGGACTGGCCGGGCGGGCGCGCCGGCCGAGCCGACATCCGAGGCTATCGGCTCGACACCGGACCCACGGTGCTCACCATGCCCGACATCATCGACGAGGCCTTTGCGGCGGTCGGCGACAGCCTTTCGGATCGGCTGGATTTGATGCCGGTGGAGCCCGCATATCGCGCTCAATTCGCCGACGGCAGCAGCCTCGACGTCCACAGTGACGCAGACCTCATGGCGGATGCCATTGAAGAATTCGCCGGCACCAAGCAGGCCGACGGCTATCGGAAGCTGCGCGGCTGGCTGACGAAGTTGTATCACACCGAATTCAACGGGTTCATCGCTGAGAATTTCGATTCCCCACTGGCACTGGTGAATCCGCAGCTGGCGAAGCTGGCGGCCCTGGGCGGATTCCGCAAGTGGGACACCATGGTCAAGCGCTGCATCTCCGACCCGCGACTGCAGCGGGTATTCACGTTCCAAGCGCTGTATGCCGGAGTGGCGCCACGGAAGGCGCTGGCGGTCTACGCGGTGATCGCTTACATGGACACCATCTCCGGGGTCTACTTCCCGCGCGGCGGAATGCGAGCATTACCCGACGCGCTGGCCGCCGCCGCCACCGATGCCGGAGTTCGCTTCAGCTACGGCACAACGGTTACCGGATTGGAGCGCAACGGCAGCCGGGTGGCCGCCGTGCTCACCGACACCGATGAGCGCCTCGCCTGCGACGCCGTGGTGTTGACCACCGAACTGCCGACAACGTACTCGCTACTGGGCCGAAAGCCGCGACGTGTCGGTCGCCTGCAACCGGCGCCCTCGGCAGTCGTCGCACACATCGGCCGGCGCCAGTCCGGGCCGACAAATCAGACACTGGCACACCACAACATCATCTTCGGCGAGGAATGGGACCAGACTTTCGCCGACATCATCCGGGATGGCCGCTTGATGCGGGATCCGTCCCTGCTCGTCACCCGCCCGACGGCCAGCGACCCCAGCCTGGCGCCGGACGGCCACGAATTGTTCTACGTACTGGCTCCCGCGCCGAACCTGGACCGCGGTGTAGTGGACTGGTCGAAAATCGGCGAAAGCTACACCGAGCAGATCATCGATACCGTTGACGCACAGCTGATTCCGGGCTTTCGCGATGGCGCCGAAGTGCTCCATGTCGTCAACCCCGAGGACTGGGCCGCTCAGGGAATGATCGCCGGAACGCCGTTTGCGCTGGCTCACACGTTCGCCCAGACCGGGCCATTTCGCCCGGCCAACACGGTGCGGGGCATCGACAACGCGGTGCTTGCCGGGTCGTCGACGGTTCCCGGCGTCGGCGTGCCCACCGCAATGATCTCCGGCCGGCTGGCTGCCGACCGGGTCACCGGCAACGCCGATCAATCGAAGCAGACCCTGACCTCGAAAGCCGGCCCGTCATGATCCGCACCGAACTGAGCGCCGCAGGTATCGACGATCCGGAATTGCGTGCGGCGTATCAGCGCTGCCGAGCACTGAACGCCACGCACGGCCGTACCTTCTTTCTCGCCACCCGACTCCTGGCCCCGGATCAACGCCCGCCGATTCACGCGCTCTACGGCTTCGCCCGTTACGCCGACGATATTCTCGACGACCTCGACACGTCCTTGGACACTCAGTCCCGGGCGGCGCGCCTGCAACAACTGGCCGACCAGTTCTTCGCCGCCGACCAGCATCCGAGCAACCCGGTGCTGGCCGCGGTCCGGCACACCGCGCGGCGTTACGCGATCGGCGACGAACTGTTCGACGATTTCCTGACGTCCATGCGGATGGACCTCACGATCACCGACAATCCCGACCGCGACGCGCTCAACCTGTACATGAAGGGGTCCGCGGAAGCAATTGGCCTGCAAGTGCTTCCGATCCTGGGCAGCATCGGCTCCGCCGACGAGGCCGCACCGCACGCCGCGGCGTTGGGCAGAGCGTTTCAACTGACGAACTTTCTGCGAGACATCGACGAGGACCTGGTGCGTGGGCGGGTTTACCTGCCGGCCGATGAATTGGCCTCCTACGACGTCGACCGCGAACTGTTGATGTGGTGCCACACCAATCGCACCACCGACCACCGGGTACGCGCTGCGCTGGCCGACCAGCACCACATCGCCCGCGGCGTCTATCGCTACGCCGCCGATGGTGTCGACCTGCTGGAGCCGCGGTCACGGCCGTGCGTCGCGACCGCATTGACGCTCTACGCCGATATCCTCGACCGTATCGAAGACAGCGACTTCGCGGTGTTCAGCCACCGCGCCACGGTGGGCAACGGGCGCCGACTGCGCGTCGCCGGCGCCGGCCTGATCCGCTCGTGGCGGGCACGTCGATCGCATCCCGTCGCGTCAGGTGCGTCCAAATCTGGTGCAGCGTAGTGGATCACTGGCAATATTTGATTGTGCTAGGTGCCTGCCTGACGATCACCCTGCCGCTGGAGATCTTTCGCCCTGGCGTGTACCGGCAGGCGTGGCGGGCCGCGCGCGCTGTGCTACCAGTTGCCGCCGTGTTCGTGCTGTGGGACGAAGTAGCGATCGCCGCCCATATCTGGACCTACAATTCCGCCTACGTCACCGGCGTGGACATCCCGTTCCACATGCCCATTGAAGAGGTCTTGTTCTTCCTGGTGATTCCGTTGTGCGCCTTGCTGACCTACAACGCGGTGAGCGCCATCCTGCGACGGGTCAACCGCCGATGACCGCCGGCGACAACAAACGGTGCAGTGCGATCCCGGCAGGGCGAGAGGAGCGGCGCTAATGCCGGGCCTGGGTTACAGCATTCCCGCCGTGGTTTCGGCGCTGGCTGTCTGCGTACTCGAGTTAATGGTGTTGCGCACCGGCCTCTTTCGGCGTCCGGCTTACTGGCTGTCGATGGTGATTGTGATCGGTTTCCAGATCTTGACCGACGGCTGGCTGACCAAACTGAGCGCCCCCATCGTGATCTACGACAACCGGCAAACCAGTGGTATCCGATTCCCGTTCGACATCCCGATTGAAGACTTTCTGTTCGGCTTCGCCTTGGTCACCGCAGTACTGCTGCTATGGGAGCGACAACGTGAACATCAGTAACACCGGTCTGCCCCGCGAATACGTGCCGGCCGCTTTCGACGTGGGCGCTTCAGCCTACGACCGCCTCGTCGGTACCAGCCCGGGATACCATGCCCACCTTCGACTTTCGGCACAGCGCTTGAGGCTCCCCGACGAGGGACGCGGGCTGCGATTACTGGACGCGGGATGCGGCACCGGCGCATCGACGGCGGCGCTGCTCAGCGTTGCCCCGCGAGCCGACATCGTCGCGATCGACGCGTCAAAAGGCATGCTCGACGAGGCGAAGAACAAGTCCTGGCCGCCGTCGGTTCAATTCGTGCACACGCCCGTTGAAGGCCTCGCCGAGAACGGCGTCGTCGGCCCGTTCGACGGGATCCTGGCCGCGTACCTGATCCGCAACTTGGCCGATCCCGACACCCAACTGAGGGCTCTGCGCGACCTGCTGGCGCCCGGCGCCACTCTGGCGGTGCACGACTACTCGGTGCGCGATTCGCGCGCCGCCACCGCGGTCTGGAACGCGGTGTGTTGGGGCATCATCATTCCCTCGGGTTGGTGGCGAACGCGCGACGCCACCCTGTATCGGCATCTGTGGCGCAGCGTGTTGACATTCGACAGCGCAACACGTCTGCGGCAACGGATGCGTGACGCAGGTTTGGTGGCCGTGCACAGCGAGACCATGCCGGGCTGGGAGAACCACATCGCACACACTTTCCTCGGGGACGCGCCATCATGACCGATCGCCACCGCCGCACATTCCCGGCGCCACCGGGCCTGCCCAGCGCCACCGCGCTGTCGTCGCAGCCTCGAGCCGTCGTCGTCGGTGCAGGCATCGCGGGACTGGCCGCAGCCGCCGGTCTGGCCGAACGCGGCATCGGCGTCGACGTGGTCGAACGCCAGGAGTATCTCGGCGGACGGGTCGGCGCCTGGACCGAGCACGTGGACGGCGAAGAACTCCCCATGAACCGGGGTTTCCACGCTTTCTTCCGCCAGTATTACAACCTGCGGGCACTCCTGGGCCGCGTCGATCCCACGCTGTCGATGCTGACCGCGGTCGACGACTACCCGCTCGTCGACGGCGCCGGTCGCCAGGACACCTTTCGAGGTCTCCCCAAGACCCCGCCATGGAACGCGCTGGTATTCGCGCTGCGAAGCCCCACTTTTCGGCTCACCGACCTGCTCAGGATCGACGCCCGCGCCGCCGCGCCGCTGGCCGCGGTGTCGCTGCCGGACATTTTCGACCGCCTTGACCACGTCGACGCCGAGACGTTCCTGAAAAGCATCAATTTCCCTGAGGCGGCGCGGCACTTGGCCTTCGAGGTCTTCTCCCGCAGCTTCTTCGCCAGCCCCGCCGAGCTGTCCGCCGCGGAATTGGCCACCATGTTCCACATCTATTTCCTCGGCTCCAGCGAGGGCCTGATCTTCGACGTCGCCAACTCCAATTTCGACACCGCATTGTGGGAGCCGCTCCGGCAGTACCTCGTCGGTCTCGGAGTCCGCTTCCATCAGGGTATTTCCGTATCGCGCGTCAGCAGCGGCGATGGTCAGAGATTTCACGTCCACACCGATGCCGGCGATCAACTCGACGCCGATGCCGTTGTCCTGGCTACCGACATCACCGGACTGCAACGGATCGTCGAGGCATCACCGGGCCTCGGCAACGACCTGTGGCGGGCCCGGATCAAGCGACTACGCATCGCCCCGCCGTTCCTCGTGCAGCGGTTGTGGCTGGACCGCCCGGTGGCCGTTGGCCGGGCCGCATTTTTGGGCACCTCCGGCCACGAACCGGTCGACAACATCAGCGTCTTGGAGCGTTATGAGCGCCAAGCCGCCGACTGGGCCCAGCGCACCGGCGGCTCGGTGGTCGAATTACATTCGTATGCAGTCGAATCCGCTCAGCCGAAGGATGCGATGCTCGATCAACTGCACACCCTGTACCCGGAAACCAACGGCGCGCGGATCGTCCACGAACGGGTGCTGGAGCACCACGATTGTCCGCTGTTCGCGCCGGGGTCCTACGCACACCGGCCCAGTGTGCTGACACCGCAGCCGGGGCTGGTACTGGCCGGCGACGGCGTACGCATCGACTTGCCGGTTGCACTGATGGAACGTGCTGCCACCACCGGCTGGACGGCCGCCAACGAGATCCTGCAGCGATGGGGCCTCACCGGCCACGAGCTATGCACGGTTCCCACCCAGGGCCGCTCGGCCCTGCTACGGTATCTCGCTGGCCGAGGGAGGCTTTCGCAACGATGAGCATCCGCGACACCGTACGACGCCGCTGGCCGAAAGATTGGCCACTGCAGCCCATCCCGCCGGGCAACTGGTCGGAGCAGCGTCCGACCTACCGGGACGCGTCCCCGGCGATCATCAAGGCCGCGTTGGACCGGTCGCAGCGCCGACCGACGGGCAACTGGTACACCTTCGCCGCCAGTCGCGACGTCGGCAGCGGTAAACCGCTCGGGTTCAACGTGGCCGGTGTCGAGTTGGTCGCCTGGCGCGATCGACAGTCCAGGCTGTGCGTCGGCCCTCGCAGTTGCCCCCACCTGGGCGCCGACCTGGCGACTGCTGCGATCCACAACGACGACCTGGTCTGCCGATGGCACGGGCTGTGTCTCGGCCGCGACACCGACGAATACCGTTGGCGGCTCCTGCCAAGCTGCGACGACGGCGTGCTGGCGTGGGTCCGCCTCGACGCCGTCGGAGGTGAAGAACCGCTTGATTATCCGGTGATCCCAACCCGGCCGACCGGTGACACGTTGAATGCCGTGGCGATGATGGTCGGGACTTGCGAACCGTCCGACGTCATCGCCAACCGGCTCGACCCCTGGCACGGCGCGTGGTACCACCCCTACTCGTTCACCCAGCTCGAAGTGCTCAGCACTCCCACCGAAGCCACGGACAGCTTCCTTGTTGCGGTGACATTCCGGATCGGCCGTGTCGGCGTACCGACTGTGGCTGAGTTCACCAGCCCGGAAGCGCGCACCATCGTGATGCGCATCGTGGACGGTGAAGGCGTGGGCAGCGTAGTCGAAACTCACGCCACCCCAGTCGGTTTGGTCCCTGACAAGCTGCCACGGACCGCGGTGATCGAAGCGACGATCGCACATTCCGAGCGGACCGGTTTCCGGCGCGCGCTGTCCGCCGCTCCGTTAATCACACCGCTCATGCGGATAGCAGCGGCCCGGCTGTGGAAGGACGACCTGGCCTACGCCGAGCGTCGCTACCAGCTACGGGCTGGCATCCGGTAGCAGTTAGGACGCCGCAGCTGTGTCGGCGCCGCTTGCTCTCGCCGTGATGTCACGGGCGATACCGGCGAACACCGCGTCGCGTAACAACGTCGACATCGCCCAAAATGCTTCCCCAACAAGGCCGTAGGGCTGAAACAACACCCGCTGACGAAAAAGGGAGTGACCGTGTCCCAGGTCGCGGACCGACAGCTCCAGCCACAACCGTCCGGGTAGCGAAACGTCAGCCCGCAGGCGCAATAGCCGCGGCCGATCGACATGCTCGACCCGCCACCAGTCCAGCGCCTCGCCGGGGTGGAGTTGACGCGGTCGCTGTGAACGCTGCTGACCGTTCCCGTTTCGACCGGTCCAGCCGCGCAGCGCCCACGCCGGTGGCGCTGCCGACCAGCCGTGCTCGGCACCGATCGACTCGAACACCCGCCACAACGTCTCGGCGTCGGAATCGACACGTCGTTCCGACACCTGCTCGTGCAGCGCACCGCCGGCCCAATCCGGATCCGTGGGCAACGGCTGCGACGGGGCTTCGTCGTCACCGGGGCGCGACCACCGCGTGGTCAGTGTCCTGTCGCGAGTCCGCTCCAGCGCCAGTTCGACGGCGTCCTCGTAGTGCGTCAAACCGTTCGCCGGGTCGGGGATGTGGTTGGCGATGTCGTGCTCGGCGCACACCACGTCGTTCTCCAACGACTCCATCAGAGACGAGACCAACGATCGTGGCAGCGGGGTGATCAGCTTCACCCAATGCGAGGACAGCAACGGCGTGAGAACCGGCACCGGAATGGCGATACGCCGTTTCAGGCCGGCGATCGCCGCGTACTTCCGGATCATCTCCGTGTAGGTGAAAGTGTCAGGACCGCCGATGTCGAAGGCCCGACTGACATCTGCCGGAAGTTCGGCCGCCTTAGTCATGTAGTAGAGCACGTCGCGGACCGCAATCGGCTGCACCTGAGTGCGCAGCCAGCGAGGGGTGACCATCACCGGCAGCCGCTCGGTGAGGTACCGCAGCATCTCGAAGCTCGCCGACCCCGCTCCGATGATGGCCGCAGCGCGGAGTTCGGCGGTGGGCACTCCGGAATCATGAAGCAGGCGGCCGACTTCCGCCCGCGATGCCAGATGATCGGAAAGGTCCTGGTGCTCGGCGATTATGCCGCCGACATAGATGATGCGGAGCAGGCCCGCTTGCGCGGCGGCGTCAGCGACGGTCGAGGCGCCCCGTGCGTCGACATCGACGAAGTTCGCGCTCAGCATCGAGTGCACCAGGTAGTAAAGAACCTGCTGCCCATCGAGCGCACGTTGCACCTTGTCGGCATCTGTCACGTCACCCTGGACGACCTCGACAGAATCGCGCCACGGCACGCCGTCGAGCTTCTTCGGCGTACGGGCCATCACCCGGACCTCGTGACCGGCAGCCAGCAGTTCCGGAACCAGGCGCACTCCGAGGTAACCAGTGGAGCCGAGCACTACGCACCGCATCGCTTACTCCTTGCCTTGCTCAGACCTTCGTCGCGGCGACGTTCATCGCCGAGACGTGCACCGCAGGGTGGGTGTACCCGGTTTCGCCAAGCCGCTTCAGCGATCCGGAACGATCGAACTGCATCTCCTCCTCAACATCAATAACTAAATTTATAGTCACATCTTCTCCCTTGAGGAGCGGATTCACACTGCTGTGAGACTTGATCGAGAATTGGTACCCGGCACCCGGGTGTGCGGACCTCACGGTCCACCCACGACGGCCTCTTGCCCAGACCGCTTCGACACGCCCCTTACGAAGGTGGCGCGACGCGTCGTCACCGGCCGGGTCCGGAAATCCATGGACTGGCGAATACCGCTGCGCCACTATCGATCTCATCCAACACTGCGGATTGCCAACGCCCTGACAGGAGTCAGGGTAGCAACCGACGGGACCCTCGCACCGCGAGTCGGTACCACAATGTGCACGGTGCTCGCGTATCGTCGCCGATTCAGCTGGATTCCGATAGCCTGGGTCCAGAGTCGCTAACTAAGGATGCAGTCAAGTGACTGAGTGGGGCACCAGCAGTCCACCTCCCAGCAGGCCGCAGCTGGAAAAGCTGATGTCGGCAGACATGCGAGCGCTCACGGCTCAATCCGACCGGATTGGTCGCTACTTTGCGCGCCAGCACGACGTGAGCGGCAACGACTTCCATGCGTTGCTGCACGTCATGGTCGCCGAGACGGCGGGAACGCCGCTGACCATGGCGCAGCTACGTCAGCGGATGGACGTCTCCCCGGCAGCGATCACCTACCTCGTCGACCGGATGATCGAGGCCGGCCACATCCGGCGCGAATCTGACCCTGCTGATCGACGCAAAGCGCTGCTGCGCTATGAAGCCAGCGGGATGGAGCTGGCTCGCGAATTTTTCACGCCACTCGGCGGGCACCTACGTTTTGCGCTCGCAGGGCTGCCCGACGAGGATCTCGTCGCCGCGCATCGGGCTTTCAGCGCCATGATCGATGCCATGTCCGTTTTCGAGGGTGAGCTGGTGACGCGGCAGAAGGCGCCATCGGCTGGGCGCGACGCCCCGCGCGCTACCTCGTAAAGCTGGAAGACCGCTGACCTGCACGCAAGCTATACCGGTGTGATGCCGATTTTTCGTAGCGCCGAAAGATCCGTGGCACCAGCGCCATGCAAGCAGATCCGTAATTCGTCGATAAAGTGTTGCAGCCAATCCACCACGGCCGCAGTCGATTCGATCGCCGCGGCCAGCAGCGGGCGGGCGATTGCCACCACGTCTGCCCCCAACGCGAGCGCTTTGGCTGCGTCCATGCCGGTGCGAATTCCGCCGGAGGCGACCAACGGAATGGCCGGCAGCACCCCGCGCACTTCCACGACGGCCTGAGCCGTCGGTATGCCCCAGTCGGCCAAATCGGGGAACCGGACCTCGCCATACCGGACCAGTTGCTCCACCCGCGACCACGACGTTCCGCCCGCGCCGGCAACGTCAATCGCGGCCACCGGCAAATCTTTGGAACCCGTGGTCAATTCGGTGACCGCTGCGGCGCCGATACCGTGGCCGACTTCCTTGAGCAGGACCGGATATTCCAGCACACCAGCGATTCGACGCAGTCGTTCGAGCGATCCGGAGAAGTCGCCGTCACCGTTTCGCTGCACAGCCTCCTGCAGTGGATTGGTATGCACCGCAAGCGCATCAGCGCCTACTCGGGTAAGCGCATTCGAAATATCCTGGACAGCAGCGCTAGTCAATTGCGCCAGCCCAATATTACCGATAAGCAACACATCCGGCGCGACATCTCGAACGGTGAAACTGGATGCGGCCTGCTCCCCCAACGCGCTGTCCAGCATGATGCGTTGCGAGCCGAGCATCATCCCGACGCCCAGTTGTTGCGCGGCGGCGGCCAGATTCTTGTTGATCGTTCCCGACAGCTCGGCGCCGCCAGTCATCGCACCGATCAATATCGGCGCCCGCAACGGTACGCCCAAGAAATTGGTGGACAAGTCGATGCGGGCGAGGCTGGTCTGAGTCAGCGCGTTGTACGGGAGACGGTAACGCTCCAGCCCGGTCGTCACCCCGGTATAGGTGACCCGCTCGTCGAGGCACACATCGATGTGGCGGCGTTTGCGCGTCGTCATCCCGTCGGTTGGCACGGCACCTCCCCTGCTCGTAGTACTCAACCGACCGGCGGCTCAGCGGGCTTGCACGTTGCGAGTTCGTTCTGATAAGTCCGCATCGCCTCGATCAGCGCGTTGAACACTCGTCCCGCCGCGTGCAGGTCGGCGTCCGGCAAGTCTGCCATCGCCACATGAGAATGGCTTCCCAGCGGGGAAAAGAACGCCCGCGCAGTTGCCAGCCCGGAGTCCGAGTGACGCAAGATCACCTTGCGTCGATCGGCGGGGTCGGACTCCCGGGTGATGTGACCGGATGCCATCATTCGATCTACCAGGTAAGTGATCGCAGCGCCGGACAATCCCATCCGCTGACGTAGTTCACCGGAAGTGACTGGCTCTCCGGCGCTCTCGGCCACCATAACGTGCAGCAGCGCCCGAAAGTCGGTGGGCCGCACGTCATGTAAGGCCGCAAAGGCGCGGCCGATCTGCTCGGACTCGGCCGTCATCACCCGCAGATATGCGAAGATCTGCTGCTCCAGTGCGGCTCGGCCGTCGGTGGTCTGTTCAGCGCCCATGACGCAGGTCAGCTTATCGGTATCGTGCCATTACTTCAGTTGATTAATACTTAATTTACTGAAAGACTTGGTCGCGTCGAAAGGATTTCAGGTGAACAGACAGACGCTGGCTGCAACGACTCTCGCCGTCGGGATAACCGCAGGTCTTGGCAGTATCGCCAGCCAACCGAAAATCACTCGGTGGTACTCCCGGCTCGCGAAACCGCGCTACGTACCACCCAACGGGGTGTTTCCCGTCGCGTGGACCACGCTGTACGCAGACATCGCGGTGACTTCCGCGACCGCTATCGACCGCCTGCGTTCAGAAGGCCGTCAGGACGAAGCCCGCAGCTACACCGTCGCGCTGGCTGCCAATCTGATCCTCAACGCCGGCTGGAGTTGGCTGTTCTTCAGATACCACAAGCTGGGCGCCTCAGCGCTAGGAGCAGCCGTACTGGCCGCCAGCAGCGCCGATCTGGCCAGACGGACCGCTGCCGCCGACCCGCGAGCGGGCGCCGCGCTGATTCCTTATCCGCTGTGGTGCACCTTCGCCACTTTGATGTCAGGGCATATTTGGGTTCTCAATCGCCGATGAAACAGGTGTCCCGCTGATGGCCGCGTTGTTGTGGTTCCGTCGCGATCTCCGATTGCGTGACCTTCCATCGCTACTGCGCGCCGCCGCCGACAGCGACGATGTGCTGGCGTGTTTCGTGCTCGACCCGAAACTGGAGGCATCCGCGGGCAGCCGGCGGATGCAGTTTCTGTGCGACTCGCTACGGCAGCTGCGTGCCGACCTGGACGGTCGCCTGCTGGTGACACGCGGCCCGGCAGAGGAACGAATCCCGGCCCTGGCCAAGGAGATCGACGCGCCCTCGGTGCACATCTCGGAAGACTTCTCACCGTACGGTCGGCGACGCGACGACCGGGTGCGCGAGGCGTTGGGCGACGTGCCGTTGGTGGCGACGGGGTCGCCGTATTTGGTGTCACCGGGGCGGGTGACCAAGGACGACGGCGAGCCCTACAAAGTGTTCACGCCGTTTTTTCGCCGATGGCGCGAGATTGGCTGGCGGCCGGCGGCCCGCACCGGAACCATCACCGCGAGCTGGGTCGATCCCCGGCAACTGGGCAAGTGCGCCAAACCAGTGGAGATTCCCGACCCAGCAGTCGAGCTCGACCATCCGGCGGGCGAGGAAGCAGCGCGCCGGCAGTGGAAGAAATTTCTGGAATCCGGACTCGAAAACTACGGCGACGACCGCGACCGGCCGGATCACGACGGTACGAGTCGAATGTCGGCGCACCTCAAGTTCGGCACGATCCACCCCCGGACGATGGCTGCCGACCTGGACCAGTCGCGCGCCGGCGCTCGAGCGTATCTGCGGGAACTGGCTTTTCGCGATTTCTACGCCTCGGTGTTACATCACTGGCCGGACAGCATCTGGCGGAACTGGAACCGCGACTTCGACTCCATCGAGGTCGATGACGGGACGGAAGCCGAGCAACGCTTCGAAGCCTGGAAGGCCGGCAAGACCGGTTTCCCGATCGTCGATGCTGGCATGCGCCAGCTCAGCGAGACCGGCTTCATGCACAACCGGGTACGGATGATCGTCTCGTCGTTTTTGGTCAAGGACCTGCACCTGCCCTGGCAGTGGGGAGCACGGTGGTTTCTCGACCAACTTGTCGACGGCGACATGGCCAGCAACCAACACGGCTGGCAGTGGTCGGCGGGATGCGGCACCGATGCGGCGCCCTACTTCCGCGTGTTCAACCCCACCAGACAGGCCGAGAAGTTCGATCCGGCAGGTGATTACGTTCGCCGCTGGGTCTCCGAACTTGCCGACGCCGATGACGTCACGTTGGGCAAACAAAACCGGCCGAGCGACTACCCCGAGCCCATGGTCGACCACACGTCGGAGCGCGGTGAAGCACTGCGCCGCTACCAGAAGATGAGCTAGCGGGCGGCTTTCTTGCGCTCGATGTCGGCCAGCGCGGCAGCCAATTCGGCGCGCCGGGCGGCCGAGGTTTCCCAGGCCAACTGGCGGTTCTTGACCACCTTGGCCGGGGCCCCGACCGCGATCGAGTAGTCCGGCACCTCACCCCTGACCACAGCGTGTGATCCCAGCACGCAGCCCCGCCCGATCGCGGTGCCGCGCAGCACAGTGGCCTTCACCCCGACCCAGGTGTCGGGTCCGATCCGAACCGGGGACTTGACGATTCCCTGGTCTTTGATCGGTAGCGTGATGTCGTCCATGCGGTGGTCGAAGTCGCAGACGTAGCACCAGTCGGCCATCAACACCGAGTCGCCGAGTTCGATGTCGAGGTAGCAGTTGATGACGTTGTCACGGCCCAGCACGACTTTGTCGCCGAATCGCAGTGAGCCCTCGTGTGCGCGGATGGTGTTCTTGTCGCCGATGTGCACCCAACGCCCGATCTCCAGCTGCGCGAGTTCGGGAGTCGCGTGGATCTCGACACCCTTGCCGATGAACACCATGCCGCGGGTGATGATGTGCGGGTTGGCCAGCTTGAACTTCAGCAGGCGCCAGTAGCGCACCAGATACCAAGGGGTGTAAGCGCGGTGGCGCAGCACCCATTTCAGCGACGCCGGCGTGAGGAACTTGGCTTGCCGTGGGTCGCGCAGGTTCGAACCCCGCCAGCGGCGGTGAATCGGTGCGCCCCACATGCTCGTCATGGCCCGAGAGCCTAGTCTGGCGACGATGCGCGCCTGCACGGCGGGCTGAGGAGCCGGACCCACACCGGACGCACGGTCGGGCAATAGGCCGTACCTGAGCTGGCACAGGTTACCCTCGGCTGTACTCGATGTCTGCTGATGGCCGCCGCGCCGCCGCGTTCCGGGAAGGATTGGGAACCCACACCGTGTCCTGGCCGATTCCCCTGCGTGCACTGCGGTATTGGTCATCGGTGATGGCGGCGATCCTGCTTACCGCAGTCGCAGCGGGATGCGGCAACACCGACGCTTGGGTCGACACCGTCCCGGCCGAGGGCTGGCCCGCGCAGTACGGCGACGCGGCGAACAGCAGCTACACCGCGACAGCCGGCGCTGACCGGCTGAGCCTGCGCTGGACACGGTCGGTCAAGGGGTCGCTGGCGTCGTCGGTGGCGCTCAGCTCGCGCAATTGGCTCGCCGCAAACGCGCAGACTCCGGGCGGCTGTTCGCTGATGGAGTGGGAGAACGACCACGACGGCCGGCAACGTTGGTGCACCCGGCTGTATCAGGGCGGTGGCATGTCCAGCCCACTGTTCGACGGTTTCGACAACCTTTACGTAGGCCAGCCCGGGGCAATTCTGTCTTTCCCCGTCACCCAGTGGATTCGTTGGCGACGGCCGGTGATGGGACTGCCCTCCACGCCAAGAATTCTCGGGCACGGTCAGGTCTTGGTGGTCACGCACCTGGGCCAGGTGCAGGTTTTCGACGGCCATCGCGGCACGGTGATCGGCAACGCGGTGGACCTGGTGGACGACGTCGACCCAAGCGACTTCACCCGCGGGCTTGCGGACTGTGGACCGGCCAAGCAAGGGTGCCCGGTGGCGGCCGCCCCGGCGTTCGCCAAGAACAGCGGGTTGGTGGTGATCGGTCTGTGGGAACCCGGTGCGCCGGCGCCTGGCCTGGTCGGGCTGAAGTATCACCCCGGCCAGGCTCCGCTGCTGACCCGGGAATGGACGAGCAATGCCGTGGCCGACGGTGTGCAGTCCAGCCCAGTGATGTCCAGCGACGGCTCGACGATTTACGTCAACGGCCGCGACCAGCGACTGTGGGCACTGCATGCATCCGACGGCAAGCCGAAATGGTCGGTTCCGCTGAAATTTCTGGCGCAGACGCCGCCGTCGGTGACGCCGGATGGATTGATCGTGTCGGGCGGCGGCCCCGACACCCGCTTGGTCGCGTTCACGGATGTCGGCGACCATGCGCACGAGGTGTGGCGACGCAACGACGTCAGCCCGTTGTCGACGTCGAGTCTGGCTGGACGTGGAGTCGGCTACGCGGTGGTGACCGGTGGGCCGGGTGAAGGTGCGCGGGGCATGACACTGCTGGTCTTCGATCCGGGCAGCGGCCGAACGCTCAACAGCTACCCGCTGCCGGAGGCGACGGGCTACCCGGTGGGTGTCTCGATCGGTCGTGATCGTCGCGTCGTCACCGCCACCAGCGACGGCCAGGTGTACAGCTTCGCCCCGAGCTAACCGCTCTTGATCGCCAGCGGCGGGATGGCGTTGCGCGGAACGTGAACCTGGCTGGCGCCGGCCAATGACGGCAGGAGTTCGCCGGGCGCGAAGTAGAAAATCAAGTCGTCGTCGGTGATCGCAAAGTTTTGATAATGCGAAGCATCCAATCCAGCCCCGGGCGAAATTGCAGCACCGAGCCCGGTTTGTTTTCCGAGCTCCCGTTGCACGATCGGGAAAATGGCGTCGAGCGGCTTGGTGTCCGGCGCGAAAAGCGTGTCGAAGGTGATTGCCTTCTGCCCTGCCAGGTCGTAATTGAAGCCCTTGTAGAAGGTCGAAGGCCGCGGACCACCGAGGTCCTCGAAGACTTTCAGCACGACGCTACGGGTGCCACCGGGCGCTTGGCCGGAGTGGTACTGCTCAGAGCTGACATCCATCTGGTAAGGCACGTCACGCGGGCCGGAGGTCTGCGTCGACGTCTGCGCCACGTTTATGAAACCATCCCGATTCTGGCCGAGGAAATCGGTCAGCGACTGGTCTGGATAATCCGCCGGGAATGTCATGTTCACCGTGTAGGTGGACGTGACCGTGTGCACGTTGCAGGTAGCGTCGTTCTGGAGCGTGCCGCCCAAGCTGGTGCATGCCGAGTCCGCGCCCGCGACCGCGCCGCCGGACCAGCTCAGCAGGGCTCCGGCCGCTATCATCGCGGCCGTCATCATGTTGCGCATCGGTCGACTCGTCCTCGCAGACTCGGAACGGCTGACGTGCCGTCCCGCCAGCGTACCTGGCCCCCTCCGGCGGGACTGCAGATGTCGCTCTGCAGATCGCCTGCCCGGATCGGCGGCCACTATCCTCCCCAACTGTGGCCACCGACCCGGCGGACAGGTTTTTTAGAACAGAGCTGTGAGGTCAGTCCACATGTTGCTGACATCCGCCGCAGTCCCGGTGCCGTCGAAGACCGAGACCAGGTCCGTCCAGAGTGCATGGCTGTCCGCCAGCGCGCCCGACGGGTCCGTGGTCGACAGCAGGTTGGTGCTCTCGGCACCCGCGGAGGTCGTCGTTGACCCGCTGCCGCCGTAAAACTTCACGAGGTCGAACAGATAGTTGTTGCCTTGCGCGTAGGCCGTCGCAAGATTGTCACCTTCGACGTAGGCGCCGTCGTAGCTGCCCGCGCCCGCGGCGTCGCTTCCGGACCACGCGGTGTCGCCGTTGCCGAACATGACCACGTAGTCGAAGTTGCCCGGGTTTGCGGCGTCGGTTGTTCCAGCCCACCCCGAACTTTGGTCACCGAAGACGAATGCCGTGTTGTCCGCCGAGCTGCCGGCCGTGCCGGAGTCCATGGCACCGGCAACAGCCGTCGAGCCGGTACCGTCGACGCTGGCGTAGTTGTCGGTGCCGTAGGCGTAGGCGGTCGCGCCGGCGCCGTTGGCGATGGCGATATCGCCGTTGGTTCCTGAATGGGCGTATGCAGTGCCGTCCTGGAACAGCGTGATTCCGTCGAACGAGATGGCCAGGTTCAACGCAGGTGTGGTGTCGGCCGCCGACGATGCCCCGCCGCCAAGAAAGCTGTCGACCGTGGACAGCCAATCGGAGGACGAATCCGCCGACGCAATTCCCGGCGTCGCGGCGACCACGCCCCCGATACCCAACCCGACGATGAGCATCCCCAGCCGAGTCAAAGCACGCTTACTCCTCATTGGTTCTTCCCTTCCCCCGAAGCGCTCATTGCGCGCGTCCTTTTAACTGTCGGCGCCCACCGCGCCGAGTCGCCCTAGCTTATGCGTAAGCGTCAATTTTGATCGAACAAAGTCTAATAATCTCAGAAAATTCCTCGGCCCTCATTTCGGCGACTCGGCAGGTTGAAGGTGTTGTGCGACGCCGGCTGAGGAAGCACTCGGTCGGTTTTCGATCATGATCAGCGGCTGCCGGTATGGTTCTCGCGGCCGCGGTCCGCGAGTTGCGAGCAAGGTCAAACGGAGAGATACCGGCCGGTCGACCGGCGCCTCGGCGGGCGTCGTCATCGCGACGGTCGGCAGATGAACACGGTTCTGCGCGCTGCCGCACCCGACCCGATCCGAGTGATCACCACTGCCAACGACTGGCCGCCACGCAGGGTCAATCGTCGGCGCAGTGCATCGGGATCGACGTCCACGCCGCGGACCAGGATCTCCAGCACCCCGCAGTCGAGTGCCGACAACGCCTGCCTGAGCCGGCGCTCGTCGAACGTCAACTGCTCGAGGACCTCGAAACCACGCACGCCCGACGGCAACTGGTCGCCGGACAGGTAGGCGATCATCGGGTCGAGTTGCCACAGCCCGTGCCGGGCGGCGAAGTGCCGAACCAGACCGGCTCGCACCACCGCCCCGTCGGGGTCGATGATCCACCGGCCCGCAGCCTGCACCGGACAATCGTCCGGTTCGGCGTCGGTGACCTGCTCAGCACGGTCCAGCAGGCTGGCCCGTCGACGTATGCCCGGCTCAGTCAGACCCGTCGACCACAGGCAGGCTTCTCGCACCGAGCCGCGATACGACGTCACCTCGATCTCGCCGTCGAACCCGAGTTGCGTCAGCGCATCGAAATCGAAGCCTGGCGCGCATTTCACGATCAGGTGACGGCTCCGATAGGCCTCGATCAGCTCGTCGAGGGCGGGTCGGTAGTCGCGCGGATCGAATCGCCGCCGACCCCCGCTTCGTCGTGCCGGGTCGGCGACCACCACGGCGTCGCGACTGATCGGATCCAGCGCGTCGGCGCGGCAGAGGTCGGCGGTACCGCCGAGGTTGTGTCGCGCCATCGCCAATCGGACCGGGTCGATGTCACTGCCGATGACCCGAGCGGCCGATCCCCGCAACGCCGCCAGCTCCGTGCCAACTGAGCAGGTCACGTCGTGAATGACAGTACCGCGCAGACGCTTCGCGCGGTGCAGTGCGACCGGACCGGCGCTGGCTTGCTGCAGCGCATCGTCGGTGTAAAGCCAATCCTGAGTTCCGGGCAACTCGGCGAGCTTTCGCAGCGCGCGCCGGCGCAGCAATACCGTCTCCACCAACACCGGTGTGCGGTCGCCGAACTGCTTTCGTAGCCTTGCGATATCACCGACGCGGTCGCTCAGCGGAAGGGCTCCGACCACGGCCAGCGCAGCCGAGCCCTCGTCCGACGTCAGGTAGGCGACGTCGTCGAGGCAGAAGTTCAGGACGGCTTGATCCCGGTGATCTCGACGTTGTAGAACCAGTCCTTCGGTACCAGGTGGCACCAGACATTGGCGTCGGCCCAGCTGAGCACCTTCCAGCTGTTGAACGCGAAGTGGGCCCAGCCCCAGCCCAGCTTGTCCGGCTGCACCGCGTATTCGAAAGTCCGCAGCGGCCAGCCGAGCATGGCCGCGGTGAACTCGACGGTGGCGGTGTCGACGTCGACGGCTCCGGCGGCTCTGGCCATCTTCTCCAAGTCGACCGGGGAAAACGTGTGCAGGTCGACGATCGACTCCAACGCCGCGGCGCGGGAGGACTCGTCGAGCTCGGCCTGCGGACGCCGCCAACTGTCCAGACCTGGCAACTTGGTGACGTTGGTGGCGACCCGCCACGTCAAAGTCGACAGCGTGCGCGCGTAGCTGTTGCCGACAGTGGTCGGCTCGCCGGCAAACACGAACCGGCCGCCCGGCCGCAGCACGCGCAGCACCTCACGCAGTGTCAGCTCAACGTCCGGAATATGGTGCAGCACGGCATGACCGACCACCAGATCGAAGGAGTCGTCGTCGTAGGGGATGCGCTCGGCGTCGGCGACCCGGCCGTCGATGTCCAACCCCAGCGACTGCCCGTTACGGGTGGCGACCTTGACCATGCCCGGCGCAAGGTCAGTGACCGATCCGCGCCGCGCCACCCCCGACTGAATCAGGTTCAGTAGGAAAAAGCCGCTGCCACAGCCCAGCTCAAGGGCATTGTCGTAGGGCAGCCGGTGGATCTCGTCGTCGGGGACGACGCTGTCGAAGCAGTTCCGGGCGTAGTCGATGCAACGCTGGTCGTAGGAGATCGACCACTTCTCGTCGTAGTTCTCCGCTTCCCAGTCGTGATAGAGAATCTGGGCCAGCTTGCTGTCGTGACGCGCGGCCTCGACCTGCTCGGCGGTGGCGTGCGGCTGCGGAGCCGGATCGGTACTGGACATGGTCGCCCAGCCTATCGGCCGAGCCAGGCCGGCGGGCATCCTGGCTCGGAGTAGCATCCGCCCCTTCTGCTTAGGCGGTGTCCGCTGGATTTCGAGCAAAGCGATGGTCGCACGCGGCTATCACGATGTCGGGCTGACGGTGACGCTGACGGTGCTTGCCCCGTTATTGGAGGTGATGACCAATTCGGCGGCGTTGGGCGCTGACGTGACTTCGCCGCCGGTGACTGCCACCGTGTAGCCGTGCGGGAATTCGACGGCCGGCACCGAGATGGTGGTCTGCGACCCGGCGGCGAAGCTGCCGAGTCCGTCGGCCTGTTCGGTGGAGTAGCTGAATTGGAAGACGCCGTTGGTAAACGAATAGGTGTCCGGGGTGCCCGAGATGACCTGCGGATACGGTGAAGCCAACGTCTCCAGGGTCGCGGTGTTGACGTTGTCGCCGGTCGGCGGCTGGGTGAGGTCGTAGACCAGCGACTCGATGCTCGAGGGGGACGCGCTGGTGGTGATGTCGTTTTGGCCGGTGAAGGCCCACTCGGTCCAACCAATCAGATCCTTGTTGGCGTCATCCATGATGCTGCCGATGTTCGCCTGGTTGTCGGTAGCGCCGAATTCGGTCATGAATGCCGGGATGCCATGCGCCTGAGCGTATTCCAAGGCGTTCTGCACTGAGCTGGCCCCGGTGTAGTCGTGGAACGACAGCACCGTACCCGTGGCGTTGACGGTGCCCAGGCCGATCGGCAGGCCTTCACTGGTGATGGCGTCCGGCTCGAAGAAGATCGGTGTGGTCGGGTCGACAGATCGAATGGCCGCGGACGCTTGGTCGTAGAAGGGGGTCAATTCCTGGGAGTCGAAGAATTGGCTGCCCAGCAGCGTCGAGAACGTCTCCGAGCCGGGTGAGGGTTCGTTCATGATCTCGATGCCGGCGATCGCGGGGTTGCCGTTGAAGGCGTTGGCGAGGTGCTGCAGCATCTGCGAGTAGTCGTCCTCGAGTCCGATCCCGTTCGGCGCGGCGCTGTTCGACCAGAACGAATCCCACGCCTGGGTCTCAGCGGGGTTGAAGAATTCCATGTATGGGAAGGGCAGGGTGGGGTTGGCCGCCCCGCCGGATTCGGTCGCCCAGGCGGGTGCGCCTTCGCCGCCGAATTCGGTGCTGTAGCCATCTTGGTGCACGTCGAGGATGCTGACGATCCCGTCTTGGTGCAGCGTCTGGACGGTCTGTTCGATCGAGTCCAGATACGATTGGTCATACACGCCGGGCTCGGGTTCCAGTGCAGCCCAGTCGATTCCGAGGCGCACTGCGTTAAAGCCGTTCTGCGACAGGAACTGAGCATCGGCGCTGTTGAATCCGGCCCCTTCGGGCGTGTAGGGCGGGACTTTGATCACCAGGTTGGTGCCGTGCAGCAGCACTACCTGTCCGGCACTGTCGGTCAGGTAGTGGCCGGTGGTGGTCAGGGGCAGCACCGCGCCGACGTCGGTGTTGGTTCCGTTGTCGGTGATTGCGGCTTGGGTGGATGTGGTCGCGGGTGTACCCGTGATCGTCCCGTAGCCGCCGGCTGCGCCGTGGTCGCCGAACACCCCGCCGTTGCCCCCGGCTCCGCCGAGCGCCGGCAGCACACCGGAGCCGGTGCCGTCGCCGCCGTTACCGCCGTTACCGCCGTTGTCGAACAGGCCGGTGGCCGCCCCGCCGTCGCCGCCGGCACCGCCGGTGACTCCTTCGCCGCCGTCGCCGCCGTTGCCGCCATCGCCGAGCACCGTCCCGCCCGCACCGCCGGCACCGCCGGCACCGCCGGTGACTCCTTCGCCACCGTCTCCGCCGTCGCCGTACAGACCTGCAGATCCGCCGGCACCGCCGACGCCGGCGGCGTCGGTGGCGCCGTTACCGCCGTCGCCGAAAATCAACCCTCCGTTGCCGCCGGTGGCCTCGGCCAGGGTTCCACCGCCGACGCCGTTGGAACCGTCGCCGATCAACATGCCGCTACCGCCGAAGTCGGTCCACAGCGTGTTCACGTTGTCGTCGAACTTGATCCCGGCCGCGCTGGTGATCCACTCCTGTTCCAGGGTGTGCAGCACCGAGTCGACCGAAGCGGCCGTCGCCGCCCCCGACGACGCACTGCTGCCGGCAAGATCCACAGCAGCCGCGCTCACCGCACCCGTGTCCAGCCCCGCGGCACCCAGGTCGAGGCCCGACAGGCCCGCCGCAGGATCAACGCCGGTCAGCGCGTCGGTCACACCCGTCAACGCCGACGTGATCGCAGTGACGATCGGGTCTGCAAGCGCGTCCCCGATGTCAGCGTTGGCCGGCGGCGCGGCAGTCAGTGGTATCAGACCGAAGGTCAAAAATGCACCGGCAGTGCTGCGTACGCCCAGCACCCGGCCGCGATCCCGGGCCCGAGCTACCCGACGACGACCGTTGTTCGATGCGATCATCACTGTGCCTACTCTCAGGTTTGGGCTGCGTCTAGGCGTTGGTTCGAATCTCTACCGGGTGCGGATTAGTTTGTCAATGACGATCCCATAACCGCCCCGGCTACCGGCGCAGTCCGCTCAGGGGCACCATAAGACCAGTTCAACACCTCATCAACCGGGAAAGCTCTGGCACTACGCGACGTCAGCGTGGCGCTCGACGACAAGCATCTCATCGTTCGTGAGGTAATCTCAGGTTTTTCTTGGAAAAGGCTGCACCACGCCCAGACGCGCGCCACCGGATGGACTGCCGCTGCCGCGACGGCGCCTCATGTCGGCTCAGCCGCGGGCTGCGCGTCAGGCGCGTCGAACACTTCCAGGTAACGGCGACGCTCAGCGTCCCACCGTTGTGTCGGCGCAACCCGGTAGACGTCGTCGAGGCCGGCCTTGGCCGCGGCGAGCGCGGATCTCGGTGCGTCGACGAAACGGCTCGCCCACGCCGCGGCTGCGTCGAACACGCCGTCTGGAGCCACCAACTCGTCGATCAACCCCAGCTGCGTCGCCTCCTCGGCGCCCAGGAACCGGCCGCTGTACACGAGCTCCTTGGCCTTGCTGATGCCGACCGTGCGGGCCAGCCTCGCCATGGCGTCCCCGTCGGGAACCAGTCCGGCCAGGATCTCCGTCGCACCGAACCGGACGTTGTCCCCACTCACCCGCCAATCCGCAGCCAGTGCCAGTCCCAGCCCGGCACCCAACGCGTATCCGGTGATCGCGGCGACAGTGGGCTTGGGAATCGCCGCGATCGCGTCGACGGCGCCGCGGTGCACGCGTATCCAACTCTCGGCTTCCGGCGCGGTCAGCGTGCGCAGCTGCGGCATGTCGTCACCCGCGGAGAAGATCTCGTGGCCGCCGAACAGGATGACGGCGGCGATGCCATCGTGACGGCTCACCTCGTCCGCGGCCTGCTCGATCTCGCGGTACACCTGGCGCGTCAGCGCGTTGGTCGGCGGCCGCGACAGCACGATCGTGCCCACACCGGGACGGTCGGGGTCGAGGTGAACGCTGACGAACTCGCTCACATCCGCCATCGCATTCCACCGGCTTTGCGGGCCCGGTGATAGCGGTCGGAGTCGAAGAACTCGAAAATCCAGTTTTCGCCGTCGATGTGGACGTTCGGCTGGACGGTGACGATCTGGCGCTCGACCGCCAGCACATCAGCCACCGAGTGCCCGATCAGCGAGTCCAGCTGGGTCCAGGTCGGTGGCAGCAGGAAGCAGCGGCCGGCTTCGAAGTCGGTGATGGCGGCCTGCGGCGTCGTCCACTCGGCGCGGTCGGATTCGGTGTTGTCGCCGTCGGCCCGCTGCCCCTCGGGCAGAGCGCCGACGAAGAAGTACGTGTCGTAACGACGGGTGCGCTCGGCCTCGGGCGTGACCCAATTGGCCCACGGCCGCAGCAGATCTGAGCGCAACACCAGGTTTTCCCGGCGCAAGAAGTCAGCGAACGACAGCGTCCGGTCATCCAGGGCGCGGCGGGCGTCGGCGTAGACCGCGGCGTCGCGAACAATTCCGTCCGGGTCGTCGGCCCGGCCAGCGAACAAAACCCCGGACTCCTCGAACGTCTCCCGGGCCGCCGCACACACCAGTGCCGTGGCCAGCTCGGTGTCAGTACCGAACCGCTGTGCCCACCATTGCGGCGGCGGTCCGCCCCAGGCGATATCAGCGTTGCGGTCGCGGTCGTCGACACCGCCGCCAGGGAACACCATGGTCCCGGGGGCGAACTCCATCTTCGAGTGGCGTCGCATCAGGAAGACCTCGATGCCCTGGGCGACGTCGCGCACCAGCATCACCGTCGCTGCCGGGCGCACCGGCAACGGGACCAATGTGTCGTCACTCATGAACGCCTCCGATGTGCCGCGCGGGTGCGGTGCCGTCGGGCGAAGTAACGCCCGTCGATGACGTCCACGTCGATCGACTGACCGAACGCCGCGGACAAGTTTCCTGCGGTCAGCACATCAGGCAGCAATCCCGCTGCCACGACCCGCCCCTCCGACAACAGCATGCAGTGACTGAAGCCGGGCGGAATCTCCTCGACGTGGTGGGTGACCAGGACCAGCGCGGGCGCGTCGGGATCGGCGGCCAGGTCGGCCAGCCGGGACACCAACTCCTCGCGTCCGCCCAGGTCGAGGCCGGCGGCCGGTTCGTCGAGCAGCAACAACTCCGGATCGGTCATCAGCGCACGGGCGATCAGAATCCGCTTGCGCTCACCCTCGGACAGGGTCGCGTAACGGCGTTCGGCCAGATGCTCGGCGCCCAGGCTCTCCAACATGTCGACGGCGCGGCGGTAGTCGACGTCTTCGTAGCGCTCCCGCCATCGGCCCAGCACCGCGTAGCCGGCCGAGACGACCAGGTCGCGCACCACCTCGTCACCGGGTATCCGCTGCGCCAGCGCAGAGGAGCTCAATCCCACCCGCGACCGCAGCTCGGACATGTCGACCCGGCCGAGCCGCTCCCCCAGCACGTGGGCGACCCCCGAGGTGGGATGCTCGGTCGCCGCGGCGATGCGCAGCAGCGACGTCTTGCCGGCGCCGTTTGCCCCGATGATCACCCAGCGTTCGTCGAGTTCAACCGACCAGGTCACCGGCCCGACCAGGGTGTGGCCGTCGCGACGCAGTGACACGTCGGCGAAGTCGATCAGCAGGTCGGGGTCGACTGCCTCACCAACGTTTTCGACCATCCGACCATCGTGCCGTACCGCGGCGCCGCGGCGGCTGCCGGGCTGCCCCGCCTGGCGGTTGCTCGACAGTCATTCCGTTTCGATGTCGACGCGGCTCACCACGCCGTCGAGCGCGTCGGCGGCCTCGATCTCGCCGCGCGTCACGCCGAGCAGAAACAGCACCGTGTCGAGGTAGGGGTGGCTCAGCGACGCGTCGGCGACTTCGCGCAGTGCCGGCTTGGCGTTGAACGCGATGCCCAGGCCGGCGGCCGACAGCATGTCGATGTCGTTGGCGCCGTCGCCGACCGCGACCGTCTGCGCCATCGGCACCCCGGCCTGACTCGCAAAGTCACGCAGCGCCTTGGCTTTTCCGGCGCGATCGACGATCTCGCCGACGACCCGCCCGGTGAGTTTGCCGTCGACGACCTCGAGCACGTTGGCGGCGACGAAGTCCAGCATGAGCTCGTCGGCCAGCGGCTGGATGACCTGCCGGAAGCCGCCGGAGACCACACCCACGTGGTAGCCCAGGCGGCGCAGGGTGCGAATGGTGGTCCGCGCACCGGGAGTAAGCTCCACGTCTTCGGCGACGTCGTCGAGCACCGAGGCGGGCAGGCCGGCCAGCGTGCCGACCCGCTGGTGCAGCGACTCGGCGAAGTCCAATTCGCCGCGCATGGCCGCGTCGGTGATCGCCTTGACGGCTTCCTCGGCGCCTGCACGTGCCGCGAGCATCTCGATGACTTCCTGCTGGATCAGCGTCGAGTCGACGTCGAACACAATGAGCCGCTTGGCTCGACGCGCAATGCTGTAGTCCTCCAGCGCGACGTCGACGCCAGCGTCGGCAGCGACCCGCGTCAACGTCTCCTGCAGCTGTCCCCCGACGCCCGGCGGCACCGAGACCCGAAGCTCGAGACCCGTGACGGGATAGTCGGACACACCGCGGATCAGGTCGATGTTGACGCCCAACGACGCAACCTGGCGCGCAACGGCACCGAACGCCTCAGCGGTGATCGGCCGACCGAGCACCATGATGGTGTGCGTCGAGGGTTCGCGGATGATCCGCAGATCGTCGCTGCGCTCGATCGTGACGTCGAGACCTACCGAATGAATGGCGGCCTCGACTTCGTCCCGAAAGACCTCGCCGTCAAGGACGTTCGACGGCGCCGTCACCAGCACACCCAACGTGAGCCGACCCCGGATCACCACCTGCTCGACGTTGAGCAACTCGACCTGGTGCCTGGAGAGGACTTCGAACAGCGCTGACGTCACGCCTGGTTTGTCATGACCGGTGACAGTGATCAGTGCTGAAACCTTACCGGGGCTGCTCACCCCAGAGTGCATCCGCGATAAGGCATTACGTACGAACGTTGACGTCGTCGACCCTGGTGACGTCGCCGTCCGCCGGGCCGTGCGCCCGACCCACGTGAGCCTCCGCGCGCATCCGTTCGATCATGTGCGGGTAGTGCAGTTCGAACGCCGGACGCTCCGACCGGATACGCGGCAGCTCGGTGAAGTTGTGCCGCGGCGGCGGGCAACTGGTCGCCCACTCCAGCGAGTTGCCGTAACCCCACGGGTCGTCGACGGTGACCACCTCGCCGTAGCGCCAGCTCTTGAAGACGTTCCAGACGAACGGAATCATCGAAACGCCGAGGATGAAGGCGCCGATCGTGGACACCACGTTGTAGGGCTGGAAGCCGTCGGTGGGCAGGTAGTCGGCGTAACGACGCGGCATGCCCATGTCACCCAGCCAGTGCTGGATCAAAAACGTGGTGTTGAACCCGATGAACGTCAGCCAGAAATGCAGCTTGCCCAGCCGCTCGTCGAGCATCCGACCGGTCATCTTCGGGAACCAGAAGTAGGTGCCGGCGTAGGTGGCGAACACGATCGTGCCGAACAGCACGTAGTGGAAGTGCGCGACCACGAAGTAGCTGTCGGTGACCTGGAAGTCCAGCGGCGGGCTGGCCAGCAGCACCCCGGTGAGACCACCGAGAAGGAAGGTGACCAGGAAGCCGAGCGAGAACAGCATCGGCGTCTCGAAGGTCAGCTGGCCTTTCCACAAGGTGCCGATCCAGTTGAAGAACTTGATCCCGGTCGGTACCGCGATCAGGTAGGTCATGAACGAGAAGAACGGCAGTAGCACCGCACCGGTGGCGAACATGTGGTGCGCCCAGACCGCGATCGACAGCGCCGCGATCGACAGCGTCGCGTACACGAGAGTGGTGTAGCCGAACACCGGTTTGCGGCTGAACACCGGGAAGATTTCGGTCACGATGCCGAAGAACGGCAGCGCCACGATGTACACCTCGGGGTGGCCGAAGAACCAGAACAGGTGCTGCCACAACAGGACTCCGCCGTTGGCCGGGTCATAGATGTGGGCGCCGAGGTGCCGGTCGGCGGCCAGCCCGAACAACGCTGCGGTCAGCAGCGGAAACGCAACCAAAATCAAAATTGACGTTACCAAGATGTTCCAGGTGAAGATCGGCATCCTAAACATCGTCAACCCCGGCGCGCGCATGCAGACCACGGTGGTGATCATGTTCACTGCGCCCAAGATGGTGCCCAGACCGGCGACGATCAGACCCATGATCCACAGGTCGCCACCGGCGCCCGGCGAGTGGACGGCGTCGCTGAGCGGCGTGTACGCGGTCCAGCCGAACTCCGCCGCGCCCCCGGGCGTGATGAACCCGCCCAGCACGATCAGCGCGCCGAACAGGAACAGCCAGTAGGAGAAGGCGTTGAGCCGCGGGAACGCCACGTCGGGCGCACCGATCTGGAGCGGCAGCACCAGGTTGGCGAAGCCGAAGACGATCGGCGTCGCATAGAGCAGCAGCATGATCGTGCCGTGCATGGTGAACAGCTGGTTGTACTGCTCGTTAGAGAAGAACTGCAGTCCGGGTGCGGCCAACTCGGCCCGCATCAACAGCGCCAACAGCCCACCGATGAAGAACATCGCAAAGCAGGTGACCACGTACATCATCCCGATCAGCTTGTGATCGGTGGTGGTGATCAGCTTGTAGATCAGATTGCCCTTGGGACCTGTTCGCGCCGGGTACGGACGACTGGCCTCGAGTTCTCCCAACGGGGGCGCTTCAGCAGTCAAGAGGTCCTCCAAACGTCGAGCAGGGCAACCGCGGTCACTGGATTGCGAGTCTAGCCTCCGAAATGGCGCGGCGTCGGCCAGGTCCTACAACCTGTCGTAATAAGCGGATGCACACTTCTGCCCGGACTCGCCGGACTCGGCTTTACCTGGCCGGATGTTAACGTCGGAGCCGTGCCGATCAGGGGTGTACGACCCGCTCTCGCCGCTGCCGCCACGGCAGTTATCTGTGCCGCCGGCAGCAGCGGTTGCACTTCGGATTCGCCCGGCGGAGGCAGGTCGTCGCAGTCCTCGGTGATCACCAGCACCACCCAAATCGCCGGGGCAGGCGTGCTGGGCAACCAACGGCGACCAGACGAGTCCTGCGCCCCCGAACCCGCCGGCCTCGACCCCGCGGCGTCGCCGCGCATCGCTCACAACGCGTCCGGGGTCCAGCCTGACACCGTCGAAGTACCCGACGACCCGCAGCGCATCATCGTGCTCTCCGGCGACCAACTCGACGCGCTGTGCGCGCTGGGTCTGCAGTCACGCATCGTCGGGGCCGCGCTGCCGGACGGCTCGTCGGATCAACCGTCGTATCTGGGCACCGTCGTGCACAAGTTGCCGGGCGTAGGCACCCGCAGTAACCCCGACCTGGGCGCCATCAAGGCCGCCAAACCCGACCTTATCCTGGGCTCGCAGGCCCTGACACCGAAGCTGTACGCCGACTTGGCGGGAATCGCGCCGACGGTGTTCACCGGCGCACCCGGGGCCGCATGGCAAAACAACTTTCGCGGAGTCGCCGAGGCGACCGCGCGGGCCGACGCCGCCAACGGTGTGATCGACCGCTTCACCACCATGGCCCACGACGACGGTGCTGCGCATGACGCCGCCCACTACCAGGCGTCGGTCGTGCAGTTCACCGAGAACGCCGTGCGGATCTACGGGGCCGACAGTTTCCCGGGCAGCGTACTGACCACTGTCGGCATGGATCGGCCTGCGGCGCAACGGTTTACCGACAAGACCTATATCGAGGTGGGCAGTACCGACAACGACCTTTCGGGCACGGCGAACTTCTCGGCGGCCGACGCCGACGTCGTCTACGTGTCGTTCGACTCAGCGGCCGCCAAGGACCGCGCGCCGACCATCTTCGACAGCGACGCGTGGCGCCGACTGGCGGCCGCCCGCGACAACCGGGTCTTCGTGGTCAACAACGAGATCTGGGAGACCGGCGAAGGGGTGGTCGCCGCGCGCGGCATCATCGACGACCTGCGCTGGGTCAACGCGCCGATCAACTGATTGCCCCGTAATGCGAGAGGTCAGGACGGATGCCGTTTCTGGCGGCGTGGATGTGCCCGATAACTGTTGGCACCGACAAGATACATAGGCTATCTATGCTATTCTGGTCGGGTTCAATAGAATTCGATACGAAATTCCGCGCACTGCAGAGGATCGCTGATGAGCACCGTTTCCGCCTACGCCGCTTCCGATAAGTCGGGGCACCTGACCAAGACCACGATCACCCGTCGCGACCCCGGCCCGCACGACGTCGCTATCGACATCAAGTTCGCCGGCATCTGCCACTCCGACATCCACACCGTCAAAGCCGAGTGGGGCGTGCCCAAGTACCCGATCGTGCCCGGCCACGAAATCGCCGGCGTCGTCACCGCCGTCGGCGCGCAAGTCACCAAGCACAAGGTCGGCGACCACGTGGGGGTGGGCTGCATGGTGAACTCCTGCGGTCACTGCAGCAGCTGTAGCGCCGGCCTCGAGCAGTACTGCAAGAACGGTGCGACGTTCACCTACAACTCCAAAGACGAGGACGGCACGATCACCCAGGGCGGATACAGCCAGGCCGTCGTCGTCAACGAGAACTTCGTCGTGCGCATCCCCGATTCGCTGCCGCTGGACAAAGCCGCACCGCTGCTGTGTGCCGGTATCACGCTGTTCTCGCCGCTGCGGCACTGGAAGGCCGGGTCCGGTACGCGGCTGGCGATCATCGGCCTGGGCGGCCTGGGCCACATGGGCGTCAAGCTCGGTGCCGCGATGGGCGCCGAGGTGACGGTGCTGTCGCAGTCGCTGAAGAAGATGGAAGACGGCCTGCGTCTGGGCGCCCAGCACTACTACGCCACCGCCGACCGCGACACCTTCAAGAAGCTGCGCAACAGCTTCGACCTGATCCTGAACACCGTCTCGGCGAACCTCGACCTCGGCGCCTATCTGGGCTTGCTCGACGTCGACGGGACGCTGGTCGAGCTGGGCATCCCCGAGCACCCAATGGAGGTGCCGGCGTTCCCGTTGGCGTTGGCGCGGCGCAGCCTCTCCGGGTCCAACATCGGCGGCATCGCCGAGACCCAGGAGATGCTGGACTTCTGCGCAGAGCACAACACGCTGCCCGAAATCGAAGTCATCGCAGCGGATTACGTCAACGAGGCCTACGAGCGGGTGCTGGCCAGCGATGTGCGCTACCGCTTCGTGATCGACGTATCGACTCTGTGAGCTAGGCCCTCAGGGCGCCTGCGTGTCGGCCTGGTCGCTGATGCCAGACAGCGGCCATCCCGCAGCGGCCAGTCGGGCGGCCACCCGCGCGATGTTCTCCGGGCCCGCGTCGTAGTGCGTCATGTCGGAGATGAAGTCGGCGATCACATCGCGGTCGATGCCGTTGTCGGACAACTCTTCTTCGTCGATCGAGTCGACGACCTCGGTGATCTCTTCCTCGGTCAGCGGCGTGCTGCGCAGCAGCGCCAGTAGCGCGACGCGGTCGGGCCCGGGAACGCCGTCGGGGTAACCGACCTGCAGCCACTTGATCACCGAGCGGAAGAAGTTGACCGCGGAAGCTGGGGTAATCGCCACCCGATCAGTGTCGTGGCTGTGGGGTCAGCCGCGCCACTCTCGCGCCGGCACTATGGGCACAATTCATGCGCCGTTAACGTCTGTCCACGGCGGAATCGAAGTGCGGCTCGACGAGAGAGCGAGCCCATCCAGCCACGCCGAAAACCCTTCCGACACATCGCCGCCGCCACCATCGCCCACGGCCACAAGGCAGTTTTCAGGAGGTTGGCAGGTGTCGGAGCTGGCACCGGCCTTACTCCCCCTCACACTGACCACCATGCGGATAGCCGACGCCGACCAACTGCTCGCGATCGACTGCTTCAACGCTGCCCAGTCGGCCGGCGAGCCGGTAACCACGATGCTCGTGCGGCGAGTTGTCGATGAACTTGTCATCCATCGAACCGAATGCGACTGCGGGCATTGCGAGGCGGCTGCGATAGCACGAATCGACGACGTGGCAAGCATTGCGGCAAGCTGGCAACGATTAGTGGCCGCGGTCCCGCGCCGAACGACGCACTGATCCGTCAACACCGTCTGCACTCCGCCGGCAAGGTGAGCGTAGTGCCGGTCGGCGGCAGGTCAGAAGTTCCAGTCCTCGTCTTCGGTGTTGACGGCCTTGCCGATAACGTACGAGGACCCCGAGCCGGAGAAGAAGTCATGATTCTCGTCGGCGTTCGGCGACAGGGCTGACAGGATCGCCGGGTTGACGTCGGTTTCGTCACGCGGAAACAGCGCCTCGTAGCCGAGGTTCATCAGCGCCTTGTTGGCGTTGTAACGCAGGAACTTCTTGACGTCCTCGGTCAGGCCGACCTCGTCGTAGAGATCCTGGGTGTACTCGACCTCGTTGTCGTAGAGCTCGAAGAGCAGCTCGTAGGTGTACTCCTTGAGTTCGGCCTGCCGGGCGGCGTCCTCGTTCGCCAGACCCTTTTGGAACTTGTAGCCGATGTAGTAGCCGTGCACGGCCTCGTCGCGGATGATCAGCCGGATCAGGTCGGCGGTGTTGGTCAGCTTGGCCCGGCTCGACCAGTACATCGGCAGGTAGAACCCGGAGTAGAACAGGAAGCTTTCCAGCAGCGTCGAAGCCACCTTGCGCTTGAGCGGATCGTCGCCGCGGTAGTAGTCCATCACGATCTCGGCCTTGCGCTGCAGGTTCGGGTTCTCCTCCGACCAGCGGAACGCCTCGTCGATCTCGACCGTCGAACACAGTGTGGAGAAGATCGAGCTGTAGCTCTTGGCGTGTACCGACTCCATGAATGCGATGTTGGTGTAGACCGCCTCCTCGTGCGGCGTCAGCGCGTCGGGAATCAGGCTGACGGCACCAACCGTGCCCTGGATGGTGTCCAGCAGTGTCAGCCCGGTGAACACCCGCATCGTCAACTGCTTCTCGCCCGCGGTCAGCGTCCCCCAGGACGGGATGTCGTTGGACACCGGCACCTTCTCGGGCAGCCAGAAGTTTCCGGTCAGCCGCTCCCAGACCTCCGCGTCTTTCTCGTCGTGCAGGCGGTTCCAGTTGATTGCGGAGACCCGATCGATCAGCTTCATTCCATCAGTCACCAGAACCCCACTTCACCAGGACGGATTGCCGACGTTGCATAGGCCACAAACGCTACCCCTGGGGTACGACATGGCCACGCAACACAACACTTTGTGTTTTCGCGTGTCGCACCCTCAATCTTAGGCTGGTGTCAGAGCCCACAATACATGTACCATCTGGTACATGTTAACGGAGGACAGCGTGGAGATCGACGCACCGCCGCACCTGGTATGGCAGGTGTTCACCGATGTTGAGCATTGGCCCGACTGGACGCCGTCGGTGACGTCCCTCGTCGGACGTGACGGCGCCGACCTGGTAGTCGGAAGGAGATTCACCATCAAACAACCGGGCATGTCGAAACTCGTCTGGAAAGTCACCGAGATCGACCCGGGCTCATCGTGGACCTGGGTGCAACGATCGCCCGGCGTGCAGGTGACCGCTCGTCACTGGGTCAGTGCTCAGTCCGGCGGAGGCGCCGTAGTGCGCCAGCAACTCGAGCAGCGGGGCATTATCGGCGCCCTTGTCGGCCGACTGATGCACAAGAAAACGAAGCGCTTTCTCGAACAGGAAGCTCACGGACTCAAGTCCCGAACCGAGCAACTCCATCGCGCTCGTGGCTCGCACACCTGACGCCCAACGACGCCGACAGCTACTCGACGCGCTCGTCAACGATTTCGCGACGGGCGGCGTCGGCGACCGATCGTTGCGAGACGTAGCCGAGGCCGTCGGCACCAGTCACCGAATGCTGTTGCACCACTTCGGATCCAAGGACGGCTTGATGCTGGCAATCGTCGACGACGTCGAGCGACGCCAGATGGGGCTGCTGCCGGAGCTTCCGACCGATCCTGCCGATCACTTCGCCGCCATGTGGGCCGACGTGAGCCGGCCCGAATTGCGACGGTTCGAACGGCTCTTCTTCGAGTGTTACGCGCGGGCGGCCAACGGGGAGCAACCATTCGCCCGGCTGGTTCCCGGCGCCGTCAACGACTGGCTCGCCCTAACCGAAGGGCGGGCCGAACCGGCTGCGGCACGGCTCGGGCTGGCCGTCATTCGTGGCCTGCTTCTTGACCTGGTTGCTACCGGCGACGATGCCGGCGTGGACGCCGCCGCCCGCGCCTTCGCGCAACTCCTCAGGCGCTGACCGTCGCCCGCGCGCCGGTGCCCACCCCGAAGAACTTGTACTCGGCAAGCTTGAGCGAACGGGTGTCGCGCCAGTACTGCCAGGTCATGCCGCTCCACAGCGTCCGGTTGACGCCGTGTTCGTCGAGATACCAGCTGCTGCAGCCACCGGTGTTCCACACCGAGCCGGCCAGCTGGCTCTGCAGTTCCGCATTCGACCGGTCCTGAGCAGAACGGCTGGGCGCCAACGCTTGTGCCCCCGCTTTGTCGACGGCCGCGATCGCCCGGGCGACGTAGTGGATCTGCGACTCGATCATGAACACCACCGAGGTATGCCCCAGCCCGGTGTTGGGACCGAGCAGGAAGAACAGGTTGGGCATGTCGGCCACCGCGATACCTCGATGCGCCACAACGCCTTCCCGATTCCACCGGTCGACCAGATCCTCACCGCGCGGGCCCTTCACGTCGACATAGGTGTAGGAGTCGGTGGTGTGGAAACCGGTGGCGTAGACGATGACGTCGGCGGGATGCTCGACACCGTCGCCGGTGACGATGCCGGTGGCGGTGATACGGCTGATCCGGTCGGTGATCAGCGTCGCCTTCGGATTGGCGACCGCCTGGTAATAGCTGCCGGAGTAGAGAATTCGCTTGCAGCCGGCGCGGTAGCTCGGGGTCAGCCGACGACGCAGATCCTTGTCTTTGACGTAGCGGCGAATGTTCCACCGGCCGACCAACTCGACGGCACGCAGCAGACTCGGGCGTTGGGTCATCGCGAACCCGAGACCTTCGAGCCCCCAGTAGATACCGGAGCGCACCATCAGTCGCAGACCGGGCACCGTCGCGAACGCCGTGCGAACCGCGTCGGGCAGTAAGCTGTTCGGCCGCGGCACCACCCACGGCGGCGTGCGCTGGTAGAGCTGCACCTCGGCGACGCCCGCGTCGGGTCGCACCAACTCCGGCACGATCTGAATGGCGCTGGCGCCGGTGCCGATGACCGCGACGCGCTTTCCGGTCAGGTCGACGCTGTGGTCCCATTCCGCCGAGTGGAATGCGGGGCCGCGGAATTCGCTCATGCCCTCGATGTCCGGCGTGCGCGGAATGTGCAAAGCGCCGGCGCCCGAGATCAAGAACTGCGCGATGTACTCGTCGCCCGACTCGGTGAATACGTGCCAGCGGTATTCGCTGTCGTCCCAGTGCGCGCGACTGACCTTCTGCCCGAAGCGGATGTAGCGGCGCAGGCCGTACTTCTCGGTGACGCCCTGGAGGTAGTTCAGGATCTCCGGTTGCGGCGAGAACAGCTTGCTCCAGGTTGCTTTCGGCTCGAACGAGAAGGAGTAAAGGTGCGACGGCACGTCGCATGCGCAACCGGGGTAGCTGTTGTCGCGCCAGGTGCCACCGATGTCGCCGGCCTTCTCCACGATCACGCAGTCCACACCTTGGCGCTGCAGCGCAATAGCCATGCCCAGGCCGGAAAATCCCGTCCCGATGATGAGTGCCCGGGTGCGGATCGGCGCCGGTGGCGCGTCGGGTTGAGTGGTCGATTCGGCAATACTCACGGTGAATCAGCCTTTCTTGTGGAATGACCGCGATCCGCCCAACACCGCCCGACGCTAGCTGGCAGCGGAGTTGCGCGGCATCGCGTCGTGAATGGGCCGGTCCGGATCCAACTTGATGCCGAGCATCTCGGCGGTGCCGCTGATGACGCCCATGGTGATCGTGGTCAGGTGCTCGACGAACTGCTCGCGGGGCATCCGCCGCGGGCTGTCGACGTCGGAGCCCAGCCACCAGTCGGTGGCTGCCGCCGCGCAGCCGTAGGTCGCGAACGCCGCGAGTTCGAAGGCGCCCGGGTCGAGCTCCATCTCGCGCAGCTCGTTGTTGAACATCTCCGCCATGGCCAACGTGATCTCGCGGCCTTCGCTGAGGGTCCGCGTCGTCGACTCGGACTGCTCGGGGAAGCGGCCCTGAAGGAAGAACCGCAGCACGTTGGGATGCTCGTCGACCAGGCTGACGTGCTCCTCTGCGGTGCGACGGATGATTTCGCGCACCGAGTCATTGGCGAAGTCGATTGACGGGAAGACCGCCGCCCACAGCATGTCGCGCAGTTGCTCCCCGATCGCCTGGAAGAGATCGGACTTGTCGGTGAAGTGCCGGTAGATCTTGGGCTTCGCTGTGCCCGCCTCTTCGGCGATCTCACGAACGCTGAGATCGGGTCCGAGCCGATCGATGGCGCGAAACGCCGCCTCGACGATCTCGGCGCGCACCTTCTTGCGGTGCTCTTTCCAACGCTCGCTGCGCGCATCGACCTTCACCGCGGGCTTGGACCCGGGGTGCGGCAGCGGAGGCCGGGGAATTCTGACCACGTCAAGCACCATACCCCGGTGCGGTCGCTGACCTGCGCAGACTGGTTATCGGCAGGCGAGACGCATTGAACAATGTCACCCAATCAGCCGTAGCGCTGTGCGTATTCGCCGGGACTGCAGCCCAGCATGGACCGGAATTCGTTGGAGAAATGAGCCTGGTCGTACCAGCCGAGTCGTACCGCAAGACCGGCAAAGTCGACGTCCGGATCGGTCTCGATGACGAGCGCGGCCTGCTGTAACCGGTACCGGGTCAACACCCATTTGACCGGGACTCCCACGTAGCGCCGGAATACGCGTTGGGTGGTTCGCGAGCTCCATGGGGACAACTCCATCACCTGGTCGGCACGCTGAAGTGCTTCGTCGTCCCGGATCCGCTCCATCATCGTCGTGAGCGTCGCGTAGACCGGGTCCGGCTCGACAACCGACGCGATCGCGCAGTCGAGTTGCGCAGTCGCGGCATCGATGTCGTCGTCGAAAACCACCGGCTTACTGAAGAGCTCGTCGTCAGCGTGAACGATCTGTCCGGTGAGCCCACCGGCATCTCGCCTGAAGCGGGCAGCAAAGCCTCCCGGCCGGAAGCGCGCACCCACGACTGCGCCCCGTCCCGAGAGCGTGACGGTGAAGACGCGCTCAACGACACCGTGAATCAGGTTAGCCGGCAGAACGATTCCGTGGCGGCGGCCGTCGGTACCCCACTCATGGGTGAGATTGATCGACGGAAAAGTGATCACCATGCTGTCGTGCGGCGGCTTGTCGCTCAGATCCCAGTTGACAGACCAGAAGTGCTCGACGTATTCGGCGGTCGCGTCCGACGGTGGCCTGCGCGCAAGCTTGAACACGGCAGCAGAGTCCGCGCGTCCGACGATGCCGGGTTCAGGCCGTCCGTCGAGTGGCGCGTTTTTCCAAGCCTCCACGTGGCAAATCTAGCCAAGGTTGACGTTATGAATCTACGAGCGACTCCCGAGGGGTATACGAGTTTGACCCCATTCCTCGTCGTTGACGGCGCCGCAGCCGCCATCGACTTCTATATTGACGTATTCGGGGCGACACTCATTGAAAAGATGTCTGGTCCCAACGACACGATCGCGCACGCTGAGTTGGACTTCGGAAACGGCAGATGCCAATTGTCCGACCCCAACCCGGATTACCAGCTCACAGCGCCCACGCCCGGCGAATCGGTGACCGACTCGCTGGTGTTCTACTGCGCCGACGTCGATGACGTGCTGGCGCGTGCGCGCAGTGCCGGCGCGACCATCCGCGAGGCGGCGCAGACGTTCGTCACCGGTGACCGATTCGCGTCGATCGTCGATCCGTTCGGCCGACGCTGGTCGATCATGACCCGGGTGGAGGACATCGACGCAGCCGAGCGTGAACGCCGGCTCGCCAAGTGGGGCGCCGAGAATCTGTGAAGGGGCAGCGACTCGGCGCGAGGGCCGTCACAGCATGCAGCTCACGCAGCCCTCGACCTCGGTGCCTTCCAACGCCATCTGCCGCAGCCGGATGTAGTACAGCGTCTTGATGCCCTTGCGCCAGGCGTAGATCTGCGCCTTGTTGACATCGCGGGTGGTCGCGGTGTCCTTGAAGAACAGCGTCAGCGAAAGTCCTTGGTCCACATGCTGGGTGGCCGCCGCATAGGTGTCGATGATCTTCTCATAACCGATTTCGTAGGCGTCCTGGTAGTACTCCAGGTTGTCGTTGGTCAGATACGGCGCCGGGTAGTAGGCCCGGCCGATCTTGCCTTCCTTGCGGATCTCGATCTTGGAGGCGACCGGGTGGATCGAGCTCGTCGAGTGGTTGATGTAGGAGATCGACCCGGTCGGCGGCACCGCCTGCAGGTTCTGGTTGTAGATGCCGTGGGTCTGCACCGACTCCTTCAGCCGCCGCCAGTCGTCCTGGTTCGGGATGCGGATGCCGGCTTTGGAGAACAACTGCCGAACAGCTTCCGTTTTCGGCTCCCAGGGCTGCTCGGTGTACTTGTCGAAGAACTCGCCCGACGCATACTTGGACTTCTCGAATCCCTTGAAGTGCGAACCGCGTTCGATCGCAATCCGATTCGAGGCGCGCAGCGCGTGGTAAAGCACCGTGTAGAAGTAGATGTTGGTGAAGTCGATGCCTTCGTCGGAGCCGTAGAAGACGCGTTCGCGGGCCAGGTAGCCGTGCAAGTTCATCTGGCCGAGCCCGATCGCGTGCGAGTCGTTGTTGCCCTGCTCGATCGAGGGCACCGACCAGATGTGGGTCTGGTCGCTCACCGCGGTCAGCGCCCGGATCGCCACCTCGATGGTCTGGGCGAAGTCCGGTGAGTCCATCGTCTTGGCGATGTTCAGCGAACCGAGATTGCATGAAATGTCTTTGCCCACTTTGGCGTACGACAGGTCGTCGTTGAACAGCGACGGGGTGGAGACCTGCAGGATCTCCGAACACAGGTTCGAGTGGGTGATCTTGCCCTCGATCGGGTTGGCCCGGTTCACCGTGTCCTCGTACATGATGTAGGGGTAGCCCGATTCGAACTGCAACTCGGCCAGTGTCTGGAAGAACTCACGGGCCTTGATCTTGGTCTTACGGATCCGCGCGTCATCGACCATCTCGTAGTACTTCTCGGTGACCGAGATATCGGCGAACGGCACCCCGTAGACGCGTTCGACGTCGTAGGGCGAGAACAGGTACATGTCGTCGTTGTTCTTGGCCAACTCGAACGTGATGTCCGGGATCACCACGCCGAGGCTCAGCGTCTTGATCCGGATCTTCTCGTCGGCGTTCTCCCGCTTGGTGTCCAGGAAGCGGTAGATGTCGGGGTGGTGCGCGTGCAGGTACACCGCGCCGGCGCCCTGCCGAGCTCCCAATTGGTTGGCGTAGGAGAACGAGTCCTCGAGCAGCTTCATGATCGGGATGACGCCCGAGGACTGGTTTTCGATGTTCTTGATCGGCGCGCCGTGCTCGCGAATGTTGCTCAGCAGCAACGCGACTCCACCTCCGCGCTTGGACAGCTGCAGCGCGGAGTTGATCGAGCGTCCGATCGACTCCATGTTGTCTTCGATGCGAAGGAGGAAGCAATTGTGCACGACCGTGCCGCGAATGGTGTAGGTGTGCGTGCCTTCGACGTGAAGGTTGTACACCTTTTCCGGGACTTCATGTGTGCGCTTAAGTTCGCGGATTCCGTACACGTGCCGCCCGTGCACGACCTGGTATGTCGTGCGCAACGTTCCTTTTTGACCTGTGTAGTTGTGCAGGTTCTTGCCGACGTCGAAAATGAATTCTTCATTGGTGCCGGGCAGCCCGGGGATCAAAAGCTGTCCTGTCACGTTGCCTGCTTGGTTGACGTACTGGCGGACCCTTGACAGGACTCCTAACCGGCGCGTAACAAGCTGCACCTGATCGACCAATTCCGGGTTCACCAGGTCGAGCACCATACCGCCGGTGGTGCAGCAGCCGTCCCCGCGGAACAGTCCCGCCAATAGGCCGCGTTGGAACTCTTCATTGGCTGTCAAGACGTCGTGCGACAACCGCTTTGCGTGGTATCCCGTCCCAACCATGGAGAGGAGCAGCGACGCGACCACCTTGCTGTTGCACACCATGCGGACTGACTGGTCAGACACACTGTGGCGCACTGTGAGATCGGCCCCGAAGACCCGCTTGAACGCCTCCGCCAACTCGTGCTGGTAATCCAGTTCGCGTGCGCCAAGCGTGAAGTGAATACCGTTGGGCATTAGTGAACCTGTCCGCTTGGAAACGTGGCCTTCGGCGACGTACCAGCCAAGAATGAGGCCGAGATCGTACGACTCCTCGACATAGCGGTTCACCGAGATGAAGCGCATGAAGTGACGCTGCTTGCTCCGGTGTTTGGCGTCGGAGTTCACCTTGCGAATGAGCCCGTCAACTTCTTCGTATACGCCCGAGCCAACGTAGCGCATCAGGTCGTATACGCGCCGATCGCGTCCCTCGAGCGGGGCTGCGGTCACGATGAAATCTACTGCCTGAACGTCTTTGGCAGCCAGCCACACAAATCCATTGAACGGATCGGCACCATCGCCGTGGATGAGACTCTCGACCTCGCGCGCCGTCCACACGAGGATCGGATGCTCTGGCGTGCAGCGGATCGGCTCGTTGTGCCCGAAGTGTGAGATCGATACTAGGGCCTGGTCGTTTGGGTTCTCGACAACGGATTCGACCACGCGAAAGGACCCGTCGTGCGAAAGCACACGTTCACCGGCCTGCAGAGTCTCGATCGCTTTTGGCCCCGCGGGAGTGTCCACCGGAGTTCCCGCCGGAAAACACGAAACCGGCTCGCCGCGCTGCTTCTTGCCCGAGTTGAGGAACGTCGGCGTCGCCGGCTGGAAGCGGCCGTCGATGATCTCGTCGACCAACTTCTCGGCCAGCCCGGTGTCACCGGAGGCCAGCGTCAGCGCCACCATCACGACGCGGTCTTCGAAACGCTCCAGGTAGCGCTTGCCGTCGAACGTCTTCAGCGTGTAGGAGGTGTAGTACTTGAAGGCGCCGAGGAAGGTCGGGAACCGAAACTTCTTGGCATACGCGCGATCCAGCAGCGTCTTGACGAAGTTGCGGCTGTACTGGTCGAGGACCTCGCGCTCGTAGTAGTTCTCCTTGACCAGGTAGTCGAGCTTCTCATCCTGGTTGTGGAAGAAGACCGTGTTCTGGTTGACGTGCTGCAGAAAGTACTGATTCGCGGCTTCGCGGTCCTTGTCGAACTGAATCTTGCCGTCCGCGTCGTACAGGTTCAGCATCGCGTTGAGCGCGTGGTAATCCGTCTCGCCGGGGAGGGCGTGCGGGGCGGCTACAGGCTCTGCAGCTGTGACGGTTGGTGACACGTCTGTTCCTTCCAAAAGTCGGCGAGACCCGCGCGGACGGCGTCCACGTCGTCCGGGGTACCCATCAGTTCAAAGCGATAGAGATAAGGGACGCCACACTTGCGCGAGACCACGTCGCCCGCGTAGGCGAATTCGGCACCGAAGTTGTTGTTGCCCGCGGCGATGACGCCGCGGATCAGCGATCGGTTGTGTTCATTGTTCAGGAAGGCGATGACCTGCTTGGGGACATAACCACCATCGTTGATATCCGGAGCGGCCCGCCCGCCCCCGTAAGTCGGCAGCACCAGCACATACGGCCGGTCCACCTGGATACGGCCGTGCAGCGGTATCCGCGTCGCCGAGATGCCCAGCTTCTGTACGAATCGGTGGGTGTTCTCCGAGACGCTGGAGAAGTACACCAAGTCGGAGGACGACACGACGATCCCTCCTTGTCCTGCTACGCCGTTTTGTCGATCAGGCGCTCAGGACGGCCGCGCCGAGCCCTTTGATCCGGTCCGGACGGAAGCCCGACCAGTGCTCGTTGCCGGCCACTACGACTGGGGCCGCCAGGTAGCCCAGCGCCATTACGTAATCGCGGGCCTCGGAGTCCAAGGTGATGTCGACCTTCTCGTAGGCGATGCCCTGCTTGTCCAGCGCCTTGTAGGTGGCGTTGCACTGCACGCAGGCCGGCTTGGTGTAGACGGTGACGCTCATTCGGCGGTACGACCTCTCTTTGACTGGTGCGACTTGACTGGTGAGACTCGAGATGAACAGGGCAAGGCTGGCAACTACTCATGTACTGCTATTCAGCGAGCCGCCGGGCCGCGGAATTCCTGTCTTGCCGGTCCGCTTCAGCCCGGTCGCCGCTGTCGGCTGGTGCATCCCGACCGACCGGGCGAACCCGGGGTCTGTCGGTGTCGGAAACACTACACCTAGTGGTCGACAATAAGTGGAGATACAAGATGTTCGGAAAGACATTCATGAAATTCCCTGGTCGTAAGCCCTGGCGCAGACGCCCAGTCGGCGTGTCGCAGGTCACAACACAGCCTCCCGGCGTCGTACCGACAGGATTACCATTAGGCACCGACATCTGGCCCGGCCCGGCGTGGCACAGCAAAGCGCCCCAGCGGCGCATGACCGCTGGGGCGCGTCGGCGGAATCAGCCGACTTCGGCAGCCAGCTTGTCCACCGCGTCACGCACGTTGTCAGCCACTTCACGGTGATCGCGCGGGTGTTGACCGCCCAGCGTCTGGAACGGGACCGACAGCTTGATCGTGTCGATCACCCGGGCACCGGCAATCCCGAAAGATTTGCGGGTGTCGTCGTGCGCCCACACCCCGCCGTACTGGCCGAACGCTCCGCCGATCACCGCCAGCGGCTTGCCGGTGAGCGCACCGTCGCCGAATGGCCGGGACAACCAGTCGATCGCGTTCTTGAGGACGCCCGGATAGCTTCCGTTGTATTCCGGCGTCACCACCAGGGCGGCGTCAGCGGCGGCCGCGGCCGCTCGCAGGGCGGCCACCGGAGCCAGGGACGGGGCCCCAGGATTCATCACGTCGTCGATCTCCTCGTTGTAGAACGGCAGGTCACCGAGACCCTCAAAGACGGTGACGGTGACGCCGTCCGGGGCCGCTTCGGTGGCCAGTTCGGCGATCTGGCGGTTGACCGACGCCGTCCGCAAGCTCCCTACCAGCGCCAACACTGTGATGTCCGGCATGTTCTTCAGTTCCCTCCACTGGTTGGTGTCCATCTTCGCTTCGAATCAACCGGACCGTAGTCCGTTTTGTTCCGATCACGCTACAGTCATTGCGTGAATGCCGTCGACCCGGTTCGCAACCTGCCGGTTTCCGTGCCGCAGGAGCGCGGCGACGCTGCTCGCAACCGCGCCCTGCTGATGGACGCGGCCCGCCGGTTGATCGAGGAGCGCGGCGCCGACGCAGTCACCATGGACGACATCGCCGCCGCTGCCGGCGTCGGCAAAGGCACGCTGTTCCGCCGTTTCGGCAGCCGGTCGGGCCTGATGATGGTGCTGCTCGACGAGGACGAGCGGGCCAGCCAGCAGGCTTTCATGTTCGGTCCGCCACCGCTCGGGCCCGACGCGCCGGCGCTGGAACGGCTGCTGGCCTTCGGACGGGCCCGGCTAACGTTCGCGCACACGCACCACGAACTACTGGTGGCCGCCAACCGCGATCCGCAGTCTCGCTACGGCGCGGCGGCAACGGTACTGCACACCCATGTCCGGATGCTGCTGGCCGCGGCCGGCACCACCGGCGATCTGGACGCCCAGACCGATGCGCTGCTGGCGCTGCTGGAGGCCGACTACGTCGAGCACCAGTTGATCGAACGCGATCGCACGCTGCAGGCGCTGGGCGATGCGTGGGAAACCTTGGCACGCAAACTCTGCGGGCGATGACGCCACGCTGAATCCGGCGCGTCGACCTGGGCCAGTTCCCGGCTCCGGTGGAGTTGGGACGTCACCCCGACCTGGTGGGCCGGCCCGTCATCGTCGGGGCCGACGGCGGCATGACCGGAGCCGGCTTGAGAACCTTGGTGAATACCAGGTTCACCTGCCGCATCCCGACGCTATAGGGCCACCACGCCACACGTTTGAACGCATACAAGGCGCGGATGTCGGCCGAGGTGTAGATCAGGAACCGGTTCCTGGCGACCCCGGACAGGATCTTGTCCGCAGCCTTCTCCGGCGACACCGCGTGGCCGCTGAAGCGATCCACCCAGCGGCTGACCTGCGGGTCGTCGCGGTCGACTCCGGCGATCTCGACGGTGTTGACCAGCGGAGTCCGCACCGCACCGGGCACCACCACCGACACCCCGATGCGATAGCGGGCCAAGTCGAACCGCAGCACCTCCGACAGCCCGCGCAAACCGAACTTGCTGGCGCTGTAGGCGGCATGCCACGGCAATCCGATCAGGCCGGCCGCCGAGGACACGTTCACCAGGTGCCCACCGTTGCGCGCGGCCACCATCGGGGGCACAAAGTTTTCGATGACGTGGATCGGACCCATCAGGTTGATCGAGATCATCTTGTCCCACTGCTCGTGCGACAGCCGGTCCACAGTCCCCCACGCCGAGACCCCGGCGATGTTCATCACGACATCCATGCTCGGGTGACTGGCATGAATCGCCTCGGCGAAAGCCGCGACCTCGTCGTGATTCGCGATGTCGAGTGCGCGATGCTCCGGCACCTGAGCGCCGAGCGCGCGAACGTCGTTCACCGTCTCGGCCAGGCCGTCGGCGTTGCGGTCGGTCAGATACAACTCGGCACCCCGGCTGGCCAGCCGCAGCGCGGTAGCGCGGCCGATTCCGCTGGCCGCGCCGGTGATCAGACACCGCTTACCCGCGAACGTCTTCGTCGACATGAGCATCGACGATACCGACGGTATCGCGCTAGGCCTTGAGCGGACCGCCCCACAGCGCGTGCAGCCACAACGCTTCGAGCACCCGCACACCACGCTGGACGTCGCCTTGGTCGCCCAGATAGGCGGTGTCCCCGGACAGCATCTGCGCCGTGGTCACCGACAAGGTGCGCACCAACGTCGCGATGTCGTCGCTGATCGGGTGGGCGGTGCCGGCCCGTAACTCCTCTTCGACGATGCCGATGACCTGTTGCACGACGCCTTCGACCTGCTGGTTGAGCAGGTCGCGGATTTCGGCGTCGGTGTTGCGCGCGGCATTGCACGCCGACATCACCGGATCGTTGTGGGCGTAGACCGCCGCGGCGCTTCCGACCATGCGCTTGGCAAACGCGGCCGGGGTCTCGTCGACGCCGCGCGGGGCGAAGTATTCGGTGAGCTCCTCGAGTTCCTGTGTCGCCTCGGCCAGGACCTGGGCCAGCACGGCGTACTTGGAGTCGAAGTAGAAGTAGAACCCCGACCGCGCCACCCCGGCGCGATCGCTGATGGTGCTCACCGACAGCTGGGCGAACGGCTTTTCCTCCAGCAACTCACGCACCGCCTGCACGATGGCGTATCGCTGACGGTCACCGCGGCGCCGCGGAACCGGTGCCTGCTCGGCCCCCTGCTCGATTTGCACCCGTATGACCTTGCCCCACACCACGCCCAAAAGGAAACTTGACAGCCGTCAAGTTTACCCGAAAGATGGCAGGCGGTGATGTCTGCCACACCGTCGATCAACCTCGGCTGTACGCCCCGTCAAGAGGAAGTGTCTTAATTGTCCCAGGCGACCATCAACACTACCGAGTATCTGCTTGACCAGGCCAAACGCCGATTCACCCCGACGGTCAACACCATCCCGGGCATGGGCCTGTTGGAGAAGCGGCTGTTGAACGTCAACTGGAAGCAGCGGGAACTGGCCACGCCGCCACCCGGCAGCGGCCTGCGGCCGGTGATGGGCGACCGGGGCCTGCCCGTGCTCGGCCACATCATCGAGATGTTCCGCGGCGGCCCGGACTTTCCGCTGCACCTCTACAAGACGCGCGGCCCGGTGTTCTACGCCGAATCGCCGGCACTGCCGTCGATCGTCGCGATCGGCCCGGACGCCACCCAGGCGATCTTCTCCAATCGCAACAAGGACTACTCGCAGAAAGGCTGGCACCCGGTGATCGGGCCGTTCTTCAACCGCGGCCTGATGATGCTCGACTTCGAGGAGCACATGTATCACCGGCGGATCATGCAGGAGGCGTTCACCCGCAGCCGGCTCACCGGCTACGTCGACCACATCGACGCGGTGGCGTCGGCGGTGGTGGCCGGCTATCCGACCGACGACGCCCGCTTCCTGTTCCACCCGGCGATGAAGGAACTCACCCTCGACATCGCCTCGGTGGTGTTCATGGGCCACCAACCCGGGACCGACCACGACCTGGTCACCAAGGTGAACCAGGCGTTCACCACCACCACCCGGGCCGGCGGCGCGATCATCCGGACCAACGTCCCGCCGTTCAAGTGGTGGCGCGGCCTGCAGGCTCGCAAGGTGCTCGAAGACTATTTCGTCGAGCGGGTCAAGGAGCAGCGCCGCAACGCCGACGGCACCGACATGCTCTCGGTGCTGTGCCACACCGAGGACGAGGACGGCAACAGCTTCACCGACTCCGACATCGTGAACCACATGATCTTCCTGATGATGGCGGCGCACGACACCTCGACGTCGACCACCACCACAATGGCCTACAACCTGGCCGCCAACCCGGAATGGCAGGAGCGCTGCCGCGAAGAGTCGGACCGGCTCGGCGACGGCCCGCTGGACATCGAGGCGCTGGAGAAGCTGGAGACCCTCGACCTGGTGATGGACGAGTCGCTGCGGCTGGTCACCCCGCTGCCGTTCAACATGCGCCAGACCGTGCGCGACACCGACCTGCTGGGCTTCTACCTACCGGCCGGCACCAATGTGGTCACCTGGCCGGGCACCAACCACTGGTTGCCCGAGCTGTGGACCGATCCGCTGAAGTTCGACCCGGAACGGTTCCTCGAGCCGCGCTCGGAGCACAAGCAACACCGCTACTCTTTCGCGCCGTTCGGCGGCGGCGCCCACAAATGCATCGGGATGGTGTTCGGCCGCTTGGAGGTCAAGACCATCCTGCACCGACTGCTGCGCCGCTACCGCCTCGAACTGGCCCGGCCCGGCTACCAGCCCAAGTGGGACTACGGCGGCATGCCGATCCCGATGGACGGTATGCCGATCGTGCTGCGGCGCCTCTAGCGGCCTGCGCCGTACAGTCGATTCGCGCAGGCGATGACCGCCGACAGCGCGGACTGCGTCGGATCCTCCGAGCAGCCCATCGCCCAGGCGGCCCGAGCACCGTCGGTGCCCTGGACGAACGTCGCGGTGGCGTCGTCGGACCGCAGCTGATGGAACTGCAACATTTCCACGGCGACACCGCGCTCGTGCAGCATCGCGGTCAGCGCGGCGATCGGGCCGTTTGCCGTGGCGGTCGCGGTCTCGATGCGACTGCCGAGCGCCAAGGTGGCCTGGAATGTTCGCGGTCCCAACCGGGTGGCGAAACGGCCGGTGTCGGCGCAGTGCCACTGGCCCAGCCGCAGCGGCCCGGCTCCCGGCGCATAGGTGGCGGTGAAGGTGCTCCACGACATGGCGTCGGCGTCTTCGCGGAGTCCGCGCGGCAACGGCATGCCGTCGAACATCAGTGTCGACGATTCGGGCGATGCGAAGGTGATGGTCATGTGTCGGTCTTCTCTGGTCTTCAAGGAGTGACCGACGGGCAGTAGCTTCCGACCCACAGCGGGGGGTCGGTCTGGATCAGACCCCGCTGCGGGTGCTGGCTACTGCGAGAAGATGTTGCACAATTGCCGACGTTAGACGCTGACGGGCGACCTGTGCAACTTCTTTTACAGCCACCTGGACGCGGCCGCGTCCAGGTGGCGTCGGATGCGGTGACGGGCCAGGCTGTCGTCGCCCTGCTCGATCGCCTCGATGATGCGCAAGTGCGCGTGCCGCACCTCGACCAGATCCGTGCGGCTGGGGACCGGCTGGTCGCTGCCGGCCCAGTGCCGGCGAAAAAGCTCGCCGAGAATCCGCAGGAACAACTCCAGCACGGCGTTGCCGGCCAACGCCGCCAGGCCGGTATGGAACAGGAATGCCGCAACGGCGGCCTTGCGGGGGTCGTCGCCGGCCTGCTCGAAAAACACCCGGTGCTGTTGCAGGAACGCGCGCACTTGCGGCGTGTCGCGGCGTCTGACGACCTTGGCGACATTGTCGATCTCGATGGCGTCGCTGATCATCCGTAGGTCCTCCCGGCGGGGCTGCCGGTACTGCAGATACAGCGCGATGGCGTCGATGCTGGCTTGCGCCTGAGGCTCCGACACCACCAGCCCGCCGCCGGGTCCGCGCCGCATGGTTGCCACGGCGTGATACTCCAAGAGCCGCACTGCTTCTCGTAATACCGATCGGCTGACCCGATAGCGTTCCAGCAGCGCTATTTCGGTCCCGAAGACCTCCCCCACCTGGGAGCCGCTGCTGGCGATGTCGTCGCGAATGGCGGCGGCCAGCACTTCGGCGAGCTTGCCCGGTGGCTCGCCGCTCGGCCGGCCGGCCGGATGATGATGGTCGTGCAGGCACGCCGGCACCGATTCCGCGTGACGTTCACTCAGCGCCATCGCACGTGCCGCGTCGCCCGCGGTGACCGCGTCCACGATATCCGCGTGAGCACGGCGACGGTGCTCGACCGCCTCGAAGGCATCGCTGGCATCGCTGGCGGAATCCAGTCGTGAGTCCACGGCGTAGCGGACTGTCAGCCGCATCAGAATGTCGACATACAGTTGCAGCACTGGGTTTTTGGACTGCTCGGCCAGCACGGTATGAAATTCGTCGTTCGGCGACTGCCGGTCCTGTTCGGCACGCAGCACCGCACGCAATCCGTCGATGCCCTCCTCGTCGATGTGCTGGGCGGCAAGCGATGCGGCCAACGGCTCCAACAGCAGTCGGGCGTCCAGCAGATCCCCGACCGTGATGCCCAGGTGCTCCAGGTAGATGATCAGCGCGTGGGTGGCCGGGGCAGCGTCCGGCTCGCAGATCAGCAGGCCGCCGTTGGGGCCCCGGCGCATGCGCGCCACCCGATGATGCTCGACGAGTCGAACCGCCTCTCGCAGCACCGATCGGCTGACCTGGTAACGCTCCTGCAAAACCCGCTCCGAGCCGAGCGACACCCCGATCGGCCAGCCCCGTCGGATGATGTCGGCCTCGATACGGCGGGCGATCCGGGTAGCCCGCTTGTCTACCTGAGCCTCACCTCTCAACTGCCCGCCCGCACAGACTTTCTCAGCACGTCAGCAACAAGCATCCGGCGATCGGCCCACCACCCACAGCGGCCACCGCGACCTCCGGCCGGCGGGCCACCTGGCGCTCCCCTGCCTCGCCGCGCAACTGCAGGCAGGCCTCGTGCAGCAGCCAGTAGCCGTGCATCCGCCCCGCCGAAAGCTGGCCGCCGTAGGTGTTCAGCGGCAGGGCGCCATCAAGCGCAATCCGTTCGGCGCCCTCGACGTAGGGTCCGGCTTCGCCGTCACCGCAGATACCCAACGCTTCGAGCCAGGCGAAGGTGAGAAAGGTGAAACCGTCGTAGAGTTCGGCGAGGTCCAGGTCGGCGGGAGTCAGATCGGTCCGCGACCACATCTGCGCTGCCGCGTCGACCGACGCCATCTTCGGATAGTCCGGGCGGTGGAACCAGCCGCCGGCGCCGTTGCTGCCGCCGACCGCCTCGACTTTCACGGCCCGATGCGGGCCGTCGCCGGCGTAGCTCGCGGCCGACACCACCAGCGCGATCGACCCGTCGATCGGTACGTCGCAGTCCAGCAGACCCAGCGGTAGGGATACCGGGCGTGCGCCAAGGTAGTCCGCCATGGTTATCGGATCTCGGTACACCGCACGAGGATTGCGCGCAGCATTGCGCCGACTGTTGATGGCCAGCCAACCCAGCTGCTCTTTGGTGGTTCCGTAGATCTGCATGTGCCGACGACATACCAGCGCCAACCAATTCGCCGCCGAATATGCTTGCGCGGCAATCAGATCTTTGAGGTCGTCCATCGGGCCGACGACCGGCGGCGTCTGGCCTTCCGGTGTGTCGAACATCCGCGCCAGCGGTGGGGCGGACGGGTTCTCGTGCTGCGTCACCGGGACGGTGCCGCCCAGCATGTGGATGGTCCGGTAGACGAGTACGTGTCGCGCGCGCCCTTCGGAGACCGCGCGGCAGGCCGAGATCACCGGGTTGATCAGACCACCGGTGCTGAAACCCGTCCCGCAGTCGGGGGCTTCGATGCCGAGTGCGGCGTTGACTTCGGCGGCGGGGGTGTCACCCAGGGTGGCGATCCCGTCGATATCACTGGGGCCCAGGCCGGCGTCCTCGATAGCGGCCCGGACCGATTCCATCGTGAGCTCGAGCCCGGGAATGCCGGTACGCCGGCCGATTCGGGAAATCCCGATGCCGGAAATGATCGCGTCCTTCTCGAAATAGCTCATTCGAAGTAGCTCATCCACGCCGTCCGTTAGACCAACCCGAGGGAAATTGAGTGTACTGTATTGCCCGTGCCAACCGGGGCGACGTCTTCTTCTCAGCTGCTGGTCGAGCATTGCGACCACTGCGCGCTCTGGGTTCATCCCGCGGCCGGCAGCTGCCGCGATTGCGGTCGCCCTTTAGCAGCCAAGCCGGTGTCGGGCCAGGGCTGGGTATTCACCTACACGGTGAACTATCACGCGTTCAACCCGGAGATCCCGACGCCGTACGTCATCGCACTTGTCGAACTGGCCGAGCAGGACGGGCTGCGGGTAGCCGCGAACATCGTTGATTGCGAACCGGATTCAGTGACATGCGGAATGCCTGTAGCAGCACTGCCGGAGCCCGGCCCGGGCGGCGCATTGCGCTTCGCCCCCACTGGCTGAGCAGCGCGACTTTCCGCGAGCGTAACGCCACGAAGGTTTTCAAGGCCAGATCTCGCAATGGCGTTACACTCGGCGGCTCCTGCGGTTTGTTGATCCAGGCGAATCGTTCGCGGCGGCGGTTTCCCGGCCGCCCTCAGTTGATCAGCGGGTCGCGTGGCATCCCGAGGATCCGCTCGGCGATCTGATTGCGGGTCACCTCCGAGGTGCCGCCGGCAATCGCCATCGCCCGAGCGCTCATCACCAGTCGGCCGGCCAGTGCGCCGGCGCCGTCGTACAACGCGGTCTCGGGCCCCGCCAACGCGGCCGAGATCGCGCCGCCCTCGACCATATGGTCGGCCAGTTTCAGCTTGGTGACGTTGCCTTCCGGGCCCGGGCCAGCGCCCTCGACACTGCGCGCGACGCGGCGCAGGTTCAGCAGTCGCAGCGCGTTCTCCTCGGCCAGGTAGGTGCCCACCCGAGTCCGCCCGCCCGCCAACCGATCCGGTTGAGCCTTCACCTGCTCCAGCAGTTGGGTGGCCAGGCCCGCGTAGAAGGTTCCGCTGCCACCGATGCTGACCCGTTCGTTGCCCAGCGTCGCCCGCGCCACCGTCCAACCGGTGTTGGGCTCGCCGACCACGTCTTCATCGGGGACGAACAGGTCGTTGAAGAACACCTCGTTGAAGTCCGACCCGCCGGTGATCTGACGCAGCGGCCGCACCTCGACCTCAGGAGCTTTCATGTCGACGATCACCGTCGTGATGCCGGCGTGCTTCGGCGCGTTCGGGTCGGTGCGCACGGTGGCCAGACCGCGGGCACAGTACTGCGCACCACTCGTCCACACCTTCTGCCCGTTGATCTTCCATCCGCCGTCTACCCGGGTGGCTTTGGTCCTGATCGACGCGGCGTCCGAACCAGCTTCGGGCTCGGAGAACAGCTGGCACCAGATCTCGTCTTTGCGCAGTGCTTTCTCGACGAAACGCTCTATCTGCCAGGGTGTTCCGTGCTGCACCAGGGTCAGGATCACCCACGCGGTGATGCCGTAGTCCGTGCGCTTGATGCCCGCGGAGCGGAATTCCTCTTCGATGACCAACTGCTGCACCGGATCTGCCGCCAGTCCCCACGGCTTGGGCCAGTGCGGCATGACGTAGCCGGTCTCGATCAGCTTGTCCCGCTGCGCCTTTTTGTCCAGCGCGGCGAACTCGGCGACGTCGGCGCGAATCCGGGTCCGCATTTCCTCGGCCTCGGGCGGCAGGTCCAGGCTGTTCTCCCGGGTGACACCGGCAGCGGTGCGCTCGAAGACGTCGACGGCGGGTGCGTCGCCGCCGAACAGAGCCGTCGTCACCAGAGCGCGGCGCAGATGCAGATGCGCATCATGCTCCCAGGTGAACCCGATACCGCCATGGACCTGAATGTTCAACTCTGCGTTACGCGCGTACGCCGGAAATGCCAGTGTCGCAGCCGAAGCGGCCGCCAACCGGAACTGCTGCTCGTCCTCGGACGCGGCCCGCGCGGCATCCCACACCGCGGCGATACCCGACTCACTGGCGACGAGCATGTTGGCGCAATGGTGCTTGATGGCCTGGAAGGTGGCGATGGTGCGGCCGAACTGCTGACGGACCTTGGCGTACTCGACCGCGGAGTCGACACAGTCGGCCGCTCCGCCGACCGCCTCGGCGGCCAGCAGCGTCCGGGCGCGCGCCAGCGCCGAATCGTGCGCGCCGCGCAGAATGTCGTCGTCGCTGACGCCGACCTTGTCCAGCCGGACACGCGCGGAGCGCCGGGTCGGGTCCAGGTTCTCCGGCACCTCGATCGAGACGCCGGATCGGTCGCGCTCGATCACCAGTATGTCGTCGCCGGCTGCCACCAGCAGCAGATCGCCCAGACCGCCGCCGAGCACGATGCCCGCATCCCCGTCGGCGCCGCCGTTGCTGACCGTGACGGTGCCGCCCAGGCCGATGCCCGCCGTGGTGGTGCCGTCGACCAGGACCGGCAGCAACCGCGACTTCTGCTCTGCGGAGCCGTCTTTGGCAATAATCGCGGAGGCGATGACGGTCGGAACGAACGGACCGGGCGCCACCGCACGACCGAGTTCGTCGATGACGGCGACGAGCTCGGGCAGCCCGTATCCCGAGCCGCCGTGTTCCTCGTCGATGTGCAGGCCGAGCCAGCCGAGTTCGACCAAGGCCGGCCAGAACGGCGGCAAGGCCTCCTCGGGCGCATCGAGCAGCGAACGCGCGGCGGCGCGGGCCTTCTGCGACGTGAGAAACCCGCGGGTTACCTCGGCGAGTTCGCGATGGTCGTCGGTCAGTGCGATACCCATTGCAGGGCCTTCCTCTTGGACGGCGTTGGCCGGTCGGAAAAAGTGTACTCAAATGCGGGCGCCTCCCAACCGGGTGGTCGGTCGGGAGGCGTCGAGCGCGAGCGTGAAACTGGCTTCATGCTCAGCGGCCCGAGCGACGGACTACTTGGGCGCGAAGCGCTGACCGGCGTCCAGCCGCAGGCACTGGCCGTTCAGCATCGGGTTGTCCACGATGGCCGCGACCAGCTTCGCGTATTCCTCGGGACGGCCCAGTCGCTTGGGGAACGCCGCGTCCTTGGTCAGCGCACTGGCGAACTCGTCGGGAATGCCCTTGGTCAGCCCGGTCGCGAACAGGCTCGGCGCGATCGCCAGCACGCGGATGCCGAGCGATCCGAGATCACGGGCCATGGTCAGACACATTCCGGCGATGCCGGCTTTGGCTGCGGTGTAGGCGACCTGGCCGATCTGGCCCTCGAAAGCCGCGATCGACGCGGTGTTGATGATGACGCCCCGCTCTTCGTCTTCTGGCTCGTTCTGGCTCATGTAGCTGGCCGCCAGCCGGCTGATGTTGAACGACGCGATGAGGTTGAGGTCGATCACCGACTGGAAGGACTCCAGGTCGTGCGGACCCGTCTTCGACAAGGTGCGCTTTGCGATGCCGCCACCGGCCGTGGTCACCGTGACGTGCAGGCCACCGAGGTTGTCGACCGCAGCCTTGATGGTCTCCTCGGTGCCGGCGAAGTCGGTCACGTCGACCGGATAGAAGTCGCCGCCGACCGCGGTCGCGACCTCCTTGCCGTCCGAACTCTCGCGGTCCAACACCGCGACGCTCGCTCCGCGGGAAGCGAGCAACTCGGCGCTGGCGCGGCCCATGCCCGAGGCGCCGCCGATCACGATCACCTTCTTGCCGTTGATCTCCATCCATACCTCCTTGTACGGGGCCGACCGCCCATGCGTCAGCTGCACGTTATCGCGACGGCGCGTGACGTTGTCGGTCAGGCGTGTAAAGGTGAGTTGTGCTGCTGATCGATGTCGCGACCACCTCTGTCGACGTGGGCGGCGCGGCCTCTCGGCGGGCCAAGATCGCGCGGATCGCTGAATTGCTCGGCCACGCCAGCTCCGATCCGGCGCTGGTCGCCGTTGTCGTGGCGTGGCTATCCGGTGATCTGCCACAGCGCCAAATCGGGGTGGGCTGGGCGACGTTGCGGACGATCCCGCCTGCCGCGGCGCAACCGAGCCTGACCGTCCGCGGCGTTGACGCAACGCTGGCAGAGGTCGGTGCGGTCGCGGGCAAAGGCTCCCAAGCCCGTCGCGCGGGGCTGGTCACCGGGTTGTTCTCGGCGGCAACGGACGTCGAACAGACTTTCCTGCGTCGGCTGTTGACCGGTGAGCTGCGTCAGGGCGCGCTGACTGGCGTGATGGCCGACGCGGTGGCCGCGGCGGCCCGGGTTCCGCCCACCGCGGTCCGTCGCGCGGCGATGCTCGGTGGCGCCCTGCCCGCGGTCGCCGCGGCCGTGATGTCCGGCGGGGCGGCGGCGTTGGAAGCCTTCACCCTGCAGGTCGGCCGGCCGGTCGGCCCGATGCTGGCGCAGACCGCCGCCAGCGTCGGCGAAGCACTCGAAAAGCTCGGCGGCGAGGGTGTTTTCGAAGCGAAGCTAGATGGCGCCCGGGTGCAGGTCCACCGGGCCGGCGACGACGTCACCGTGTACACCCGCAGTCTCGACGATGTCACCGCACGACTGCCCGAAGTGGTGGAGGCGACACTGGCGCTGCCGGTGCGCGACCTGATCGCCGACGGCGAGGCGATCGCGCTCCGCCCGGACGGCAGGCCACAGCCCTTCCAGGTCGCCGGGTCACGGTTCGGCCGGTCCGCGGATGTGGCCACCGCCCGCGCCGACCAACCGCTGTCGGTGTTCTTTTTCGACATCCTGCACCGCGACGGGATCGACCTGCTCGACGCGCCGACCAGCGAGCGCGTCGCAGCGCTCGACGAGATCTCGCCGCCGCAGCTGCGGGTCGACCGGTTGATCACCTCTGATCCGGTTGCTGCGCAACAGTTTCTGGCTGCAACGCTGGCCGCCGGCCACGAGGGCGTGATGGCCAAGTCGCCGACCGCGGGCTACGAGGCAGGCCGGCGCGGGGCCGGCTGGCTGAAGGTCAAACCCGTCCACACCCTGGATCTGGTGGTGCTCGCCGTGGAATGGGGATCCGGACGGCGGCAGGGCAAACTGTCCAACATTCATCTCGGCGCCCGCGACCCGGTCAGCGGTGACCTCGTCATGGTGGGCAAGACATTCAAAGGAATGACCGACGCGATGCTGGAGTGGCAGACCGCACGGTTTCAGGCCTTGGCCGTCGGCAGTGCGCAGAACTACGTCGTCCAGGTGCGACCGGAGCAAGTGGTCGAGGTGGCGCTGGACGGTGTGCAGAAGTCATCGCGCTACCCCGGCGGTTTGGCGTTGAGGTTCGCCCGGGTGCTGCGGTACCGCGACGACAAGCGAGCCGACGAAGCCGACACCATCAACACTGTGCGCGCCATGTACGCGGATTAAGCCTGGATTAAGCCGCCATCGGCCCATTCGGTGTGGCCCGTGGCCGCGTTAAATGCGCTGGCTTAGAGCGTTTTTGGCTGATCACGTGGATTAATCCGATATGACCATGAGAATGAACAGATGGAAAATGGCCGGCAAAGGATCTGGTCGGATCAGTGGCAGTAACGACCGATCGCCGGGTCCGGCCGTCCACCACGCCGCCGATACCCGCGGCCCCCGTCGGGTCCCGTCCGTCCCGCCGTGGGGACCGGTTCACGTCGACGAGGCGCCTCGCCGTCGCTGTCTGGGCTGCTGTGGTCGTCTGCCGATCCATCACGGACGGATTGGCCTTCGACCGTGAACTGCTGCTGCTCTACATCGCCACCGGGCTGATCGCCGCCAGCATCGGGCGCGGGCACAGGGCGATCGCGGTGGTACGTGACTGGCTACCCTTCGCCCTTGTACTGGTGCTCTATGACGTCAGCCGCGGCGCTGCCGACCTGCTCGGCGCCCACACCCTGTGGCAATTCCAACCCCACGCGGACCGCTGGTTGTTTTTCGGCACCGTCCCGACGGTGTGGTTGCAAGAGCACCTCAAGATGGCGCAGCCACCATGGTGGGAGGTGATCATCAGCGCCATCTACATGTCGTTTTTCGTCCTGCCGTATCTGGTCGCCGGGGTCCTCTGGCTCCGCAACCGAACCGAATGGGCCGCCTTCGTCCGACGTTTCGTCGCGCTGTCGTTCGCGGCCCTGGTCGTGTACGTGGTCCTGCCGGCCGCGCCGCCGTGGGCAGCCGCGGGTTGCACACCGGCCGATGTCGCCGGCGGCCCTGCCAATCCACCGTGCATGTTCCGCGGGGCCGCCCGCGTTCCCGACGGCGGACTGCTGGGCGCGATGCACACCAGCCGGCCCGGCGCTCACCAGATCGTCGAACGGATCTCCACCCGCGGCTGGGGAACGCTCCATCTGCAGTCGGCCGGGGCGCTGCTCGACTCCGGCCAGGCCAGCGTCAACTTGGTGGCCGCGATTCCGTCGCTGCACGCCGCGGTGACCGCGATGATCTCGATGTTCCTGTGGCGACGAGTCAGGCGCGGATGGCGCCCGCTGCTGGTGGCTTATCCGTTGGCGATGGCCTTCGTGCTGGTGTACTCCGCCGAGCACTTCGTCGTCGACATTCTGTCGGGCTGGACGCTGAGCGCCGCGGTGTCGGCGGTGATGGCTCTCGGCGACTCGTGGTGGAAGCGCCGTCACGCCTCGACATCAGCTGTCGTGACTCAGCCAGCGGGCGATCTGGGTCGCAGCCTCCCCGTAGAACACCCGGTAGACCTGTTCGGCGACGTAGCCCATGTGCGGGGTGGCGGTGACGGAGTCCAACGTGCGCAACGGATGCCCCGCCGGCAACGGCTCGGTGTCGAAGACGTCGAGACCGGCGCCGGCGATCCGGCGCGACCGCAGAGCATTCACGAGCGCCGACTCGTCGACAAGAGGACCGCGAGAGGTGTTGATTAGCAATGCCGTTGGCTTCATCAACGCCAACTCGGCGGCGCCGACCAACCCGCGGGACCGTCCGCTGAGAACCAGGTGGATGGTCAAAACGTCGGCACCACAGAACAACTCGTCCTTCGACACATAGGTCGCCCCGGCGTGTTCGGCGGCCTCCGGCGACAGGTTCGTACTCCACGCGATGACGTCCATCCCGAACGCCTTGCCGACCTGCGCGACCCGACTGCCGATCCGACCCAGCCCCAGCACGCCCAGCGTCGTTCCGCCGAGTTGCCGGCCGACGGAGCGCTGCCAGCCGCCGTCGCGCACCGATACGGCCTCGTCAACGACCCGGCGGGCAGTCGCCAAGATCAGCGCCCAGGTGAGTTCGACCGTGGACTCCACGTAGCCACCGGTGCCGCTGACGTAAATGCCGCGTTCTTGGGCGGCCGCGGCGTCGATGGAGGCGTTGAACGGCCCGGTGGACGCGATCATCTTGAGTTGGGGCAGCCGCTCGATGACGCTCCGGGGCAGCGGTGTGCGTTCCCGCATCACGCACACCACGTCGAATGGCTTGAGTCGCTCGACCACGGCCTCGGCATCGGCGAGGTGATCGTTGAACACGGTGATCGTGGCGCGCTCGGCAACCTGCGACCAGTCGGCCATGGACAGTGCGACGTCCTGGTAATCGTCGAGAATCGCGACCCGCATCCTGCCAATCTCGCACACCAGGTTTGGCGCCCACGCCGGGCGGGTACAGACTCAACGCGAAGCAGCAGTGTCCAGCGAAGGGAGCTGAAGCGCATGGGTGCCCACGACAAAGTGAGCAACAAGATCGACGAAGTCGCCGGAAAGGCCAAAGAGGCCTTGGGCAAGGCCACCGACGACCACGGCACCGAGGCCGAGGGCAAGCTCGATCAAGCCAAGGCGAGCCTCAAGGACGCCGGCGAGAAGGTGAAGGACGCCTTCAAGCACTGACCACGAACGTGAACATAGGACGGCCACCGGTGTACCCGACCCCGGTGGCCTTCCGCTTTCTGGGAGTAGAGCTTTAGGGTGAAGTCACACGCGAGACACGCCTCGGCCAATACGCCAGGTAGGCGCTAACCGATCTCGCTGTCGACGTTGACCGCGACGTAACCGATCGGGATACCGGTCCACATCGCGATGCATTCCCGCGCCGCCAGTTCCACCGCGGCACGACGGTGCGTGCGGGTGGCTCTGCCGATCTCGGGAATCTCGATCATCCACCCGTCCGCGTCGCGAGTAACTTCGATGTCGAAGCACTGACCGACCGTCGGGCACTTAACGCGGGAAGCGAATCGCTGGGAGCTGCGCGCGTGACGTGGGCGCATCAGCACGGGCTGAATGGGCATGGCCACTTTCCTGAGTCGAGGACAAACCGCGGGCAAGCGTATTGCGAAGACAGGCGAAAACCTAATCGGCGACGGGCATCGCTGGCCGGATCTTGAAAAACCCATTCTGAACTGCGGTTTTCTCGCGTATCGACGAAACAGCCAACGCGCCAGGAATGAACCGCGACAACCCCGGTGTTGCAGCAGGCAGAGTTTGACCAGCGTGACTACGGGATATCAAGATAACCAGCGGCACTGACGCCGAAGCCCACGCTGCGGTGGAGTCTTCCACCACTTACGCTGCAAACAACGGCGATCTCGCTGTGACGAAAGGCTCTCTTGTGCATAAGACCACCCGAAATGGCAGACCGCCGTTGGCATGGTGCGCGCAGCCGATGACGAAGCTGCTGCAGTGGGCTGCCGTCGTGACGTTGCTGTACACCGCGGCCGCCACCACCCCGGCGATCAGCGAGGCCGCCGCCGACGGACAGTGCCCGGACGTCGAGGTCATCTTCGCGCGGGGCACTCTCGAACCCCCCGGGCCCGGGACCGTCGGGCAGCAGTTCTCCGACGCCCTCACCTCGCGCCTGGGCGGACGCTCGGTCGACGTGTATCCGGTGAACTACCCCGCCTCGCTGAACTTCTCGCAGGCTGCTGACGGCGTTGCCGACGCCGCCAACAAGGTCATGGAAACCGTCAACACCTGCCCCGCCACCAAGATCGTCCTGGGCGGCTACTCGCAGGGCGCTGCCATCGCCGCCTACATCACCTCCGACAGTGTCCCGCCCGGCTACGCCCTCCCCGTCGGCATCAGCGGGCCGCTGCCGCCCAACGTCGCGTCGCATGTGGCCGCCGTCACCCTGTTCGGCAAGCCGTCCAACGGATTCCTGAATCTTGTCGACCACGACGCCCCGCCGATCACCATCGGCCCGGCCTACGTGCACAAGACACTCGACCTCTGCACGCCGCAGGACCCGGTGTGTTCGTCGGGTCAGGGATTCAGTCGGGCCGCGCACAGCGAATACAAGACCAACGGCATGACTGATCAAGCGGCCGACTACGCCGCCAACAAGCTCGGTCGCTGATTCCGGCGACTTAGGTTTTCAGGCAGTCGAGACCTTCACGGCCAGGCTTGCGCGACCTACCCTTGAGCGATGAGGCAAATCGTGGTTCGCGCAGTTCTGCTGCTTTGTGCGTGGGCGATCGGACTCCTGGTGGCCGCGCAGGTCGTTCCCGGAGTTTCGTTGTCGGTGTCGGGGTTCATCGTCGCTGTCGCGGTGTTCTCTGCCGCGCAAGCGGCCCTGTCACTGTTTCTCTTGCGGCTGCCGCATGGATATGCGTCGCTACTGCTGGGCGGCACCGGCCTGGCAATAACCATTTTTGCGCTGATTCTCGGCACGGCAGAAACGCATGGGTTCACCATTCGTGGCATGGCGTCCTGGGTGGCGACGACGCTCGTGGTGTGGCTCGTGACCACGATTGGAGCAGTCTCACTACCGGAGCTATTGGGACCCCAACAAACTGGCTCGACCTGACCCGAAATAACTATGTCGCCAAGCGCGCTGGGTGCGTAGCATTTTCTCCATCTCGTCCAACGACGGAGGTAGGTGAGATGGGCGACACTCATCACGATCCGACGGACCACTCTCGGACCACGCAACCGCATGCCGGCCTCGCCATGAAGGACAATTTCTTCTGGCCTGGGTTGATCCTGCTGGCCGTATCTATGTTCGGGATGATCGCCACAGTGGTGGCCGCGGCGTATCGACATTACGAGTGGCTCGGCACGACGGTGTTGATCGCGGCACTCGGAGCGCTCGCTGGAGCGTTATGGCTCGTCGTCGAGCACCGCAGGGTGACCAGCATCGAGAGGCAGTGGCATGTCGCCCACCCCGAGGCTCAGTTGCGCTAAACGTTGACCCGTAATCGGGGCCGGCCCAGTGCCGCTTGCCGCTCGACGGCTGCACGGTCGACGCGGTGACCTGTTGATCGACCCGACCACCGCAATCACATTCGTGTCGGACCTACGCCAACGTGCCCGGGTGGCGGATGGTGTTGTGCCCAAGCTTGCGATTGTGCATGGGTTCGCGCGCCGACTTCTGGTGTTCCAACTGCCGGATCAGCTCACGCCTGGCTTCGCGAAGGGCGCCGGTGATGTCGCGGTTTTCGGCGACGGACACCAGCGGTGGAAAACCAGGCAATGTGGTCCGTAACGTGACGCGCTGCTCCCGTCGACCGCGATCCTGTAACGAGACTTCCAGGCTGACATCACGCGGGTCCCAGCGGCCCAGATGCGATCCGAGCGCGGCCAACTCCTCGAGCACGTGCGGGCGATCCTTGGCGGTGAACCCCGCACCGACGTGCAGGACGTACTCGCCGAGCGGATTATGCGCTGCGTCGCCGGACCTTTTCATCGTGTTCATGGTGACCTCATCTTGGGCGATCCGACTACTGGCCGATCGTGGCCAGCAGCTGCGAAAGTGGCGCGGTGGCAATGCCAATGGCGCCGTCGTTGATTCCGTAGGGAATCACCAGGGTATCGGCGTGAACGAGCGCGCCGCAGGAGTACACCACGTTGGGCACATAGCCGTTCTGCTCGTCGCGGGCGGGGCTGAGCAGCGGGCGTCGTAGCCGGCCGATTACCCGCGTCGGATCGTCCAGATCGAGCAGAATCGCACCGATGCTGTAAGTCCGCATCGGCCCGACGCCATGGGTGAGCACCAGCCAGCCCGCTTCGGTTTCGATTGGCGGACCGCAGTTTCCGAGTTGCAGCGCTTCCCAGGATTCGGTCGGCTGCTGGCAGGGCGACGCGCTCATCCAGACCGCCAAATGGTCGGCGAACGCGACGGTGTTGGTCTCGCGGTCCGATCGAGACATAGCGGCGTAGCGGCCGTGGATTCGTCGAGGGAACAAGGCCAGGCCTTTGTTGGCCGCCGCTTTCCCGACGAGCGGCCCGGACGTGAAGGACTGAAAGTCCTTGGTCGTGAGCAGTTGTTGGCTGATGTGAGATCCGCTGTAGGCCGTGTAGGTGGCGTAGTAGGTGACCGAGCCGTCGTCGTCGACGAAGCGGACGAATCGGGCGTCCTCCATACCAGCCTGCTCGGCTTCTACCGACGGCAATAACACCCGCTCGGAAAGTCCTACGCAGCTGGGGAATTCGACGGCATAGGACCGCGCGGCGACCGTACGGATCAGGTCGGCCGCGCGCTCCCCGTGTCCGCGGGTGCTCAGGTTGGCCCGGAGATCGGCGAGTCGCGCATCGAGGTCGGATCGGGTGAAACGGTCGCCGAGTGTATCGAAGACGTAGTTCTCGGCCTCGGCGGCATTACCGATGCGGCCGAGTTCGCCGCGAAACACCGAGGCATCGAGCAGCGCGCCCGACACGCTTCCGGTGGTCGCGAAGCGCCCCGGTTCGTCGACGGTGGCCCGGCCCGCGGCGTCGACAACACCGGTGCGGAATCCGATGGACGAGAGGTGCCCTTCCCCAATCCCTCGCACGCTCATCACGAATCGCAGGCTGCCTGGCGCCGATTCGGTCTGGTCGGGGTGGGCCACCATGCTGGGGTTGCACAGCGCCGCGCCCTCGATGGCGTACTCGCTGGTGAAGGTCGCCCCCAGCAACAGCATTCGCGCATCGGAGAGATGGATCTCGGGATTGAGGCGGTCAGCGAGCTCGTGGGCGTGCCGACGGAAGGTACCGGCGAGGTCGCGGTGGCGTCCGTCGAAGCGAACGATGATGTCGTCCAGAGACAACCGAACGTCGTCGTCGCTCAGGGCGAGGATGCGCTTGAGTACCACTCCCGCCCGGGACTCCTGTTGCTCGAAGCCTTCTTGGCCGGGGACGAAGAGCTGGGTGATCACCCGAGCCGGATCAGCCCTGACCCGTTTAGGGTCGCGGGAGACGAGCTCAGCGTGCATCAAAGTCATTGTGGGACCAGCGAAAAACGTTGTGCGTGCTGCAGGGTGGAGATGACCGCAAGGGTCGATTCGGCGCCTTGGTTGAGGTTGACGCAGTCGGCGAGCAGCCCGTCGAAACCGCCGCCGGTCTCCCTGTCCCACATGAGCAACCCAGAGTCGTTGGCACCCTCGAACCAGGCGGCGCACGACCGGACCCCATCCAGCCAGAGCCCCCGCGGGTCGGCGGCTGCGGCACGTGCGCAGGCGTCGGCAAGGGCGGCCACCTCGACCGGCTGCTGGTCGAACGCGGGACGGCTGTCCTGCGGTCCCCGGCCACCCGCAGGCGTGGGCGACAAGTGGCCGTCGGTCGTCTCGCAGGCGAGCAACCATTCCAGCAAATCCAGCCCATGTTGTTTCAAATCCGAATCGCCCAGCGCCACGCCTGCAGCGATCATCGCCTCGGGGAGAATCGCATTCGCGTACGTGAGCCTTGGTTCGGGCCAGGGCCAGGCTGACGTGGTCTTCGGATTCGCGACCGTGGCGGCATAGTCACCGAGAAGCCGTAGCGCCGCGGAATTACCGGGTTCGACGCTGAGGAGTTCAGCGGCGCCGACGGCGGCGTAGGCCATCGCTCGTGGCCATGGCGACCTGGTCTTGGCAGCGCGCTCGAACTGAATCGCGGCCAGTCGGCGCACCAGGCTCACGCCGCTGTGGGCGGCGGCGGTGCCGAGCCCCCAAATGCACCGGCCCCAATGGTCGTTGGTGCCCGGCTGGTCGGTCCAATGTCCGGCGCGGTCCATCCGGTTGCGGCAGGAGCCGTTAGAGGACTGGGCGTCGTTCAAGAACCGCAGCGCTTTGCCGGCAAGGCCGTTCACAGGACCCGATGCGCCGGGCTCGCGGGTCGTCACGACGAGCACTCTGGCCATATCGTCGGTGCAGTACCCGTGGTCACGGCGGGGCTCGGTAGTGCAGGCGTGCTCGAAGGTGGCGCGGTGGTCCGTCATTCGCAACAGATGCGCGAACACCGGGGTGGACGGGGCGCCGGTCACGCCAGCGCCGATGTAGTGACCAGCAGCCGTTGCGCCTCGACGACGTAAGCGTTGACGACGACGGGCCAGGCAATGGTTGGGGCCAGCCCGCGGGCTTGGGTGGCCATGGATTCGGCGACGCACGGATCGGTCAGCAGCTGGCGCAGCGCTTCGACCAGTGCGTCGGGATCGTCGTGAGCGACGACGGTTCCCGCACCGCTGCCCAGCAGCTCGGCCGCATGCGGGAAAGCGGTGGCGACAATCGGGCGGCCACTGGCAAGAGAGTCGACCAGCACGCCGGAGGTGACCTGATCCTTCGAGTCGTAGGGCAGGACGACGACGGTAGCCGCCTGGATGAGCGTGGTGAGCTCTTCGGGCGTGCGGTACACCGCGTCGAAGGACACCAAATCCGCAACGCCGAGGCGTTTCGCCTGCGCAACAAGCGCTTCGCGATACCTATCACCCTGCGCGGCGAAGACTTTGGGGTGGGTACGGCCGGCGATGATGTACCGCGGCGGGTTGGGCAGACTCTTGAGTGCGGCCATGGCGTCGATGACCCGCTCGATGCCCTTGCCCGGTCCCAGCAGGCCCCAGGTCAGGATCGTCGGCCGGTCGGGACGTTGCACGCCATTGGCATTCGGGAGCGCCGCGCCATGCGGTATGACGGTGACCTTGTCGCGATCGACGGCAAAGCCCCCGTACAGCCGTTCGCGGGCCACCTCCGACATCACGATGACTTGATCAGCCAATGCCATCACCGATTCGAGCACCGAAAGTTGATGTGGGGTCGGATCTTTGAGCACCGTGTGAACGACCACGATTGACGGGACGCGCAAACCGTTCATGATCTGGACGACTTCGTCTCCGTCGGGACCGCCGTAGATGCCGTACTCGTGCTGGATGACGGCGACGTCGCTCTGGTTCAGGAGCTCGGAGGCCGCCGCTATAGAGCGAGCCGAGCCGTTGACGAGTTCGCCGACGACGTTGGGCGCCTTGGAAACGTCACCGTCGGCGATGCGCACGACGCTGACACCGGCGCCTTTGGCCTTGAGTCCGTTTGCCAGGGCTGCACTGAAGGTGGCCAGGCCGCACGCCGTCGGCGAGTAGGTGCCGAGGATGCCAAAGCTGGGAGTATACGAAAACTGTTGCAGGCTAAAGGGAGCGATCAAGGGCTGAAACAACGGCGGTGCATTCAAAATTACCCCGACTGAGCGGTAGAAAAACTGTGTCCGGCATGAGCGGATGCTCGGGCAGATCAGCGAAAGAAGCTGAGCCATTCCGGATGGGCTGGGAATACCAACATCTCCAACGCTACACCCTGCCGGGCCGAAACGCCCCTCCGTCGTGTATGACGCCCGGCGGAGCAGGGCCGTCAGCCCTCATCGAGTACGGTTAACATGCCGGTAATCTTGCCGGCGCTCAGGGATGACTCGCTGAACGTTGGGCACACGCCCCGCCACGATCCCGTCGCCTTCTGGGACTTCTCAGAGGATTTCATGTCTTCGCTCGCCAGTGGCACCCCTTCTGTCTACGCGTCCACATACAGTGATCCGGCAGCTCCCTTCGCGCTGCCTGTTGGTTCCACCGCGGTCGTCTACTGCGAAGGCCAGTTCGGCGAGCAGGACGGTAAGACCGCCAACGGCCTGGTCCGGCACTCGGAGAAGTACGAGATCCTCAGCGTCATCGACAGCTGCCGGGCCGGAGCCGATGCCGGGAAACTCCTCGACGGCACCGCAAACGGCATCCCGGTGCTGTCGTCGCTTGCCGAGTCCATCTCGCACGCCGGCCACGTACCTGACTACTTGATCTGTGGTCTGGCGCCTGCCGACGGCCTGCTGTCGAGCGAGCAGCGGGTCGTGCTGCTCGACGGCATCACCCGCGGGATGCACATCGTCAACGGCCTGCACGAGTTCCTCAACGACGACGCCGAGTTCGTGGCGGCGGCCGTGATCGCCGGCGTCACCATCACCGATGTACGCCGACCGAAGGATAAGCGCGACCTGCACCTGTTCTCCGGCCGGATCTTCGACGTCACCTGCCCCAGGATCGCGGTCCTGGGTACCGACGGGGCGATCGGGAAGCGCACCACCGCCACCTTGCTGGTTCAGGCGCTGAACGCACGCGGCATCAAGGCGGTCATGGTCGGTACCGGTCAGACCACCTTGATCCAGGGCGGTAAGTACGGCGTCGCGCTGGATGCGCTGGTTCCCCAGTTCTGCTCGGGGGAGGTCGAGCACCAGGTCGTCGCCGCATTCGAGGGTGAGAACCCTGACGTGATCGTGGTCGAGGGCCAGGGCGCGCTCAGCCACCCCGCCTACATCACGTCCGCTCACATCCTGCGCGGCAGCCGCCCGGCCGGCGTGATCGTGCAGCACGCGCCGAAGCGCATGGTGCTCGGCGACTTCCCGATGGTGGCGATGCCGACCGCGGCCAGCGAGATCGCACTGATCGAGGCGTTCGCCGACACCCGGGTCATCGGGGTCACGATCAACCACGAGCAGATGACCGAAGACGAGCTGAACCATGCGATCACTGAGCATCATTCGCAGCTCGGCCTCCCGGTCACCGACCCTTTGACGCGCCCGGCGTCGGATCTGGTCGACATGGTGCTGACGGCCTTCCCCGCGCTCGCGGCGGTGGCCGAAACGACTACCCCCGTGTGACGCTTCGGATCGAGACCGACCTCGACAAGATCGAACAGAACACCCGGATCCTGGTTGACCGGCTCGCCGCAACGGGCATCCGGGTGACCGGGGTGACCAAGGCCGTGTTGGGCTCGCCGGGTGTCGGCGCGGCGATGCTGCGCGGCGGCGCCGGCGGACTGGGCGATTCCCGGGTGCCGAACCTCCTTCGGTTGGCCGGGCTCGACCCGCCACCGTCACGCACGTTGATCCGCTCACCCATGCTGAGTCACGTGGCATGGGTCGTCGACGTCGCCGACGTCAGTCTGAACACCGAGGCCGTCGTGCTGGCAGCGCTCGATCGCGCTGCCTCCCGGCAGAAGCGGATGCACGCCGTCGTCCTCATGGTCGAGTTGGGTGACCTACGCGAGGGCATCGCGCTAGACGACGTCCCCGATGCCGTGCGGACGGTCCTGGCGCACTCGGCCCTCCGACTCGCCGGGCTCGGCGCCAATCTCGCTTGCCAGAACGGTGTCGTGCCCGACGACCGGAACATGGGCATCCTGACCGGGCTCGCGGACGACATCGAGGTACAGCACAAAATGTCGCTCGACGTCATCTCGGGTGGGAACTCGGCGAACCTGAACTGGGCTCTGCACACCCACGACGTCGGCCGGGTCAACGACCTGAGAATCGGCGAAGCCATCCTGCTCGGCGTCGATCCGCTGTACCGGAAACCGATCCCCGGCTTGCACACCGACGCCTTCACGTTGACCGCCGAGGTCATCGAGGTCGCCATGAAACCGGCGCGGCCCTGGGGAGATCGTGCTCAGTCGGCCTTCGGTGAGGCGCCGGCCCGCACCGGCAGCAATACAGTGCACCAAGCCATCCTGGCCCTCGGTCGCCAGGATGTGGACCCGGACGGTCTGCAGCCACCCGAGGGCATCACGGTCCTGGGGATGAGCAGCGATCACCTGATCGTCGACCTCGGTGATCACCTAGTCGCGGTCGGCGACGAGATCGGGTTCGGTGTCGGCTACGGCGCACTCGTGCGGGCGATGACGTCGCCCTTCGTCACCAGGATCGAGCACCGTGGCGGTACGGTCGCACCCGAGGCGCAGTGATGTGTCCTCCCATCCCGAGTACCTGTTCCGCCGGCCCTTCTCAGCATTCACGGCGTCCGGAGACTTGGTCGCAGAGGTGAAGAACCTCCCAGATCTGCGCCTGACCAGCGGGTGAGTAGGCCCTAGAATCACGTCATGGCAGCATTACAGACTGACTCAGCTGTCCTCGCCTAGGAAGCCGCCAATTTCGAGCGTAACGTCCCCACCCTCGAAGTCGAAGTTGTCGTGGCTGACGTGGCTATTCAAGCCATCGTGGGCGACGCTGGCCTGGTGGATCGTGCTCGTGTCGCAGATCGTCGTTTTCTTCGCTCACAGCGAAACACGGACGATCCTCGGCTGGGCGGCGGTCGCCGGTTGGATCGCCGTCTTGATCTTCGATCATGATTTCCGCCGTCGGCTATGCGGCTCGGCGTTGATGGGTCGCGGTGCACTGTAGAGCAGATCCCGTGGCCGTCGAGATCGACTGACATCGGTATCAACCCGGCTCTTAAAGGTGGGCGGACTGACTATCGGGGACCTGCCACGAGCTCGGCAACGCGCACGATCACCTGAGCGCCACTGCACCGCGCGACTCGAGGGAATACAGCCGTGAACAGGCGCGTTGTGTTTTTTGGGTTTATAGGAGAGGATAGCTCCATGGAGTCAATGTTGAAGACCGGTGACGTCGCGCGCCTGCTCGGCGTTTCGCGCCAGCATGTCGCCAACCTCTGCGACCGCGGCGAGATGGAGCACGTCCGGGTGGGCACTCATCGACGTGTCCCGCGCCGCGAAGTCGATCGCTTCATGGGCAACCGGCTAACACGCGAAGAGGAGAAGTCGTTGCGGCTGCACCAGGCGCTATTGATGCCAATGCTGGCTGAGCCAGCTGTCGTTATATCGAAGGCTCGCGACAACCTGGACCGCTGGGCCAGCTTGCATCGTCCCGACGGTATGACTTCGCGGTATTTCGAGAAGTGGAAGCGAGTGCTTGATGAGGGTCTAGACGCGATTGTGGATGTCGTGATCAGTCCCTCGCAGGAGGCACGGGAATTGCGCCAGAACTCCCCATTTGCGGGCGTACTGCCTGACGAGACGAGGCTACAAGTGCTTCGATCCTTCAAAGATCACTGGAGTCGAGAGCACGAGCACCGACTCGCAGCGTGAACCGACAGCAACTCGCACATCTACTCCGTTCGGCGTGTGTTGTCGCGCACGATCCGAATGTGATTGTGCTCGGCTCGCAGTCAATTCTGGGATCGTTCGAGGAGGAGGATCTACCCCCCGAAGCTACTGCTTCGCAGGAGGCGGATATCGCATTCCTCGATGATCCGCGAAGGGACAAGGCCGATGACGTCGAGGGCGCCATCGGCGAGATGTCAACGTTCCACCAAGCGAACGGCATCTACGCCGAAGGTGTACACATCGACGTGGCCGTCCTACCCGCTGGATGGCAAGGCCGACTCGTAAGTTGGGGCCTTGAGTCCTCAAGACCCGCTGAGCCGCGCTTCCTAGATCCTCACGACTTGGCGGTCGCAAAACTCGCCGCTGGGCGTCAGAAGGATCACGATTTCGTCCTCTCGTTGATCCGCAGTGGACTATTAGACGCAGCTCTGATCCACGAGCGGGCTTCCATGCTTCCCTCTGGAACTGATCCACGAGTCCGCAAACGCATTGAGGCGTGGTTGAGCTAGTACGCAGACAATCGCACCCAGTAGTTCGGCGTCCCGCGGTTCGCGCTGTCAACAAACAACGGCTACCGCGTGCGGCGTGGTGATGGAGGAGATTTTGGGCTGTAGCTGTGGGCGCTGACGGAGCAACTGTCGTCACGGTTGTCGTCAAAACTGTCGTAGAGCACAACTGCCGCGATGAACCCGCAAAGACCCACCGCCTGAGTCGCATTGCTATCGATTCGTCGCAACACGAAGGCTGCCGTTCGCGTTTCGACCCATTACGGACCCAGCAGCGCTAGCGGGACCACGCCGATGCCGTCGGGGCGACGATAGGCATTGGGCCCAATGTTGATGATTATCGCGTCGAGCAGGTCCGCGCGGAGGTGGTGGGCCAGCCAGCGCAAGTGCGCGGTGTCGCGATCTTCGACTGTTGCGGCCAGTTTCACCTCGACAGCGAGCACTTTGCCGTCGTCGCGCACCACCACCAGATCTATTTCATGGTCGCCGTTGCGTGTCCGGAGGTGACCGATAGTGGCCTCGGCAGCCTGGGCAGCAACCCGTACGCAAAGCGTGACCAAGGATTCGAAGAGATGCCCGAGCATGCCACCAGCCTGAGGCCCGATCGGCCTGCCTTCACCGCTGAGGAGCGTATCCACGGACAAGCCGAGTAGACGCGCTGCCAACGCGGGGTCGGCCAGGTGATGCTTCGGCGATTGAGCCAAGCGCGCCAACGGGTTTGCCGCGGGACCCCAAGCAGGAACCGGGTCAAGCAGCCATAGCTGGGTGAGCACATCTCGGTACGCGATGGTCGTTGAACGCGCCGGCTTGTCACTGACACCGGCAGTGGCCGCGTCGAGCACTGCGGTGTAGCTGGCCGTCGTGGATGTGGCCGCCGCGTAGGCTCGCAACCACCCCAACATGGCATCAGGCTTACGAACGGCGAGCCCCTGCTCGGGCACGTCTCGATCAACGGCATTACGCAGGTAAGAATCAAGCTGAAACTTCAATGCCCGCGCACCGAGGGACCGCAGGCCAGGGAAACCCGATGCCACGATCTCATGCGTGTAATCGGCCAACCGGACCTCCGCCACCCCGTCGAGCGGGAGCCTTCTCCCACTGAGCAATTCGCCGAGACTGACCGTCGGTGACGCGATCCCCCGCTCCGACAAGGTCATGGGACGCATCCGCAGTCGCCCAATACGCCCAGCGCCCGAGTGAGCGGTCGCCCCGTGGGGGGGTGTAGCGCTCCCGGCGAGCAGGAACTGGCCGCCAGTCGGATCGTCGTCGACAGCACGCCGCACGACATCCCAAACCTCTGGAACCTTCTGCCACTCGTCGATGAGCAGTGGCCGAGGCCTACACAACAGCACGCCCGGGTCGGCATGGACCGCCTCCCGGTTGGGCTTTGCATCGAGCCCCAGCAGGCCGAGCACTCGCTGCTCGGCCGTCGTGGTCTTCCCCACTGCCTTCGGGCCGTCGATCGCGATCGCCGGTACTTGTCCGAACAGCTCGTCCAGTTCGTCGTCGATGATGCGTCTGGCGTACCGCATCGGCTGATCATACAATTAGCAGGCATTGGATCAGTCATATAGCACGAACTGAATCAGCCACATAGCATGGGCTAAATCAGTCAATTAGCATTGCCGCCGCTCAACCGCACACCCGAACATCGCCGGGCCAACTCAACGATCTGTTCTTCAGCCTCCGACATGAAGATAACGCTGAGCGTCATCGTCGGTTGTCGTCAAAATTCGACCGGTCCCAGTCTGACAGCAAACGCGCAAACCCACCCGGCGCAGGCCCAGGCGGGTTTCTCTGGTGGAGCTAAGGGGATTCGAACCCCTGACCCCCACACTGCCAGTGTGGTGCGCTACCAACTGCGCCATAGCCCCAAAGATGTGCCTGTCGAAGTTACACCACGGCCTGCCAGCCATCAAAGTCGCTGATCAGACTGCGTCATCCAGGGCCGGTTCCACCGTCGTCGAAGTCTCCGGCGCGAACACCCAGACCACGGCCGCTGCCAGCATGACAACGCCGCTGACCGTGAATCCCCAGGCGAAGCTGAAATGCTCCGCGATCTGAGCCACCACCAGGGCGCCGACGATCGCGCCGAAGTCGGCCATCATCTGAAACGCTGCGACCGGGGTGCCGGCGCGGGCCGAATTGCCCAGGATGTCGGCGATCGCGGCCTGCTGAGGTGAGGTGTACACCCCCGACGCCGCACCTGCGATGCACGCTGCGGTGAGAAAGATCGGCAGCGACGTGGCGACACCTAGCCCGATCGTCGCCACCCCGCAGGCCGACAGTCCGCTGATCAGAAGCGAGCGCCGGCCGATCCGGTCCGAAAGATAGCCACTGGGCATCACCACGATCACGTTGCCGATCGCGAAGACCGCCAGAACCAGACCCGTCATGCGCGGCCCACGGCCCATCACGTCGGAGATGAACAGTGGCACAACCGCCATCCGCACCCCGAACACCGACCATCCGGTGGCGAAGTTCGACGCCAGCGCTGCGCGATACGCTCGATGCCCAAGCGCGGCGCGCATGGTTACTTCCGTATGCACTTTCTCGGCGGGCGCACTCAACGTCGATCGCCGCAGGCTGTAGAACACCACAGCAGCTGTCAGCAGCATGGCCACCCCGTAGAACAGGAACGGGGCCCGAAGACCGAATCCTGCTGTGAGGCTGCCTATTAGCGGCCCGCCGACCATGCCGACCAGGAATGAGGTGGCGAACAGTCCGGCGGCTCGGCCACGGGCGTCGGGCGGGCTGATCCGGATCATCAGGCCCAGCGCGGAGATGAAGAACATCGTCGACCCGATGCCGCCAATTGCCCGCAGTAGCAACAGTTCCCAGTAGGTCTGGACGAATGCGGACAGGCCGGTCGACACCGACACGATCAACAGACCCGCCACGTAGACCGGCCGCTCCCCCAGCCGCTGGACAAGCAGTCCGCTGGGCGGCGCGAAGAACAGGCGCATCACCGAGAACAAGGTGATGGCGAACGTCACCGCGTCCATGCTGACCCCGAACGTGCGCGCATAGACCGGCAGCACCGGCGACACCACGCCGTAGCCGAGCGCGGCCACCACATTCGCCCCGATCAGCACCCACGCTTCGCGCGGCAGACTCGTCTTGTCGCTTCGCCACGCGGTCAGGCGGGCGCGTGGGGCGACGAGGATCACCCGATGACTTTATCCACGACTTGTTGCGCAGCTCTCTGAACGTCGGATAAGTGATCTGGACCACGAAATGACTCGGCGTAGATCTTGTACACGTCCTCGGTGCCCGACGGGCGTGCGGCAAACCAGGCGTTGGCTGTGGTCACCTTCAAACCACCCAGCGGCGCGCCGTTGCCGGGCGCCGCCGTCAGCTTCGCGGTGATCTGTTCGCCGGCCAACTCGGTGGCACTGACCTGCTCCGGCGACAGCGTCGCCAGCCGGGCCTTCTGCTCGCGGTTTGCCGGTGCATCCAGCCGCGCGTAGCTCGGGGCGCCGTACTTCTCGGTCAACTCCTGGTAGCGCTGCGACGGCGTGACTCCGGTGACGGCGAGGATCTCGCTGGCCAGCAGCGCGAGAATGATGCCGTCCTTGTCGGTGGTCCACACCGATCCGTCGCGGCGCAGGAACGACGCACCCGCGGACTCTTCGCCGCCGAAGCCGAGGGAGCCGCCGATCAGGCCGTCGACGAACCATTTGAACCCGACCGGCACCTCGAACAGCCTGCGCCCGATGCCGGCGACCGCGCGGTCGATGATCGACGAGCTGACCGCGGTCTTGCCGACGGCGATACCGGCAGGCCAATGCGCCCGGTGTGTGTAGAGGTAGTCGATCGCCACCGCGAGGTAGTGGTTCGGGTTCATCAGCCCGGCGTCGGGTGTGACGATGCCGTGCCGGTCGGAGTCGGCGTCGTTGCCGGTGGCGATCTGGTAATGGTCCCGGCTGGCGATGAGCCCCGCCATGGCGTCCGGCGAGCTGCAGTCCATCCGGATCTTGCCGTCGTGGTCGAGTGTCATGAATCGCCACGTCGCATCGACCAGCGGGTTGACCACGGTCAACTCGAGGTCGTGTCGCTCCCCGATCGCGGCCCAGTAGTCCACGCTGGCCCCGCCGAGCGGATCGGCGCCGATCCGGACACCGGCTTTGCGGATCGCATCGATGTCCACCACGTTCGGCAGGTCGGCGACGTAGGCGTCCAGGAAGTCGTGGCGTTGAGCGCTGTGCAGCGCACGGCGCAGCGGCACCTGCTTGACCGGCTCACCGCTTCGCAGAATCTCGTTGGCGCGTGTGGCGATTGCGTTGGTCGCATCGGTGTCGGCCGGCCCACCGTTGGGCGGGTTGTACTTGAAGCCGCCGTCGTATGGCGGGTTGTGCGACGGCGTCACGACGATTCCGTCGGCGAGCGAGCCGGTCCGCCCCCGGTTGTAGGTGAGGATCGCGTGGCTGACCGCCGGAGTGGGCGTGTAGCGGTCGGCCGAGTCGATCATGGCGACCACGTCGTGCGCGGCGAGCACCTCGAGCGCCGACACCCACGCCGGCTCGGACAGCCCGTGCGTGTCACGGCCGATGAACAACGGGCCGGTGATGCCGTGAGCGGTGCGGTACTCGACGATGGCCTGGCTGATCGCCAAGATGTGGGCTTCGTTGAACGCGCCGTTCAGCGCGCAGCCGCGATGGCCTGACGTGCCGAAGGCCACCTGCTGAGCGACGTCGTCGGGATCGGGTTCAACCGAGTAATACGCGGTGACCAAATGAGACAGGTCGACGAGGTCTTCGGGCTGGGCCGGCTGACCGGCACGCGGGTTGGCCACCATGTTGTCGATTGTGCCGAATAAGCTTCCGGAGCACTGCCTGCAACCGAAGGGATTTCGACGAGTGGCAAGCTCTTCGCCGCCGCGCGACTACCGGGAGTTGGCGGCAGTGTTCGTTGGGGGCGCGGTGGGAACGTCGGCGCGCACCGGTCTGAGCCTGCTGGCGAACACCGATCCGTCGCGTTGGCCCTGGCCGACCTTCACCGTCAACATCGTCGGCGCGTTTCTGTTGGGCTACTTCACGACGCGGCTGCTGGAGCGGTTGCCGCTGTCGAGCTACCACCGCCCACTGTGGGGAACGGGCGTGTGCGGCGGCCTGACCACCTTCTCCACGATGCAGGTCGAGACGCTGACGATGATCGAATACCGTCACTACGGCCTCGCGATCGGATACACCTGCGCCAGCATCGTTTTAGGGTTGCTCGCCGTGCATCTGGCGTCGGCGCTGGTCCGCCGGGTCGCGGTGCGCTGACGATGGTCTGGATCGGGGTGGTGCTCGCGGGCGGCCTCGGGTCGGTGCTGCGGTTTCTATGCGACGGGACGGTCGCTCGCCGGGCGGGGAAGTCCCGCGTGTTCGGCACCCTGCCGTTCGGGACGCTGGCGGTCAATATCAGCGGCGCTGCACTGCTCGGCTTTTTGGGGGCGCTGGCCTTGAATCGCGACGCCGCACTGCTCGCCGGCACCGCGTTCGTCGGCGCGTACACCACCTTCTCCACGTGGATGCTGGAAACCCAGCGCCTCGGCGAGGAGCGGCAGGTCTTCAACGCCGCCACCAACATCGTCGTCAGTGTCGTCCTGGGCATCGGCGCAGCGCTGTTCGGCCAGTGGATCGGTGGCCTGCTGTGAACCGGTCCCGCCGCAAACTCACCACCGACGTCGGCGAACGGCGGCGCGCCGGATGTCGCGGCGCACAGCGGCACGCTAAGCGGTCAGGGTGGTGATCCGCCGAATCACTTCGTCGCGGCCGAGGGCGCGCGCGATCTGGAACAGGTCGGGGCTCTTGGTCGAACCGGTCAAGCCGACCCGGATCAGCTGCGAGGCTTCCCGAATCGACCCGGGATAGGCCGCGGGATTTTTCTTGTGTTCCTTGGCGTTGGCCGCGAAGCCGAACTTGGCGGCCAGGTCGCGGATCTGCTGGAACCACTGCACCGAGTCGTCGAGATCCCGATAACTCGCCACGAACTCGCCGGCGAACGACCGGACCAGCTCGAGGGGCAACCCGCCCAGCCGAGGATCGTCAGCAGCCACGGTGGTGAACAGTTCGGCGAAGAAGAAGCCGTACGCATCGCGGAAATCCGACCATTTGCGCAGGTCTTTGCGCGGGTTGTCCACGCCGTCGCGCTCGACGGCCAGCGCGGCCAGCGTCTGCTCGGGACGAGCGTCGATCACACCGAGCAACTCGGGATCGAACTCGGCCGCCCACACCGTCAGCGCAGCATAAATCTCTTGCCCGCTCAGCGTCGCGATGTGGTCGGCGCTGATGTCTTCCAGCTTCACCAGATCCACCAACGGGCCCGCGCCGCCGCACTCACCCAGCGCAATCGGCGCAGCCAACGCGTCGGGCAGCGCAACCTCGGCCAGCCGGCCGTTGGCCAGACCGCGCAAGTAATACAGCACCGCGTCGGCGGGGTAGCCCGAGCGGATGTAGAAGTCGACGTCGGCTTCGGGGTCTTTGCGCTTGGAAAGCTTGCGCTTGCCCCCGGGAATCTGCTTCATCAGCAGCGCGATATGCGCATAGGTGGGCGGCTGGAAACCCAGCGCCTCGAACAGCTGCAGATGCAGCGCCGTCGACGACAACCACTCCTCGCCGCGGATCACCAGGTTGCATCGCATCAGGTGGTCGTCGACGGCGTGGGCGAAGTGATAGGTCGGAAGTTGCACGGCTGCAGACGATTTCAGGATGACCACGTCGTTGTAGTTGTCCTCCATCGACAGGTCGCCGCGGATCGCGTCGATAAAGGAGGCCCGCCCGCCGGTGCGGCCGGGCGAGCGGAAGCGCACGACGTAGGGCGCGCCTGACTCCAACTGCTCGCGAACGGCAGCATCGTCGGCGTCACGCCAGATGGCCCATTCGCCGTAATAGCCGGTCGGCCGCTTGAGCTGTTGTTGGCGGGTGCGGGTCTCGGCGAGCTGATCGGAGGTGGCGAAGCACAGGTACGCCGTGCCGGAGCGCAACATCTCGCGCGCGTAGCTGAGATAGATCGTCGCCCGCTCCGATTGGCGGTAGGGCCCGTAGTCACCGCCGGCGCCGACGCCCTCGTCGGGGATGACCCGAAAGTAGGCAAACGCCCGATCGAACTGTTCGAATGCGCCCGCCACTTCCCGCGACTGGTCAGTGTCTTCGATCCGGACGAAGTAACACCCGCCGCTCTCCTGCGCGACCGACAGATCGATCATCGCCGTGTAGATGCCGCCGAGGTGGATGAAGCCGGTCGGCGACGGCGCCAACCGGGTCACCTGCGCGCCGGAGGGCAGCGCGCGGGGCGGGTATCGCTGTTCCCACTCGCCCGGTTCGGGCAGCTCGGCGGGAAAGAGGCGGTCAACCTCGTGCGGCTCCAGCATTCCGGTGACGGCTCCTATCTGGAGAAGGTTTGCCTGGTCGATGTTAGGTCACGCTGGTCACGGGCCGGGTCGCCCGTAGGCTGGGCACGGTGAGCGTCGCACCGGACACAGGCGTTGCCCTGCAGCACCGCTTCGCCAGCGACCTGCCCGAGATGGCCGTCAGATGGCAAGCTCAGGCCTTCCCCGACCCTGGGCTGCTGGCTTTCAACGCACCGCTTGCCGACGAGCTGGGGCTCGACGCGGCGTGGCTGCAACGCCCCGAGGGGCTGCGCTTCCTGGTCGGCAACCACGTTCCGGACGGGGCCACGCCGGTCGCGCAGGCGTACGCGGGGCACCAGTTCGGCGGATACGTGCCGCAGTTGGGCGACGGCCGAGCCCTGCTGCTGGGCGAACTCGCCGACGCCGACGGGCGGCTCCGCGACATTCACCTCAAGGGTTCGGGTCCCACGCCATTCGCTCGAGGCGGCGACGGCATGGCAGCGGTGGGGCCGATGTTGCGCGAATACATCGTCAGCGAGGCGATGCACGCGATGGGCGTCCCCACCACCCGATCCCTGGCGGTGGTGGCGACGGGCCAGGTGGTGCAGCGCGAGACACCGCTGCCCGGCGCCGTGCTCACCCGCGTCGCCGCCAGCCATCTGCGAGTGGGCAGCTTCGAATACGCCGCCGCGACCGGCAACCTCGACCTGGTGCGACGGCTCGCCGACCATGCGATCAGCCGGCACTACCCCCACGCCGCGATGCTCGAGAACCCCTACCTCACGCTGTTCGAGGCGGTGGCCGCGGTACAGGCGTCGCTGGTGGCCCGGTGGATGCTGATCGGCTTCGTCCACGGCGTCATGAACACCGACAACATGACGATCTCCGGTGAGACGATCGACTACGGACCGTGCGCCTTCCTGGATGCGTATAACCCCGACACGGTGTTCAGCTCGATCGATCACCAGGGTCGCTACGCCTACGGCAACCAGCCCGCCGTCGCCGGCTGGAACCTCGCTCGGTTCGCGGAGGCGCTACTGCCGCTGCTGGCCGACACCGTCGACGAAGGCGTCGGCCTCGCGCACAAGGCGTTCCAGGTTTTCCGCAACCAGTACGACACCACCTGGACCGACGGGATGCGGGCCAAGCTCGGCCTGGCCGCAGACGTCGAAGCCGCAACTGTCGCAGCGTTGTCCGAGGACCTGCTCACGCTCCTCAAGGAGGGTCGAGCTGACTACACCTCGTTTTTCCGCATCCTCGGCAGCGATACCGCACGCCTCGACATGCCTGACATCGGCGAGTGGGTCTCGCGCTGGCGAATGCTGAATCCTGATCGGGCACTGATGGACCGAAGCAATCCGATCTACCTCCCGCGCAACCATCTCGTCGAGGAGGCACTGACCGCAGCAACCTCCGGAGACCTCAATCCCCTACAGCAGTTGCTCGTTGCGATCAGCGCCCCGTATGACGCGCGACCGGGCTTGGAGCGTTACGCATTACCCGCTCCGGACGGTTTCGGCGACTATCACACGTTCTGCGGCACCTGAGCCAGCGCGGCACGCTGTTTCTGCGCGGCCTGCAGAATCGAGCCGGCAGTCACGAATGCGGGTTTGTCGCGATCAGCGGCAACGACCGCTCGGCCGGCAGCGCGACGGAGCACCATCAGCGCGAGCCCGCTGTGGGTGGTGTAGGAAACGATCAACAAGTTGACCTGCGCCCTACCGCCGTTGACGGTAATGACGTGCTGCGGTTTGTGTTCCCAACCTGGCCAATTGAAGTCAGGCGGTCGCTGCAGGTGCGGCCAGTTCACATTGATTGAGGTGATGTCGCCCAGCAACGGGTTCAGGGCCTGAATCAGACCGGGCAACTCGAGGGTCATGCGGTCCACCCGCGGCCACCACGCCCCGTCGATTTCTCCGCCCAACTCACTGGAAAGCGAAACTCGGACCGGATTCGCCGACCGCCAGTGCGTCATCTAACAGCAGATCGATTTAAAACAAAAACATTGCTGTTCAATGGAATTCCTTCACGGCTGGCGTCGCCCCCCTGCCAGCGCAGAGGTGCGGAGGAATCCCATTGCCCGTGAGTGTCATGCTCACGTGTCGCGGGCGATCACCGCTGACAACGAAAAGGCTCACCACAACGGTACGCCACCACCGACGCGGTCGGGTCACTCGGGACAGCGATGTGGGTTCGTGCGCGTAGGATGAGTGAAAACGGTAAGGAATTTGTGATCACTCAAAATTGGCGTGACGCGCCCGAGATCCATCCGTCCCAGATTCGTGTCGGTGACACCATCGGCACACTGCTCGAGACCGATCTGCGCTACACCGTCAAGCTGGTCGGCACCCCGCAGAAGACTCCCCGCAAGTGGACGTTCTTCGTCCGCGACGACAAAGGTGCCGACTACACAAACGTATTCGGCGAAGGCGACCTCGTTCGTCGGTACACCAGGTTCGTGTGACGACACCCGGCGACTACCGCCCGTGGCGTCACAGCTGATGCGATGGCGGCGCTGATTATCGGCTACGCCCTGAACTAACGCGCGCCGCGCACCAGTCGCCCGGGGCGCGCGCCGGTGTCCGCGCCGCCACGGCGCGTCACCACGCCGTTGACAATGGTGGCGTCGTAGCCCGAGGCGCCCTGAATCAGACGCTTCCCGCCCGCCGGCAGGTCGTAGGCCATCACCGGCCGGTGCAAGGTGATCGCATCCATGTCGATCACGTTGACGTCGGCCCGCTTTCCGATCTCGACCACACCGCGGTCGGACAATCCGAACAGTTGCGCGGTGTCATACGACTGCTTGCGGACGAGGTATTCCAGCGGCAGTCTTTCGCCGCGCCGCCGGTCGCGCGCCCAGTGTGTGAGCAGAAACGTCGGGAACGACGCGTCGCAAATCATGCCGCAGTGCGCACCCCCGTCGGAAAGCCCGACCACACCGGCCGGATGGGTCAACATCTCGCGGATCGCGTCGTGGTTGCCGTAGGCGTAGTTAAAGAACGGCAGCATCAGCATCGACGTCGCGTCATGTTCGAGCATCAGGTCATAGAGCGTGGACAGCGGGTCCTCGCCGCGGTCGGCGGCGATCTTCGCCACGGTGCGCTCGTCGGTCGGCTCGTAATCGGGCGGGTCGCCCATCGCGTAGGTTCGGCCCATGGCGTACTGAGCGAGCGCAAACATGTTGTCGAACAGCAGGTTTGGATCCGGCGGCAGGTCGTCCTCGGCAAGGATCGCGGCCTTGACGGCAGGGTCGGCGAGCCGCTGCGCGAGTTCGTCGCGGGTACATGCACCCTTTAGCCGGCGGAACGTCGGGCGGTGGGTGAACGCGTGATGCCCGTGGAAGCCAAACAGCATCCCGAACGGACGCGCCGCGACCTGCGGGTACAGTCGGCTACCCGCGGCATGCGCGGCCGCGGAGATGTCCAGCTGTTCACGCCAAAGGTCCGGGGCGGCATCCACCTGGATCATGCCGAAGGAAATCGGCCGGTCGATCTCAGCGCCCAACCGCTGCATCCACTCCAGTTCTTTCTTGGGCGCGATGATGTCTTCGCCGGCCACGCCTTGCGGAGCCAACTCGAACACCGCCTGGCCACCTGCGGCCATGGCCCGGCCGAGCCCGAACAGCTCGTCTTCGGCGGCGAATGTCCCCGGCACGGGTTCGCCGTCGATGGCGCGGTGACCGAGCGTGCGCGAGGTCGAAAAGCCCAGTGCCCCAGCCTCGATCGCTTCCCGAACCAGGCGCGCCATCGCGGCGATGTCGTCCGGTGAGGCCGGCTCGTTGCGGGCGCCGCGTTCCCCCATCGCATACGCGCGAATCGCCCCGTGCGCTACCTGGCTGCCGACGTCGACGGCGAATTGCTGCCGCCCGATCACGTCGAGATAGTCGGGATAGCTTTCCCAGCCCCACGAGATGCCCTCGGTGAGCGCGGTGCCCGGGATGTCCTCGACGCCCTCCATCAAGCCGATCAACCAGTCCTCCTGGCCGGGCCGCACCGGCGCGAACCCGACGCCGCAATTGCCGGTCACAACGGTGGTTACCCCGTGCCCGCTGGACGGCTCCAGCAGCGCGTCCCAACTGACTTGGCCGTCATAGTGGGTGTGGATGTCGACGAAGCCGGGAGCGACGATCTTGCCGGTTGCGTCGATGGTCTCGGCGGCCTCGCCCTCCAGCGGCGGACTATCCGGCCCGCGGCGCCGGATCTCGACGATCTTGCCGCCCTTGACGGCGATGTCGGCGTCGAACCGGTCCGCGCCCGTTCCGTCGACGACGGTGCCACCGGTGATTTTGAGATCGAACACGATAACTCCCTTGTCTTCGCGGCCGATTGGCTACAGTGACGCCGACAAGGAAATGTAACACCGTTACAGACGCTTCGGGAGCGCTTCGATGACGACCTATCCGACGCGTGATATCCGGCGCGACGGTGCAGGGCTAAGCGATGAGAAGGAGCGGCGCCATGCACCGCGGAGGTGAACCGAGTGCCGGAAGACCCTAACGCGGCGCGGATCGTGGACACCGCCGCGGGCCTGATCGAACGCGTGGGCGTCGATGCGTTCACCATGCGGAGCCTCGCCGAAGAACTCGGCGTGGCGGTGACGTCGATCTACTGGCATGTGGGCGGCCGCGACAAGCTCTTCGACAGCCTGGTCGACCGATTGCTCAGCGAGATGGCGCAGCTACTCATCGAGGGCGACACACCAGTGGAACGTATTGCATCCCTGGCTCGTTCGCAGCGCCGGGCGCTGATCGACCGGCAACACCTGCTCGCCATCGCGCACGAACGCGACCGAACACCGACGCTGTTTTTGCCCATCCAGCAGAAGTTGGCCGCCTTACTCGCGGAGTTGGGCCTCACCGGGACCGAAGCGGCCCTTGTTCTGCGCGCTGTCCAGGTACACGTCATCTCATCGGCGGTGATGCAGTTCTCGGCGGTGCGCGGGGCCAAACACGAAGAGGAAGACCCGTCGTTGTGGGACGACGACTGGCCTGATCAGGCGCTGGTGCGGGCGCTCCAATCCCCTACCGACTACGACGCGGTATTCGAGTACGGGCTGGATGCGCTGCTCGCGACCTTGCCTCGTTAGCTGTCGAGGAGAAAATCCGCCACGATCCCGGCCATGTCGTCGATCGCGGCGCGCGGAATCACCTCGAAGCCATGCGTGCTCAGCGTGGGCAGACACAGCAGCCCCGCGCGCGGTGTCGACCCGTTAGCCTTGGCGTGCGAAGCGTCAGACATGAAGGCGCCCAACGTAGCCGGTTGTGGCGACAGGCCGCGAACGGTCGCAATCCCCATCAATCGATCGGCAATGTCTTTGTCGTAGACGCACAACGCGTCGCTGTAACCGACGATCGGACCGCCGGTGACGGTTGTGGCGTACTCGCGTTCGGTCGGTCCGACCTCCAACGCGATCGTGAGATTGCCGGGCAGCGTGGCGCTCGCGTAGGAGCCGCCGACGCCGCCGATCTCCTCGTTGGCGGTGAAGACCAGATACGCGTCCTGTTCCGGTCGCTGCCCGCGTTCGCGAATCAGGCGCGCCGCACGGAGTAGCGCCGTCACGGCAGCGCGATCATCCAGGAAGTACGCGCCGACGTAACCGCCGAACTCGACGAGATCTCGCTTGCTTCGATCGATGCACACCCGAGTTCCGGCATGCACCCCTGCCGCGGCGAGTTCATCGGGAGTGCGCCCGGTAAACGCGTAGACGTGCTGCCAGTCCAGTGCGTGGTCGCCCCGGTCCGGTTTGGTATCCCAGATTCTTGGGCTCTCCTTGGTGGTGTGCTCGGAGCCGAGAGTGAGCACGGCGGTCAGTGTCTGGTGGTCGCCGAGCAGAGCGAGTGGGCCGAACCCGAAATTACCCGGGTAGATCACTCCCAGCGGATTCATGTGCAGCGTGCCGTCGGGTTCGACTCTTTTGACCAGCATGGCCAGTTCGTCCATGTGCGCCATGATCCGGGTCGCGGCCCCGCCGGCGACCGAAGTCGTCCGGTGCCGGTGGTCGGTCGACGGTGACGAACTTTCGGCAGCGCTCAGGTAGCCGATGAGATTGCCGGCGTCGTCGATCCACATGTCGTCGACCAAGGGCTCCAGCTGTTGAGCGCACACGTCGCGTACCGCGTCCTCCTGACCGCAGGGCCCGTAGGTCCACAGGAGTTTCTGCAACAAGCCGTCGGTCGTGTCCAAGTCGAGCTGCGCCATCACTGTCCTTCCCTTTTTGCCCACCCTAACGATCGACTCGTCCGACGGTGGTTTGCCGACGGGTCAGACGTGGTAGCCGCGAGACTGAGGTTGCGCAATGCTGGATGCAGCGGGTCGGTTGTCGGAGTGCGAAGGGATCACCATGAACGAAGAGCAACTCCAGGAGATGGGCTCGGGCCGCGGCTTTATTGCCGCGCTGGATCAAAGTGGCGGCAGCACCCCCAAAGCGCTGGCCCTCTACGGGATTCCCGCGCATGCGTACGGCAACGAGCGACAGATGTTCGACCTCATGCACGAGGCGCGCGCCCGGCTGATCCGGAGCCCCAGCTTCACCGGTGACAAGATTCTGGCAGCGATTCTCTTCGAGCAGACGATGGATCGGACTATCGACGGCGTGGACGGCGTCGACTTCCTCTGGAAGCAGAAGCACATCGTGCCATTCGTCAAGGTCGACCAGGGGCTCGCCGACCTGCGGTACGGCGTCCAGCTGATGAAGCCGTTGACGCAACTCGACGGGCTGCTCGAGCGCGCCGTCAGCAAGGGCGTCTTCGGCACCAAGATGCGTTCGTTTATCCAGGAGCCGAGTGCCGGTGGGATCAGGGCGATCGCCGACCAGCAATTCGAGGTGGCCGAGGCCATCGCGCGATACGACCTGATGCCGATCATCGAGCCGGAGGTCAGCATCAAATGCGCTGACAAATCGACGGCAGACCGGCTGTTGGTGGAAGCGCTGCAGGCAAAGCTCGAGGAGCTCCCCGGCGACCGGCAAGTGATGCTCAAACTGACGTTGCCGGACGAGGCGGGCCTCTACCAGCCGCTCATCGAGCATCCGCGGGTTTTGCGGGTCGTCGCCCTGTCCGGCGGCTACAGTCTTGCTCAAAGCGCCGACATTCTGTCCCGCAATCACCTCTTGATCGCGAGCTTCTCGCGGGCGCTCACCGAAGGCCTCACCGTCGACCAGAGCGATGCCGAATTCGACCAGAAGTTGCAGGCAAATATCGACGAGATTTACGCCGCATCGGTGACCTGATTGAGCGGCCGACAGGTCGGATTTTTCGGGCACTCATTCTGCTGGCCGAGCGGACGCCGGCGACGGCGCGGCACGGCCACGCGGTCTCAGCGACTGGTGGCTTCCAGGAAGCGGCCGGCCTGCAAGTCGGTACCGAAGCCGGGCGCGAATTCGCCTTTGTCGTAGACAATGTGGCCGCCGACGACCGTCGCGCTGACGAGCTTGTCGTTTCGGTTGACCATTCGCTTGACACCCGGTGCCCCGGGGTACGGGGCTTCGGCGTAAGCGGCGCTGGACCCGTCGAATCCGGCCGGGTCGATGATCGCGATGTCGGCCCGTGCTCCGTTGCGGAGGTAGCCGGCGTCCAGACCGTACCAGTCGGCGAGCTCACCGGTGAGGCGCCGGACGGCGGTTTCGACGGGCATCGAACGGCGCTGGTGGACGCGTTCGAGCATGCGCAGGCCGGAGTTGTAGAACGCCATATTGCGAAGGTGCGCACCGGAATCAGAGAAGCCGATCTGGACGTTGGGCGACCGTTGCATGCGGTCGAGCACCTTTTCGCGGTCGTTGGCGACGACAGTTCGCCAACGCAAACGGGCACCGTGCTCGACGGCCAGGTCGAGCAGTGCATCGGCGGGTTCGATTCCCCGGGTCGCGGCGACGTCGGCAAAAGACCGCCCGACGACCGAACTGTCCGGGCACGCAACAATTTCGGCATCGGACAAGTCGCGGCTCCAGACCCGCGGTCCGAACTGCTTGGCCACGTCTCTGCGGAATTGGCGTCGGTAAGATTCGTCGGCGAGCAGCTTCCCGCGACTCGTCTCGTCGCGGAAGTTGAGTGCGGCCGAGCCGGAACCGAACTCCTCGAACACGACGAGATCAACCCCATCGGCATACATTTCGAACGGCACCGGCAGGTGCTGCCAGCGGAAGTCGCCGCCGGCCCGATTGGTGAGACTGGCGGCCAGCAACGTCAGCCGGGCCGCCCTGCGGTCGGCTTTGACGTCGGCGGCGGCGATCAAGGTTGTCTTCAAGGCTTTCCGGGGCCCACGGAATCCGCGGCCGATGCTCTGCGCGCGGTAGCGCGCGACTTCGGCTTGCCGCGCCAGGTTCGGGGTGCTCTGGTGCACGCGACCGCGTTGCCGCAAAACGGTGTTGAGCGCGCTGAACTCCGACCAGGTGGCGTAGGTCGACGGCAGTTGCCGAGCCGGAAAGCGGGTCCCTTCGAGCTTGGAAAAGGAGCTGCGCAGCGTCGACAGCCCGAGAAAGCCGGCATCAAGTGCGTCGGAGAGCATCTGCTTCATCTGACCCAACTGGGCGCGGGTCGGCCGGTAGTCGGCATCAACCGACCGGCCCAGACCCAGCACCGAGGCGCGGATGTCGGAGTGGCCGACGAATGCGGCGACATTCGCCCCGAGCGGCAACGAATCCAGCGTCTTGACGTATTCGGCCGGGCCACTCCAGGTTTTCGCTGCGCTGACCGAGTCGTGCACGATCTGCCACGGCAGCGCCTCGACGCGAGCGAACATGTCGGCGCAATCCTCGGCGTCGCTGTACACAGTCGACAGCGAACAGTTGCCGAGAATGACCGAGGTGGTCCCGTGCCGGACGGACTCACCGAGCCCGGGAGAGAGCAGCACTTCAGCGTCGTAGTGGGTGTGCACGTCGATCAACCCGGGCATCACCCACCGGCCGCGGGCGTCGAGGGTACGGGCGCCCTCCGGGAGACCCCGGGCGACCGCGGCCACCTTGCCGTCGCGGACCCCGACGTCAGCCGTGATCGGCGTCGCACCGGTTCCGTCGAACACGGTCCCGCCACGGATGACCAGTTCGAAGTCCGACATCACAGCCCGCCTTTCGATACTTTTCGGTATCCAATCGATACCGCGGAGTATGCTCACCCGCATGTCGCCTGTCAAGCCGCCGCGAATCCGCCCCACCCGGGGTGAGGTGCGGGACCGGATCATGGACGCAGCCTCGAAAGTTTTCGCCGCCGAAGGTTTCGCCGGGGCCACGATCGACGCGATCGGTCAGGCGGCGGGATTCACCAAGGGGGCGGTCTACTCGAACTTCGGGTCCAAAGACGAATTGTTCCTGGCCCTGCTCGACCGTGAATTCGAGCTTCGCGGTCAGCAGATCGCCACGGCGCTGGAAAGCGGCTGCGACGTCCCCGCGGCAGCGCGGTCGTTGAGCCGGTCGGTGCTCGACTCGGTGCACGATCACGCCGACTACTACGTGCTCTTCGTCGAGTACTGGCTGCGCGCCGTGCGCGATCCGGCTCTGCGGGAGCGGCTGATCGCACGTCGGCGCGCCGCGGCCGCCGAGCAAGCAGACAACTTCGCCGAATCGGCCGCCGCAGTGCCGTCCGGTCGGCCGTTGGCCGAACTTGCCCAACTCGTCGTCACGATGAACTTGGGTATCGCGATGGAAGAAGTTCTGCGACCGGGAACGATCGACCAGGACCTGCTCGCTCAACTGATCACCGCCCTGCTGGAATCTGTCGCCGTCCGCGGCGATTAGGAGCAACACATGGATGTGCACGATGAAAAGGACGCTCCGGCGCTGATCACCGCGACCGGACTGGGCGTCGATGGCGAGCACGGGCCACTGTTTTCCGGTATCGACTTGGCCCTCCCCACAGGCTTTCACGCCATTCAGATGCCCGGCGGGCCGGGACAGACCGCGCTGCTGATGACGCTGGCGGGTCGTTTCAAGCCCACCCACGGCACCTTGACCGTTCGCGGTGACACGACGCCACGCGCGATTCGGCGGCACTGCGCAATCGCCGCGTTCCCCGACATCGACGAACTCGACGAATCAGTGACCGTGCAGACGGTGCTGGCCGAGCAGCGGCGCTGGCTCGCACCCTGGTATGCACCGGTGCCCCGCGACGCCGGCCGATCCACGATGGCCGGTGTGTTCGGCGACAATCCGCCACCGTCCCCCGGCACTTACATCGTCGAATTATCCGATCTGGAACTTTTTTTGCTGCGGATCACCTTGGCGACGCTGTCGCATCGCCCGATCCTGGTGGTCGGCGACCTCGAGCAGGTCCGCGACAACGCCCGCCGGGCGATCGCCGTGGAGCGCCTCGGCGCACTCGCCGAACAGTGCACCGTCGTGGTCGGGGTGACCAATCCCCTCGGTAACGACGCACCGGAACACGAATTGCACGATCACCGCAACTTGGCAAAAGGGGACTGACGATGCTCGCTGGACTCGCGTTCGGCTCGGAAATCAAACGTTTCGGCCGCAACCGACTGACTCGGGTGGCCATCGTCGTGCTGATGCTGCTGCCGTTGGTATACGGGGCGTTGTACCTCTGGGCGTTTTGGGACCCGTTCGGCCATGTGAACAGAATGCCCGTGGCACTGGTCAATTCGGATAAGGGTGCGATGGTGTCCGGGCAGCAGTTCAACGCGGGAGCCGAGATCGCCAAGAGCCTGACCGCCGACGGCAGCCTGGACTGGCATGTCGTCAGCCTCCAGGAAGCACAGAACGGAGTCGAGCACGGCAAGTACTACTTCATGGTCGAGTTGCCCGCGGACTTCAGTGCGGCAATCGCGTCGCCGGTGACCGGGCAACCGAAGAAAGCCAACCTGATCGCCGTCTACAACGACGCCAACAACTACATCTCCACGAGTATCGGACGAACCGCAATCAGCCAGGTACTCAACGCGGTCTCGTCACGGATCTCCGGGCAAGCGGTCAATCAGATGCTCTCCGTCGTGGTCGCGTCGGGGTCCGGCATCAAACAGGCAGCCGACGGCGCCGCCCAACTCGCTGACGGCGTTGGGCAACTGGCGGGCGGTCTGGACACCGCCCGGTCAGGTTCGGCGACCCTGGCGACCGGCGCGCAACAGCTTTCGGACGGAATCAACTCCGCCACCGAGCCGCTGCTCACCGTGAGCAAAGCTCTGTCCCAAATCGGCGGCAACACAGAGCAGTTGGAGCAGGGCGCCAACGCGCTGCGGCAAGCAGGCGATCAGATCGGCGCGATCGCCAAGGCACAGGACAACGCCGCCGGCGCGCTGTCGGCCGCGATAGACCAGCTCTCCGCGCGACAGGATCCGTTGGCGAACACTTTGCGCGGCGTGCGGGATCAGCTGAGCCAGCACCAGTTCACACCGCAGATCCGGCAGAGCCTCACCGACGCGCAGAACGCCGCGATCAACATGACGTCCGGGCTGCGCACACCGGGCAGCCCGCTCGCCTCGGCGCTCGACCATGCCGGAAGCAAAGCGCAGGACCTGACGAACAAACTCACCCAGCTGCGCGACGGCGCCAGGCAGGTCGCCGAGGGCAACGCTCAGTTAGCCAGCGGGATAGCCAAACTCGACGACGGCGCGCAGCAGCTCAAGGCCGGGTCGGCGGAGCTGGCGACCAAGCTGAGCGACGGGGCCAAACAGGTACCCAACTGGACCCAACAGCAGAAGGATGCCCTCGCCGAGACCATCGGCGGGCCGGTCCAACTCGAGACCTCGCACGAGAATGCCGCACCGAACTTCGGCACCGGCATGGCCCCGTTCTTTCTCACGCTGGCGTTGTTCTTCGGAGCACTGGTGCTCTGGATGGTGTTGCGGCCCTTGCAGAGCCGCGCGATCGCCGCCGAAGTGCTTCCGATCCGGGTGGTGCTGGCGAGCTATCTTCCCGCTGCCGCAATCGCGATGTTCCAGGCGATCATCCTGTATTGCGTGGTGCGTTTCGGCCTCGGCATGCACGTCGTGCACCCGGTCTCGATGCTCGGCTTCATGGTCCTGATTTCGTTCGCGTTCGTGGCCGCAACGCAGGCGATCAACGCGCTCGTCGGCCCGGCGGTGGGCCGGGTGCTGATCATGGCGTTACTCATGCTGCAACTGGTCAGCGCCGGCGGCATGTACCCGGTGGAGACCACCTCGAAGCCGTTCCAGGTCCTGCACCGCTTCGACCCGATGACCTACGGCGTCAACGGGCTTCGGCAGCTCATTCTCGGCGGCATCGACGGTCGGCTGTGGCAGGCGATCACGGTCCTGATCGGGATCTGGGCGGTCGCGATCGGGGTCTCGTGCCTATCGGCCAGGCGAAACCAGCTGTGGAACATCGACAGGCTGATACCGGCGATCACGATGTAGCGCGTCCGAAGACAGCACGGGCCCCCGCACTGGCCAGTGGCCGCCGACGGCGACGATGCAGGTCAGGCCGACGGGGGCCGCGGCGGGATGGGAAGCCGCGCACTCTCGTCGAGGTCGACGTCGAGGGCGTTGAGCATCAGCGCCAGGCCGGCGTAGCGGTTGATGACCATCAGCACTTCGACGGTGGCCTTCGAGCCGAACGCCCGGCGCACGCGGTCGAAGGTTTCCGCCGTGACGCCACGGGTGGTCAGCAGTTCCGTGGTCAGCTGAAGCACCGCGAGTTCGTTTCCGTCGAACCGGATTGTCCGCCAGTCATTCTCGGACAGAATCGCGGTGATCTCGTCGACACTGACGCCCGCAGTACGGGCGACGTCGCGATGCTGGCCCAGCTCGTAATCGCAGTCCATCAGGTAGGCCGTGCGCAGCACGACGAGTTCACGCAACCGGGTCGGCAGTGTCGGACTGGTCAGGGCGGCGTTTCCCGCCACCATCCAGCCGGTGAACACCTTTTCCGCGTTGGCCAGTGTCTTATAGACGTTGAGATTGCCACGGGCTTGGGTCAATTCGCGGGCCTGCGGTGTCATGTCGCCCGGCTCGCGGTAGGCGATTCGTGTCATCGGGCCTCGACCTCGACGTCGACCGCGTTGAGCACCAACGCGAGCCCGTAGCAGCAGCTGACGAGCATCAGCAACTCGGTGAGTCCCTCGTCGCCGAAGATGTCGCGGGCGCGGGTGAACGATGCGTCGCCGAGTCGGTGGGTGCCGCACAGTTCGGTGACCACGTCGAGCAGGATGCGTTCTTCGTCGTCAAAATCGCCGAAGTCGCCGGTTTGCACAATCGCGCCGATTTGCCGCTCGGTGAGGCCCGCATCGCGGGCGATGTCGATGTGCCGGCTGAGTTCGTAGCGGGAGTTCTGCAATCGGGCCACCCGCAGGATGACAAGTTCCCTGGTCCGCAAGCTGAAGGTGGGGCTGTCGAACAACTCATCGACCAGCTGGGTCCAGCCGACGAAGACGTCCGGGGCGTTGGCGAGCACGCGATACACGTTGAGCGCACCCCGGCGCGCCATGAATTCGCGAATAGGCGCAACCTGCTGCTCGACAGGCACGAGCGGTATACGTGACATCGGTTTGCTCCCTTGGTTATTCGGCGGCCATGGTGAAGGTCCAGGCCACGACGAAGGTGACGCCGACTGTGGAGGCGTCGTCGAAGCCGAGTCGTTCGGGTTTGGCAACCAGGGCCGCGACCGGAACCGCGATCAACTCGGCGTGCGAGCCATCGCGACTGAAGCCGACGTCTCCCCCGGTTCCCCAGACCGCGACGCCGTCCCATTCGGGTGGGCCATCGACCACAACCCCGGCGAAGTCGCGACCGGGAGTGCGCGGCAAAACTGTCCAATCCATATGGCCGGCGACATTTTTCACATCGGAGGGATTGACCGATGCCGCGGCAACGCGGACCACCGCGTCCTCCGCAGTGGCGACCGGATCGGGTACGTCGGCCGTGCGCAGCACGCCTGGGCCGCCGAACTCGCTGAAGCGCAACGCCCGCACGGGCTCAGCCGTCGACCGACCCGGGCGCCTCGCTCGACCCGGTGCTGCGGCGGACCGCTCCCCACAAACCGGTGCCGACGCCGACGACGGCGCCGCCCAGACCGATCAACTGCTGCGTGCGCTTCATCTCATGGTGCACGCTCATGCCGCCCAGCAGATCGGCGGCGTCAGCGCCGGCGGAGGCCAGAAACCAGCCGCGGGTGTTGCTGCCGCGCAACGCCGCCGCGGCCAGCAACCCGCCGATCAATGCGTCCCGGTAACCCATCGACCGCAGCAAGAGCTGCGCGGTGGGCGAAGGCTTATCCGGGTCGCCCCACATCCGATTCGCCCGCAGGGGGTCGACGAGAAACGATATGCCCGAGGCAAGTCGGATGGCACCCACGGCCAGCGCCGCACGGTCGATTGTCATGGTCGCCAAGCTTAGAGGCTCGCCGAAGGTCGAGCTGTCGGGCGTTACCGCGCGCTGTTTCCCGCCATGTCGACGGTCGTGCCGGCAGCGGGATGCCAGAATTCAGGTCATGATCGAAGTAGCCCCCGCGGCCTGCGCACCACGATTCGAGCCGGACGAGGGCTGGGTGCCCGCCGACGAACGACGGCTCGGCCTGGACCGGCGCACCCTGCGCCCAACCTTGGCGGTATTGGCGCTGGTCGTCGCGATGTCGGTGGTGTTGCCGCTGATCAACGCCGCTGTCGGCTACCACGACATCGTCAGAGCCGGCGATGTCATGCAAATCGAAGGCGACGTGACCTTCGTCCCCGAGGCCGGCTGGGGCATCACCTCGGGCGTGCGGGCCGGTCACCCTCCGATGTCCGGGCAATATCCCGCCTCCGCCACCGTCGAAGACGGCGCGCTGAAATTCACCCTGCGCACCGGGTCGTTCCGCGGCGACGCCGACCAGCTCCTCGATCAGATTCAGACAACATCCGAGGAGTTGAACCAAGGGCGCGGAGTGCACATCACCGGCGCACCCGCCACAATCGTCACCGCACAAGGCAAGCAGGGCGCGACCGTGCGAGTCACCGGACCGCACACCGGCGGGTTGATCGCCGCTTTCGTGTTCGGCGACCGCGGAGTCGAAGCGGTGGCGACCGGACCGACCGACGCCGGTACCGCGCAGAGCGCCGCGGTGCTGCGGATGATCGGCAGTGTCAACGAGTCCAAGCAGGACCATCGATGACGACTCTGGCCGAACTCGACCGCGCACGCGACGTCGCGCTCGACATTTCCGGCTGGGGCCGGCGGTTCGTCTTCTACCAACCGCGCAACTTCGCCTTCTGGGGATATCTGGCGCTGGTGGGAGTAGGTGTCCTGACGTTCTTCTCGACGCTGGCGCGCGAATACAACGCCTACGGCGAAGCGATCGGACTCGCGGTCACCTCCTTTGCCATCTATGCGGCGTTGTTCTGGTGGTTCACCGATCGGATCGACCGCTACGCCAAACTCCCCCATAAACTGATGGTCGTCGCGTTTCTCTGGGGCGGCTTCGCCGCCACCGGGGCGATGGCCGCCAACGCCAACGATGCGCTCCTGGCCCTGTACGGCAAGAACTTCGGCCAGGTGTGGGCGCTGAACTGGGGCGCCGGGCTGGCCGCGCCGTTCACCGAGGAACTGGCCAAGGGTTCGGGGCTGTTGCTGCTCATCGCATTGGCGCAACGGCACATCAGAACCGCGTTCGACGGTTTCATTCTCGGCGCGTTCATCGGCCTCGGATTTCAAATCGTCGAGGACATCACCTATGCCATGACCTCGGCCGGTACTCAGTTCGGCGCCAACCAAATTGGCGCATCGGTTGGCACCATCGTTCTTCGTATGCTCACCGGGGTGGCCGCTCACATTCTCTACAGCGCCGTCTTCTGCGCCGGCGTGGTCTACCTTTTCGGCCGGCCCGCCGAGCCGCGGAGGATCGGGCGCGGGCTGATCCTGATTGCGATACCGATGCTGCTGCACGGGACCTGGGATTCGGTGGCCACCTTCGCCGGCCAGAATACCGCGATGCTGATAGCACTACTGGTCGGCACCATCATCGTCGCGCTGATCATCGTCGTGTGGGTGTACAACTTGACCGTCGCCCGCGAACGCGGCTTCGTCCGCGACGTGATGGCTCCCGAACAGGCCCGTGCCGTCATCACGCCTGGCGAACTCGATGCGATGTCCGGTAATCGCAAGGCCCGCAGAACGTATCGCAAAACCGGACGCAACCGTCAGGAACGCCGCCGCGCCCGCTACATTCTCAACGCCGCCTATGCCCTGGCCGATCAGTTGGCCGCCGAGCGCGGCGCCGACACCGACCGGGTGCGCTTCGCGCGTTCGGAGGTCGGCCGTATCCGCGCCGGCCTGCCCTCACCCTGGTGAACTATCGGACGACTGAATCGTCAGGCACCCGGGGCGATTCGTCGGGAGTCCAGGCCAACGGTTGACCCGGCTGACCTGGAAACAGGTAGTCAATGAAAGCCGCTGCCGTGGGCTGTGGTTCGTGGTTCGCCAGACCCGGCCGCTCGTTGGCTTCGATGAAGACGTACTCCTCACCGGTGACATCGGGAACGAGCAGGTCGATACCGGTCACCGGGATGCCGATCGCCTCGGCGGCCGTCACCGCGACCCGGCACAGCTCAGGATTCACGTCGGGGGTGACGTCGTGGATCGTTCCGCCCTGATGCAAGTTGGCAGTATGGCGGACGCGCAATCGAATACCTTGGGGCAGAACGTCATCTAGCCCCCATCCGCCTTCTACGACGGTCGCCTCCGTCACAGCGTCCAGCGGGATTTTCGACTCACCACCGGTAGCCGCCGAACGCCGTCGGCTCTCTGCCGCGATCAGATCCCGCACCGTGTGCTTGCCGGTGCCGATGACCTCGGGCGGCAGCCGCAACGCCGCGGCAACCACGCGTCCGTCGATCACCACGAGTCGCAGATCGTCTCCCGCGACGCGCTGCTCGATCAGCACCTCGGGGGATTGCTCGCGCGCCCGCGCCAGCGCGGTCGCGAGATCTCCGGGTCCGTTGTCGGCGGTGACGCCGACCGTGATGCCCTTGCCCTGCTCTCCCCGGGTGGGTTTGACGACGACCTCACCCACCTGTTTCACAAAGGCGTAGTCGTCGTCGTCGAAAGTCGCCAGGCGAGCACGCGGCACGATAATGCCCGCGTCGGACACCAGCCGGCGAGTCAGTCTTTTGTCGTCGCAGCGGCACATCGCGATGGCGGAGGTGAACTCCGACAGCGATTCTCGAGTGATGACACTGCGACCGCCGTGGTTGAGACGCAACTCGCCGGTTTCGGCGTCGAGCACCTCTACCCAGATGCCGCGGCGCAGCGCCTCGTCGGCGATGATGCGCGCGTAGGGGTTCAGGTCGTCGACGGTCTCCGGCGGCGGGCTGAACAACGGCTGGTTGATCGCATTCTTCCGCTTGATCACCAACACCGGGACGCGACGGAAGCCCAGCTTCTCGTACAACCGGATCGCGGCCGAATTATCGTGGGTGACCGACAAATCCATGTAGGCGCGACCTGCAACCCGGAAGTGCGAGGCCAGCTTCTTGGTCAGTGCGATGCCGATTCCGGGTAACCCGGCAGCAGGATCGACCGCCAGCGTCCACAAACTCGAGCCGTGCTCGGGATCGTTGAACAACAGCTCGTGGTCAACACCGGTCACCGTGCCGACCACGGCACCGTCGTCCTCGCGTACCGCGAGCAGGTAGGTGACGGCGGGTTCGTCCAGATTGTTGCGCCAGATCGTGTCGACCGGCGCGGGAACCATCCCGCAGCGGACGAAGACGCGGTTCATGGCGTCGGCGTCGGACGAGTCGTGGAGCGGGCGCACGTTGACGCCGACCGGGGACAGCGCCGACCGGTCCTCGTCAGGGTCGTCGGCGAAGCGCAGCCGATACGTGTGGCTTGGGTCGATGAAAAGCTCGGAAGGGGCTCCGGCGACCACGACTTGGGATTCGCGGGCGTAGATGCAGATGTCCCGCCGCCCGGGCGCTTCCCGTCGGAGCGCCTCGGCCAGCTTGCCGGCATCGGCAAAAGTCTGGCCGAAAATGAGTTTCCCCCAACCCAATTCAAGCTCGACATCCTTCGCCATCGCGTCGACCAGGTGCTGCGGTGACGCATCGTGCAAGCCGAGCGTGATCGCCTCGGGATGGTCCTCTGAGGGACCAAGGGAACTCATGCCGCCGGCCCGGTCACACCGTGTCGTTGTAACCAGAGTTCGAGCAGCGCAATCTGCCAGAGCTCGTTCCCGCGAAGTGGGGTCAGGCGGCCGTTGGGGTCGGCCAGCAGCGCGTCCACTGCTCCAGTATCGAACAACCCGCGCTCCTTGGCGACCGGTGCGTGCAGCGCATCGCGAACCATGTCGAGATACGGACCCTGCAGGTGGGTCAGCGCGGGAACTGGGAAATAGCCTTTCGGCCGGTCAATGACTTCGGACGGAATAACCCGTCGCGCAGCCTCTTTGAGGACACCCTTGCCGCCGTGCGCGACTTTGAGCTCCGGCGGGCAGGTGGCCGCCAGCTCCACCAATTCGTGGTCCAGGAACGGGACCCTGCCCTCGAGGCCCCACGCCATCGTCATGTTGTCGACCCGCTTGACCGGATCGTCGACCAACATCACCATCGTGTCGAGCCGCAGCGCGCGGTCGATGCCGGTTTCGGCGCCGGCCCGCGCGAAATGCTCGGTGACGAACCGCAGGCTGGGATCGCCCGGCGCGAGGTAGCGATCGGCGAGAATTGCGGCCAGACCCGCCTCGTCACGATCGAAGAATGCGCCGCGGTATTCGGCGACCGATCCCTCGAGGGTGGCGGCGGCGGGTTCGCCCATCGGCGGATACCAGTGATAGCCGGCGAACACCTCGTCGGCGCCCTGCCCCGACTGCACCACCTTGACGTGCTTGGCGACTTCCTGGCTGAGCAGATAGAACGCGACGCAGTCGTGGCTGACCATCGGCTCGCTCATCGCGCCGATCGCCCCGTCCAGGGCGGGCAGCATCCGGTCGGTGCCGATCCGGATCTGGTGGTGCTCGGTCTCGAAGCGCCGGGCCACGATGTCGGAGTACTGGAACTCGTCGCCTTTGATGTCACCGGCGGACTCGAAGCCGATGGAGAACGTCGACAACCCGTGCTGCCCGGCCTCCGCGAGCAATCCGACGATCAGGCTGGAGTCGACTCCGCCGGAAAGCAGGCAGCCGACCGGAACGTCGGCGACCAGTCGGCGCTCGACCGCGGTGCGCAGCGACGCCAGCACGGCGTCTTCCCAGTCGCGTTCGGACCAGCCGGAGCGGTCCTCGTGCCGGGTGAAGTCGGGCGCCCAGTAGGTGGTGGCGACGCGGCGACCGTCGGGTTCGATGGCGAGCAGCGAGCCGGGCGGGATCTTGCGCACGCCAGCCAGGATGGTGGCCGGAGCGGGGACGACCGAGTGGAACGTCATGTAGTGGTGCAGCGCGTCGTGATCGATCCGGGTGTCCACACCCCCGCCGGCCAGCAGCGCGGGCAGCGACGACGCGAACCGGATCCGGTGGCTGTCCTCGGTCACATACAGCGGCTTGATGCCGAGGCGATCCCGGCCGAGCAGCACGCGGCCGCTGTCGCGTTCGACGATGGCGAAGGCGAACATGCCCATGAAGTGGCTGACGAAGGCGTCACCCCAGCGGTGGTAGGCCTTGAGCAGAACCTCGGTGTCGCTGGTGGAGAAGAATCGGTAGCCGTAGCCCTGAAGCTCGCTGCGCAGTTCCTGGTAGTTGTAGATGCAGCCGTTCCAGGCGATCGTCAGGCCGAGGTCGGAGTCGACCATCGGCTGCGCACCGGCTTCGGTCAGATCGATGATCTTCAGGCGACGGTGCCCCAGCGCGACTCGACCTTGCGACCAGACGCCCGCGCCATCCGGACCTCGGGGCGTCATCACGGCGGTCATCGCTGCCACCGCCGCGACATCAGGCGCTCGACCGTCGAGTCGCACCTCACCGGTGGCTCCACACACCCCAATAACCCTACAGAGGCCGATTCCGGCACGTGCGCCGCTAACCCGCCGACGGCTGATGCCCAACACCACAGTCGCCAATTCGCGCCCGGCATCACCGGCACCTCCAGCCAGCCCTGCGGGCCTTCAGCGTGCCGGATGAGCTGTAAGCCTGTAACGCTGAAAATCGTGCTATTCGCGATCGGCTTGACCAATAATTCATGCATCGCACCCCAACGAAGGGAGCGGCATGGTCTCCGCGATGCTCGACGTCACCGCGCCGTCAGTTCTGCCACGTTGGATGCGTCCTCTGGGATTGGCGGCGACCGCGCTGGCGGGCACAGTCGCGATGGCGATCACCGCGCCGCACGCCCAAGCCGATCCGGCCTACCAACCGGCGCTCGACCAGCTTCTCGAGGCCATCCAGCAGGCGGCGGCCTACGACGCCGGCCTGCCGTTCGCGACCGCCGGCAGCGACGCCACGCTGATGACCGATCTGCAGAACACCAACTATGAACTGCTCTCCGCCGGACTATCCCGAGTCACCGAGCTTTTCAACGGCGTCTTCTTCCAGTCACCGGAAGCAGTAGCCACTGATGCCGCCGATTCCCGGCAGTACTTCCAGTTCTTCACCCCTGACATCTACTACCACACGACTGCCGGACTGGCGCCCGGTGCGACCTACGAACTCACCGGCACCGTCGGCAAAGGCACCGAAGCGCTGGCCATTGCGACCGAATCCATCACCGGCTCGACCGCTGTCAGCAAGCAGAGTCTCGAACTCGACCACGGCCTGGTCGTGAACCCGAACGGCACGTTCACCGTCGACATCGGGCCCACCGAGCCCACGGGCGCGGTCAATTTCATCAACGACACCGATGCCACCACCAACGGCGATGCCTCACTGTTGATTCGAGATGCGCTGGGCAATTGGGCACAGGGCCCCAGCAGCGTCAGCATCCACTGCGTGTCTGACTGTCCGGCGTTTTTCTCCATACCGAGCAACGGCATCTTCCCCGGCCCGGCTGGTTCTGCGGCCGAAATAGGACCTCTGGCAGCGACTTCCACCACCCACATCACCTCGGTCGACTCGTTGCTGACGACGCTGTTCACCGCGTTCAGCAACATCGTCGGACCTTTCAACCAGGAGAACATGGGCCTTGCCCAGATCGCCGGGATCGAGCTGCCGCCCAACACGATGGGCGCGCTGGCACCTGAAACGAGTTTGTTCGCAACGGGTCTGCCCAGTGCCGAGGTCTCCGGTGGGAATTTCGACCTCAATCCCGGCCAAGCCCTGATCGTGCAAGTGCCCGACGTGCCATCCGGTTACAGCGGGATCGAGCTGATGAACGTCTTCGGTGCCGGGCTGCCGTCCACCTTGACGCAGACCACTTTGAACAACACCACGGCGTTCGCCGACCCCGACGGGTACACCTACTACGTGGTCAGCGCGACCAATCCGGGGGTGGCGAATTGGCTTGACAGCAGCGGTGTCAGCAGCGGTGAGATCTTCGCCCGGTTCGAGAATCTGCCCGGCGGGGTCAATCCGACAGGCCTTCCGGTGACGACGGAGGTGGTGCCGGTGGCCGACGTCGCCAGCTATCTGCCCGCCGACACACCGACGGTCAGCCCAGCGCAGTATGCGGCCGACATGTCGCAGCGCGTGCTGTCCTACGACTTCGCCCTGGACTCGTCCCGCGAAAACGCCCAACCCGATTGGGTGCTCCAGGAATTGCTCCTTCACGGTCTGCAGGCAGTGATGGGCTCCGACAACTTCGCCTCGGTGTTCGGCAGCGACCCGAGCATCCCGTTGGATCTGAGATTCACCCCCGCGCTGTCCCCGGACTGGGCCGCCGTCGACCACGACCTGCTCACCAATCCGGTCGGCAGCCTGGAGGCAATCGTCAACACCCTGCCCCTGGCGGCCAGCGACATCAGCCTGCCCACCGAATTGGCGGTCGGCCAGACCGTCCTGTCGCTGCTACTGCCCCAGCAACTCGGATCCCTGTTCAGCGACACAGTTCTCAACCCGAATACCGGGATCATCGCCGGCTTCCTCAATGCCCGCGACGATCTGGCGACAGCGATCCTGACCGCCAACGACAACTTCCCCACTGAACTGGGCAGTTTGGCGACGGCGGAATGGGCGAACATGCCCGAGCTGGTTCAGTCGACCGCGAGCACACTGCTGACTGAGCTTGGCGCGCTGGTCACCTCCTAGGAACCTTTGACGATCCGGATACGCCGAACGTGAAGCCAATGCGAAAAGTCGCAACAAATCTCGCAGTGGATTCACGTTCGATGAGGAATCGGTCAGCGGCACAGATACCTCACGTTCGCCCCTTCGACGCGTCACTGCCGGCGGACGCTCAACCGCAACGCGACCGAAATGCTCTTGGCAACCACGCAGTTCACCGCACGAACCGTGCCGCTTCTATTCGGCGCCGTTGTGGTCGCCACTCACGACTCCGTCGGCGATCTCGACGGGCTCAGCTGGAAGCAACTGAATCTCCTGAGCGAGCGCGCTGCCGCGTTGACTCGGCGCGACGACCGCGTGCTGAACCGGCGAATCAAGCGGGAAGCACGACGGATGGCGAGCCCGCCCACGGCAAATGTCGTGACCGGCCGCTACGCCGAGCAACGGATCGTCACAGGACACTGACTGTCCTCGCATCACAAGGCAGTGCTGCTCGGCGACAACCGGAGCGCGTCGCTGCTACCAGCTGCTCGGCGAGTAATCCTTCAGGAAACAGCCGTACAGGTCTTCGCCGGACTCCCCGCGGACGATCGGGTCGTATACCCGCGCAGCGCCGTCGACAAGGTCGAGTGGGGCATGAAAGCCTTCGTCGGCCAGGCGCAGCTTGGTCGGGTGTGGACGCTCGTCGGTGATCCAGCCCGTATCGACGGCGGTCATGAGAATGCGGTCCTGCTCCAGCATTTCAGCCGCGCTGGTGCGGGTGAGCATGTTCAAGGCTGCTTTCGCCATGTTGGTGTGTGGATGCCCTGGGCCCTTGTATGCGCGACTGAACTGACCCTCCATCGCGGACACATTCACGATGTATTTGCGGCGGGACGCTGACGCGGCCATCGCCGGACGCAGGCGGCTCACCAGAATGAACGGCGCGGCCTGGTTGCACAGTTGAACTTCGAGCAGTTCCATCGGATCGACCTCGTGCACGCGTTGGGTCCAACTGTTGATCGGCGCGGTATCGGGCAGCAGGCCGCCCGCGTCGATAGCGGTGCCGGCGACGATCCGGTCCGGGGACGCGCTCCGGGCGGCGAGGGCCAATTGCGTGAGGCCGTGCGGAGTTTGGTGCTCGGCAAGGCTTCCGGCCAATGCCGCGGGATGGGCGTCGCTGACGCGGTCGAACGTGATCACGTCGACGATTTCCGGCGCGGGGGTGCGCTCCGCTTCGACGAGCGCCGAGTAGGAACCGGGCGCGCGGCGCACGGTCTGGGCGGCGTTGTTGATCAAGATGTCCAGCGGGCCCTGTGCGGCCACGGTGTCGGCGAGGGCGACGACCTGAGCCGGGTCGCGCAGGTCGATACCCACAACACGTAGCCGGTGCAACCACTCGGGGCTATCGGGCATCGTGGCGAATCGGCGCACGGCGTCGTTCGGAAAGCGAGTGGTGATGGTGGTGTGAGCGCCGTCGCGCAGCAGTCGCAGGGCGATGTACATGCCGATCTTGGCGCGGCCACCGGTCAGCAGGGCTTTCTTGCCGGTGAGGTCAGTGCGGGCGTCGCGCTTGGCGTGGCTGAGCGCGGCGCACGCCGGACAGAGTTGGTGGTAGAACGCGTCCACCACCGTGTAGTGGCTCTTGCAGATGTAGCAGGCACGCGACCGGAGCAAGGTGCCTGCGGTGGCGCCCGCCGCCGTCGATACCAACGGCAGGCCTTGCGTCTCGTCGTCGATGCGGCCAGCCGCGCCGGTGGCGGTAGCAGCAACAACAGCGCGATCGGCGGCTGCTACCGCGTCGCGTTTGGCGTGGCGGCGGGCTTTCCTCACCGACTTGAAGATGCCCGCGGTGGCCCGACGCACGGCAACGGCATCGGGATGCTCGGGCGGCAGCGACTCGATGTCGGCCAGCACCTGCAGGCAGAGGTCGAGCTTGTCCGGGTCGATCGCGTTCACCGTGGAAGAATACGGGGCTCATCCGCGTCCGGCCCAGCGATGCCGCTGCCGCGCTTGCTGAATAACGCTTGCGGCCTGCCCACCGACGACCTCGCGGTCTGGGATCGCGACCCTTCTGATCCCGCTGTCAGGACGCTAGGCGCTACATCGCGGGGAGGCCGCAGCGGCGATGGACTGAGTGCTGCAAAAGCAGTGCTCATCCGAAATAGCTTGGCCCAGATTGGTTTTACGGACCTGCGAAGTCACCGACGGCGATCATCTTGTTGCCATCCGAGGCGATTGCGAAGCCCGCTGCGGTGAATGCGCAGTCCAGAATGATCGCGCGGTGCGCGGGACTATCCATCCATAAGTCGAGCGCTGCGCTCGGAGTCGCATGAGATCCGCTGCCCCAGTAGACGATCTCGCTCGTGACAGCGGTCCGGGTGTAGCCCGCCTCGGCGATACGCGCCTGCGGTGAAGAGCCGTCCGAACCGATGTGGCCGCCGCCGACACCGTTCATCAGCATGTCATCGGCGTGCCGCTGGGCGGCGACCGTCAAACGCGGGTCATCGCCGATCACCCCGCATGTCTGGCGAAGCTGGTTGACGCCGTCATAGATTGCGACCCCCACATCGTCTGCGCGCGCAGGGAAATTAGCAACGGAGCCGAGAGCTGTTAAGGCGACAGTGCAGATCGACAATGCCGAGACGATCGTGACTTTCGTGGTCATGTTGCCTTCTGCGCCGCGCTCACTGTGCTGTTCCAGCGCACAATGCTACCCAGCTGCGACGATCAAAGGTCAGGAATAGCCATTCCACATCTTGAGCGGACCGCGCCCGGGATGAATCGAGATGGACATGACGGCCGCCGCGAACCTCGCGACCATCTGCCGCACTACAGCCCGATTGATGACAGCAGGTCGGCAAACATCGACGGATCAATAGCCGACGCTGGGTCCGTACCAGACGCGAGATCCCCGATTGAGCTGAAATCACCACCAGTCAGGAAGTGAGCGCCAAGGTCTATGAACTCCGCCTGGATAGCCGGTCCGAGGGCTTCGTACTCGGGTCCCGAGATGCCGATTAACGCGGCAGCGATGTCTGCCGTTGAGCCGGTGCCGACGACGCTCTGCACAGCTTGGTCCGCAGTCAGTGCAGCCTCGCTGGCTTGATCCCAGCTTTTATCGACGCTGGTGAACAGCGGGTTCAAAAATTCGGACAGGACACCGTTGTCGTACGACGGCAAGGGCGGTCTCTGCCGATCCCAAGTTTGCGTCAAAAGTCCAGCAACCGAAACACTGGCCCGCTGCTGGCCGCGTAATCTCAGCACTCATGGGAGAGCCTCGCGACAACGACACCGCCACCGCCAAGGGCGAAGCCGACAGCGATGAGACGACATTCCTGACACCGGCGGCAGAGACTAGCAGCAAAGACCCGATCGCTTACAGCGAAGCCGACACGGAGTTGGGCGATTTCTATTTCGACGGCGGTCCGACGCGGAGAGAACGCATTATGAGCGGGCTTTCACGAGCTCTCCCTTTCGTTGCAGTAGCTGCTCTTTCAGCCGCGGTGGCTGTGGTGATCGTGGTCGTATTCGTTATGCGTCCAAGCGCGCGGCCGGCACCCGCACCCCCTTCCGCTGCACCACCTAGGGTGATCACGCCCTCGCCCCCGTCGCCGGGCACCGCTTCCGTCACTGCCGCACCCACACCCACGTCTGTTTCGGTTCAGTCGCCAACAGTTGAAGCAACCTCAGCCGGACCGCGCCTACTGGCGGATTCAGCCTCCCCCGGCACGCTTTCCGGTGGCCTGCCGAACGACATCTACGACGAGTTTGGCGTGTGCAACTACCTCACGACTCACACTGAGCAAGCGAGCGGTGGCATTGAGTCCCTGGCTCTTTTGGGGGAACAGCAAGGCATGGGCCCCAGCAAGTCGCAGGGCATCATCCAGCAGGCAGTCACTAACGTATGTCCGTGGAATGCAGCCACATTTGCAAAGCACGTGATGACGGACACCAGTAATTTCTAGGTCGAAATAATGGCGAATGGCGACGAACCACTGGAGATCGAGGCCAGGGTCTCGGCAAAGTCCATTTCACCTGTTCAGTAGTAGTTTGACGGGTCTGTGAGGGTTTCGGGCGTTGTTGCGCAACGCTTTTGCGGTGTTGTCGTGGACGTCGAGCCGGAGCACGCTGATTGCGAAGTTGCGTAGGGTGACCATGACGTGAGGTCCGTTGCCGGAGCGGACTTGGGTGTGGTCTTCGGCGTAGGTGACGTCGCGAACCCAGTGCAGCCGGTTCTCGATTGCCCAGTGGCCACGCAGCTACCTGTGCGGCGGTGGCGTAAGTGATCGTAAGGGAGGTGACCGCGTGTTCGGCGGCATTCAGGGTGACCACGTGAGGGTGGCGGTCTGGCACTGACGGCGAGCAGCTGTCGGCCGGGCGCGTCCGGGTTTGGTCTTTGTGGTGCCGGGGCGGCACGGTGATCACGTCCTATGTTGTGGCAATGGTTTGAGTAGAGATTGCTTGGCGCTTGTCCCCTGGTGCGGTCGTCTGTACGCGAAAAGGGCCACATCTCTGTGGCCCTTTCGGTGGAGCTGCCGGGAATCGAACCCGGGTCCTACGGCATTCCCTCAAGACTTCTCCGTGCGCAGTTCGCTAGGTCTCTACTTGGATCTCCCGGTCACGCGAACAAGCCGAGATGACGATCCCAGTCGCTGTTTGATGTCCCCACCGGTCCCGCGACCGAACCCGTGGGTTTGTCCCTCTAGCTGATGCCAGGGTCCGGGCCGAGGGCGCTCCCGGTCTGACAGACACGCAGTCGCTTAGGCAGCGAGTGCGTAGTCGCGCTGATGAGAATCGGCGCTTATATGGTTGCAACGACGCTTACGGTGGTCTCTTGCCTGCACCGGCACGCTTCCCTTGATTCGATGCGCGAAGTCGAAACCGTTCAGCCCCTCGCACCCCTGCCGACATCCGGCAAGACACTCCATCATACGCCGACCCGGCAGGTTGCCGATAGCATCCCGGGCCCGGGGCGAGGGTCTGATCGCGACTGTTCGTCCTGCCGGCAAGCAGACGCCGCTAGGAAGTGATCCCGACGACTTCTTTCGCGATGGCAGCGACCCGGGCCTGCGCCGCGGAGACGACGCCGTGCCGGTTCTTGTGCGCCTCCTCATAGGAAATGATCGCGCGGACCTCGCTGGGTACGGTCAGTTCCTTGATCGCAGCCACGGCCTCGTTGACGTTGAGCTCGTCGTAGTCGCCGATTGGCAGCTCCTCGGCGTCCAGCACGCCAACGGCCGCGCGACCCGTGTGCAATGCATCGGCCACTCGGCCGGCCCCTTCGGAGCGGGTGACTTTCTCCGCGGCCTGCAGCGCGGCGGACTGCCCCGCGGACAACGCCTTCACGGCGATCTCGCCAGCGTTGCCGCCGCGACTGACCAACTCGCTCAATGCGGGACCGGTGGAACGCAGTGCGTCCACGGCCCGGTCGACGCCACGAGCCGACCAATTGGCCGGCAGGTTGACGAGTCTGACCGCCACCCCCGCGGCTGCCTGCAAAGGGCTTCGGCGCAGCGCCGCCGGGCCACCCAACGCGTCCTCGGCCAGCACTGTGGTCAGCCAGTCGACCGTCGCAGAATGTGCGGCGATGAGGCGCTCCGCCAGGTGCTCGATCTCGGAGTGCTTCGCCGCGACAGCCAGTGCCTTGGTGTAGCGGGCGCGGTCCAGCAGCTGGCCTTCCAAAGCGAGATCGCCAAGCAGCGCCTCGTCGAAGGGTGCGGCCTGCTCGGTGAGCGCTTTGACCGCAGCGGCAGCGCGGCCCAGGAACGGGCCGAGCACGTCCGGGAAACCGCCGAGTTCCCGGATTGCCATCTCGATCGATTCGGCCCGCTCGCGACCGTTGGCGGCGTTCTGCGAAAGCTCGCGCCGAACGGCATCCGTGCGCGCCTGCGCTGTCCGGGTCTCGGCGATCTGGACCTCGGTGTTGGTCATATCCAGCAGGGTTCGCAGTTGAGCGAGCAACCGGGTCGTGTCAGTTGAAGTCATAGAGAAAGATGCCTCCTGGCATGTAACAGGGTTTTTGCACACGGGCCGAACCGCGCTGATCCCGTACGCATACCCATCTCGACCGTCGGATCATGCCTACATCGACCCTTTGTGACCAATGTCGCGACGACCCAGCAGCTTTGAAGCCGGCCGACTGCCGAACGCTGGCAGGCCGCCGCGATCAGCTCATGCCCTTGGACCGCCTGCCCAATTCGCGAATCACTTCGCGCTGGGCGTCCCGCTTGGCCATGTCCTGCCGCTTGTCATGCGCCTGCTTACCGCGCGCCAAGGCAAGCTCCACCTTGACTTTTCCTTCGAAAAAATACATCGACAACGGAACGAGCGCGAGGTTGCCATCCTTGATTTTGCCGATGAGCATATCGATTTGGCGCCTGTGCAGAAGTAGCTTGCGGTTGCGGCGCGGCTCGTGGTTGGTCCAGCTGCCATGGTGATATTCCGGAATGTGCAGGTTGCGTAACCACACTTCGCCGTCGTCAACGGTGGCGTAGGCGTCGGCCAACGACGCCTTGCCGTCGCGCAAACTTTTGACCTCGGTGCCGAGCAAAACCACCCCGGTCTCGTACACATCCAGGATCGAGTAGTTGTGTCGGGCCTTGCGGTTGGTCGCCAGTATCTGCCGGGCCGGCGCAGATTTGTTCGGCGACTTCTTGGCCATCGCTACCGCCGCACGTACAGGCGCAACGTCACGTACGACGTGACTCCGGCGATCGCGACGCCGACCAACAGCAGCAGCGGCGAGATGTAGAGAATATCGGCATAGTCGACCTTCGCGATCAGATGCGCTTGGTAGAACTGGCTCAACGCGCTTTCGAGGAACAGCGCGCGCACCACGATCAGCCCTGCTATCGCGATGATGACACCGGCGGTCGCGGCAACCATGGCTTCGACCAGGAACGGCAACTGGGTGTACCAGCGGGTGGCGCCGACCAACCTCATGATGCTCACCTCGGTGCTTCGGGTACGCGCGGCGACCTGAACCATGTTGGCAATGAGCAGGATTGCCCCGATTGCCTGAACCAAGGCGACGGCGAAGGCCGCATTGGACAAGCCGTCCAGCACGGCGAAGAGCCGGTCGATCAGCTCCTTCTGGTTGAGCAGGTGGTCCACCCCGGGTTGACCTTGCATCGCAGCATCGAATTCGGCGTGCTGCGCTGGGTTTTCGAGCTTGACGATGAACGACGCCGGGAATGCGTCCTTGCTCGCCAGACCCTTGAATTGCGGGATCTTGCGAATGGCGTCGTCGTAGGCGTCCTGGCGATTGAGAAAGCGCACCGACTTGACGTCGCTGCGCTTTTCGATCTTCTCGCGCAGCGCCTTGCACGGCGAGCTCTCGCAGTTGGCGTCGTCGACCGAAATCTCTCTGGTGAGAAAGACTTGGGTCTCGACCCGGTCGAGGTAGATGCTGCGGGAGTGCTCTGCCAATCGCACCACCAGCAGGCCGCCACCGAACAAGCCGACCGAGATTGCGGTGGTCAAAATCATGGCGACCGTCATGGTGACATTGCGACGAAAGCCATTGAGGACCTCGTTGAAGAGAAAGCTGAAGCGCACTTAGCGGTCCATCCCGTAGACGCCGCGCTGTTCGTCGCGCACCAGCCTGCCGAGTGCAAGTTCCACGACGCGCTGTCGCATCGAGTCGACGACGTGGTGGTCGTGGGTGGCCATCAGCACGGTGGTGCCGGTGCGATTGATCCGCTCGAGCAAATCCATGATGTCGTTGCTGGTCTCCGGGTCGAGGTTGCCGGTGGGCTCGTCGGCAATCAGGATGAGCGGCCGGTTGACGAACGCGCGGGCAATGGCCACCCGCTGTTGTTCCCCGCCGGACAATTCGTGCGGCAGCCGGCTGGCCTTGCCCGACAGCCCCACCATCTCCAGCACGTCGGGTGTCACCCGGTTGATCACATCGGGTCGCTTGCCGATCACTTCGAGCGCGAAGGCCACGTTCTCGAACACCGTCTTCTGTTGTAGGAGCCGGAAATCCTGGAAGACGCAACCGATGACCTGTCGCAGCTTCGGGATGTGCCGCCCGGGCAGCGTGTTGACGTGAAATTTCGACACCCGGACATCGCCTTTGGTGGGCGTCTCGGCACCCAGCAGCAGGCGCATGAACGTCGACTTGCCCGATCCGGACGGTCCGATGAGGAAGACGAATTCACCCTTGTCGATCTTGACGCTGACATTGTCCAGAGCAGGGCGCGCCGACGCCTTGTACTGCTTGGTGACACGGTCGAGGGTGATCATCACGGGTCGCCAGTCTAACCGTGAACTTCATCTGTCCCGATGACGCGGCGCGCGGTGAAGGCAGGATGCGTCATCCGGGCAGGCCCGGCAGCCCGGGGAAACCGGGCGCAGGCGCCGGTGCCGGAGTAGGGGTAGGACCGGGCGGTGCGGGGCTCGGCGTCGACGTACCAGGACCGAATGGGGGCGGCAGCCACGGCAACTGGAACAGCGGCGGCGGAGTTGTCGTGGTGGGCGGCGTCGTCGGCGGCGTCGTCGTCGTCGGCGGGACCGTGGTGGTCGGCGTAGACCGCGGCGTGTAGGTCGGCGTGTCGTAGGTGGGCTCCTGGACGCGGGTGCGCGGCACCCAGGTGTAGTTGGGGTCGGGAACGTAGCCCGGTGGCACGAACTGCGGCGCCACCGGCGGCGGTGGGTGCGGCCGATAGGTGTTGTAGGTCCACCAAGTGGCGAACAGGGCGACGATCAGCACCAGTGTCGACGTGCGGACACGGCCGCCGAACAGGTAGCTCGGCCAGTGCTTGTCCGCGTCGCGGCTACGGCGTTCGAAGACATGCAGTGTCAGCTTCATCAGCGTTGAACCGGATCTTGGGATTTTTCACAGTCCTGCTGTTCGGCCTCAGCAGCTTCGACCTCCGAAGCGTCGACAACGCCGACTTTCGCCTCGGCCGCAATCACGATGCCCGCGCGGGCCAGCGCCCGCAGGACCAGGGCGCGCAACTGACGGCCGGCTTCGAACTGCTTGCCGGGCAGTGTGCGGGCCACCATTCGCAGCGTCACGGTGTCGACTTCGATGCTTTCCACGCCCATCAAGGTCGGCGCGTCGAGCAACAAGTCACCAAGGAGGGGGTTTTCCGGGGCACGCTCACACTCCTGGCGCAGCACCTCGCTGACCCGGTTGAGGTCGACGGTGGTCGCGACGGGAATGTCCACCACTGCGCGGGCCCAGTCTTTGGACTGGTTGACCGCTTTGACGATCTGACCGTTCGGAATGGTCAACACCTCGCCATTCGGCGAACGGAGCCGGGTCACCCGCAGCGTGACGTTCTCGACCGTGCCGCTGGCGTCTGTTGCCGCCACAACGGTCAGCGTGACCAGATCGCCGAAGCCGTACTGCCTCTCGACGATGATGAAGAATCCCGCCAGGACGTCCCTGACCACCTGCTGAGCGCCGAAGCCGAGTGCGGCGCCGAGCACGGCGGCCGGCGCGACCAGGCCCTTGGCCGAAAAGCTGAGGGCGTCAGCGACCTGGACGACGCCCCAGATCGCGATGAGGACAATCGACACCCATTGAACGACAGATGCCACTGCCTGCCGATGCTTGGTCGCCTCCGAGCGCACCAACGCGTCACTCTCGACGAAGCGCTCGTCGAGTTGCCGGCTTATCTGATCGGCAACCCAGGTGACAAAGCGGACCGCCAAAATGGCAACGATCACCACCATGACAATCCGCAGACCGCGCGTAATGATCCACAGGCTGATCTCGCGGTACCAGAGGTCGTGCAAGCGTTGCGCGACACTCATCGTCAGAAGTGTTGCATTAGTCGTCATCTTTTCTGTTGCGCCACCTGATTCCCGCTTCCAGGAACCCATCGATGTCGCCGTCGAGAACGGCTGCCGGGTTACCCACCTCGAACTCGGTGCGCAGGTCCTTGACCATCTGATACGGGTGCAGCACGTAAGACCGCATCTGGTTGCCCCACGAGCTGCCGCCGTCGCCCTTCAACGCGTCGAGCTCGGCACGTTCTTCTAAACGCTTGCGCTCCAACAACTTCGCCTGAAGCACGCGCATCGCTGCGACCTTGTTCTGCAGCTGCGACTTCTCGTTCTGACAAGTCACGACGATACCGGTCGGGATGTGCGTCAGCCGCACCGCGGAGTCGGTGGTGTTCACCGACTGACCACCCGGGCCACTGGAGCGGTATACGTCGACCCGAAGGTCGCCCTCGGGGATGTCGATGTGATCGGTGGTCTCCACCACCGGCAGCACCTCGACCTCGGCGAAGGACGTCTGCCGCCGGTTCTGGTTGTCGAACGGGCTGATCCGCACCAGCCGGTGGGTGCCCTGCTCGACCGACAGCGTGCCGTAGCCGTAGGGAGCGTGCACGGCGAAGGTCGCGCTCTTGATGCCCGCCTCTTCGGCGTAGGACGTGTCGAACACTTCGACGGGATACTTGTGTTGCTCGGCCCAGCGGATGTACATCCGCATCAGCATCTCGGCCCAGTCGGCGGCATCCACCCCGCCCGCACCGGACCGGATGTTGACCAACGCCTCCCGCTCGTCGTATTCGCCGGAGAGCAGCGTGCGCACTTCCATCGCCGCTATGTCGGCCTGCAGCGCCTTCAGATCGGCGTCGGCTTCCGCCTTGGCGTCGGCGGCGTCCTCTTCGGCGGCCAGTTCGTAGAGAACCGGCAGGTCGGCGAGCCGCTGGCGTAGCCCTTCCACGCGCCGCAACTCGCTCTGGGCGTGGGAGAGCTCGCTGGTGACACGCTGCGCCCGGGTCTGGTCGTCCCACAAGTTGGGGTCGGCGGCCTCGTGTTCGAGCCTCTCGATGCGCCCGCGCAGACCGTCGACGTCGAGCACGCGCTCCACCGTGGTCAGCGTGGAGTCGAGAGCCGCGATATCAGCCTGGCGGTCGGGGTCCACGCCTGATCACGTTACCGCCGGGCAACAGACACGGGCCGCCCGACGCCCGGAGACGATGCGGAGCGGGCGGGATACCGGCCATTAGTTTGAGGCACGGTTACGCAGGGCGGGCGTTTAGCATCGTGGCTTATGCGCCCCTACCACGTTGCGATCGTCGGGTCGGGTCCCTCGGGATTCTTCGCCGCGGCCTCGCTGCTCAAAGCCGCCGACTCCGCCGAAAACCTCCACGTCGCCGTCGACATGCTGGAGATGCTCCCGACGCCGTGGGGTTTGGTCCGCTCCGGGGTCGCGCCGGACCACCCGAAGATCAAGTCGATCAGCAAGCAGTTCGAGAAAGTCGCCGAGGATGAGCGGTTCCGGTTCTTCGGCAATGTCGCGGTTGGCGAGCACGTCAGTGCTGCCGAACTGGCCGAGCACTACGACGCGGTGGTCTACGCGATCGGCGCCCAGGCCGACCGGCCGTTGAACATCCCCGGCGAAGGGCTGCCCGGCAGCGTCGCCGCGGTCGACTTCGTGGGCTGGTACAACGCCCACCCGCACTTCGAGGCAGCAAGTCCTGACCTATCGGGTCGTCGCGCAGTTGTCATTGGCAACGGCAATGTCGCCCTCGACGTCGCCCGCATCCTGGTGACCGAGCCGGACGAGCTCGCCAAAACCGACATCGCCGACCACGCGCTCGAATCGTTGCGGCCGCGCGGTGTGGAAGAAGTGCTCGTCATCGGTCGGCGCGGCCCACTGCAGGCCGCGTTCACCACCCTGGAACTCCGTGAGCTGGCCGACCTGGAGAACGTCGACGTGATCGTCGACCCGGCGGACTTCGAGAACATCACCGAGGACGACGCCGCGGCCGTCGGCAAGGTCTGCAGGCAGAACATCAAGGTGCTCAAGGGCTACGTCGGTAAAGAGCCGCGGCCCGGACACCGCCGGATCGTGTTCCGGTTCCAGACGTCGCCGATCGAGATTCGCGGCGAGCAGCGAGTCGAGAAGATCGTGCTGGGGCACAACGAACTCGTCACCGACGACAGCGGCCGGGTGACCGCCAAGGACACCGGCGAGCGCGAAGAGGTGGCTGTGCAGTTGGTGGTCCGCTCGGTGGGCTATCGCGGCGTCGCCACCGAGGGTCTGCCGTTCGACGAGAGATCCGGGACCATTCCCAACTGCGACGGCCGAATCGAAGGCAGGCGTCACGAGTATGTCGTCGGCTGGATCAAGCGGGGACCGTCCGGGGTGATCGGGACCAACAAAAAGGACTCGCAGGACACTGTCGACGCGTTGATCGCCGATCTCACCGCGGCAGCTGACCTGGCCGAATTCGGCCCCGACCACGCTGACGAGATCGCCGGGTGGCTGACCGAACGGCAGCCCAAGCTCGTCACCGATGCCCACTGGAAGCTGATCGACGAGCACGAACGCTCGGCCGGTGAGCCGCACGGACGGCCTCGGGTCAAGCTGCCGAACTTGACCAAGTTGCTGCACATCAGCCACGGCTGAGGCGCATCACTGCGCCGGTGGTTCGGTGGGCTCGGGCGGCGCGAACCACCACTTTTCGGGATTGCGTTGCGAATACACCACCGGCTTCAACTCCCCCACCGTCGGCCACCGGTCGACGTCGGCCGTCATCCGCTGGTAGACGGTGTAGTCACTGACGGTCGGACCGGCGATCACCCCGGTGATCGTGACGTAGTGCTCGCCCACCGCGTCCGGCCGTGGGCTGACGCCGGTGATCAGCAGCGTGCCGCTCAACGCGTCATTGCCGGGGCGCTGACGGAGCAACCGGGGGGCCAGCAGACCTCCACCGCTCGCCAGGAGCAACAGCACCGAAAGGATTTCCCACACGACGCCATGGTAGGTCCGTCGACAATCAACCTGACGCAGTCCGATAGGCGGGGTGCCAGTGCACCTGCCTGATGCGTTCGGCCAATTCGTCGCTGTCTCGGTGCGGTGCGACGCCCTCGGCCACCGCCTGCACCGCGACGGCCTGCGCAATCCGGATGGCCACTTCGGGTAGATCCGACCACGACGGCAACAGCGGCTGGTCCGGGTCCGTCAGTGCCGGCGATGCTGCGCCGAGGGTCGTCGCAGCGACCCGCATCATCTCGTCAGTGACCCGCGTTGCCTGCGCGGCAGTCACGGCAAGCCCGATGGCCGGGAAGATGTAGACGTTGTTACATTGCGCCACAACGCGTTCGACGCCGCCACGGTGGATCGGCGCAAAGGGAGAACCGGTGGCGATCAAGGCCTTCCCGTCGGTCCAGTGATCCAACTCCGCAGGGTGCGCCTCCGCGCGACTGGTCGGGTTGGAAAGCGGGAAGATGATCGGCCGCTCAGTTTTGGCAGCCATCTCACGCACGATCTTCTCGGTGAAAGCGCCTGTGGCCGTGGACAGTCCGAGTAGGACGCCGGTATCGACGTGGTGAACCACGTCGGCGAGTTGCGCCGGACCCGAAAGGCCCCACCCGGCTGTCCGATCGGCGGGTTGCGCGAAATCCCGCTGCGCATCCGACAGGTCTGCACGGTCGTCGGTGAGCAGGCCTACCACGTCGATCGCCCAAATCCGTTCGTGTGCTGATTCTTCGGACAGTCCTTCGTTGACCATCTCGCGACGGATCATGTCGAGAACTCCGATGCCGGCCGACCCGGCACCCAGCATCACGACGTGCTGCTGCGACAACGGGCGGCCGGCGACTTTCGCGGCGCAGTGTAGTGCGCCGACGGTCACCGCGGCGGTGCCCTGGATGTCGTCGTTGAAGGTGAGCATCGTGTCGCGGTAGCGGCCCAGGATCGGCAGCGCATGTTCGGTGGCGAAGTCTTCCCACTGCAGCAGGACATCGGGCAGCGCCTCGCGCACCGCGGCGACGAAGCGGTCGACGAACGCGTAGTACTCGTCGTCGTCGATGCGGCGGTGGCGCCAGCCGAGGTAGAACGGGTCTTGTAGGAGGTCGGCGTTGTCGGTGCCCACGTCGAGGATAATCGGCAGCGTGCGGGCCGGATCGATACCGCCGATCAGCGTGTACAGCGAGAGCTTGCCGATCGGTATGCCCATGCCGCCGATGCCTTGGTCGCCCAGACCGAGGATGCGCTGGCCGTCGGTCACCACGATCACGTCGACGTCGCGCTGCGGCCGGTTGTGTAGCACCTCGTCCAAGTGGTCGCGGTCAGGGTAGGAGACGAACAAACCTCTTGGCCGCCGGTAGATTTCGCTGAAACGCTGGCAGGCATCTCCGACGGTGGGCGTGTAGACGATCGGCAGCGCCTCGGGGATATGGTCGCGCAGCACCCGGTAATAGAGCGTCTCGTTGCGATCCTGCAGCGCACGCAGATAGATGTGTTTGTCAAGATCGTCGCGACGCGTCGAGAATTCGTGCCAGCAGTGCGCCGCTTGCTCGTCCTGTGTCTTCACCGCGGTTGGCAGTAGGCCCAGCAGGCCCAGCTCACGCCGCTCGGCTTCGGAGAAGGCCGTGCCCTTGGTCGTCAACGCGTCGAAAAGGGCGGCTTGTCCCCGCTTTACACCAGGCATAGTCGACGTCCCTTCAGCTGCAATCGGCCGCTGTCGCCGCGACGTACCGGCGAGCAATGCCCATCTTTGCAGCGGCGGCGACTAAAGTTCTGCGTCCCCCGGTTGAGCGGATTCGAAACCGACAGCCGACGGCATAGGGCGCACGTACCGCTGCGGCACGGTTACTGCCTTAATAGATGTCACGGTTTGACGCGAAAGGCGGGTAGATGGGCGACGACGACCTTGCGGTGGCTTTGGCCCTTGCGGAGCAGGCCGACAGGATCACGCTGGCCCGCTTCGGGGCCGTTGACCTGCAGGTCGACACCAAGCCGGACCTGACGCCGGTCAGCGACGCCGACCATACCGTCGAAACGGGTCTTCGCGAGACACTGGCTCGTACCCGTCCGGACGACAGCGTCCTCGGCGAGGAGTTCGGCGGCACCACCACGTTGGCCGGTCGACAGTGGATCATCGACCCGATCGACGGCACCAAGAACTTCGTCCGCGGCGTGCCCGTCTGGGCGAGCCTGATCGCACTGCTCGACGACGGCGTGCCGCAGGTAGGGGTGGTCAGTGCCCCTTCACTACAGCGGCGTTGGTGGGCGTCTGCCGGCGCGGGCGCATTCGTCGCTGTCGACGGTGCACCGGCTCGGAAAATCTCGGTTTCCTCAGTCGCGCAACTTGATTCGGCCAGTTTGTCGTTTTCCAGTCTGTCCGGATGGGCCCAACTCGGCGCACGGGACCGCTTCCTCGACCTCACCGACGAGGTGTGGCGGGTACGCGCGTTCGGCGACTTCCTGTCCTACTGCTTCGTGGCGGAGGGGGCGGTTGATATCGCGGCCGAGCCGGAGGTGTCGGTGTGGGATCTGGCCGCGCTGGACATCCTGGTCCGCGAGGCGGGCGGGACGTTCACCAGCCTGGCTGGCGCGCCGGGACCGCACGGCGGCAACGCCGTGGCGACGAACGGCCTTTTGCACGATCACGTGTTGGCGAGACTGTCCGCGCGGTAGCGGCTACGCGTGAACGACGTAATCGGTGCTTTTTATCTTACTTGGGAGTAAGATAAAGTCATCGCACTGCCCCATCGACCGAGGCTGCATCCATGACAAACACTGTCAGCTCCACCAACGGCTCGCGGAACGGCTCCGCCCAGCGCCCCAAGCGCAGCGGCAGCACGTCCGCCATCGGCGAGCAAACCCATAAGCGCACCGGCATCGACCTGGCCATTGGGCTGCTCACGCCGCTGGTCGGCCAGGAGTTTCTGGACAAGTACGGCCTCCGTGACCCGCTGAACAGGACGCTGCGCTACGGCACCAAGACGATCTTCTCCGCTGCCGGAGCGGCCAACCGTCAGTTCAAGAAGGTGGAAAACCTGCGCGGCGGACCGACCCGGCTGAGCGCCAACGGCGCAAAAGGCAGCAACTACTACGACCTGACGCCCGACGACGACCAGAAGATGATCGTCGAGACCGTCGAGGAGTTCGCCGCGGAGATTCTGCGTCCGGCAGCGCACGACGCCGACGCCGCCACCGCCTATCCACCGGAACTGGTCAAGAAGGCCGCGGAATTAGGGATCACCGCGATCAACATCCCGGAGGACTTCGACGGCATCGCCGCGCAGCGCTCCAGCGTCACCAACGTGTTGGTGGCCGAGGCGCTGGGCTACGGCGACATGGGCCTGGCCCTGCCGATCCTGGCACCGGCAGGCGTCGCCGCCGCACTCACCCACTGGGGCAGCGCCGGTCAGCAGGCGACCTACCTCAAGGAGTTCGCCGGCGAGAACGTCCCGCAGGCCTGCGTGGCGATCGCCGAACCGCATCCGCTGTTCGACCCGACTGCGCTGAAGACCACCGCGGTCCGCACTCCGGGCGGCTACCGACTCAACGGCGTCAAGTCACTGGTGCCCGCAGCCGCCGATGCCGAATTGTTCATCGTCGCAGCCCAACTCAACGGCAAGCCGGCGCTGTTCATCGTCGAGTCGTCCAGCGAGGGCCTGACCGTCAAGGCCGACCCCAGCATGGGCATCCGCGCGGCCGCGCTCGGCCGTGTCGCACTCGACAACGTCGCGGTACCGCTGAGCGCCCGACTCGGCGAGCAGGACGCTTCTGCGGCCGACTACTCCGAGGCCATTGCGCTGTCGCGGTTGGGCTGGGCCGCGCTGGCGGTCGGCACGTCGCACGCGGTGCTCGATTACGTCATCCCGTACGTGAAGGAACGGGAAGCGTTCGGCGAGCCGATCGCCCACCGGCAATCAGTGGCCTTCATGTGCGCCAACATCGCGATCGAGCTCGATGGTCTGCGGCTGATCACCTGGCGCGGAGCATCCCGGGCCGAGCAAGGCCTGCCGTTCGTCCGCGAGGCCGCGCTGGCCAAGAAGATCGGCACCGACAAGGGCATGCAGATCGGCCTGGACGGTGTGCAGTTACTCGGCGGTCACGGCTTCACCAAGGAGCACCCCGTCGAGCGTTGGTACCGCGACCTTCGAGCCATCGGAATCGCCGAGGGCGTCGTCGTTATTTAGTCGTCATCCAACACTCGCACCGGCAAACGAAAGACCAATCATGGCAATCAATTTGGAACTTCCCGGCAAGATGCGCGCGGTGATCGAGAAGGCCCACCAGGGCGCCGCGGAGATGATGCGGCCGATCGCCCGCAAATACGACCTCAAGGAGCACGCCTACCCGGTCGAGCTCGACACCCTCGCGGAGCTGTACGCCGGCGCATCTGAGGCCGGCACGCTGGACATGGCCGGCGCCAACGGTCTTAGGGCCAGCGAGAGCGACGGTGAAAACCGCAACGCCGCCAACATGGCTGCCGCTCTGCAAGCCTTGGAGGCCAGCTGGGGCGACGCTGCCATGTTGCTGTCGATTCCGTTCCAGGGTTTGGGGAACGCCGCGGTGTCCGCTGTCGCCACCGACGAGCAACTCGAGCGGCTCGGCCGGGTCTGGGCCGCCATGGCGATCACCGAACCGGGATTCGGCTCCGACTCCGCGGCGGTGACCACCACCGCCAAGCTGGACGGCGACGAGTACGTGATCAACGGCGAGAAGATCTACGTCACCGCCGGCTCGCGGGCCACCCACATCGTAGTGTGGGCGACGCTGGACAAGTCGAAGGGACGCGCGGCGATCAAGTCGTTCATCGTGCCACGCGAGCACCCCGGTGTCACCGTCGAGCGGCTGGAGAACAAGCTCGGGATCAAGGGCTCGGACACCGCGGCGATCCGCTTCGAGAACGCCCGCATTCCCAAGGGCAATCTGCTGGGCAACCCCGAGATCGAGCCGGGCAAGGGCTTTTCCGGAGTCATGGAGACCTTCGACAACACCCGCCCGGTGGTCGCCGCGATGGCTGTCGGGATCGCCCGCGCCACGCTGGAAGAGCTGCGCAAGATCTTGACCGGCGCGGGGGTGGAGATTTCCTATGACAAGCCGGCTCAGGTACAGAGCGCCGCCGCGGCCGAGTTCCTCCGGATGGAGGCTGAGTGGGAGTCCGCCTATCAGCTGACCCTGCGTGCGGCGTGGCAAGCCGACAACAACATCCCGAATTCCAAAGAGGCCTCGATGTCCAAGGCCAAGGCCGGCCGGGTGGGCAGCGACATCACCCTCAAGGCCGTCGAATTGGCGGGCACCATCGGCTATTCGGAAGAGATGTTGCTGGAGAAGTGGGCGCGGGACTCGAAGATCATGGACATCTTCGAGGGCACCCAGCAGATCCAGCAGTTGGTGGTCGCACGCCGGCTGCTGGGCCTGTCGTCGTCCGAGCTGAAATAACCGCTCAGCCGGCTACCAGCTTGAGCGGTAGCCGTGCGTGTCGCCGAATGATGTTGTTGATCTCCCACGTTGGCGGCGCGGTCAGCTCAATCCGGTCGACACGCTCCGCCAGCGCGCGCAGCATCGCCTCGGTTTCCATGCGCGCCAACCCCTGTCCCGCGCAGGCATGGCTGCCGTGGCCAAAGCCGAGCTGACGGTTGGCGTCGCGGCGGACATCGAACAGATCGGGTTGGTCCCATTCCCGCTCGTCGCGGTTGGCCGAGGCGTAGATCACCAGGACTCGTGCGCCGGCAGGGATCATCACCTCGCTGATGGTGCTGGCCTGAAGCGCTTTTCGCGAGAATGCCCGCAGGGGTGATTCGTAGCGGATGATCTCGTTGACGGCGTTGGGAATCAGGTCGTGGTTGGCTTTCAGGATCTCCCATTGCCCCGGAAACATCGCGAACAGGTGCAGCGCACTGGAGATCGCGCTGATCGTGGTGTCCAGCGACGGGGCGACGTAGTCGACCATCAACGGTGGGCAGTCACGATGCGGGAGTTTGCCGTTGTCGGCCGCGATCAGCACATCGTGGCCCAGACTGCCTTCGAGCACGCTGCGACGACGTACCACGCGACGAGCGAAGCGCAGCATCTGCACGCTGGACGGCAACGACCTGACCCAGTGCCGGTTCAGCGGGCCGAGGATGTCGAAAGTTGCTCCACCCCAGGCGAGTAGATCGTCGCGCTGATCACGTGGCCAACCCACCAGGTCGGGCACCACCGCCAACGGTAAGGCACAGGCGAGGTCCGCCACCCCGTCGATCTCCTTCTTGCCGACGGCGGCGTCGACCACCTGCGCCGCCTGCTGGTCCACCCCGTCGCTGATCTCGCGCAGTGCCCGCGGCAACATGCGGTGAGCGACAAGTTTGCGACGTTGATCGTGTTCGGCACCGTCGCTGTTCAACGTCGTCCCCCGCGAGAGCCGGTTGGCCACGGCGTTCAGCGCTACCCCACTGCCGGAGACGAACCTGCCGTCGTCGCGCAACACGGCTTTGCATTCGGCGAATCGCGGTAACGCGTAGGCACGGTGCTTCGGCAGCCACACCACCGGTCCGAGTTCACGCAGCCGGGCGTAATGCGGATAGGGGTCGACGATCGCCTCGGTGGCGTAAATATCGGGCCGATAGGCGGGAATTCCATCAGCCGGGCGGCGCTTCAACGGTCTTTCCATCCTTCGTCTCGACTGTTCTCGTCCCCGTGCAACGGCACCGGCCGACATGCCTCGACCGCTGGGGTGAATCGCGGTATCGCGTCGCAGAGCGGACGCAGACGTCTGCCGGCCTGCATGACGGTTCCATCGGGCCGGACGACAGCGCCCAGGGCCCGACCGTCGCGTAGCCATTGCGCTAGCTGGGTGCCCGGTTGCGCGGTGATGACCGTGGCGCCCCGCAAGCGCAGCTCCTCGATTCGGGATGGTTCCAGAGGGCTGGCGGTGATGAGCGCAAATCCGTTGCCCAACAGGGTGTCCAGCCGCGCCCCATCGCCTGTGACGGGGTTCGGGCACAGGCTGCCGGCCAGCCCGTGGGGTCGCCACGACTTGGCGATCAAGGCGGAGCGGCGCAGCGGCGGGGTGCTGCTGTTGACCAGCCGGGTGCGCAGGCCGGGAATCACGTGCAGCCTTGGCGCCAGTGATCGACGGATGACGTTGCCGATGCGGCCACCGGCGGTCATCGCCCAGCCCATCCCCAAGGCCAAGCGGATCATCATGCGCGCATGCGGCTTTCGCTCCACCTCGTAGGTGTCCAGGATGCTGGGCGGCAGGACATTGTCGATCACGGCGGCCAATTTCCAGGCCAGGTTCATTGCGTCGCGCATTCCGCTGCCCATACCCTGCCCGATGAACGGCGGGGTCAGGTGAACAGCGTCGCCGAGGATGAACACGTTGCGATCACACCATCGATCGGCCAGCTGGGCACGGAACGTGTACTCGGCGACGCGCAGGACATCGAGTCGCTCGTCGGGGATACCTTCGACCCACGGTGCGATCAGCCGCCGCAGTGCCATCAGCGTCCGGTAGTCGTCGGCACTCTCGCCGGGCAGCAGTCGAAACTCCCACCGGTAGCGGGTCGGCCCGATCCTCATATAGGTTGCGGCACGCACGGGATCGCAGACCTGATGCACGCCGTCCCACTGGTCCAACTCGGCCTCTGTCGCGACGTCGGCGACCAACCAACGCTGCTCGAATCCGAAGTCTTTCATTTCGGCGCCGATCGACCTGCGCGTAATGCTGTTGGCACCGTCGCAACCCAGTACGTAGGCGGCTTCGACCAGATGCGGCTCCCCCGTCGACCGGTCGGTGAACGTCACCTGCACACGATCTTGGTCGAGCTGACTGATGTTCGTCACCTCGGCGTCGCCGCGCAGTTCCGCTTCGGGGTACTTCTCGAGGTTCGCTCGCAGCAGCGCCTCCAGTTCGGGTTGGTCGAACATGTTGGCCTGCGGGTAGCCGTGGACGCTCTCACTGGCGTCGCGCCGAAACTGAGCCAACAAGCGGAAATCGCGGTCGACTAGCCGCAGCCCCATCGCCGGTCGGGAGATCGCCGAGAATTCCGCACCGACACCCAGACGGGCGATGATGCGGTGGACTTCGTCGTCGAGGTGTACGGCTCGAGGCTGCGGATAGGCACTCGCGTACCGGTCGAGCACCAAACATCGAATACCGTACTGCGCCAGCAGGGTTGCCACCGTGATTCCGGTCGGACCAGCGCCGACGACAAGTACCGGGACAGCTATCTCCGGGCTGGTGGTCATGCCGATTCCAGGCCGCCGGTCAGATGTACTTCACGGAGTTGCGTTGCCCACCAAGGTCTATGACGCCGTCGTCGGTCGCGACACTGGCCTCGACGACATCGCCGTCACGCAGATACTTTGGATTCTTCGATTGCCGGCTGAAGAACGCCTTCCACTTCAACCTCGGCGGCAGCAGCGCGCCGATGATCTCGATCGGTTTGGGCGGAGCGCTGAGCGCGGTGCCGGCCGGGGTACCGGTGAGCACCAGGTCACCCGCATCCAGACGTTGGAACTGCGTCAGCGCCTGCAACGCCGCCACGGGTCGGTAGATCATGTCGCCGCCGACGGTCATGTTCTGGCGCACTTCGCCGTTTACCCGTAGCCGAAGCCGCAAGTCACCGAACCGCTTGACCTCGTCGGGGTTCAGCAGTACCAGCATCGGCCCGACCGGGGTGAACGTCGGATACGACTTCGACTCGTAGAACTGGGTTTTCGGCAGTTGGATGTCACGCGCGGAGACATCGTTGGTGACCACCAACCCGGCGACGTAGTCCGCGAGGTTCGCCTCGGTGACCGCTGTGCCTACCGGCATGTCGCGGCCGATGACCAATCCGATCTCGACCTCGTAGTCCAGCAATCGGACGTGGGCGGGCTTGACGATGTCGTCGAACGGGCCCGTGATCGACCCCGACGCCTTGCGGAAGAAAGTCAGGGGGATCGACGCGGGATCCATTCCCGCGTCTTTGACATGCGACGCGAAGTTGGTCATCTGCGCGACCACCCGGCACGGCGCCGTGACCGGCGAGAGCAGCGTGAGACTCTCCAGCGGCACGTTGTCCGATGCCGACGCCGCCGCCGCATCGATGGCCGCACGGTCGGCGAGCAACTCCCGTGTGGTGGCCGCGGCGCCGGCGATCTTGGTCGCGCCGGATTCGGTGGCAACCCACCAGGCGTCGTTGGTGCGCAGGATCGAGATCGTCATGAATTGGCCACTTTCATCAAGCCGACCAATCGCCGGAGATCGAATTCGTTGTGTTCGCGAAGAGCGCCTATCATCGAACGTGCCTCCCGTGGAAGCGATTTGGGGTTAATACCGAGGAAGTCCTTGCTTGTCGGCGGTCCCCACTGCGACAGTCCGGACGAGGTGAACGGCGCCCAGCCAGGCTCCACCGAGGAGTCGAACATGTCGCCGTCGGTGAAATGCTCCACCATGAGACCGTCGGGGTCGCGCCAGTAGTCGAAGATCTGGCTGCCTTGAATGTGCCGGCCGATACCCCACGACCGTTGGTAGCCATGGTCTTTGAGGTGTTCGCCGCCGGCAGCCAAGGCGTCGAGGTCGCAGACCTGGTACGCCGAGTGCACGTAACGGTTCTTCGGCCCCAACGCTATGGCCAGGGTGTGATGGTCGACGGGAGTCTGACCGTGGTCGCAACGGATGAAACTCATCGTCGGTCCGCGCTCACGCTGGCCGGGGAAGTACAGGAAATCGCTGACGATCATGCCGAAGTGATCCAGGTACCAGTCCAGCACCTCGAGGTATTTCGTCGTCTGCAATACGACGTGCCCGAGCCGCTGCACCCGGGCGGGCTCCCGAGCCGGTCGTTGGGTGGCGTTCGCCCGCAGCAGCTCGTGTCCGAAGTTGAAGGTGTGCGGCAGCTGATGCGGGACAGCCTCATGTCGGTGGGTATGGGCGATCACCCGCACCGGCAGACCGCTGGGATCAGCGAGGTCGAGCGCGCGGCCGCCGATCGTTTCCGGCAGGGCTCGGATTCGAGCACCGGTGGTTTCGGCGAGCCTCCGCATGTCGGCGTCGTCGGCGGCCTGAAGCGCCATCCCGACGAACCGCGAGGACGGACCGCGCCGAATCAGCACGCATGGTGCGCCGGCGTCGGTCCCGCGCAGTTGCAGCTCGTCGTCGGTGCGCAAGACGGTCGAGAAGCCGAACACGTGCGCGAAAGCCTCGGCGCGCGCCAAGTCCGGCTTCTGGAATTCCAGCCAGGCGAGGTCCTGGACTTTGATCACCGGGTTTCGCGACCGGCCCAGATGTTCCCCGCTTCGGCGGCCCTGCTCGCTGTGCAGGTCTTTATGAGCGCTCAACGTGCGGCCCATCCCGAACTCCTCCATTGATTGACGAAATCGTCACATACGACGCTATCCTCAGTCAAGAGCTTCTGACGAAATCCTCAGAAATGATCAACTCCGCTAAAATGCCTGCACGGAAAGGAGATCGAGGTGGCAGTGGAACCGTCCGGTCAGCCCGTGGCATTACCGAATCGCCTCGAGCGACGTAAGCGACGGACCCGTGCTGCGCTGATCCAGGCCGCACAGGTGTTCATCGGCGCCGGCAAGCTGAATGTGCCGGTGCTGGAGATCACCCAGGCGGCCGACGTCGGGATGGGCTCGTTCTACAACCACTTCGACAGCAAGGAGGAACTGTTCGCCGCCGCTCTCAATGAGGTTCTCGACGCGTACGGCGCCCTGCTCGATCAAGTCACCGAGTCGCTCGATGATCCCGCGGCGAAATTTGCGTGTTGCTTTCGGCTCACGGGCCGGCTGTTTCGGCGACGTCCCCAGGAAAGCCGGGTGCTGCGTGCCAACGGGGTGTTGCTGACCTCGTCCGATCGCGGCCTCGCCCCGAGGGCACTGCGCGATATCAATGCAGCCATCCGCGCCGACAGATTTCGCCTCGACGATCCCACCCTGGCCTTGGCTCTGGCCGGGGGCGCATTGCTGGGGTTGGGTCAATTGCTGGCCGACGAACCCCAGCGTGACGACGCTGCGGCGGCGGATCGCGTCGCCGAGGACCTGCTGCGGTTGTTCGGCATGGATGCCGACGAGGCCCGCGACATCTGCCGACGCCCGCTCCCCGACCTCGACCGCAACGAGGCTTAGGCGTCAGCCGCCGCCCGGCATCAGGCGCAGCGCCGTGTCGTACAACGCAAGGGCGTGCAGCTCGAACAGGCCGATCAAATCGACGGCGCCGCCGTCGATCTCTCTGGCGACGAACAATCCGTTGGCGCCAACGATCGCGCGGCTGACGAACACCCGATAGCCGATGCTCGCTGCCGGCGACGACCGGGCTAACGTCAAGCCCGAGCGACTCACAATGGAGGTGGCATGCGCGCTGCACAATTGACTCGGCTCGACGGTCCCGAGGCCGTCGAAGTCGGCGAGATCGACGAACCGACCGGCGACGGTGTCGTCGTCGACGTGCACGCGGCCGGCGCGGCCTTCCCCGACGCGTTGCTGACCCGCGGCCTCTACCAGTACCGCCCGGATCCGCCCTTCGTGCTAGGCGCCGAAATCGCCGGCGTAGTGCGGTCGGCCCCGTCCGATGCGCACGTGAAGGCGGGCGACCGCGTTGTCGGCCTGACCATGCTGACCGGAGGAATGGCCGAAGTCGCGGTGCTGGCGCCCGACCGGGTGTTCAAACTGCCGGACAACGTCAGCTTCACCGCGGGCGCGGGCTTGTTGTTCAACGACCTGACCATGTACTTCGCGTTGACCGTCCGGGGCCGGCTGCACGACGGCGAGTCGGTGCTGGTGCACGGCGCCGCCGGCGGAATCGGCACCTCGACGCTCCGGTTGGCTAAGGTGCTCGGCGCGTCGCGTGTCATCGCGGTGGTCAGCAGTGACGAGAAGGCCGACATCGCCCGGGCCGCGGGCGCCACCGACGTCGTGCTGGCCGACGGCTTCAAGGACGCCGCCAAGGAACTGACCGGCGGTCGCGGGGTTGACATGGTGGTCGACCCGGTCGGTGGCGACCGATTCACCGACTCGCTGCGCTCGCTCGCACCAGGAGGCCGGTTGCTGGTCATCGGTTTCACCGGCGGCGACATCCCGACCGTCAAGGTAAACCGCTTGCTGCTGAACAACATTGACGTCGTCGGAGTCGGCTGGGGCGCCTGGGCGGGAACGCACCCCGGCGCGCTGGCCGAGCAGTGGGCCGATCTCGAGAAGCTGCTGACCTCCGGGGCGTTGCCGCCTCCCGAGCCGGTGGTCTATCCGCTGGAAGAAGCGTCCGCCGCGATCGCGTCGCTGGAGAATCGCACCGCGAAAGGCAAAGTCGTTCTGCGCATCCGAGACTGACGCGAACCTCAGTGCCTCGCGACACGTAAATGTCTGCGACCACACGCCGGTCGCGATGGCAGACATTTCAATCTCGGTCACACACCCTCGCGGCAACCCTTGTGGATGTCAAAAACAAAAAGTAAAGTCACTTTCGGTTTGACCGCTCCCACCGCCGCCGCACACCTGGAGCTACTGTGGAATCCTTCATCCACCTGCGCAAAGGCAAGACACCGCGCCGCCTGCACGCCGACCTGGACGGGCTGAAGGACGACGAACTCGGCCGTGGTGGGTTCACCGGCCGCACCGCGAACTTCTACCGCCGCCACGACCCCACCGCGTATCGGTCGGAGGGACCACTGCGCCCCGTCGACGTGCTGTCCAGTGCGCTCAAGCCCAGCGACGCGACCGACCCCAACGGCGGGCCGCTGTTGATGTTCACCAACGCCGACTGCCGGATATCGCTGTCCCGCCGTGACCAGTCGATGCCGTTCTACGTCCGCCACGTCGACGGCGACCTGCTGTGCTTCGTGCATCAGGGCGAAGGCCTGCTGGAGACGGAGTTCGGGCCGCTGCGCTACCGCGCCGGCGACTGGGTGTACCTCCCGAAGGCCTGCACCTGGCGTCAGGTTCCCGACGCCTCAACAAACGGGGCGACCACCATGCTGCTGATCGAGGCCGACGACGAGTTCCGCGTCCCTCCGCCGGGCCAACTCGGCCGGCATTTCCCGTTCGACCCCTCACAGGTCGTCATCCCGGAACCGAGCCCCTCCGATGCCGATCCAAGGCCAGTTGGACGTGACGAGTACGAGGTCCGACTCATCCACGACGGCGGCCCGACAACGCTGTACTACCAACATAATCCGCTCGATGTCGAAGGCTGGCGCGGGGACAACTTCGCGTTCACCTTCAACATCGCCGACTACAACGTGGTGACCTCCGACAGCGTGCATCTGCCCCCGACCGTGCACCTGTTCATGCAGGCCACCGGTGTCTATGTGATGAATTTCCTGCCCAAGCCCGCCGAAGGCGTACCGGGCACCGAACGCACCCCCTGGTATCACCGCAACGTCGACTACGACGAGATCGCGTTTTTCCACGGCGGCTCGCTGTACGGAATCCCGATGCCACCCGGCCTGATTTCCCATGCGCCGCAGGGGGTTCACCATGGCGCACCCGAGAAGGCCCGCGACCGCGCCCGCCGAAAGTTCGACGACTATTCCCGCGTCGACTGGCAGGTCATCGCTATCGATACCCGTCGGCGGCTTACCCCGTCAGCCGAAGTGCTGGCCAACGATCTAGGACAGCATTGATGACCCCGACAGCAGTGAAGCACGACTACGATCGAATCCCCTATCTGGTTGCTTTCCAGAACGATTCAGGCGTCCGGGACGTCTACGGCGGACTGGCCGAAATCACCGTGCTGGAGAGTTATCTGCTCAAGCCCAAGAACCACCCGTCGGACACCGTGCTGGTGTTCATGCATCCGATCGGCGGCGGGGCCTACCTACCGATGACGGGCGCGCTGGCCCGGGCCGGCCACCACGTCATCTACTGCAACAGCCGATTCCGCGGCACCGACTCGGCGCTGCTGATGGAGAAGGTGGTCGAGGACCTCGGCGCCGCCATCAAAGATGCCAAGGAGCGTCTGGGCTACCGCAAGGTGGTGCTGGCCGGCTGGAGCGGCGGCGGTTCGCTGTCGATCTTCTATCAGCAGCAGGCCCAGCATGCGACCGTTACCTCGAGCCCGTCCGGCGACGGGCCCGACCTCACCAAGCTCGACCTGCCTGCAGCCGACGGCATCATGCTGCTGGCCGCGCACATCAGCCGGCACGGCACGCTCACCGAGTGGCTGGACGGCTCGATTCTCGACGAATCCGACCCCACCAAGCGCGACCCGGAACTGGATCTGTACAACCCGGACAACCCCAACCAGCCGCCCTACAGCCAGGAATTCCTGGCCCGCTACCGGCAGGCCCAGATCGACCGCAACCGCCGAATCACCGCCTGGGTCAAGGACAAGCTGGCAGAGTTGAAGTCAAGCGGGCGGGCGCACGACGAGTTCGGGTTCGTCGTGCACGGCACCATGGCCGACCCGCGTTGGCTCGATCCCGCCGTCGATCCCAACGAACGGGTACCGGGAACCTGCTACCTGGGCGATCCTCGCGTGGTGAACATGAGCCCGGTCGGTCTGGCGCGGTTCTGCACGCTGCGCAGTTGGCTGTCGCAGTGGAGCTACGACGACGCTCACGGCGACGGAATCGCCTGCGGACGCGACATCGCGGTGCCGGCGCTGGTGGTCGGCAACCTTGCCGACGATGCCTGCACACCCAGCCATACCCGTCGGCTGTTCGAGGCGATCGGTCATCGGGACAAAGAGATGCACGAAATCCATGGCGCCACGCACTACTACGCCGGCCCCGATCAGCGCGCCCAGTTGCGTGAGGCCGTCACCGTTGTATCTGATTGGCTTGGCCGCCAAGGCTTCACGGGAGTGCAGTGACCACCGGTGCGTTGGACGGCATCCGGGTGCTCGAACTCGGCACGCTGATCGCCGGACCGTTCACCGGCCGACTGCTCGGCGACATGGGCGCCGACGTGATCAAGGTAGAACCGCCCGGCGCACCGGACCCGTTGCGTACCTGGGGGCAGGCCGAAGTCGACGGACATCACGTGTTCTGGACAGTGCACGCCCGCAACAAGCGGGCCGTCACGCTGGACCTGCGCCGACCTCGCGGCCGAGAATTGTTCCTCGACCTCGTCGAGAGGTCCGACATCGTCGTCGAGAATTTCCGGCCGGGCACACTGGAGAAGTGGGACTTGGGTTACGACGTTCTCAGCGAACGTAATTCAGGGATCATCCTGGTCCGGGTGTCGGGTTACGGCCAGACCGGGCCCGACGCGCACAAGGCCGGATACGCCTCGGTGGCCGAGGCATCCAGCGGTCTACGGCACCTCAACGGATTCCCCGGCGGACCGCCACCGCGGCTGGCGCTCTCCCTCGGCGACAGCCTGGCCGGGATGTTCGGCGCGCAGGGGGCGTTGGCTGCGCTGTATCGCCGCAGCGTCACTGGGATCGGTCAGGTCGTCGATGTGGCTCTCAACGAATCATGCTTGGCAGTACAGGAATCCACCATTCCGGACTACGACGTCGGCGGGGTGGTGCGCGGCCCCTCCGGCACCCGCCTGGAGGGTATCGCGCCGTCCAACATCTACCAGAGCGCCGACGGCTCGTGGGTGGTGATCGCCGCCAACCAGGACACCGTGTTCGCTCGGCTGTGCACGGCGATGGGGCGGGCCGAGTTGGCCACCGACGAGCGGTTCGCCGATCACGGTGCCCGCGGCCGCAATCAAGACGAGCTGGATGACATCATCGGCGCCTGGGCCGCCGAGCGTGAACCCGGCGACATCATCGACACCCTCAGCGCCGCGGGCGTGATCTCGGGCCCGATCAACACCGTCGCGGACGTGGTGAACGACCCGCAGCTGAAGGCCCGCGGCATGCTCGTCGAGCATTACGACGAGCGACTGGGCCGGCCGGTGCTCGGGCCGGGGGTCACGCCGCTTTTGTCGGAATCACCGGGCAGCGTGCGCAATGCAGGCTCGGCGCATCCGGGTCAGCACAACGACGACGTCTATCGCGGCCTGCTCGGCAAGACCGCCGAAGAACTCGACGCGCTGCGCACCGAGGGGGTGATCTGATGACACACGTTGCCATTCGCGAGGTGGCGCTGCGGGACGGGTTGCAGATCGAGAAGCCAATCCCGTTGTCCGCCAAGCTCGAACTATTGGCCGCCGTCGCGGCCACCGGAGTGCGCGAAGTGGAGGCCACCGCGTTCGTGTCGCCGTCGAAGGTGCCGTCGATGGCCGATGCCGCTGAGTTGGCCGCCGAACTGCATCGCTATCCCGACCTCGACTTCTCCGCGCTGGTCGCCAGCGCCGGAGGCGCCAGACGGGCCGTCGCCGCCGGTTTGCGCTCGATCGAGTACGTGGTCGCGGCCAGCGATGCGTTCAGCCAGGCCAACGTCGGGCGCAGCAGCGCGCAAGCAGAAGAACAGATCAGTGAGATCGTCGCCATCGCCCACGACAGCGGCGTCAGCGTCGAGGTGATCGTCGCCGTCGCGTGGGACTGCCCGTTCGAGGGCCCCACCCGGCCGCGGCGGGTGCTCGACATCGCTGCAGCCGCCTGCAATCACGGCGTCGACCGGTTCTCCATCGCCGACACCATCGGCACCACCACGCCCGGCCGGGTTACATCACTGATCGCGCAACTGCGCCCGGTCATCGGCGAACTCCCACTGGGCGGGCACTTCCACAACACCCGCGGCGCCGGGTTGGCCTGCGCATATGCCGCTGTCGAGGCAGGCGTCACCCGGCTGGACGCCTCGGTCGGGGGCCTGGGCGGTTGCCCATTCGCACCCGGCGCCACCGGCAATATCGCCACCGAGGACCTGGTGTACCTGCTGCGTGACAGCGGTATCGCCGTCGACGTCGACCTGCAGGCCGCGATCGCCGCAGCCGGTGTGGCGAAATCGGTTGTCGGCCATGACTTACCCAGCGCCCTGCTACGTGCCGGTGACCGGAAACATGCCCGCTGAGGCCCTGACCGCGAAAGGCCGCCAAACCCGGACGGCTATCGAGCAGGCCGCCCGCAAGTTGTTCGCCGAGCGCGGCTTTCACGGCACCACGCTGGCCGATATCACCTCTGCTGCCGGCAAGTCGGCCGCGGTGTTCTACCGGTACTTCGCCGACAAAGAGGACCTGCTCGCCGCGCTCGCGGAAGCATTCCTGCACGACGTCGTCACGCCGTCCGGGCTGAGCCTGCACCTGCCGGACTCTCCCGACGACGACGCGTTCTTCACCACGGTGGTCACCGGCTACTGGAACATGTTCAAGCAGAACATCGGCATCATGATCGCGGTCGCACAGCTGGCGACCACCCAGCAACGATTCGCCGACGTACAGAACGAGTTCCGATGGTTCGGCATGGACATCGTCGCGGCTTCGGTGCGACACGCCCAGCACCAGGGCTATGCCCGCGAGCTCAACCCCGAACACATCGCCGCGGCCATCGCTCTGCTGTTCGAGAACTTCACCACGGTGTTCGTGGGCCCATTGGGGCCTTCGGCCCAAGGGCGACTCGGCTTGCAGATCAGCGACGAGGATGCGATCGCGACCCTGTCGACGGTCTGGAAGAAAACCCTGTACGGCACCCTAGGAGACCGATAATGGATTTCACTCTGCCCGAACACCTTCCAGGGCTGCTCGCCGACATGGACGCCTTCATCGAGCGCGAGATCGCCCCACTGCAGGCGGCGAACATGCAGTACTTCGACCAGCGTCGGGAACATGCCCGCACCGACTGGGACAACGACGGCATCCCCACCCGGGAGTGGGAGGATCTGCTGTCCGAGATGCGCCGTCGGGCCGACAAGGCGGGCTGGCTGCGTTACGGGCTGCCGTCGTCGCTGGGTGGCCGCGACGGCAGCAACATCGACATGGCGGTGATTCGGGAACATCTGGCACACAAAGGCCTTGGCCTGCACAACGACCTGCAGAACGAGTCCTCGATCGTCGGGAACTTCCCGCAGGTGATCATGATGGAGCGGTTCGGCACCGACGAACAGCGCGCAGTCTGGAGCGAGGCGCTGATCACCGGTGAACGCTCGATGGCCTTCGGGCTGACCGAGCCGCTGCACGGCTCCGACGCGACCTGGCTGGAAACCCGCGCCACACCCGCCAGCGACGGTTGGATCATCAACGGCTCCAAGCGGTTCAATACCGGCGTGCACCGCGCCACGCACGACTTGATCTTTGCCCGGACCTCCGGCGAACCTGGTCAGGCGCAGGGCATCACCGCGTTCCTGGTGCCCACCGACACTCCTGGCTTCGCAGTTCCCTACTACTGGTGGACGTTCAACATGCCCACCGATCACGGCGAGGTCGAGTTGACCGATGTGCGGGTGCCCACCGACGCGGTGCTCGGCGAGGTGGACCGCGGCCTCGAGGTCGCGCAGACCTTCCTGCACGAGAACCGCATTCGGCAAGCCGCCAGCAGCCTCGGCGCGGCCCAGTACTGCATCGACCGGGCCGCCGAATACGCTGGAACCCGAGAGGTTTTCGGCAAGCCGCTGTCGGCCAACCAGGCCGTGCAATGGCCGCTGGCCGAACTGCAGACCGAAGCCCAGATGGTGCGCCTGCTGGTGCAGTACGCGGCCTGGCACCTCGACCGCGACCACCACATGGAAGTATCGGACAAAGTGTCGATGGCCAACTATCGCGCCAACCGGCTGGTGTGCGACGCCGCCGACCGGGCGATGCAGATCTTCGGCGGCCTGGGCTACAGCCGGCACGAGCCGTTCGAGCACATCTATCGCCACCACCGCCGCTACCGGATCACCGAGGGCGCGGAGGAGATCCAGATACGGCGGGTGGCCCAACGACTGTTCAAGTTCGGCCGCAAGTGAACGTGGCCGAAGCGTTGGCGCCCAAGCTGGCCGTGGTGTTGCAGGCAGTCCTGGGCGTCGACATCGCCGTCGAGAATCTACACCCGCTGACCGGCGGTGCCAGCCGGACCACGTGGGCGTTCGACGCGGTTACCGGCGAACGGCGACGGTCGCTGATCCTGCGTACCGGCCCACCCGACGACGTGCACGCCGGCATGGAACTCGAGGCCGCCGCACAACGCGCCGCGGCCGCCGCCGGGGCACCGGTCCCCCACATCGTCGTCGCCGACGATTCTGCTGGGGCGCTGGGCAATCCATTCCTGATTTGCGACGCGATCGCCGGCGAGACCATCGTCCGCCGCATCCAGCGGACGCTCGACAAGGACGGCGGGGCCACGGGCCGGAGCCGACTGCTGCGCCAATGCGCCGCAGCGCTTGCGGCCATCCACCGGGCAGACCCGGGCCTGCCCGGCATCAGCGACCAGGACCAGATGGCCGGGTGGCGCGAGCAACTCGACACCATCGGCGACACCACTGCCACCTTCGAGTGGGCGTTTCGCTGGCTTGAGGCCAATCGGCCTCCAAAATCCGAGCCTTCCCCGCCGCGTCTGGTCCACGGCGACTTTCGGATGGGCAACCTCATCGTCGACGGGGGCGGCCTGGCGGCCGTACTGGATTGGGAACTGGTGCACATCGGTGAGGTCTATGAAGATCTGGCCTGGTTCTGCATCCGGGCCTGGCGGTTCGGGGCACCGCTGAGCCTGGCCGCCGGCGGTCTGGGCAGGATCGAGGATTTCCTTCACTGTTACGAAGAAGCCGGCGGCGCCGCGGTCGACCGGGCCACGTTGCACTGGTGGCTGGTGCAGGCCACGCTGCGCTGGGGAATCATCTGCCGCTACCAGGCCGAACGCCATCTGAGCGGGCAGGCTCCCTCGGTCGAGCTCGCGACGATCGGCCGCCGCGTCTGCGAGACCGAGTGGGACCTGCTCAACTTGCTCGATAAGACGCTCACGCATGCCGGTTGAGCGCCTAGGGTTGTGCTGTGGCCACTGCTGAGCAGGCGATCGACGCTATCCGCGCAACCGGCGGCGCCCAACCCGGCAAGCGGGCGCTACATGCCAAGGGCAGGCTCTACCGCGGCACCTTCACTGCAACTCCCGAGGCCGCCACGCTCTGCCGCGCCGCGCATCTCGCCGGGGCGGCGGTGCCCGCGCTGATCCGATTCTCCAGCGGCTCAGGCAATCCGCGGCAACCCGACAACGCGCCCGGGGTGCGCGGGATGGCGGTGAAGTTCACCCTTCCGGACGGGTCGACGACCGACGTGTCCACCCAGACCGCGAAACTGTTCCCGGCCAGCACGCCCGACGGCTTCATCTCGCTGCTGCGGGCGATGCGTCCCGGCCGCACCGCTGCCCTGCGGCTGATCCGGTACATCGCCACCCATCCACGCTTTCTCAAGGCGCTGCCGGTTGTGCGCGCCGCCAACAAAGTGCCTGCCAGCTACGGCACCATCGGCTACCACGGTCTGCACGCGTTCCGCTGGACCGCCGCCGACGGCAGCGAGCGTTTCGTGCGCTACCACCTGCAGCCGGTGGTCGGCGAGGAGTTCCTGCCGCCAGACGTCGCGAAAGGACAGGGTGCCGACTTCCTGTCCGCCGAGCTCGACGAACGCCTTGCGTCGCAACCAGTTCGATTCGACTACCAGGTCCAGCTCGCCGCGCACGGCGACTCGACCGTCGACCCGTCCGCACCCTGGCACAGCGACCACATCGTCACTGTCGGCACCCTCGAGATCACCGGCGTCGAGACAGAACGAGAGCACGACGGCGACATCGTGGTGTTCGACCCGATGCGCGTCACCGACGGCATCGAGGCCTCCGACGACCCGGTGCTGCGGTTCCGCACGCTCGCGTACTCCGCCTCGGTGAAGCTGCGCACCGGCGTCGACCGCGGACCCGAAGCGCCCGCGACGTGACGACGTCCGCCCACGGTCGTCCCACCGCCGCGGAGCTGGTCGCCGCCGTGGCCGAGTTCCTGGAGGCCGATGTGCGGGAGTCGACCTCGGGTCAGGTCAACTTCCACGCCCGGGTCGCGGCCAACGCGCTGCGCATGGTCGAACGGGAGCTGAACGCCGACCCCGACGACGGCGTCACCGAAGCAATGACCCGCACCGGATACGGCGACGAGGCTGAGTTGGCTGCGGCCATCCGGTCCGGCGACGTGGACGGCGCCGACGATCGGGTGCGGTCAGCGTTGCGCGCGCTGGTCGGCCGCCGACTGGCCGCTGCCCACCCCGGCTACCAGGACGAATAGTGACAGACGCGATGGGTCGCGCCGACGACGATGCAAAGCGAAGCGATGAGAAGGAGTGGCGCTATGGGTGACATCAACACACTGCTGAACGATCCAGACATCGCCGGGGTGTGGATCCTGGATCGCGACCGTTCGACGGTCGGCTTCAGCATCAAAAACCTCTGGGGTCTGGTCAACGTCAAGGGGCGGTTCACCGACGTCAACGCCGACGGCCACATCACCGGCAGGAGAGCCATCTTCGGCCGTCTCGACATTCAGGTCGCATCACTGCGCACCGGCATCGGCAAGCGGGACCAGCATCTGCGGTCGGCCGACTTCTTCGACGCCGACCGCTATCCCCAGATCAGCGTGGAGATCACCGGCATCGAGCCCGGCCCGGGCGACGCCGCCAACCTCCGGGCCACGTTCAGCATCAAAGGTGTCACCGCGCCAGTTCCGCTGCCAGTGCAGGTCAGTGGGCTCGACGGCGGTGGGGTGCGAGTGACGGCCAAAACCGAGATCGACCGTGATCAGTTCGACATCGCCTGGAACCGACTCGGCATGGTCGGCAAAACGGCAACGGTCTCGGCCGACGTGTACTTCGTCCGGACGCCGCAGTAGCTCTCGTCGGGCGCTACGATCTGGATCGTGTCTGCCACCAGCCCCTTGCGGGTCCTCGTGTACAGCGACAACGCCAACACCCGACAGACCGTCATCACGGCGTTGGGCAAACGGATCCATCCGGACCTGCCCGAGCTGACCTACGTCGAGGTCGCAACCGGACCGGTCGTGGTCCAGCAGATGGACGCGGGCGGTATCGATCTGGCCATCCTGGACGGCGAGGCGTCACCCGAAGGCGGCATGGGCCTGGCCAAACAGCTCAAAGACGAAATCGACCAGGGTCCGCCGATCGTGGTGCTGACCGGGCGCCAGGACGACGCCTGGCTGGCCAGTTGGTCACGCGCGGAGGGCGTGGTCCCTCATCCGATCGATCCGATCCGGCTGAGCAGGACTGTTCTCGAGCTGCTGCGCGCCTCGGTTTAGTAACCGTCTGACCCACTCCGGAATCTCGCGCCGCCACCGCCGGGCGGGGTTGGATTGCCTTCCCGTTTTTAGCCTGAAGACGAGTCAAAGCGCCTTGAGCTCTTGCCCTTTCGGGCGTTTCACGTCAGCAGCCACCCGCTGCCGGTCGGGTAGCGTCGGCTAGCCGTCCAGCTGTGGTTGAGGTCACATCTAACCTGCTGAGCGCGGGACCGCACGCGGTCGCTAGGCTGTGGTTGCGCTCACAGTCCAGCCCATAGACCAGAGTGAGGAAGCGTCGTCGCGGGATGAATCTTTATCTACCTATTCTCGTACTCGGAGGGATCGCCGCAGCCTTCGCTCTCGGCTCGGTCGCAATCGCACAGATCACCGGCCCGAAGCGCTTCAACCGGGCGAAACTGGAAGCGTACGAATGCGGGATAGAGCCCAGCGACCAACCGGCCAACGCCCCCCACGCAGGCAGTGGCCAGCGGTTCCCGGTGAAGTACTACCTGACGGCCATGCTGTTCATCGTCTTCGACATCGAGATCGTGTTCCTGTACCCGTGGGCGGTCAGTTACGACCAACTGGGGCTGTTCGCACTGATCGAGATGGTGGTGTTCATGCTCACCGTCTTCGTGGCCTACGCATACGTGTGGCGCCGCGGCGGTTTGACGTGGGATTGAGGGCTGAAATGGGATTGAGGTAAAGGCGTGGGCATAGAGGAAAAACTCCCCAGCGGCTTCTTGCTGACTACCGTCGAACAACTGGCGGGCTATTTTCGCAAGAGTTCGCTGTGGCCGGCCACCTTTGGACTGGCCTGCTGCGCGATCGAGATGATGGCCACCGCCGGCCCGCGATTCGACATCGCACGCTTTGGCATGGAACGCTTTTCGGCGACGCCGCGTCAGGCCGACCTGATGATCGTGGCAGGCCGCGTCAGCCAGAAGATGGCGCCGGTGCTGCGCCAGATCTATGACCAGATGGCCGAACCCAAATGGGTGTTGTCGATGGGCGTCTGCGCCTCTTCCGGGGGAATGTTCAACAACTACGCGATCGTCCAGGGTGTCGACCACGTTGTGCCGGTGGACATCTACCTGCCCGGCTGCCCGCCGCGCCCGGAGATGCTGCTGTACGCAATTCTCAAGCTGCACGACAAGATTCAAGAGATGCCGCTCGGCGTCAACCGCGAGCAGGCCATCGCCGAAGCCGAGCAGGCCGCGCTCGCCGTCCGGCCGACGATCGAGCATCTCGGACTGCTGCGATGAGTTCACCAGAACACGACTCCAAGCGCGCGGCCAGCGAAGTCGGTGGCGACCCGGTGGGCACCGACACCTCCGACGCCGAACTGATCGGCGTGCGCCGCGGCATGTTCGGCGTCCGCGGCAGCGGTGACACCTCCGGCTACGGACGACTGATTCGCCAGGTCACCATCGACGAGGGAAGCCCGCGCCCCTACGGCTTCTATTTCGACGAGATCGTCGACCGGCTGGCCGAGGCGTTGAAGGCCGACGACGATGTCGAATTCGCCGACGCCGTCGAAAAAGTGGTCGTTTACCGCAACGAGCTGACGCTGCATGTGCGCCGCGAACTTCTGCCGCAGGTCGCTCGTCGGCTGCGCGACGACGCGCAGCTGCGCTTCGAGCTCTGCCTGGGTGTGAGCGGCGTGCACTACCCGGACGAAACCGGCCGCGAGCTGCACGCGGTGTACCCGCTGAGCTCCGTCACCCACAACCGTCGGGTTCGGCTGGAAGTGGCTGCACCAGATGGTGATCCGCACATCCCCTCGCTGTTCGGGATCTACCCGACCAACGACTGGCATGAGCGCGAGACCTACGACTTCTTCGGCATCATCTTCGACGGCCACCCTTCGTTGACCCGTATCGAGATGCCCGACGACTGGGAGGGGCACCCACAGCGCAAGGACTACCCGCTCGGCGGGGTGCCAGTGGAATACAAGGGCGCGCAGATCCCCCCGCCCGACCAGCGGAGGTCCTACAACTGATGAGCGAAACCACAAGTGCGGAAACGCGTGGCGAAGAGGATGCCTCGGACACCTTGATCGCGCTCACGGGCCAAGATTGGAACAGGGTTGTCGAGGCCGCCCGGGCTAGCGCAGAGCCCGGCGAGCGAATCGTCGTCAACATGGGACCGCAACACCCGTCGACGCACGGCGTGCTGCGGCTGATCCTGGAGATCGAAGGCGAGACCGTCACCGATGCCCGGTGTGGAATCGGCTACCTGCACACCGGAATCGAGAAAAACCTCGAATACCGCTACTGGACGCAGGGCGTGACGTTCGTAACCCGAATGGATTACCTGGCACCGTTTTTCAACGAGACAGCCTTCTGTCTGGGCGTGGAGAAGCTGCTCGGTATCACCGACGAGATCCCCGAAAGGGTCAACGTCATCCGGGTGATGATGATGGAACTGAACCGAATCTCCTCGCACCTGGTCGCGTTGGCGACCGGCGGGATGGAGTTGGGCGCGATGACGCCGATGTTCACCGGCTTCAAGGGCCGAGAGATCATCCTCACGCTGTTCGAGTCGATCACCGGGCTGCGGATGAACAGTGCCTACATCCGCCCCGGCGGTGTGTCGCAGGACCTGCCAGCGGGCGCCGAAGCCGAAATCGCCACTGCCCTCAAAGAAATCAAGGGCGTGCTGCATGAGATGGGCAACCTGCTCAACGAGAGCGCCATCTGGAAGGCCCGCACCAAGGACGTCGGCTATCTCGACTTGACGGGATGTATGGCCCTCGGCGTGACCGGTCCATGCCTGCGATCCACCGGGTTGCCCTACGACCTGCGCAAATCAGAGCCCTACTGCGGATACCAGGACTACGAATTCGACGTCATCACCGACGACGGGTGTGATGCCTACGGCCGCTACATTATTCGCGTGAAAGAGATGTCGGAGTCGGTGAAGATCGTCGAGCAGTGCCTGGACAAACTGCGGCCCGGCCCGACGATGATTCAGGATCGCAAGATCGCCTGGCCGGCCGACCTGAAAGTCGGTCCGGACGGGTTGGGTAACTCCCCGGAGCACATCGAGAAGATCATGAGCGGCTCGATGGAGGCGCTGATCCATCACTTCAAGCTCGTCACCGAAGGAATCCGGGTTCCGGCCGGACAGGTCTACGTCGCCGTCGAATCGCCGCGCGGTGAGCTGGGCGTGCACATGGTCAGCGACGGCGGCACCCGGCCGTATCGGGTGCACTACCGCGACCCGTCGTTCACGAATCTCCAAGCCGTCGCTGCGATGTGCGAGGGCGGCATGGTCGCCGACGTCATCACCGCGGTGGCCAGTATCGACCCGGTGATGGGCGGGGTGGACCGATGACCGCACAACCCCTATCCGGCGCAAGCAACGGTGCGACCGGCGCCAACAACGGCGATCGGGTGTTCCTCCGTCTCGGCCCGCCCCCGGAGGAGCCCGGCCAGTTCGTCACCGACGGCGCACCGCAGTCATACCCGGCCGATGTGCACGCGCAGCTCGAGGTCGACGCCAAGGAGATCATCGGCCGCTACCCGAGCCCGCGCTCGGCGCTGCTGCCGCTGCTGCACCTCGTGCAGGCGCAAGACGGTTACATCACGCCGGCCGGTGTGGAGTTCTGCGGCGCACAGCTCGGGCTGACCGGTGCCGAAGTTGCCGCTGTCGCAAGCTTTTACACCATGTACCGGCGTGGCCCGACCGGCGACTACCTGGTCGGGGTGTGCACCAACACGCTGTGCGCGGTGATGGGCGGCGACGCGATTTTCGACTCGCTCAAAGACCACTTGGGCGTCGGCAACGCCGAGACCACCGACGACGGGTCGGTCACCCTGGAGCACATCGAGTGCAACGCCGCATGCGACTTCGCGCCGGTGGTGATGGTCAACTGGGAGTTCTACGACAACCAAACCGTCGCCTCGGCGCGCGATCTCGTCGACGGCCTGCGTTCCGGAAACCCGCCGGCCCCCACGCGCGGTCAGCTGTGCACATTCAAGGAGACCGAGCGGATTCTGGCCGGCTTCCCCGACCCACGGCCGGACGAGGGCCAAGGCGGTGTCGGTCCGGCGACGCTGGCCGGATTGCGCGTGGCCAAGGAGAAGAACATGACCGCGCCGTCACCCGAGAGTTCAGGAGAAGGCAAGTAATGGGGTCACCGACACCGTTGGCTCCGGTGCTGAGCCGCTTCTGGGACGACCCGGAATCCTGGACGTTGCAGACCTACCGCCGCAACGACGGTTACAAGGCGCTGGAGAAGGCCTTGAAGATGGGCCCCGACGCGGTGATCTCGGCCGTCAAGGACTCGGGTCTGCGAGGTCGCGGCGGCGCCGGCTTCTCGACCGGCACCAAGTGGTCGTTCATCCCGCAGGGCGACGGCGGGGCGGCCGCCAAGCCGCACTACCTGGTGGTCAACGCCGACGAGTCCGAACCTGGTACTTGCAAAGACATTCCGTTGATGCTGGCCACTCCGCACGTCCTGGTCGAGGGCGTGATCATCGCCTCCTACGCGATCCGCGCCAGCCACGCCTTCATCTATGTGCGCGGTGAAGTCCTGCCGGTGCTGCGGCGCCTGCAGAACGCCGTCGCCGAGGCCTACGCCAACGGCTACCTGGGCGACAATATCGGCGGCTCGGGCTACCACCTGGAACTGGTGGTGCACGCCGGAGCAGGCGCTTACATCTGCGGCGAGGAAACCGCGCTGCTGGACTCGCTGGAAGGCCGCCGCGGACAACCACGGCTGCGTCCGCCGTTCCCGGCAGTCGCCGGGCTCTACGGCTGCCCGACGGTGATCAACAATGTCGAGACCATCGCCAGCGTCCCGTCCATCGTGCTCAACGGTGTCGACTGGTTCCGCGCCATGGGCAGCGAGAAATCGCCTGGCTACACGCTGTATTCGCTGTCGGGGCATGTCACCAGGCCCGGCCAGTACGAGGCCCCGCTGGGTATCACGCTGCGCGAACTGCTCGATTACGCCGGCGGCGTGCGGGCTGGACACCAGCTGAAGTTCTGGACGCCCGGCGGATCGTCGACACCGCTGCTCACCGACGAACATCTCGACGTACCACTGGATTACGAAGGCGTCGGAGCGGCCGGGTCGATGCTGGGCACCAAGGCGTTGGAGATCTTCGACGAAACCACCTGTGTGGTGCGCGCGGTCGGCCGCTGGATCGACTTCTACAAGCACGAGTCCTGCGGCAAGTGCACGCCGTGCCGGGAGGGCACGTTCTGGCTGAGTCAGATCTACCATCGCCTGGAAGCGGGCCACGGTGCCGCCGAAGACCTGGACAAGCTCACCGACATCGCTGACGCAATCCTCGGAAAATCATTCTGCGCCTTAGGAGATGGAGCAGCTAGCCCGGTCGCGTCGTCGCTCAAGTTCTTCCGCGACGAATACGTCGCGCACATCGAGGGCGGCGGCTGTCCGTTCGACCCCAAGCTGTCCATGCTCGAGGCGGACGGAGTGAAAGCGTGACACAAACGGCCGACACCACTGCGAAGGTGACCGGGCCCGAGTTGGTGACACTCACCATCGACGGCACCGAAGTCAGTGTTCCCAAGGGCACCCTGGTAATCCGGGCCGCCGAGCTGGTCGGCGTGCAGATCCCCCGGTTCTGCGACCACCCGCTGCTGGACCCGGTCGGCGCCTGCCGCCAATGCCTGGTGGAGATCGAGGGTCAGCGCAAACCGATGGCGTCGTGCACGATTCCCGTCACCGACGACATGGTGGTGCGCACGCAATACAGCTCGGAGGCCGCCGACAAGGCGCAGCACGGCGTGATGGAACTCCTGCTGATCAACCACCCACTGGACTGCCCGATGTGCGACAAGGGCGGCGAGTGCCCGCTGCAGAACCAGGCAATGTCCAACGGGCGCCCGGACTCTCGGTTTCACGACGTCAAGCGAACGTTCGCCAAGCCGATCAACATCTCCTCCCAAGTGCTGCTGGACCGGGAGCGCTGCATCCTGTGCGCGCGCTGCACCCGGTTCTCCGAGCAGATCGCCGGCGACCCGTTCATCGAGATGCTGGAACGCGGCGCGCTGCAGCAGGTCGGCATCTACGCCAACGAACCGTTCGAGTCGTACTTCTCCGGCAACGCCGTGCAGATCTGCCCGGTCGGCGCGCTGACCGGAGCCTCTTACCGCTTCCGGGCCCGGCCGTTCGACCTGGTTTCCAGCCCGAGCGTGTGCGAGCACTGCGCATCGGGTTGCGCGCAGCGCACCGACCACCGCCGCGGCAAGGTGCTGCGCCGGTTGGCCGGCGACGATCCCGAGGTCAACGAAGAGTGGAACTGCGACAAGGGCCGCTGGGCGTTCGCCTACGCGACCCAGGGTGACCGGATCACCACTCCGCTGGTCCGCGGCGCCGACGGTGCGCTGGAGCCGGCCTCGTGGCCGCACGCGGTCGCCGCGGCGCTCGAGGGGCTCACCACCGCGGCCGGTGGCGCCGGCGTACTGCCGGGTGGCCGGCTGACCGTCGAAGACGCCTACGCCTATTCCAAGTTTGCGCGAATCGTGTTGGGTACCAATGACATCGACTTCCGCGCCCGTCCGCACTCCGAGGAGGAGACGCAGTTCCTGGCGGCGCGAGTCGCAGGTAAGTTGTTGACTACCAGCTACGCCGACCTGGAGGCGGCGCCCGTGGTGCTGCTGGCCGGCTTCGAACCCGAAGAAGAGTCCCCGATCGTGTACCTGCGGCTGCGTAAGGCCGCCCGCAAGCACAGGGTGCCGGTGTACTCGGTTGCGCCGTTCGCCAGCAACGGTTTACAAAAGATGCACGGCACGCTGATCGAGACCGCGCCCGGCGGCGAGGCCGCCGCCTTGGAAGGGCTGGCCGGCGACGGCGGGGAGCTGCCGGCCCTCCTGTCTAAGCCCGGCGCCGTCATCCTGGTCGGCGAACGGCTCGCGAGCGCGCCCGGTGGCTTGTCTGCCGCGGCCCGGCTTGCCGACGAAACAGGGGCGCGACTGGCGTGGGTGCCGCGCCGCGCCGGTGAACGCGGAGCGATCGAGGCAGGCGCGCTGCCGGGTCTGCTGCCCGGCGGCCGGCCGCTCAGCGACGAGACCGCACGGTCGCAGGTCGCCGCGGGCTGGAACGTCGCCGAATTGCCCTCGGCCGCAGGTCGTGACGCCGATGCCATCCTGGCCGCCGCCAAAGACGGCAGCCTCGGCGCGCTGTTGGTCGGCGGCATCGACCCAGGCGACTTCGCCGACCCCGACGCGGTACTGGCCGCCCTGGACGCCGCCGGCTTCGTGGTGAGCCTGGAACTGCGGCACAGTGCCGTCACCGAGCGCGCCGACGTGGTCTTCCCGATCGCGCCGGCGGCGGAGAAAGCCGGGACCTACCTGAACTGGGAGGGCCGCCAGCGCAGCTTCTCGGGTGCGCTGCCACCGGCCGCCACACCGGATTGCCGCGTGCTCGACACCCTGGCCGACGAGCTGGGCATAGACCTTGGATTCCCCACCGTGGCAGCCGGTCTGGCGGATCTGAACCGGTTGGGCAGCTGGGACGGCCCCGCCGCGGCGTCGCCGACCGTCGCCGCGGCAGCAGCCCCCAAAACCGCTGCCGGAGAAGCGATCTTAGCGGGCTGGCGGATGCTGCTCGACGACGGGCAACTGCAGAACGGTGAGTCACATCTGGCCGGCACCGCCCGTGCACCCGTGGTGCGGTTGTCCGCAGCGACGGCCGGTGGACTGGGCGCCGCTGACGGAGACCACGTCAGCGTCAGCACCGCGCGCGGCTCGATCACCCTGCCGTTGGCGATCACCGAGATGGCCGACCACGTGGCGTGGCTGCCGCTGAACTCGCCGGGCTCGGCGGTGCACCGGCAACTGGGCGTCACGCCCGGCGCCGTGGTGAAGATCGCGAAGGGCAAAGAATGATTCCCGGCTTCGGACACGACACCTGGTGGCTGATCCTGGCCAAATCGCTGCTGGTCTTTGTATTCCTGGTGTTGACGGTGCTGGTTGCGATCCTGGCCGAACGCAAGATCCTCGGCCGGATGCAGATGCGCTGGGGACCCAACCGGGTCGGCCCGCGCGGCTACCTGCAAAGCCTGGCCGACGGCATCAAGCTGGCGCTCAAGGAGCCGATCATCCCGTTCGGCGTCGAGAAGCCGATTTTCCTTCTGGCGCCGGCCATCTCGACGATCCCGGCGATCACCGCGTTCGCGTTCATTCCGTTCGGGCCGCAGGTTTCGGTGTTCGGCCACTGGACGCCGTTGCAGGTGACCGACCTGCCGGTGGCGGTGCTGTTCATTTTGGCGTTGTCGTCGATCGGGGTGTACGGGATCGTGCTGGCCGGCTGGTCGTCGGGCTCGACCTACCCGCTGCTGGGTGGCGTGCGCTCGACCGCGCAGGTGATCTCCTACGAGGTCGCGATGGGCCTGTCGTTCGCCACGGTGTTCCTTTACGCCGGAACGATGTCCACCTCGCAGATCGTGACCGCCCAGAACCGGGTCTGGTACGTGTTCCTGCTGCTGCCGTCGTTCTGCACGTACCTGGTGTCGATGGTCGGCGAGACCAACCGGGCGCCGTTCGACCTGCCCGAGGCCGAAGGCGAACTGGTCGCCGGATTCCACACCGAGTACTCGTCACTGAGCTTCGCGATGTTCTTCCTCGCCGAGTACATCAACATGACCACGGTGTCGGCGCTGGCCGCGACGCTGTTCCTGGGCGGCTGGCACGCGCCGTTCCCGCTGAACCTGTGGGCCGGGGCCAACAGCGGATGGTGGCCGGTGCTGTGGTTCACCGCCAAGGTGTGGGTGTTCCTGTTCGGCTACATCTGGTTGCGCGGCGTCCTGCCACGGCTGCGCTACGACCAGTTCATGGCGCTCGGGTGGAAGATCCTCATCCCGGTGTCGCTGGTCTGGGCGCTGATCGCCGCCGGCATCCGCACGCTTCGCGACCAGGGTTACGCGCACTGGACGACGGTGCTGGTCGGCGCCAGCCTCGTCGTCACGGCCGTGTTGCTCTATCTGCTGCAACGACCGTTCAGCAACAGACAGCTTCGCAAACGGCGCCGTCGCACCGAGTCGGAGGCGAGGTCGGCGCAAACGGCGTCCTTCGAACCCGCATTTCCCACGCCGGCACTGCCCGGCAAACCACCGGCCGCGGTGGCCAAGGAGGCAGCCCATGGCTAACCCTGACCGGCCGACTTCTCAGCGGGCCGATTCCGGCCCGCGTCGTCGTCGGCCTAAGTTCCTCAGTTCCCTCGCCGGATTCGGTGTCACGTTCGGCGCGATGTTCAAGCGTCCGATCACCGAGAGCTATCCGGAGAACCCCGGGCCGGTCAAGCCGCGGTACCACGGCCGCCACCAGCTCAACCGCTATGCCGACGGCTTGGAGAAGTGCATCGGCTGCGAGCTGTGCGCATGGGCCTGCCCGGCGGACGCGATCTACGTCGAGGGCGCCGACAACACCGAGGAGCAGCGTTTCTCGCCCGGTGAGCGCTACGGCCGCGTGTATCAGATCAACTACCTGCGCTGCATCGGCTGCGGGCTGTGCGTCGAGGCCTGCCCGACCCGCTCGTTGACCATGACCAACCACTACGAAATGGCCGATGACAATCGCGCCGACCTGATCCTCGAGAAGCACCAACTCCTGGCCCCGCTCCAGGAGGGCATGACCCCGGCGCCGCACCCGCGGGCCGAGGGCTCGACCGACGCCGACTACTACCGCGGCAACATCACCTCGGAAGGCCTGCGCAAGCTGCCGATCACGGACGTTTCGAAGTGACTACCCAACTGGCCGCCGACGTCATCGCCCGCACGTCCACCGGCGAAGCGGTGACGTTCTGGATCCTTGGCACCCTGGCGCTGATCGGGGCGCTGGGGGTGGTGATGGCCGCCAACGCGGTCTACAGCGCGATGTCGCTGGCGCTGACGATGATCGTGCTGGCGGTGTTCTACATGATCCAGGACGCGTTGTTCCTCGGCGTGGTCCAGATCGTGGTCTACACCGGCGCGGTGATGATGTTGTTCCTGTTCGTGCTGATGCTGATCGGCGTCGACTCCGCGGAATCGCTGGTGGAAACCCTTCGTGGGCAACGAGTTGCCGCGGCGGTGGCCGGGCTGGGCTTGGGCGTCGTGCTGATCGCCGGGATCGGCTCCGTCACCACCAGCCGTTTCGGCGACAACGGTCTCTCGGCAGATATTGCTCCCGAAGGCAATGTCGAGGGGTTGGCGGCACTGATCTTCTCCCAATACCTGTGGGCGTTCGAGTTGACCAGCGCGCTGCTGATCACCGCGGCGATCGGGGCGATGATCCTGGCGCACCGCGAACGCTTCGAGCGGCGCAAGACCCAGCGCGAGATGTCCATCGAGCGGTTCCAACCCGGTGGTCACCCCACCCCGCTACCCGGCCCGGGTGTCTTCGCCCGGCACAACGCCGTCGACACGCCCGCGCGACTGCCCGACGGCTCCCCCTCCCGGCTGTCGGTGCCCGCAGTGCTGGAATTGCGGCCGGTCGACGAGCAGGACCTGCCGGTTCCCAACGGTTCCACCGATTTTGACGCCATCACCAGAGGAGGTGCGTCGTGAACCCACAGAATTACCTGTATCTGTCCGCGCTGCTGTTCGCCATCGGTGCTGTCGGTGTGCTGTTGCGAAGCAACGCGATCGTCATGTTCATGTGCGTCGAATTGATGCTGAACGCGGTGAACCTCGCGTTCGTCACGTTTGCCCGGCTGCACGGTCACCTCGACGGCCAGATGGTGGCGTTCTTCACGATGGTCGTCGCCGCCTGCGAAGTGGTGATCGGGCTGGCGATCATCATGACGATTTTCCGTGCCCGCAAATCGGCTTCGGTCGACGACGCCCACCTGCTCAAAGGCTGAGGGGATGACACATCTGACCTGGTTGCTCGTCGCGTTGCCCGCGGCCGGCGCCGTGATACTGCTGCTCGGCGGCAGGCGGACCGATCCGTGGGGGCACCTGCTGGGCTGCGCGACGGCGCTGGCGTCGTTCGGAGTCGGACTGTTGCTGCTGACTGACATGCTCGGCCGGCACGGCGATGCGCGGACCATCGTGCAGAACCTGTTCACCTGGATCCCGGTCAACGGACTGCAGGTCGACTTCGGTCTGCAAATCGACCAGCTGTCGATCTGTTTCGTGCTGCTGATCACCGGGGTCGGGTCGCTGATTCACATCTACTCGGTCAGCTACATGGCCGAAGATCCGGATCGCCGAAGGTTTTTCGCGTACCTGAACTTGTTCCTGGCCGCGATGCTGCTGCTGGTGGTGGCCGACAACTACGTGGGCCTTTACGCCGGCTGGGAAGGCGTGGGTCTGGCGTCCTACCTGCTGATCGGGTTCTGGTATCACAAGCCGAGTGCGGCCACCGCCGCCAAGAAGGCCTTCGTGATGAACCGCGTCGGCGACGCCGGCCTGGCGCTGGCGATCTTCGTGATCTTCGCCAACTTCGGCACGCTGTCCTACGCGCAGGTGTTCGGCCAGGCCGCGGGCGCCAGCCCGAGCGCGTTGACCTGGATCGGATTGCTGCTGCTGTCCGGTGCGTGCGCCAAGTCCGCCCAGGTTCCGCTGCAGGCCTGGCTCGGTGACGCGATGGAGGGCCCCACCCCGGTGTCCGCGCTGATCCACGCCGCCACCATGGTGACCGCGGGTGTGTACCTGATCGTGCGCTCCAACCCGCTCTACAGCCTGTCCCCCGACGCCCGACTCGGGGTGGTCATCGTCGGCGCGGTGACGCTGCTGTTCGGGGCGATCATCGGCTGCGCCAAGGACGACATCAAACGCGCGCTGGCGGCGTCCACGATGAGTCAGATCGGCTACATGGTGCTGGCCGCAGGTCTGGGGCCGGCCGGCTACGCGTTCGCGATCCTGCATCTACTCACCCACGGCTTCTTCAAGGCCGGCCTGTTCCTCGGCTCCGGCTCGATCATCCACGCCATGCACGAGGAGCAGGACATGCGCCACTACGGCGGCCTGCGCAGCGCGCTGCCGATCACCTTCGCGACCTTCGGGTTCGGCTACCTGGCCATCATCGGTGTGCCACCGTTTTCGGGCTACTTCTCCAAAGACGCGATCATCGAAGCCGCGCTGGGAGCCGGCGGTGCCGCCGGCTGGACACTGGGCGGGGCTGCCCTGCTGGGCGCCGGGATCACCGCGTTCTACATGACCCGGGTGATGCTGATGACATTCTTCGGCAAAAAACGTTGGGCCGCCGACACACATCCGCACGAGCCGCCCCCGACGATGGTCTGGCCGATGATCATTCTCGCGTTCGGGTCGGTGTTCGCCGGTGGTCTGCTGGCCGTCGGCGGCACACTGCAGCACTGGCTGGAACCGGTGACCACCTTCGAGGAAAGCCCGCATGTCGCGCCTGCGTGGGTGACCAGCGCGGTGGCCGTCGGTGTCGTCGCCGTCGGGTTCCTGGTGGCGCTCTGGCGTTACCTCGGCCGTTCGGTGCCTGAGACGGCGCCCGCCGACGTGTCGGTGTTGACCGTCGCCGCCCGCAGGGACCTCTACGGCGATGCCTTCAACGAGGAAGTGTTCATGCGACCAGGTGCGCAACTCACCCACGCGCTGGTGGAATTCGACGACCAGGGTGTCGACGGCTCGGTCAACGGACTGGCCAGTCTGGTGGGACGGACCTCGGATTGGCTGCGGGGCTTCCAGACCGGATTTGCCCGAAACTACGCATTGTCGATGTTGGCCGGAGCTGCCCTCGTCGGCGCCGCGATCCTGGCGGCGCAACTGTGGTGATCCGCGCTTTCGACATGAACCCGCACCGCATGAGCAGTGCAACTGAACAGGAGCGGCGCTCGTGAATAACGCCCCTTGGCTCTCTATCCTGTGGCTGCTGCCGCTGGTCGGGGCTGTCGCGATCATTCTGGTGCCGCCGGGCGGACGACAGTTCGCGAAGTGGCTCGGCGTGGCCGTATCGGTTGCGGTGCTGGCGGTGTCGATCGCGCTCGCGGTCGCCTTCCGGGACGGTGGCCCGACGTACCAGTTCACCGAATCCCACCCGTGGATGCCGACATTCGGTGCCGGCTACACCATCGGTGTCGACGGCATCGCGCTGATGCTGGTGCTGTTGACCACCATCCTGGTGCCGTTCCTGCTGGTGGCCGGTTGGAACGATGGTGCCGATGATGCCGAGCGCTCCCGCGGCACGCAGGCCTATGTGGCGCTGACGCTGACCATCGAGTCGATGGTGCTCATCTCGGTGATCTCGCTGGACGTACTGCTCTTCTACGTGTTCTTCGAGGCGATGCTCATCCCGATGTACTTCCTCATCGGTGGATTCGGCGGCGGGGCTCACCGGTCACGTGCCGCGGTGAAGTTCTTGTTGTACAACCTGTTCGGCGGTCTGATCATGCTGGCCGCGGTGATCGGCCTGTACGTGGTGACCGCCGAAAACGGCTCGGGTACTTTCGATTTCCGTCATATCGTCGCAGCCGTCACGTCGGGCACCTTGGGTGCCTCGTCGGGCGTGATGAAGGCGCTATTCCTGGGATTCATGTTCGCGTTCGCCATCAAGGCGCCGTTGTGGCCATTCCACCGCTGGCTGCCCGACGCCGCGGTGGAGTCGATGCCTGCGACCGCGGTGCTGATCACCGCGGTGATGGACAAGGTCGGCACGTTCGGCATGTTGCGGTACTGCCTGCAGTTGTTCCCCGACGCGTCAACGTATTTCCGGCCAGCCATCGTCGCGCTTGCGGTGATCGGTGTCATTTACGGTGCCATCGTGGCGATCGGCCAGACCGACATCATGCGACTGATCGCCTACACGTCGATCTCACACTTCGGCTTCATCATCCTCGGCATCTTCGTGATGACGACCCAGGGCCAGAGCGGGGCGACGCTCTACATGCTCAACCACGGCATCTCCACCGCCGCCGTGTTCCTGATCGCCGGATTCCTGATCTCGCGCCGCGGCACTCGCTCGATCGCCGCTTACGGCGGAGTCCAGAAGGTCGCCCCGGTGCTGGCCGGCACCTTTCTGGTCGCAGGCCTGGCCACCGTGTCGCTTCCCGGACTGGCACCGTTCGTCAGCGAGTTCCTGGTCCTGCTGGGCGCATACCAGCGTTACTGGCTGGCGGCGGCGGTCGGCGTGGTCGCGTTGGTGCTTTCCTCGATCTACATTCTGTGGCTCTACCAGCGAGTGATGACCGGCCCCGTCACGCAGGGCAACGAACGGATACGCGACCTGATGCCGCGCGAAATCCTGGTCGTCGCACCGCTGATCGCGCTGCTGCTGGTGCTGGGGATCTACCCCAAGCCAATGCTCGACATCATCAACCCTGCGGTGGGGAACACCATGGCGACCATCGGCGCCCATGACCCCGCACCGATCGTGCGACCGGGCACGGCGCATGCGCCCGGAATGGCGGAAGGACCGCACCGATGACGTCTCTGCTCGCTGCTTCGGTGCCGACGCCCAGCGTCGAATACGGATTGCTCTCACCGGTTTTCATCGTCTTCGGTGTCGCAGTGGTCGGTGTTCTGATCGAGGCGTTCCTGCCCCGGCGCGCCCGCTACGGCGCTCAGGTGCTACTGGCGCTCGGCGGCCTGATCGCCGCGTTCGCCGCGGTCATCGTCGTCGCCCGCCAACTCGATCCCCCGGGCCGCTATGCGCTGTTGCACGCACTGGCGATCGACGGCCCGACCCTGCTGTTGCAGGGCGTGATCTTGCTGGTCGCGATGCTTGCCGTGTTCTTCTTCGCCGAGCGCCAAAAGGGCGACAACACGGCCGCCGGACCGGGCGCCGCGACGGACACCGCTCACGTGCCCGCCGGGTTGGACTTCTTTACGCCCCAGGCGTCTGCGGTCCCGCACAGCGCGGCCGAGCACGAGGCGCAACGGGCCGGCGCCAGCCAGACCGAGGTCTTCCCGCTGACCATGCTGGCAGTCGGCGGCATGCTGGTGTTTCCGGCCGCGAACGACCTCCTGACCATGTTCGTGGCGCTCGAGGTATTGTCGCTGCCGCTCTATCTGCTCTGCGGGCTGGCCCGGCACCGTCGCTTGATGTCCCAGGAAGCAGCGGTCAAATACTTTCTGCTGGGCGCATTTTCGTCGGCATTCTTTCTGTATGGCGTAGCACTGCTGTACGGCGCCACCGACACCCTGACACTGCCCGGTATCGCGAAAGCCCTGGCAGCGCAGCATGGCCATTCGATGGCGTTGATCGGCGTCGCACTGCTGTCGGTCGGTCTGCTGTTCAAGGTCGGCGCGGTTCCGTTCCACTCGTGGATTCCCGATGTCTACCAGGGCGCACCGACACCGATCACCGGGTTCATGGCCGCCGCAACCAAAGTCGCGGCCTTCGGCGCGCTGCTGCGCGTGGTCTACGTTGCGCTGCCGCCCTTGCACGACCAGTGGCGGCCCGTGCTGTGGGCTGTCGCGATTCTGACCATCGCGGTCGGCACGGTCACCGCGGTGACGCAAACCGACGTGAAGCGGATGCTGGCGTACTCCTCGATCGCGCACGTGGGCTTCCTGCTCACCGGCGTGATCGCCGACAATCCGGCGGGCCTGGCGGCCACCATGTTCTATCTCGTCGCCTACAGTTTCAGCACGGTGGGCGCGTTCGCGGTGGTCAGCCTGGTTCGCAACCCGCACGGCGAAGAGGACGCAACCGCCGCCCACTGGGCCGGACTCGGCCAGCGTTATCCCGTGGTCGGCCTGCTTTTTTCGATGTTCCTGCTGGCATTCGCCGGTATCCCGTTGACCAGCGGCTTCATCAGCAAGTTCGCGGTGTTCTCGGCGGCGGCCGAGGGCGGAGCGGTGCCGTTGGTCATCGTCGGTGTCGTCGGTAGCGCGGTCGCCGCCTACTTCTACGTACGGGTGATCGTGCTGATGTTCTTCACCGAGTCGCCCGCCGAACCGGTACACGTGGTGATGCCCAGTTTCTGGAGCAAGGCGGCCATCGCGGTATGCGCGGCAATCACCATCGGTTTGGGCATCTTCCCGCAACCGCTGCTCGATCTCGCCCGGCAGGCCGCGCAGTTCCTCTCGTAACATCGACGCTGGTTCTCCGCGAGGACACCGGCGCGGTCCGGGTGCACACCACGAACCGGCGAAGGCGCAGGATGTCTGGGGCCAGATCCGGGCTCAGCCAGAGGCGAGCAGCGGGGTGTAATCGGTCGGCGGGTCGACCAGATTCATTGACCGGTATAGCTTTTCGCTCAGCGCCGGGCTGGTCTCGGCGGCGGACAGCACCGCTTCGCGGAAGTCCAGCAATTCCTTGGACGCCGCATGGTCCGGGTTCCCGCTGTCCAGGTAGAGATCGTTGAACTGGTTGGACGCCCACATCGGCCCGATCTGCTCGGCAGCGGCCGCAAAAAATCGCTGCGCGACATCGCCGTTCGCTTCGCGCAGACACTCCTGCAACGCGGTCGCTTCGAGCGCCGCCACCGTCATGCCCTGGCCGTAGATGGGGTTGGTGCTGCAGATCGCATCGCCGAACACCAGGAAGCCGGCCGGAAACCGGTCCATCTGGTCGTAACGCCGCCAAGTCGCACCTGGGTAGCGGAACATCGAAATCTCGCTGAGCGGCTCGCCGCGCTTGAGCGCGCGCAACAGCGCGGGCGGCGCGAACTGGGTGGCCATCCGGATCATCCCAGTGAGGCTGCCCGGTGGCTCGTTGTCCGCCACCCGTGTCAGCGTGAAAATCCAGGTGTCGAGTTCGTACACCGAAAAGGCTCCGCCAACAGCCTTTTTCGGCTCCGGAACGACGAATGTCATTCGTTCCTTGATGATCCCGTCCGGAATCCGCATCAGCAGGCTGGTGTAGGTCGCGCTGGTGGTCGAGCGTTCGGCGACCGGTCGGCCGTAGCCCAAGCCGTCCAGGAATGCCGGCGTGCGTGCGCTGCGGCCCATGGCGTCGACCACCAGATCGGCGTCCAGCGTTCGCCCCGTGCCGGTTTCCCGGTCGACGACTTTTGCGCCGGTCACGCGCTGCGGGGTCGGCGCGAGCGGTTCGACAACGTCGTGCCCGTCGAGGATCTCCACGTTGTCGATCGCGATGACCCGTCTCCTGACGTGCGATTCCAGCAACGGCCGGCTGAGCAGGTGCAGCTTGACGGCCGACGGGTCGCTGAATTTGCCCGCCCGACTCAGTTCGTGACCGGCCACCCGGATGGACACCCGGGACAGGTCGCCGTCGTCGCAGACTGCGGCGCCGGCCGCGACCAGGTCGTCATCGATCCCGGGGAACAGTCCGGCCAGTTCGTGCGCCCCGCGACTCCACAGCACATGGAAGTGGCGGCCCTGCGGAACACCGCGCCGCTGATCAGCCGTATCGGGCAGCTTGTCCCGCTCGACCACCGTCACCGTGCCGTAGAAGTCGCTGAGCACCCGGGCAGCAAGTAACCCACCCATTCCCGCACCGCAGACGACAGCGCGCTCCCCCAGCTTGCCCACGGATTGCCCCCTCGTCGCTAATCCCCTGGTGGGGTTACCGTACCCCCGAAGTTGAGCGATCTGGCCGGGTTGCGTGAGCCCGCAACCGGAATCAAGGCTGCCCGAAAGGCAGTGCGCGTAGCGCTAGACCACAGCGGAGGTGAAATCGTCGAGCGCGACCGCCGCCAGGTCCGGACGCAGGACGCTCAACTCCCCGAGTGCCTCGTCGGCACGCCGCTGTACGAGCAGCGGAATGAAACCCCTGACCCGACTGCTTTGCAACTGTGCATACACGTGCCGCACGACGGAAGTCACGTGTTCCATCGGAAGCGCCGAGTATTTCTCGGCGAGGCGGCGTTCCACATCGGAAATCAGCGCCCGCTCTTCTTGACGCATCCGCACATTGTTGCCGCCAACTGACCACCGGTCAAGATTGCGGCAAGCATCACGGGAAGTGCCCGCGAAACGCCCTCGGTGCATCACGTAAGAATGCCCGCGAAACGGTGATCCTCGACAGGCATGGGAAGTGGGCTGTCGATGCCGTCTCGGGCCGAGAT
>Ga0080006_1088068_pt1 | contig 163924 bp, 132 predicted proteins | sample RS3BMetagenome_FD_69209 | JGI IMG/M metagenome (GOLD analysis project Ga0080006, IMG submission 69209) | Ferric oxide microbial mat and aquatic microbial communities from Rainbow Spring, Yellowstone National Park, USA - RS3B (SPADES... ...
CTTCGGGTTCGCCAAACCCGAGCACCTGATCGCTCTCGCCCTGCTCGACCGCGGTGGCTACTGCCCGCCGCTGCCGGGGCGTCAAGCAGCATGATCGACCCACGGATCAGTCAGGAGAGCCGAAATTGAAGACCCCTGATGCCGAGTACGTGAGTACGAGACCGGCGGCCAGGATGGCGTACAGGGATCCGGCCACTGCCCCGGCGATGAGGTAGGTCAGGAGTTCAGACAACTGCTCGACCTCCCCGAGTCATGACGGCCCCGGCCGACACCGCCACCACTAGTCGGCCCACTCGGACTCGAGCGCGGCCAGGAGTGCGTCGAGACCGGCCTGCAGCTCGGCACTCGAACCCTGTCGCTGCAGATCCAACTCCCACTGGTGCAACGCCTGGTTGACCGCCACGCTCAGGTCATTCCCCAACGACGTGAGCGAGACGACGATCCTCCGGCGATCGGTTGGGTGCGGCGCTCGCTGCACCCAACCATTGGCCGTCAGGCGATCGAGGGTGAGTGTCATTCCGCCGGTGGTTCGTCCCAGGACCTCGCACAGCTCACCCGGCGAGCTCCGCCCGTCGGCCGATCGGCGCACGACTCCCAGGATCAGGTAGTCGTTGAAGCTCAGGCCGAACGGCTGAACCAGGTCATCGAAGACGAGGCTGGTCAGCAGGTTCAAGCGCGCCAGCCCCGTCAGGAAGCCCGCTTCGAGTTCCAGGTTGGCGCTGTCGAGCCGCGGCACCCGGCTAGCCGGCGGCGCCTTGTGCGTGGCCGCCGAGGACCGGACGACGGACCGGTCGTGGTCCGACGGCGTCACGAGCCGACCTCACCCGCACGCCGTGGAACGACGACGAGTCGTCGGTTCACGACCGGCCTCAGCGTGCCAATGGCCACTGTCCCAACCTCCCCCGACGTTGGTCATTCGATCGGCGGGAGCCGATCCCCCTGGATCTCGAACACTATGTCACAAGTAACTCACTGAAAAGCAATTCCCCCACCGAGGCACGGAAGGCCCGGCCCCGCGCTGTCTGGATCGCCATGGTCGGAGGCACGCCACACTCGGCTGCTCCTGCACATCGATGACGTGAACGCCTCCGCCCACCCCGGCACTCATGACCAGATTGTCGGCAGCCGAGTCGACCCGGATCGGCCACCCGGCCGGATCGGCCACCGGATCACCACCGGTAAGATAGTTGTCCAGTCAACTTTCCCACCAGGAGCAGCCATGACCAACCTCACCGAACTCGACGCCTCGACGCTGGAGCGGCTCGACGATGCGGGCCGCGCCACCCTCTTCACGGGTGCACGCACGGCCAACACCTTTGCCGACACCCCGGTCAGCGACGCCGAGCTCGCGGACATCTGGGACCTGGCCAAGTGGGCCCCCACGGCGGCCAACACCCAGCCGCTGCGGGTCCTCTACGTCCGCTCCGGTGCGGCCCGTGAGCGGCTGGTCGAGCACATGGCCGACGGCAACAAGGCCAAGACCGCCTCGGCCCCGGCTGTCGCCGTCCTCGCCGTGGACACGAAGTTCCACGAGTTCATCCCCGAGGTGCTGCCGTTCCGCCCCGAGATGAAGGACACCCTCGAGGCCAACCAGGAGATGCGGTCGACCATGGGTCGGTTCAACGCCACCCTGCAGGCCGGGTACTTCATCCTGTCGGTCCGTGCCCACGGGCTCGCCGCCGGGCCGATGGGCGGATTCGACGCCGAGGGCATGGATGCCGAGTTCTTCGCCGACGGCCGTTGGAAGTCGATCCTCGTCGTCAACATCGGCCATCCCGGTCCCGACCCGTGGTTCGAGCGGCTCCCCCGCCTCGGCCACGAGGACACCATCCGCTTCGAGTGAGACGCGCGGGGCCGGGGACATCCGTGGCCCGCTGAGTGGCCGGGGACGTCGCTGCACCTCGTCGGGACCCGGTCCAGGGTGAGCGCCGCGTGCCGTGACGGGACGTCGAAATCGACGTCCGCATGGAGGACCGACGCCCCGGCGCGTTTGGCGATCGTCCCGTGCACCGGCGAACACCTCCATCCGTGCCGGTTCGCACACGGCGATCCCCGTCCCCGGCAGTTCATCCACCCGACGGCACACCGGGCTCCCAATGTCCCGCAGGAACTCGATCCACGCGGACGGGTCGACCAGGATCACGACGTGCGGATCGAGCGCAACTCCTCGAGGTCACCATCCCACCGGACCCCGCAGTGCCCGGGCGCCATCGACGGACGGTGCGTCACCTGCCACGAGACGCAACGCCGGGTTGACGGCCTCACGCTCGGTCGACACGCGGTACCGCTGCATCACCACGCGGCAGGCGTCGTCATCGACGTCGATGTTCGTGCCCGCCGGACACCATCACTACACCGACACGCCCGGCGCTCCCCCGCTACTCTCCGGGGGTGCCACTGACCCCCGAGGCCGGCCGGGTGCTCGGTTGCCTGGTGGAGAAGCAGCTCACCACACCCCAGCAGTACCCGCTCACCCTGAACGCCCTGGTGGCGGCCTGCAACCAGGCCACCAACCGCGACCCGGTGGTGACGCTGGACGACGACACCGTGCTGGCTTCCCTGGACGAGCTCCGGACTCTCCACCTCATCCGCGTGGTCCTCCCCTCCCACGGTCGGTCGGTGAAGCGCTACCGCCACGTCCTCGACGAGGTCTGGGGACTCGACGCCCCCCGCTACGCCCTGGTGGCCACCCTGCTGCTGCGCGGACCCCAGACCGTCGGCGAGCTGCGGGCCCGGACCGAACGGATGGTCGACGTGGCATCGGTCGGTGACGTCCAGGACCAGCTCACCGTCCTGTCCGAGCACTCCGAGGGCCTCGCCCACCCGCTGCCCCGTCGGCCCGGCCAGAAGGAGGACCGCTGGCAGCAGACCGTCGCCGTCCCCTGGGGAGCCGAACCGGGCGTCACCGACCCCGACGGCCGCGGACCTGGCGGAGGTCCCGAAACCGCCGGCTCCTCCCCACCGGTGGCCGCTGCGGACCCCGCCCCTCCGGGCGACGTGGAGGAGCTGCGGGCCGAGGTGGGGGCGCTGCGGGCCGAGGTGGCCGTCCTCCGCGAGGAGCTCGCCGAGCTCCGCCACGGGCTCGGCGGCTGAGCGCGCCGGGGACCGGCCAGCCAGGGCCGGGCGGCTAGAGGATCTCCGAGATCATCGTCTCGGACACGGCGGCCGACAGCTGGTCCTCCTCGGGCGCGTGCTCCGTCGGAGCGTCCGGCCGCCTGAGGATGAGGGCTCCGAGCACCAGGGCCGCCAGGACGCTGGCCAGGGCCACGATGAACGCGAGCCGGTAGCCGCCGTCCAGGGCGTCGACGGTCGACTTCCCCGCGGCGACGAGCGAGGTCGTGCGGCTCGTGGCCACCGCACCGAGCACGGCCACCGACAGCGCACCCGACACCTGCTGGGACACGTTGACGATGCCCGAGCCGATGCCCGCGTCCCGGGCCGGCACCCCGGCCAGGGCGATGGTCAGCAGCGGCGTGAAGGCCGTGGCCGCCCCGAAGCCGATCATCAGGACCGCCACGAAGATCTGCGGGAAGTAGGAGGTGTGCGGACCGGAGAAGACGAACAGCGTCAGACCACAGGCGACGACCACGAGGCCGAAGATCGACGTGGGCTTGGGGCCGAACCGACCGACGATGCGGTTGGTGAAGCCCGTGGACATGACCGCCACCATCAGGGTCTGGGGGAGGAACGCCAGGCCCGTCGAGACCGAGTTGTAGCCCAGCACGTGCTGGAAGTAGAGGACGCCGATGAAGAACGTGCTGTACATGCCCACGACCATCAGGCCCCGGATCAGGCTCGAGCTCAGCAGTCCCGGTGACCGCAGGACCGGCATCGGCATCAGCGGGTGCTCGAGCCGGCTCTCGAGCACCACGAAGGCGGCCAGCACGAGGACGGCCGCCCCCCCGAGGACCCGGGTGTGGGTCGAGCTCCACCCGTACTGGCTGGAGCTGACGATGGCGTAGACGGCCAGCATCAGTCCGCCGGTGCTCAGCACCGCACCCCCGACATCGAGACCGGAGCGGATGCCCAGCCCGGCGTTCTCGTCGATCAGCGCGGTCCCGAGGGCGAAGGTGACGATCCCGATGGGGATGTTGATGAAGAAGATCCAGTGCCAGCTCAGCGCCTGGGTGACGTAGCCCCCGACCAGGAGCCCGAGGGAGCCGCCACCGACGGCCACGATGATGTAGGAGCTCATCGCCCGGGCCCGCTCGGCCGGAACGGGGAAGTCGGCCACGATGATGGCCAGGATGACCGACGAGGAGAGTGCGGCACCGAGTCCCTGGGCGAACCGGGCGCCCACCAGCAGCGCCTGGCTGTTGGCGGCGCCACAGGCGGCCGAGGAGAGGGTGAACAGCGCCACACCGACCAGGAAGACCTTCTTGCGCCCGATCAGGTCGCCGAGTCGACCGGCGAGCAGGAGGGCCCCGGCGAAGGTGATCAGGTAGGCGTCGATCACCCAGGCCAGTGCGGACTGGGTGAAGTGGAGATCGCGCTGGATGGTGGGCAGGGCCACGTTCACGATCGTCTGGTCGAGCGTGTTCATCAGCATGGCGAAGCACACGACGATCAGCGCGATCCAGCGGCGGCGCTCGGTGATGAGTCCCTTGACGGACGACGGCATACGGGGTGTCTCGCTCTCTACGCTCTAAAGCAACCCGTCTATTGATAGTCACTGTACTAGTGAGTGTCAAGCCATCGGGGTAGTAGCCCTCACGGGATGGATTCAGGTAGAATGGCGCCGATGTCGCCCAGCACCACGCCCGGAGTGACGGTCCTCGTGACCCAGTTGTCGAGGCTCATCTACCGGCGCACGTCCGAGGAGCTGCTGGGTATGCGGGTGAAGGAGTTCGCCTCCCTCGCCCTGCTCCGCGAGCACAGCCCGATCCCCCAGCAGGAGCTCGGCGACATCCTGTGCGTCGACGCCAACAACCTGGTGCTGTTGTTGAACGACCTCGAGTCGAGGGAGTTCGCCCTCCGGCGGCGCGACCCGGCCGACCGGCGCCGTCACCTCGTCGAGATCACCGACGAGGGCGTCCGCGCTCTGGACGCGGCGGAAAAGGGCATCGAGAGCGTGGAGGACGACGTCCTCGGTCCCCTCAGCCGCGCCGAGCGGGCCGAGCTGCACCAGCTGCTGGCCAAGGCCCTCGACTGATCCGACCCCGGTGGGGCGTCCGCCGCGGTCGAGGCATCAGTCGGCGGCGACCACCGCCAGGAACGTGATGGGCAGGCCGTGCACCGGGGCCAGCTGGACCTCGTCGATGACCATGCTCCCGACCTGGCGGTGCTGGCGGTACTCGACCAGCGCCCCGTAGCGCCGGGCGATCGCCTCGGGGCCGTCGACCTCGTCCAGCACCACCTCGGCGAAGGTCAGCCCGAGCTGGCGCCACAGGTCGGCGGCCCGCTCCCGGTTGGCGGCGTGCACGCAGAACTCGGCGTGGTGGACCTTCATCGGGGTCCCGGTCCCGGACGGGTCACAACAGGTCCGTGATGGTCTTCAGTCCCGCGTCGTAGAGCACGCCGGGGAGCATCCCACCGTCGATCTCGATGGTGGTGCCGCTGATGTAGTCCGCTTCGCCCGACGAGAGGAACACGCAGGTCCGGCCGACCTCGGCGGGCTCGCCGGCCCGACGGAGCGGCACGTTGACGAAGTAGTCCGCTCCCTCGGGGTCGTCGGCCGGCAGTACGAACGAGCGGAAGTTGTCGGTCATCGTCGGTCCGAGGGCCAGGCAGTTGACCCGGGCCTTCGGGCCCCACTCCTCGGCCAGCGACCGGGTCAGGTGGTTGAGGCCCGACTTGGCCGCGCCGTAGGACACGAGCGTCGGCGAGCCGGCCGGGTGGCCCGCTCCGCTCGAGATGTTGATGATCGAGCCCGTGCCCTCCTGTCCGCGCATCTGGCGGAATACGCGGATGGCGAACCACAGCGGGCTGATCAGGTTCATCTGGATGGCGAAGGAGTGGAACAGCACCGTCCGCTCGAAGTCATCGGCGCCACGGGGCGCCCCCTGGATCTTCTGGACCAGCTCCGGGATGTCCTCGACGTGCGGTGCCGGCACCGTCCCCCCGGCGTTGTTCACCAGGATGTCGATGCGGCCGTAGGCGTCGACCACCCGCCGGACGAACCCGTCGATGGCCCGGTAGTCCCCCTGATCGCAGACCCACTGCGCCGAGCGCTCGGCCCCACCGGGGATGTCCTCTGCCCCCGGCAGCCCCGGCAACGGGTTGCGGGAGCAGCCCACCACCGTCGCCCCCGCCGCCAGCAGTTCGTGGGCGATGCCCACGCCCACGCCCCGGCTGGTCCCGGTGACCACCGCCACCTTGCCGTCGAGCACTCCCACCGGCGTTCCTCCCCCTGGTGCCGTCCGGTCGGCCCGAACGTCGTCACGCATACTCTCGACCGGACCGGCCGGAGCCACGGGAAAACATTAATCGCTCTATGATTTAGCGCAAGGCGGCACCTCCCGCCCCGGGGAGAGGGGCGGGCCGGTCCGCCCGGGACAGTGGGCCGCCTCCTCCGTCCGTATCAGGAGAAGCAATGTCGCTGCGGGTGATCCAGTTCTCGACGGGCAATGTCGGACGTCACGCCCTCCGCCAGCTCATCGAGCGGCCCGACCTCGAGCTCGTCGGGGTGCACGCCTCGAGCCCCGGCAAGGTCGGCCGCGACGCCGCCGACCTCTGTGGCCTCGACACACCGACGGGCATCGTCGCCACGGACGACCTCGACGCCCTGGTGGCGCTGGGTGCCGACTGCGTGGTCTACATGACCCAGGCCGAGACGCGTCCGCACGACGCGCTCGCCGAGTTGACGGCGTTCCTGGCCGCCGGGACCAACGTGGTGGCCACGTCACTGGTGTGGCTGATCTACCCGCCCCACGCCGACGCCTGGCTCACCGGCCCGCTGACGGCGGCGTGCCTCGCCGGCGGGACCACGATGTACGTCAACGGGGTCGACCCGGGGTACTCGGGGGACCTGCTCCCCTTCGCCGCCCTCAGCCTGACCGGCGAGGCCGACACCGTGCTCGTCCAGGAGATCTGCGACTACGGCACCTACGACGACGCCGGGTTCACCGGGGTCAGCTTCGGTTTCGGGACGACGCCCGACACCGTCCCGATGCTCTTCCTGCCCGGGGTCCTGACCTCCATCTGGGGAGGACCCGTCCGGCTGCTGGCCGACGAGCTCGGGGTCGAGCTCGACGAGATCCGCGAGCGCTACGAGCCGTGGGTGGCGACCGAGCCCATCGACTGCACGATGATGCACGTCGACCCGGGCCAGGTGGCGGCGGTCCGCTTCGCCGTCGAGGGCATCGTCGGCGGGCGGCCGCGCATCGTCATGGAGCACGTCAACCGGCTCACATCGGCCGCCGCCCCCGACTGGCCCGTCCCCCCCGAGGGCCGTCCCGGTGTCCACCGGGTCGTGGTCGGCGGGAACCCCGGGGTGGAGATCAACACCCACCTCGGCCTCGACGGCGTCGACCACAACGAGGCGGGCGTGATCTCGACGGCGGCCAAGGCCGTCAACGCCATCGCCGCCGTGTGCGCGGCCCCTCCCGGACTCGTGTCGCTACGCGACCTGCCGGTCTCCCAGGTCGCAGGCCTGCTGCGATGAGCCCGTCCGCACCGTCGGGCGCCGCACCCGCCCGGGCCACCCGCAACGTCGTGCGGGCCCAGGAGCGGGGGGACCGCACCCGGGACGCCATCATCGACGAGACCGTCCGGTGCATCAACGAGGAGGGGTTCGCCGCCGCCAGCGCCCGCCACATCGCCGAGCGGGCCGGGGTGACCTGGGGCGTCATCCAGTACCACTTCGGTGACCGCCACGGCCTGCTGTCCGCCGTCATCGCCCACGGCTACGAGCGCTTCCGCCACAGCGTCGACTCCGTGTCGGTGCCGGTGTCCCCTCCCGGGGGTACCGCCCGCCCCCGGGTCGAGGCCGTGGTCGGGGCCGCCTGGTCGGCGTTCTCGAGTCCCGAGTCACGGGCCAGCCTCGAGATCCTCATCTCTGCGCGGACGGGGCCGGACCAGGCCCGGTTCGTCGAGCTGGGGGACATGGCGAAGGACATGCGGGGCCTCAGTGGAGTCCTCGTCGGCGACGGGGAGGTCGCCGGACGTCCGGGCCGGGTCGTCGGCGAGGTGCTGTGGGCTACCCTCCGTGGGCTGGTGATGGCCCAGATGCTCAGCCCCCGGCCGATCGACTCGGCCCGGGAGCGGGTCCTCCTCGTCGACCTGCTCACCGGCCTGCTCGACGGCACCGCCGCCTGAGCACCACCGGTCGGAAGGTCCCTTGACTTCAAGCGCTTGAGGTGTGGTTGGCTGCCCCCATGGCCACTCTCACCATCCAGGAAGCCTCGAGACGCAGCGGGCTGAGCGAGCCCACGCTCCGCTACTACGAGCAGATCGGGCTCATCGGCCCGATCTCCCGCGACTCCTCCAGTCGGCACCGTCGCTACCGCGACGAGGACCTCGACACGCTGCAGGCCCTCGCCTGCCTGCGCTCGATGGGCGTGGGCATCGAGGACATGCGCACCTACCAGGCCAACCGGGCCCGCGGACGCTCGGCGGCGGCGGAGCAGCGCGAGCTCCTCACCCGCCACGCCGAGCGGGTCGAGGCCCAGATCGCCACCCTGCGCGTCCACCGCCAGTACCTGCGGGAGAAGGCGGCGCTGTGGGACGCCCGGGACGCCGGCGACGCCGCCGCCGAGGCCGAGGCGAGCCGGCGGGTCCAGGCCATGCTTCCCCACCTGGAGGAGGTGCTGCGATGAGTCCAGTCCTGGTCACCGGTGCCTCCGGCTACGTCGGATCCGAGGTCGTGGTCGCCCTCCTCGCTGCCGGCCATCCCGTCCGGGCCACGGTGCGCTCCCCGGCCCGGGAGGCCGAGCTGCGCGAGGCCGTCCGACGGAGCGGGGTGGACGACGGCGAGGTGGAGGTCGTCTTCGCCGACCTGACGACTGACGACGGTTGGGCCGCCGCCCTGTCCGGCTGCGAGGAGGTCCACCACGTGGCCTCGCCCATCCCCTTCGTCCAGCCCGAGGATCCCGACGACCTGATCGTGCCGGCCCGCGAGGGGACGGTCCGCGTGTTGCGGGCGGCCCGCGATGCCGGTGCCCGGCGCGTGGTGCTGACCTCGTCGTTCGCCGCCGTCGGCTACTGGCCGAAGCCAGGCGCCGAGTTCACCGAGGACGACTGGACCGATCCGGACACGCCGGGCCTCGCCCCCTATCCCCGCTCCAAGGCCATCGCCGAACGCGCCGCCTGGGACTTCGTCGAACAGGAGGGTGACGACACGGAGCTGGTGGTGGTCAACCCCACCTTCATCCTAGGGCCGGCCCGGTCGCCCCACCTCGTCTCGTCCCTCCGCCTGCTCGAGGCCATGCTCGACGGCAAGATGCCGGCCGTGCCCCGTCAGCGCTTCGGGATCGCCGACGTCCGCGACGTGGCCGATCTCCATCTGCGGGCCATGGCCGTCCCCGAGGCCCGCGGCCGGCGCTACCTGGCCCTGGCCGACGGACCGACGATCAGCTTCCTCGACCTGTCCCGGATCCTGCGGGAGCGGCTCGGGCCCCTGGCCGAGCGCGCCCCCACCGAGGAGGTGCCCGGCGAGGATCCACCCCGACTCGTCATCCACAACGACCGGGCCCGCGACGAGCTCGGGTGGCGTCCGCGTCCGGCCGAGGTGACCATCGTGGAGTCGGCCGAGAGCCTACGCGACCTGGGTCTCCTCGAAGGACCCGGAGGCGGGGACTGACGCCCCGGCTCCGTGGCCGCGGTGGGCCCGGCACCGGCGGCCGGGAGGCGGGTCGATGACGTGACACGATGGGGCCCGGGTGCCCGACCGCCGACGCGTCGAGGGTGCCCGCCGTCAGCCCCCACCACCGAGACCCCGAAGGAACTCCCGTGACGCCTCCCCCCGACGCCGTCCGCCTCATCGGCCACCAGCGCCGATTCGCCGAGGCCATCGCCCAGATCGACACCGAGCTGGAGTTCGCCCTGGGCCCGGTCGTCGCCGCCCGTCGCGACGACGTGGTCGCGGCCGCCCGCGAGGCCTACGGGCCGAGTGAGGACTACCGCGGCGTGCGGGACGCCTGGGACGCCGTGTTTCCGGACGGCGTCTACAGCGCCGCCGGTCTGGCCGAGGCCAAGCGCCTGGCCTGAGGGTGCCCGTCGGCCCCCAGCGGCCGGCTCAGATGTCGGCCAACGAGACCATCGGCGAGTTGAGCGGCTGTCCGCCCATGGACCCGTCGAAGACGGCGTTGCCGAAGGCGAAGACGCCACCGTCGGCGGCCACCAGCCAGTAGCCCCTGCCGTCGGTGGTGGCGGCGATGCCCACGATGGGTGACACCAGTGGCTGGCCGGCCATGGACCCGTACATCACGGCGTCGCCGAAGGCGGACACCGCACCGTTGCTGGAGGCCAACCAGTAGCCCGCGCCGGACGGCGTGGGTGCCAGACCGACGACGGGACTGGACGAGTTCGGCGTGCCCCCGCCGGCGAAGTGGGCGTCGCCGAAGGCGAAGACCCCGCCGTCGGCGGCCACGATGAAGTAGCCGAGCCCGTCGTCGGTGGCCACCAGGCCCACGATGGGCGAGTTCAGGTGGAGGTTGCCGGTCGAGCCGTAGAACTGGGCGTCGCCGAAGTTGAATACGCCCCCGTCGGCCGCCACGAGCCAGTAGCCCTGGCCGTCCCGGGTGGGCTGCATGCCGACCACCGGCTTGTTGAGCACCCGGTTGCCGGTCGAGCCGTAGAACTGGGCGTCGCCGAAGTTGAATACGCCCCCGTCGGCCGCCACGAGCCAGTAGCCGCCGGCGTCCGCCGTCCCGGCGATGCCCACGATCGGCTTGTTGAGGGGCCTACCGCCCATCGAGCCGTGGAACTGGGCGGCGCCGAAGGCGAACACCCCGCCGTCCCGGGCCACCGTCCAGTAGCCGTGCTCGATGATCTGGGTCGTGGTTCCTGACGCGGTCGGGTAGTTGACGTCGCCCGAGAAGGTGGCGGCGATCTGCTGGGTGGGCGTCGAGGGCAGGATGGCCGTGCACGTCGCCCGGGTCACCCCGCCCGAGGTCACCAGCGGCGCCGCCGCGCACAGCACCGCACCCGACGCGGCGTCGGTGAAGCGGACCGTGCCGGTCGGGGCCGGCAGACCGGCGGGCGGGGCCACCGTGGCGGTGAAGGTGACGGGCCGGCCGGGCAGCACCGACGGGGCCGAGCTGGTCACCGTCACCGTGGCGAGCGCCTGGGTGACGGTGAGGGGGGCGGTCTCCGAGACGGAGCCGCCGTAGTGGGTGTCGCCGGCGTAGGTGGCGGTCAGCTGGTAGGTCCCGACGCTGAGGAAGTCGGCGGTCGGTGAGCAGAGGGCGGTCACCGGTGTGCCGACACCACCGGGCTGGCTGAGGGACGCCGTGCAGACGGTCACCGTCGTCGCTCCGGGTCCCGTGCCCACCACGGTCGCCAGCGTCACGGTACCCGTCGGGGCCGGTGCAGTGGGCCCGGCGTGGACGGGGGTGACCGTGGTGGTGATGACGACGTGCTGCTCGCTGCCCAGGGCGACCGTCGGGGGGGTGACCGAGGTGATGACCGCGGTCGTGGCGTCCTTCGTGACCGTGAGGGCCGCCGCCGCCGTGGTCGACGAGGCGGTGAAGTTGGTGTCCGCCGGCGTGTAGACGAGCCCGAGGTCGTAGGACGCGGGTGGCACGGTCACGGTGGCCGGGGTGCAGGACCCGGTGCTCGGTGACCCCGACGACGTGGCCGCCAGGGTGATCGTACACAGCGTCGTGGTGGCGGAGGTGACGGTGTTGACCGCCGTCACCACGACCGTGCCCGTGGGGCTGCCCTGGAACTGCGGGGCGACGGAGACGGCCACGGTCGGGCCGGCCGTGCCGTAGGCGACGGTCGCCGGGGTGACCGACACCAGGGCGGTCGTGGTGGTGGCTGCGGACACGTTGATCCCCGGGGACTGGGTGCCCGACGAGGCGCCCACGTCGGCGTCGCCGCTGTAGGAGGCGGTGATGCCGTAGTGACCGACGCCGAGCACGGTGTCCGGCAGCGCACACGAGGCGGAGGCGGTGGTTCCGACCCCACCGGGCTGGAGGACGGGGGCGGTGCACAGGGTCGTGGCCGAGTCGGTGCCGGTGAATGCGACGGTCCCGGTCGGCGTGACGACCGGCGAGGTGGTGCTCACCGTGGCCGAGAGGGTGGCCGTGCTCTCGTTGCCGTAGACGACGTTCGCTACGGGCGAGGTGAGCACGGTGGTGGACACGGCCGGGGTGACGGTCAGGGCCCCGGAGGCGGTGCCGGCCGACCCCGAGAAGCTGGCGTCACCGGAGTAGCTGGCCGTCACGTCGTACGGCGTGACCGAGGCCCCGAGTGCGGTAGGTGGCAGCGGGCAACTGGCCGTCGTGACGCCGAGGAAGGTCACGACGGAGGCGGTGCACAGGTTCGTGGCGCCGGAGGTGAAGGTGACCGTGCCGGTGGGCGAAACGGCCCCGGGCGCGGCGGTCGATACCAGGGCGGACAGGGTGACGCCGTCCTCGGAGCCGTAGGCCACCGTCGACGGCGAGACCGAGGCGGTGGTCGTGGTGGCCGCCTGGGTGACCGTCAGACCGGTCGGGTCCGTGCCCGTCGAGGTGGTGAAGTTGGTGTCCCCCGAGTACGCCGCCGTCAGCGCATAGGGGCCGCCGACCGGCAGTGCCTGGCCCGTGGTCGTGCAGGTGGTCGCCGGCAGGGTGACGGTGCACAACAGCGTCGCACCGGTGGAGACGGAGACGGTGCCGGTAGGGGCGCCGGAGAACTGCGGGGTGACGGCGACCGAGAACGTGGCCCCGTCCTCACTGCCGAAGGCCACCGACGTCGGGGTGACCGACACGGACGTGGACGTCGATGCGGCGGTGACGGTGATCAACGCCGGGGTGGTGGCCGACGACGGGGCGAAATTGGCGTCCCCCGAGTAGGTGGCCGTGACCCCGTGGGTGCCGACGTCGAGTTGGACGCCGGAGGGCGCCGTGCAGGTCGTGGTGGGCAGGACCACGGAGCACAGGACGGTTGATCCGGACGTGAAGGTGACCGTGCCGGTCGGCGTGCCGGCGTAGGCCGGGGTGACGGTGGCCGTCAGCACGGTCGACGAGAGATCGCCGTAGGTGACCGTCGACGGCGACGCCACGACCGACGGGGTGGTGGTGGCCTTGGTCACGGTCAGGGAGACGGGCGTCGAGCTCGACGGCAGGTAGGCGCTGTCACCGGAGTAGTCGGCGGTGAAGAGGTAGGGACCACCCACGACGAAGTCGGTGTCCCCCGGGCGGCAGGTCCCGGTGCCACCCGACAGGGTGATCACGCACACCGTCGATCCGGAATGGTTGACGTCGACCGTGCCCGTCGGGGTGCCGGCCCCGGTGTGGGCGATGGTCACGGTGACGACCGCGCTCGACTCGTTGCCGTAGACCACCGACGGCGGAGACAGGGTGGCGATGGTGGTCGTCGAGTTGGAGGTGACGGTGAGGTTCTGGGAGGTGGAGGTGGACGTCGTGAAGTTCCCGTCCCCCGAGTAGACGGCGATGACCGAGTAGGGCGAGGCCGAGGTGGCCAGCGCCGTGCCCGTCCCGGTGCACGTGGTGGAGGGCAGGCTGATGGTGCACAGCGTCACCGGACTGCCCGAGATGTAGGCGATGACGGCCACCGTCCCGGTCGGGGTACCGCGGGTGGTCGGGCTGACGGTCGCCGTGAAGGTCGGGCTGATGCCGTACTGGACGGTGGAGGCCGAGAGCACGAGTGAGGTCGCCGTGGTGGCCGGGCTGATGGCCAGGGCCCCCGGGTCGCTGCCGGACGACGGGGAGAAGTTGGCGTCACCGGAGTAGCTGGCCACGAGGTCGTAGGTGGTGCCCGCCGGCAGGACGGTGTCCGCCGGGGTGCACGTCGTGGTCGGCAGGGTCAGGGTGCAGAGCGTGACCGGGTTGCCGGCGACGGTGGTGGTGACGGAGACGGTGCCGGACGGGGTGCCGGCGTAGGCCGGGCTGACGGCCACCGAGATCAGGGCGGTGTGCTCACTGCCGTAGAGGACCCCGGCCGGCACCACACTCACGGCCGTCGCAGTGGTGGCCTTGGTGACCGCCAGGTTGACCGGCGTCGTGGAGCTGACCGAGCCCGAGTAGTTGACGTCCCCCGCGTAGGTGGCGACCACCGGGTTCGTGGGCGAGACGCCGAGCAGGGTGGGCGAGGTGATCGTGCACGAGCCCGTTCCGGCCACCAGGGTGACGGTGCACAGGGTCGTGGTGGTCACGCCGTCAGTGGTGGTGACGGCCACCGTGCCCGTCGGGGTCGGGACCGGGGCCCCGAAGGAGACGCTGTAGGTGACCGAGCCCTCGTTGCCGTAGGACACCGAGGTCGTCGACGGGGTGAGGCCGAGGGTCAGGTGGCCGGTCGGGGCCTGGACCACCGTGAGCTGGTTCGCGGCAGTACCGGTCGAGGCGGTGAAGTTGGCGTCACCGGGATACGTGGCGGACAGGGTGTACGTGCCGGGCGGCAGTCCGATGGCTGAGGCCGGGACGCAGGTGTGGGTGCCGTCCGCCTGGGCCGCGGGGATGGCGCACAGCGCCGTGGCGACCTGGGTGGCGTTGTCGGTGGCCGTCACCGAGACCGTGCCCGAGGGGGCGCCGGCCGCCACCGGGCTGGTGGTGACGATCGGGGTGAAGGTGGCGGCGGTCTCCTGGCCGACGACCACCGTGGCCGGGGTCTCGGTCAGGGCGGTCGAGGTCGTGGCCCGGGTGACGGTCAGTGTCTGGGCCGAGGAGACCGACCCGGTGAAGTTGGTGTCGCCGGGATAGGTGACGGTCAGCGAGTACGGGCTGCCGGGCACGGTCAGTGCGGTGTCGGTCGGCGAGCACGAACCCACGTTGGCCGACGCCGGGGTCAGGGTGATCGTGCAGAGCGTGGTGGCCCCGGACGTGACCGTCACCGTGCCGGTGGCCGTGCCGTAGACGAAGCCGGGCGTGACCGTGGCGGTGATGACGGTAGCCGACTCGCCCCCGTAGGTGACCACGCTGGTGGAGAGGGTGAAGGCGGTGGTGGTCGGCGCCTTCACCACGGCGAGGTTGACGCCGGCCGGCGAGCTCACGGTGCCCGAGTAGTTGGCGTCCCCGTTGTAGGTGGCGACCACCGCGTTCGTGGGCGACACGGGCAGGAGGGTGGGCGAGATGATGGCACAGGAGCCCGCCGCATTCGTCAGGGTCACCGTGCACAGCGTGGTGGCGCCGGTCCTGATGGTGACGGTGCCGGTGGGAATCGGGTTGACCGAGCCGAGGGACACGTTGTAGGTCACGGCCGACTCGTTGCCGTAGGCCACCGACGTCGCCGACGGCGTCAGCGTGAGGGTCAGCGAACTCGCCGCCGCCGGGGTGACGGTGAAGGTGCCGACCGCCGTCCCGTTCGATCCGGTGAAGTTGGCGTCACCGGGGTAGGTGGCGGCGATGGTGTAGCTGCCGGTGGTGAGCAGGGCGGCGTTGGCCACCGAGCACGGGTGGGACCCGTCGGCGTTGGCCGCGGGGACCGTGCACAGGGTGGTGGTGACCGACGTCGCCGTGTTGGTGGCGGTCAGCGTCACCGTGCCCGTCGGGGTGCCGGCCGTGGTGGGCACGGCGGTCAGCGTCGGGGCGAAGGCGGCCGTGGTCTCGTGGCCGAGGGCGACCGACGTCGGCGACACGGTCACGGTCGTGGTCGTGGCGGCCGCGGCCACCGTCAGGAAGCCGAAGGCCGACGAGGTGGTGAAGTTGGTGTCGCCCGAGTAGGTGGCGACCACGACGTAGGAGCCGACGGCGAGCAGCGTCGCCGAGGACACCGTGCAGGTGGCGATGCCTCCGGCCAGGGTCGGTGCCGTGCACAGGTTGGTGGCGCCGGCCTTCAGGGTCACCGTACCGGACGGGGTCCCCGAAAACTGGGGGCCGACGGTGGCGGTCAGGGTGACCCCGGTCTCGCTCCCGTAGGTGGCCGTCGAGGGGGCGATGCTCAGCGTGGAGGTGGTCGACGCCTTCGACACGGTGAGGGACACCGTCTGCGCGGCCGGGGCCGAGAAGTTGGGGTCGGCCCCCGGCACGTAGGTGGCGGTCACGCTGTAGGGCGAGCCCGATGCGGCCAGGGCGGCGGCGGCCGGCGTGCAGGTGCCGGTGCCGTTGGTCAGGGTGACCGTGCACAGGGAGGTGGCGCCCTGCTTGAAGGTGACCGTCCCGGTCGGGGTGCCCGCCCCCGGCGAGCTCACCGTGGCGCTGAACACGGCCTGGGACTCGTTGCCGTAGATGACCGTCGAGGTGGAGACCCCGGTGGCGAGGACGGCGACGGCCTTGGTGATGGTCCACGCCTTGGTGGGGGCCGAGGACGGCGGGGTGAAGTTGGCGTCACCGGAGTAGGAGGCGGTGATGGTGGCGGCGCCCGGGGCGAGCGACGAGCCGGAGGTGGGCGAGCAGCTCGCCGCGCCGTTGGCCAGGGTGGCGGTGCACAGCGTGGTGGCCCCCACCGAGTAGGTGACCGTCCCGGTCGGGGTGCCGGTGGTCGTCGAGGCCACGGTCGAGCTGATGACCTGGGTGGTCTCGCTCCCGTAGGCGGTGCTCGACTGGGTGGTGGACAGGGTGACGGTGGCGGGGGTCGGGGTGACGGTGTTGGCCGAACTCAGGCCGACCGAGGCCAGGAAGTTGCTGTCGCCCGAGTAGCTGGCCTGGTAGACGATGCCCGACCCGGTGGGGACGAGCAGGCCCGTCGTGCAGGTCCCGGTGCCGTTGGTCAGGGTGACCGTGCACAGGGGCTGGAGGACGCCCGGCGTGGTGACGGTCACCGTGCCCGTCGGGTAGCTCACCGGGGCGGGGGGCACGGTGGCGGCCACCTGGGTGGCCACGCCGACCGTGAAGGTCTGGGACTGGCCGTAGGGCGAGCTCGAGGCGTTCGGGGTGACCGTGGTGGTGGTGCCCGCCTTCTGGACGTTGGTGAGGGTCGTGCCCGAGGACGTCGAGAAGTTGGCGTCGCCCGAGTACACCGCGGTGAAGGTGACGTTGTTCTGGGCGACCAGCAGTTGACTGGCCGAACAGGTGCCGAGCGAGCTCCCGAACACCAGGGCGGTGGAGACCGTGAAGGTGCAGAGCGGGGTGAGCCCCGTCTGCGACGAGAGCACCTGCACCGTCCCGGTCGGGGTGGTCCCGGCGATGGCCGGCGTGAGGGTCACGGCGAAGCTGGGCAGCTGGCCGTAGACCGGGTTCTGCGGGTTGACGGTGATGGACGTGGTGACCGTCGAGCGGTTGACGAAGGCGGTGGTCGACCCCGTGGTGCCCGGAGCGAAGTTGGCGTCACCGGAGTAGGTGGCGGTGAATTTGTCGGCCCCGGTGAGCAGGAACCCGGTGGTCGGGTTGGGGTTGTAGGTGCACGACCCGGTGTTGTCCGACGAGGTGACCAGCGTGACGGTGCACAGGGTGGTCAGCACGGGGGTGGCCCCGAGTGAGGTCGCCGTGAACCCGGTCAGGGCGACGGTGCCGGTGGTCACCGTCCCGGGGAACTGCGGGGCCAGCGTCACCGTGTAGGTCATGGGCTGCCCGTAGGTGACGGGCGTGGGGCTGGTGGTGATGGCGGTGACGAGGGCCGTTTCGGGGGCCAGGGCGGCGGCGGTCGTGGCGGACGATCCGGTGAAGCCGCTGTCGCCCGAGTAGGTGGCGGTGAAGGGCACGGCGGCCCCGCTCGGCACCTGGATCGACGAGTCGAAGCAGCTGCCCGCCCCGTTCACCAGCGTGATCACGCACAGGACTTTCGCCGTGGAGGGTGTGGTGACGGTCACCGTGCCGGTCGGGGTTCCGACACCGGGGGCCACGGCGGTGACCGAACCGACCGAGAACTTGAGCGTCTGTCCCGACACCAGGGAGGAGGAGCCGGACGATGAGGTGACGGTGAAGTTGTTGACCTTGCTGGCGGCCTGGCCCACCGTCAACGACAGCGAGCCGATGGACGCCGCGTACCAGGCGTCCCCCGGATACGAGGCCTGGATGACGTCGGCCCCGCCGGGGAGCCCGTTGGGCAGCGTGCAGGTGGCCACCGGGGGGTTGGCGTTCGAGAGGACGGCCGGAGAGGCACACGTCACCGGGCTGCCGTTGACGGCGAACGTCAGAGTGCCGGTGGGCAGGGTGGCCGCACCGGACGACGGGGTCACCGGCGCGGTCAGGGTGACGGACTGACCGGTCACCGGGTTGGCCGGGTTGGCCACGATCTGGGTGTTGGTGGCGAAGTACACGACCTGCCAGCTGTACGACGTGGTGCCGAGGTCGGAGTTGTAGCCGGCCTGACCGGAGGTATCGAGGTAGGCGACGGTGAAGGTGTCGAGCCCCTTGGGCATGGGGAACCCGGCACAGGTGATGGCCGCGGTCGGCGTGGCGGTCACCGGCATGTCGGTGCAGTCGGGCACCGGGTAGGGGATGCCCGGGAAGTTGGCGGCGTTGATGGCCACCCCGTTCAGGTAGAAGGTGACGGCACCGTCCCCGTTGGCGGTGAACGGTGTGGTGCCGGTCGCCGAGGCCAGGGTGGCCTGGAGGGTGACCGGGGTGTACACCGAGTAGACGAGGTTGTTGGCCGGGAAGGTGTTGGCGTTGGCCGGCGTGGGGGCGGTCAGGGCGATCGTGGTGTCGTCGGCCACCACGTGCTGGACCCAGGTGGGTGTGGCCGGGCTGGTGGCGGAGGTGAAGTTGGTGTCCCCCGAGTAGGTGAGGGTGATGGTGTGGTCGCCGACCAGCATGCCGGCGGTCTCCACACACGTGGCCGTCGAGATGCCCTCGTGGGCACCGGGGGTCACCGGGACGGTGCAGATCGGGGTGGTGACCCCGAGGTAGGTGTCGGAGAATGTGGCGGTGCCACCCGGGCCGACCAGGCCCTGGGTCGGTGACGTGTAGGGGTTGGTGATGGTGGCGGTGTAGGTGACCGCGGCGTTCTGGACCGACGCGTTCCCGTGCGTCGGATGGGCGGCGGTGGACGAGGTGATGACCACATCGGGCGTGGCCTGGACGAAGTTAGGGGCGACGGTCGTACCCACGCTCGTGAGGTACTGGGTGTCGCCGTGGTACGTGGCCGTCACGGTGTCGCTACTGCCCACCGTGAAGCGTGAGCTCGAGAAGGTGCAGGAGGACGAGCCGACCCCGGGCGACGAGGCCGAGACCGGGACGGTGCAGAGCGTGCCCGAGGCGTCCGAGAAGGTGACGGTGCCGGTCGGGGTGAGCTGGTTCCCGAGGCTGATGCCCCCGGCGGTCACCGTGGCGCTGAAGGTGATGGGCTGACCGGCGCCGTAGGTGCCGGGTCCGGGTCCGGCCACCGTCGTCGTGGTCGTGTTCGGGACGACCTGCTGGTTGAACGGTGCGGCGATGTTGTCGGACGTGACGTAGTTGGTGTCCCCGTCGTAGACCGCCGTGATCAGGTGCGACCCGACCAGCATCGACAGGCTGGCCTCGGTGCACACCGCCGTCGAGTTGGTGGCGCCCGGGGTGACGGCGACGCTCGTGCAGCCGGCGATCGGCGCCCCGTTGTCGGCGAAGGACACCGTGCCCGTGGGCTCGATGGCCGTGGACTGCGAGGGCGTGATGGTGGCGGTGTAGCTGCCGGGGATGCCGGCCGGTGAGGGGTCGGAGGCGCCGGCCGTGTCCCCGACGGTCGTCGTGGTGGCGCCCCGGGAGACGACCTGGGTGATCGTCGGTGACGTCGAGCCGCCGTAGTTGGTGTCGCCGGCGAAGACGGCCTGGATGGACTGGCTGCCCACCGGCATCTGGGTTCCGGGCTCGGTACAGAGGTAGGTGGCGGCACTACCGGAGGTGGAGGACGGCAGGACGGCCGAACAGCCCGGGATGACCACCCCGCCGGAGGTGAAGGCCACGGGACCGGTCGGGGCGAACAGCCGGTTGCCGTTGACCGAGGCCGTGTAGGTGACCGGGTCCCCGACGTAGGACGGCGATCCGGGGCTGGCGAGCGAGGTGGTCGAGCCGGTGGGCTGCGTCGAGACGTCCTGGACCCAGGTCCCCGAGTCCGAGGCGAAGTACCCGTCACCTGAGTAGGTCGCGGTGATGGTGTGACTGCCCGCGGTCATGTTGCCGGCCGGCTCCAGGCACTGCCAGGTCGAGATGCCCGGCGCCGTCGACTGCGGCGAGGCCACCGTGCAGATGGTCCCGGTGACGCTGTCGGCCACCGTCAGCGTCCCCGAGTTGGTGCTGCCGGGGATCAGCGTGGATCCGTTGGCCGCGGCCACGGTGATCGCGTAGAGCACCGGTGCGGCCAGGTCGCTGGGGCTGCCGGGGCTGGTCACCGTGACGGTGATCGGCGCCGCCGTCACCACCTGGGAGAGGGTGCCGGTCGAGCCGACGAAGTTGCTGTCGCCCGAGTAGACGGCGGTGATGGGGTGGGTCCCGGTGGTCTGGACGGTGTTCGGGACGACGCAGGTGGCCGTCGACGCCGAGACCGGGGCGGCGGCACACAGCACGGACGCTCCGTCGGTGAAGGCGACCGTGCCCGTCGGGGCGAAGGCCGAGCCTCCGGTGACGGCGACGGTGGCCGTGTAGGTGAGCCCCAGGCCACCGGAGGTCGGGTTGGCCGACGAGTTGACCGTGGTCGAGGTGGTGCCCTGGACGACGGTCTGGGTGAAGGCGGGAGAGGTCGACGAGGCGTAGTCGGTGGTCCCCGAGTAGACGGCGGTGACCGTGTGGGCCCCGAGGGTCAGGGCCCTGGCGGCCGGGGTACAGGTGGCGGTGCCCGAGGACGCGCCGGAGGCGACGGGCTGGGCGGCGCAGCCCGTGATGGTCACGCCGCCGTCCTTGAAAGCGACCGTGCCGGCGATCGGGAGGGGGAGGCCCGTCGGGGTGATGGTGGCGGTGTAGGTGACGGACTGCCCGACGGGCGAGTTGTCGGCCGAGGTGGCGACCACGGTGGCCGTGGGCGTGGCCGTGACCGTCTGGGTCAGCGTGGTGGTGGAGGTGGCGAAGTTGGCGTCCCCGGAGTAGGTGGCCGTGATGACGTGGGCCCCGCCGGTCATCGAGCTGCCGGGCTCGGTGCAGGCGGCGTCGACCACCCCGGGTGTGGCCGTGGAGGCGGCGGGCTGGGTGCACAGCGTGGTGGCACCGTCCTTGAAGATGATGGTCCCGGTCGGGTTGGTGGTCACCCCGTTGCCGGCCGTCACCGTGGCCGTAAAGGTGACGGTGACGCCCAACGCGGACGGCGAGGCCGGGGCCGAGCCGAGAATCGTGGCGGTGGAGTCGGCGACGACCGTCTGGGTGAGGCTGCCGCCGGCGCCGGCGCCGAAGTTGCCGTCGGCCGAGTAGGTGGAGGTGATGGCGTGGCTGCCGACGGTCATCGAGGCCGCCGGCTCGACGCACGTGGCCTGCGCCACCCCACCCGAGACCGCGCTGAGGGCGGACGCCGCGCACAGCACGGTGGCGCCGTCACGGAACGCGACCGTGCCGGTGGGCGTGAAGGCGGTGACTCCGCCGCCGGCGGTGACGGTGGCCGTGTAGGTGACGGCCACGCCGAAGGGCGACGGGGACGAGGGGGACGAGGTGAGACCGGTCGACGTGGTGCCCACCGAGACGGTCTGGGTCAGATTGGCGCTCGACGTGGCGTACGTCGGGTCACCGCCGTAGGTGGCCACGATGGGATGGCTCCCGGCCGACAGGTTGCCGGGCGGCGGGGTGCATTGGGCCGTGGCGTCCGGAGCGGCCCCGGCCACCAGCGTCACGGCGGTGCAGCCGGCGACGGCGGTGCCGTTGTCGGTGAAGCCCACGGTGCCGGTAGGGGTGGCCCCCGATCCGCTGGTCGGGCGCACGGTGGCCGTGTACGTCACGGCGGCGGCCAGGGCCGAGCCGCCGGGCGCCGAGGAGGAGACGGTGGTGGTCGACGGCGTCGGGCCGGCGGCGCCGGCCGGGGTCGCCACGACGGCCAGCGACGTGACCGAGCCGATGAGCAGGATCGCCGCCAGGGCCGCCCTTACCCCTGCTCGCCTCGACCTGGGTGCTGCCATCGTCGACTCCTGTGGATTGCGTGTCGACTCCCGACACGATGGCCCGGGGTCGTGCGAGCACCGGAGTCCCCCGCCACCGGCCTGGCGGTGCATGCCTCGTCGCCCCGACCGGTACAGGGACCTGGCGTGCTCCCGTGGGAAGACTGGTGTGGGACCGTCCCCGGGGACCCCCGCCGTGGAGGCCTCCCCTACTCGCGCTTGGCAACAGACGGTAACCGATCAGTTCCTCACCGAGTGGGATGCTCACCTCACGCAGGGTGCACGACGAGGACCGACCGGCTCAGGTGACGAAGAGGGCCAGGGGTGAGTCCGGGGGAACACGCTCGATGGACAGCGGGCTCTCCTCCATCCGGGTGAGCAGCCCGTCGAGGTCCGACGCCCGGTCCAGCTCGATCCCCACCAGGGCCGGACCGGTGTCCTTGTTCGACTTCTTCACGTACTCGAACAGCACGATGTCGTCCCGGGCCCCCAGCACCTCGTCGAGGAAGTGGCGCAACGCCCCGGGCTCCTGGGGGAAGGTGACCAGGAAGTAGTGGCGCAGGCCCTCGTGGACGAGCGAGCGCTCGATCGTCTCGGCGTAGCGGCTCACGTCGTTGTTGCCACCGGACACCACGCACACCACCGGCCCCGCCGGAACGGGGTCGAGCAGACGGGCGGCCGCCGTGGCCAGGGCACCGGCGGGCTCGGCGATGATGCCGTCGACCTGGTAGAGCGCCAGCATCTCGGTGGCGACGGCACCCTCGTCCACCACCACGACCTCGTCGACCAGGTCACGGATGATGGGGAAGGTCAGGTCACCCACCCGTTCGACGGCCGCACCCTCGACGAAGCGGTCGGTCGACCCGATCCGCACCGGGTGGCCGGCCTCCAGCGCGGCCGTCATGCTCGGGGCGCCGGCCGGCTCCACCCCGACGAGCCGGGTGGCGGGTGAGTGGGCCCGGAACCAGGTGGCCATGCCGGCGAGGAGTCCCCCGCCGCCCACGGGGACCACCACGGTGCCCGCCGGCTCCGCCAGCTGCCCGGTGATCTCGACCCCCACGGTGCCCTGGCCGGCGATCGTGCGGGCGTCGTCGAAGGGGTGGACGTAGATGGCCAGGGTGGTGGCCGCATCGGCCTTGGCCGCGGCGCTGGCCTCGTCGTAGGTGTGGCCGGTCACCACGGTCTCCACCAGGTCGCCCCCGATCGCCTGGATCTGCTGCCGCTTCTGGCGGGGTGTCGTCGTGGGCACGAACACGCGGGCCCGCACCCCGAGCAGCTGGCAGCTGTACGCCACGCCGAGGGCGTGGTTGCCGGCACTGGCGCAGACCACCCCGAGCGCGCGGTCCCGTCCGCTCAGCGACGAGATCACCGTGAACGCCCCGCGGAGCTTGTAGGAGCGGCTGACCTGCTGGTCCTCGCGCTTGAGCCACACCGCGCGACCGAGGTCGGCGCTGAGCCGGCCCGACCCGTGCAGCGGGGTGGTGGTGACGACGGAGGCCAGACCCGCCGCCGCGGCCGCCACGGCTGTGGCATCGACGGTGCCGCTCACCGCCACCCGCCGGCGACGCCGGTGGCCCGGATCAGCTGACCAGGACGTCGGGCCGCGGCAGTCCCTCGGCCTCGCACAGGGCGTAGTAGGCCTCGAGGGCGCCGGCCCCGTCGAAGACGCTCTCGATCGAGCCGTCGTCGGCCAGGTTGAGGTTCACCCCGTACATCTGGAACCACACCTGCGTGTCGTCCTCGATGCACTCGAGGGTGTGCACCGAGCCGGCGGGCTCGAACAGGAAGGAGCCGGCCCGGTTGACGTAGTCGTACTCGCGGTACTTCCACGCACCGGACATCGTGTAGGCGTAGACCGGCCCGGTGTGGCGGTGGGTCTGGACGGCGTACCCGGTCTGGAAGATGTTCTCGACGATCCACAGGCCCTCGGCCACGTCGACCTGGATCACTTTGAGCTTGTTGCCCCCGCCGATCTCGGCGAAGGGGAGCTCCGAGGCCCCCCGGTGCTGGGCGGGCGGTGCGCTGGTGATGGTCATCTCGTCTCCTCTGGTGTCCGGCGGTGGGCGGCACCGGGCGGGGTCCCCCACCGGTGACCGCTGGGTCGGTCCCATCCACAGTGGCACAGCCCGCCGCACAGTTCCATGTAGGCGCCCCGGGCCTCCGGTCGCGTGGCTCCGGGCCGCCGGTCGCGTGGCTCCGGGCCGCCGGTCGCGTGGCTCCGTGCCTCCGGTCGCGTGGCTCCGTGCGCCCGGCCCTCAGCCGTACAGTTCGGGCCGCCGGTCCGTGAACAGGTGGTTCCGCGACCCGAGGCGTTTGTCCCGGGCGGCGGCCACGTCCACGTCGGCCACCACCAGGCCGGGCGTGTCCTCGAGCGAGGGTCCCGCCGCCAGGTAGCCGGTGCGGTCCACGATGCAGGTACCCCCCACCCAGGTGGTGCCCCGGTCGCCGCCGCACCGGTCCGCCACCACCACGTGCACGCCGTAGTAGGCCGCCGCGGCCTGGGCCTTGACCACCTCGACGGGGCGTTCCCCCACCGGGCGGTCCGCCCGGGGCCAGTTGACAGGGGCGGCGACCACCTCGGCCCCGGCATCGGCGGCCAGCCGCACCCACTCCGGGAACTCGAGGTCGTAGCAGACGAGCAGCCCGACCCGACCGACCGCCGTGTCCACCACCGGCGGGGGTGCCGTTCCCGGGGTGAACACCTCGGGCTCCCGTCCCCACAGGTGGACCTTGTCGTAGCGGGCGAGCACGCCGCCGCCGTCCACCACCACGGCGCTGTTCCTCAGCTCGCCGCCGACGCGGTCGCAGTAGCCACCGACGACGACCATCCCGAACTCCCGGGCGGCGGCCACCCAGCCGTCGACCGTGGGTCCGGGGTCGGCCAGGTGCTCGGCCTCGAGCCGGTCGGCGAAGACGTAGCCGGTATCGGACAACTCGGGCAGGACGACGAGTGCGGCACCCCGGGCGGCCGCAGCGGCGACGGCGTCGCGGCCGGACCTGCGGTTGCCCGGCACGTCACCCGTGGTGAGGGACAGCTGGGCGGCGGCGAGCCGCGTCACGGGTCGGACGACGGCACGGCATGGGGCACCTGGAGCTTGCCCCCGGCCGCCGGCGCGTCCGGAACCTCCGCCTCGAGTTCGTGTTCGATGAAACGGGCGGCCCGGGCGCGGGCGGAGTTCAGCCGGGCCGGGGGGACACCCAGCATCCGCAGGGCGGCATCGGCGATCCGGGTCGGGGTCGTCGGGTCGGAGCGGACCACCGGCTTCGCCGTGATCACGCTCTCCACCAGCCCGAAGACCAGATCGGGCGCCGTCGGCCCGGCGCCGGCCGGGAACACCCCGGCCGCCACGCCCGCGCCGATGGCCCGCCGGTAGAAGGAGAAGAGCCGCTGGCGGCGGCGCCAGAACCAGGCGAACCGTTCCCCCCGGGCTTCGGGGAGCAGCTGCAGGGCGCCCAGGTTGTGCGGTCCGGCGCACAGGTTGCCGACGTCGCGCTCGGCCAGGACCCACACCGTCGCCTCGGGGCCGAGGTCGGCCTGCTCGAGCCGCCGGCTCATCTCGAGGGTCGGCCGCAGGGTCCGGTCGAGCAGCTCGGCGAGGATCGCCTCCTTGCGGGGGTAGTAGTGGAAGAGCGAGGCCTGGCGCAGGCCCACCGCCTGGGCGATGGTCCGGGTGGAGGTCGCGGTGTAGCCCTCGGAGGCGAACAGCTCCGCCGCCGCCTGCAGGATCTCCTCCTGCGGATTGGCAGTGGAGGAACGGGGATCGGCCCGGGGGCGCCCGACGGGACTCATGTGAAGACCACGTTAACCCGGCCCCCGGGGACTGTCTTTCTATCAAATGATAGATAACAATCGGGCCATGACCGGACCCACCGCCCCCCCGGGGCACGACACACCGTCGGGCACGTCGACCCCCGAAGGGGCCCGGGCCCACGCGCGCTCGCAGGCCGGCACCGTGGTCGAGCACATGCCGACCGTGCCCGCCCGCGCCTATGCGCCGGTGCCCGAAGGGATCGACGTCGACGCCCTGGTATGGGCCGAGCGGGTGGCCGGTGGCGGCTACACCCACCGGGTCGTGGGGGCCGGGACCACGCTCCGGCTCACCGATCTCGAGGGCGACGCGTGTGCCCATCTCCTCCTCTACCGGGCGGACCGGCCGTGGGAGCGACTGAACGTGGCCGACACCGTCAAGGTGCAGTGGAACGCCTATCTGGGGGTCGGCCAGCTGCTCCTGTCCGACCAGGGCCGGGTGCTGGCCAGCATCGTCGCCGACAGCGACGGCCACCACGACACGCTGTGCGGCACCTCGAGCCGGCTCCGCAACGAGGAGCGCTACGGCTCCGGGGCGGCCCAGGGTCCGAGTCCGGCCGGCCGCGAGCTGTTCCTGCTGGCCGCGGCCAAGCACGGACTGGGCCCGGCCGACGTGCCACCCAGCATCTCCTTCTTCCAGGGGGTCCGGGTCGAGCCGGACACCGGTGCCCTGATGTGGGAGGGTGCGGCGCCGGCGCCGTCGCACGTCGAGCTGCGGGCCGAGCTCGACCTGCTGGTGCTGATCGCCAACACCGCCCACCCCGTCGACCCCCGGGAGACCTGGTCGTGCTCCACGCTGGAGGTCCTGGCGTGGTCGGGTGCGCCGACCGCTCCCGACCAGTGGCCGGCCACCGCATCGCCGGAGGCGGCGCGGGCCTTCGCCAACAACGCCGAGGACCTGGTCGTAAGGAGTTTCCGATGAACGCGAGTTTCCGATGAACGCGAGTTTCCGATGAACGCGGGTTTCCGATGAACGCGGGTTTCCGATGAACGATCCTCTCGTCGATGTCGTGGTCGAGGCGCGGGCACCGTGGTCGGGCATCGTGCCGGCCGGAGGGACCCTCACCATCATCGACCTCCACGGCAACCAGGCCGTCGACTTCCTCGCCTACCTGGCGGACGACACCACCGAGCGCTACAGCGCCACCGAGACCATGGTCTGGCAGGGCTCCGTGTTCCTCACCACCGGAAGCGTCCTGCGCACCCACTCGGGCCGTCCGCTGCTCACCGTGGAGGACGACGAGGTCGGGCGCCACGACACGCTCGGCGGCGCCTGCTCGAAGGAGTCCAACACCCTGCGCTACGGCCACCACACCCGTCACCAGCACGCCTGTGTGGAGAACTTCCTGGCCGAGGGGGCCCGGTGGGGCCTCGGCAAGCGGGACCTCGTCTCCAACATCAACTGGTACATGAACGTGCCGGTCGAGGCGTCGGGGGCGCTGGGCATCGTCGACGGGATCTCGGCGCCGGGCCTGGCCGTGACCCTGCGGGCCCACGAGGACGTCCTCACCCTGATCTCCAACTGCCCGCAGGTCAACAATCCGTGCAACGGGTTCGACCCCACCCCGGTACGGATCATCGTGACCGGACCATGAGCACGACCGAGTACTTCGACACGGTGCTGGTGGCCAACCGCGGGGAGATCGCCTGCCGGATCCTGCGGTCGGCCACCGGGCTGGGCCTGGCCACCGTGGCGGTGTTCAGCGACGCCGACCGGGGGGCGCCGCACGTGGGCCTGGCCGACGCCGCCGTCCGCCTCGGCCCGACTCCCGCCCGCGACAGCTACCTGCGCGCCGACGCCGTCATCGAGGCCGCCCTGGCCACGGGGGCAGGCGCCATCCATCCCGGCTACGGCTTCCTGTCCGAGGACGCCGAGTTCGCCGCGGCCGTCGAGGCCGCCGGTCTGGTCTTCGTCGGACCGACACCGGAGCAGCTGGCGCTGTTCGGTGTGAAGCACCGGGCCCGCGACGCCGCGCGGGCGGCGGGTGTCCCCCTCCTGGCCGGTACCGACCTGGTGGCCAGTGCCGCCGAGGCGGCCGAGGCGGCCGACACCCTCGGCTACCCGGTCATGGTCAAGGCCACCGGCGGCGGGGGTGGTATCGGCATCCTGCCGTGCGCCACCCGCGAGGAGGTCATCGAGGCGTTCGAGACGGTGGCCCGCGTGGCCGGCAGCGGGTTCCGCACCGGCGGCGTCTTCCTCGAGCGGCTCGTCGAGCGGGCCCGCCACGTCGAGGTCCAGGTGGTCGGCGACGGCGACGGCGGGGTGGTGGTCCTCGGGGACCGCGACTGCTCGCTGCAGCGCCGCAACCAGAAGGTGGTCGAAGAGGCCCCGGCCCCGGACCTGCCCGACGAGGTGCGGAGCTCGCTGGCCGACTCGGCCGCGCGTCTGGCCCACTCCGTCCGCTACCGGTCGGTCGGGACCGTCGAGTACGTCTACGACACCGAGCGCCGGGAGGCGGCCTTCCTCGAGGTGAACACCCGCCTCCAGGTCGAGCACCCGGTGACCGAGGAGCGCTTCCTGGTCGACCTGGTGGGCGTCATGCTCCGCCTGGCCAACGGCGACCGCGAGGTGATGGGCGAACTGGCCGCCGCCGAGCCCCGGGGCTGTGCCATCGAGGTCCGCCTCTACGCCGAGGACCCGGCCAAGGAGTACCGCCCGAGCCCGGGCCGCATCACCCGCGTCGTCCTGCCCACCGACGTCCGGATCGACGGTTGGGTGGACGCGGGCACCGAGGTCACCGCCGCCTACGACCCGCTGCTGGCCAAGGTCATCACCTGGGCACCCACGCGGTCGGCCGCGCTCCACAAGCTCGAGGCGGCCCTGGCCGAGACCGCCGTCGACGGCATCGAGACGAACCTCGGCCTGCTCCGGGCCACGGTGTCCGATCCGGTGGTGCGCGCGGCGGCCCACACGACGGCGACGCTCGCGACCATCGCCGACCCGTCACCCCGCATCGAGGTCCTCCGCGGCGGGACCCAGACCACGGTGCAGGCGTGGCCCGGCCGCCTCGGCTACTGGCACGTGGGTGTACCGCCGTCGGGGCCGATGGACGACCGCTCGTTCCGGGCCGGCAACCGGGCGCTCGGCAACGCCGAGGGCGCTCCGGGACTCGAGGTCACCCTGGCCGGACCGTCGCTGTCCTTCACGGCCTCCACCGAGGTGTGCCTGACCGGGGCGCCGTGCGTGGCGACGCTCGACGGTGGTCGGGTGCCCCACGGCGAGCCGTTCACCGTGCCGGCCGGCGCCATCCTCGACCTGGGCGCGGTCGGCCCGCCCGGCATCCGGACCTACCTGCTGGTGCGCGGCGGCCTCGCCGTCCCCGACTACCTGGGCAGCGGCGCCACCTTCCTGCTCGGGGTCTTCGGAGGGCACGGCGGGCAGCCGCTGCGGCCGGGCGACGTGCTCCGGCCCCGACCCACCGACTCGTGCGAGATCCCCCGGCTGCCCGTGTCGGTCGACGCCGTCGCCGAGTGGGGTCAGGAGTGGTCCCTCGGCGTACTGGCCGGACCGCACGCCGATGAGGAGTTCTTCACCCCCGCCGACCTCGACACCCTCTACTCGACGGCATGGGAGGTCCACTTCAACTCGGCCCGAACCGGGCTGCGTCTGGTGGGGCCCCGACCGACCTGGGCCCGGACCGACGGGGGCGAGGCCGGGCTGCATCCCTCCAACATCCACGACACGCCGTACTCCGTCGGTGCCGTCAACTTCACCGGCGACCTGCCGATCCTCCTCGGCCCGGACGGTCCGAGCCTCGGCGGCTTCGTCTGCCCGGCGACGGTGGTGACGTCCGAGCGGTGGAAGCTCGGCCAGCTGCGCCCGGGCGACACCGTCCGGTTCACCCCGGCCCCCCACCGCTACCGTCGCCGACCCGGCCACGGCGACGCCCGCTCGGGTGTGCTGGCCCGCACCCCCGGGGTCGACGGACCTGACGTGACCTACCGGGCCAACGGGGACGACAACCTGCTGGTCGAGTACGGCGACATGGTGCTCGACCTCGCACTGCGGGCCCGGGTCCAGGGCCTGGCAGACCGGGTGGCCGCCGCAGGCCTCGACGGCGTGCTCGACCTCACCCCCGGAGTACGGGGCCTCCAGGTCCACCTCGACCCCGGGGTGACCGACCTCGACACGGTCCTCGACGTGGTCGGCAGCCTGGAGGAGCACCTGCCGCCCACCCACGAGCTCGAGGTCCCGAGCCGGGAGATCCATCTGCCCCTGTCGTGGGACGACCCGGCCATCCGCGAGGGGATCGAGCGCTACATGGCCGGGGTCCGCGACGACGCGCCCTGGTGCCCGTCCAACATCGAGTTCATCCGCCGGATCAACGGCCTGGACGACGTCGACGACGTCCGGCGCACGGTGTTCGACGCCACCTACGTCGTGCTCGGCCTCGGCGACGTCTACCTCGGCGCCCCCCTGGCCACGCCGGTCGACCCACGCCACCGGCTGGTCACCACCAAGTACAACCCGGCCCGCACGTGGACGGCAGAGAACTCGGTGGGCATCGGCGGCTCCTACCTCTGCATCTACGGCCTGGAGGGCCCCGGCGGCTACCAGCTCATCGGCCGGACCGTGCAGATCTGGAGCCACTACGCCCAGAAGACGCCGTTCGAGCCCGGGGTGCCGTGGCTGCTCCGTTTCTTCGACCGCATCCGCTGGTATCCCGTGAGCGCCGAGGAGCTGCTCGACGCCCGGGCCGACATGGCGGCGGGTCGCCTCGACGTCCGGATCGAACCGGGAGTGTTCCGCATGGCCGACTACCAGCGACTGCTGGACGACGACGCCGCATCCATCGCGGCCTTCCGGGAGCGCCAGGCCGCGGCCTTCTCGGCCGAACGCGACGCCTGGGAGCGGTCGGGGGAGTTCGAGCCCCGGGACGACGCCGCGGCGGCGGATGCCACCACGGTCACCGCGCCGGCGGGTGGCTCGGTGGTGGGTGCGCCCATGACCTCCAGCGTGTGGAAGGTGTCCGCCCGTCCGGGCGACGTGGTCGCCTCCGGGGACCCACTCGTGATCCTCGAGGCGATGAAGACCGAGATGCACGTCACCGCCCCGGGTCCGGGCGTGGTCGTCGACGTGCTGGTGACCCCCGGGGACCAGGTCGACTCCGGCCGGGCCCTCGTCGTCCTCGGGCCCCGACCGTGACCACCGACCCCGTGACCCCGCCCGGGTCTCCCGTGGACGGCGGCCCGCCGGCCGAGCGCGCCCGCGGCGTCGTCGACCGCATCGCCTCGGCCGATCGCCCCGAGGTGTGGATCGACCGTGTGCCCGCCGAGGCCCTGGCCGCCGCGTTCGCCACCCTGGACGCGGACCGGGCCGCCGGACGGGAGTTACCGCTGGCCGGGCGCACCTTCGCCGTCAAGGACAACATCGACGTCGCCGGCGTGCCGACCACCGCGGGCTGCCCGGCCTTCGCCTCGGTGCCGACGTCGACCGCACCGGCGGTCCAGGCGCTCCTCGACGCCGGCGCCGTCTACGTCGGCAAGACCAATCTCGACCAGTTCGCCACCGGACTGGTCGGGACCCGCAGCCCCTACGGCGCGGTCCGCAACGCCGTCGACCCCGCCTACGTGTCCGGTGGGTCCTCCAGCGGGTCGGCCGTGGCCGTGGCTCTCGGCCTGGTCGACTTCGCCCTCGGCACCGACACGGCGGGATCGGGACGGGTGCCGGCCGCGTTCAACGGCATCGTGGGCATCAAGCCGACCCGGGGCCTGGTGTCGACCGAGGGTGTCGTGCCCGCGTGTGTGTCCTTCGACTGCGTGTCGGTGTTCGCCCGCTCGGTCGACCTGGCCGAGCGGGTGCTGGCCGTGCTGGCCGGACCGGCCCCCGACCCCACGGCCACCGGACCCGTTGCCGGGACGGACCCCCACCGCCGGGCCGCACCCCCGGACGCACCGCTGGCGCCGCCGGCCGCTCCCGTGGTCGCCCGCGTCGACCTCGACGCCCTCACCGACGTCGGCCCCGGTGAGCGGTGGAGCTACGCCCGGGCCGTCGAGCGCCTCGAGGCCGGCGGGTGCACGACGGTGGCCGTCGACCTCGACCTCTTCTACGACGCGGGCCGGCTGCTCTACCAGGGCGGGTTCCTGGCCGAGCGGCACGCTGCCGTGGGCGTCTGGATCGAGGCCCACCCCGATGACGTCGACCCGGTGGTGGGGGCCCTCATCACCTCGGCCGCCGACCTGTCGGCCACCCGCCTGGCCACCGACACCGAGTACCTCGGTCGTCTGGCCGCCGACGTGGCCGACCTGCTGGCCGGGGTGGGCGCCAGCTCGCTGGTGCTGCCCACCGTGCCGTTCCACCCGACCCTGGCCGAGGTGGCGGCCGATCCGTTCGGGGTCAACGCCCGGCTCGGGATCTTCACCAACTTCGTCAACCTGCTGGACCTGTGCGCGGTGTCCGTCCCGTCGGACCCCACCGACGGCCGGCCCCACGGGGTGAGCCTGATCGGACCGGCCTGGAGCGACCGCGTCCAGGCCGACCTGGCCCGGATCGCCGGGGTCCCCGACGCGGTGACCGACCTCCACGGGCCCGGCGCGGACGGTCCGGCACGTGACGACGGCTGGGCCCGGCCCGCCCTGCCCGCGGTGCGCCTGGTCGTGGCGGGCGCACACCTGTCCGGTCAACCGCTCAACCATCAGCTCACCGACCGGGGGGCCCGGCTCGTGCGGACCACGACCACGGCCCCCTGCTACCGGCTGGTGGCGCTGGCCACGGACCCGCCCAAGCCCGGCCTGGTGCGCCTGGCCGAGGGTGCGGTCGGCGGGGCCGTCGAGGTGGAGGTGTGGGAACTGCCTCCCGTGGGGTTCGCCGGGTTCGTGGCCGCACTGCCCCGTCCGATGGCCATCGGGAAGGTGACCCTGGCCGACGGCGCATCGGAACCCGGCTTCGTGTGCGAGCCCGAGGCCACCGAAGGCGCCGAGGACATCACCGCCAGCGGCGGGTGGCGCGCCTACCTCGCCGCCCGCTGACCGCACCTGCTGCCCACCCGGCCGGTCGCCGGCCGGACCCCGCCCGGGACGGTCGGCGACCGCTCAGCCGGTGGTGGCGAACCGCTCGGCCAACGACCGGGTCAGGGCCGGCCACACCACCGGATCGTGGCCGGGCACCAACTGGTACCGGCGCTCGGCGGCCAGTCGCTTGAGCCGCCGGATGGGCTCGATCGTCTCCTCCGGGGTGACGCCGACGAACCCACCCACGGCCAGCTCGTGCTCGATGTTCTCGGTCAGGTCGGCGGCGTCGAAGGCGAACACCAGTCCCCCGCCGCCCACCGAGTCGTCGAGGTCGACCACGAAGCTCTGATGGCCGGGCGTGTGGCCGGCCGTCAGGACGGCGGTCACCCCGGGGGCGATCTCGGCATCGCCGTCGGCCAGGTCCCACTCGATGGCCGGGTCGTCGAAGTCGACACGGAAGATGGCGTGGTGCTCGGGTGTCGGGTGGTCGGACAGGCCGAACTCGAGTTCGGACCGTTGGGCGTGCACGGGGACCCGTCCGGCGAAGTGACGCAGTCCGCCGGCGTGGTCGTTGTGGAGGTGACTGACGGCCACGCGGGTGATCTCGTCCATGCGGATGCCGGCGTCGGCCAGGGCCTCCTCCAGGGGCTCGCCCGGGCCGGGCAGCACCGGCCGGAATCCCGGGTCGCCGTGGAACCGCCGGCGCAGGGCGGGGTCGCGGATGAGTGCCGGGTTGAAGCCGGTGTCGAGCAGCAGCCAGCCGCCGTCGCACTGCAGCAGCACGCCGGGCACCGGCTCCCGCAGGCGCTCCTCCGGCGGGGCCCCGTGGACCGAGACCGACTTGGGCAGGTCCTCCCACCCGAGGGTGAGCAGCACCACGCGTCGCACCCCACTTCCTGCACGTGCCCGGTTGGTCATCCGTCCTCCTCACGCCACCATCCGGCTACCGGTGACCCTCCGTCCACGATGGCACGGAGCGCGGCCCCGATGTCGAAGCCTCCGGGCACCACGCCGACCACGCGGGACGGCTCCCACCCGCCGGCCGCCGAGCACCAGGCCCCGCCCGGCTCCGGACCGGCCCAGACCGCCACGGCCATGTCGTCGACGCACACGATCCGGGCGAAGTCCGGATCGCCGCTCCCGTCGCCGCGCAGGAGCACGTGGCCGGCGGTGGGCGTGCCGTCCGACCCGACGGGCCGCTGCTCCGAGCGGGCCCACCACTCGACGTAGCCGGCACCGGTCTCGATGAGTACGTCGTCACGGACCTCGACGTCGGCCGAGTCCGGACCACAGTCCGACCCTTCCTCGTGGACGCCGTCGGATGCGCCGTCGTGGACGCCGTCGGATGCGCCGTCGTGGACGCCGGTGTCGAGGTCGTGGTGCCACGTCACCCGGGCGCAGGACCCGTTCACCGACCCGACCTCGAGCCGGCCGCTGAAGGCGTGGGCGGCGTCATAGGCATGGAGGGCGTTCCGGCCGGGGCGGGGCAGGCGGAGGTCGGCGAACCACGGCCCCACCTGCAGCCAGACGACGTCGCTGCACTCCGTCGGCGGCTCGCCGTCGATGGAGCGCTCACGGCGGATCCACGCTCCGGTGACCCACGCCGGGACCGCGGTCGGGGAGATGACCGTCATTCGAGGGTGACCCGGGGGTCCACGACGGCCTGGAGGATGTCGACGACGGCGTTGATGACCACGTAGCCGACACCGAGGACGAGCGTGACCCCGGCGATGGCCGGGAAGTCGGCCTGGGGGATGCTCTGGTCCACGTAGAGCCCGATCCCGGGCCAGGCGAAGATCGACTCGACCACGACCACACCCGCGAACATGAGGCCGACCTGCAGGCCGGTCATCGACAGCGCCGCGCTGGTCGAGTTGCGCAGCGCGTGGCGGACGACCACGGTGCGCTCCTTCAGGCCCTTGGCCCGCGCCGTGCGCACGAAGTCGGAGGCCATGGCCGCCTCGAGCGAGCCCCGCAGCACCCGGCCGATGGACACGGCCGGGCCGAGCGCCACCACGAAGGCCGGCAGGACGAGGTGGCGGACGCCGTCCCAGGCCACGGCCGGCTGTCCGTGCAGGAGGCCGTCGATCACGATCATGCCGGTCGGACCCGTGGGCGCGTTGGTGTAGCCGGTGTCCCCGGTGGCCGGCAGCCAGTGCAGGTGGCCGCTGATCCACAGGATGAGCAGGAGCGCCAGGAGGAACACCGGGGCCGAGGCGAGGGCGAGCAGGAGCGTGCGGAACGCGGCCGCACCACGGAACCGGGCGGCGGACACGAGGCCGAACACGGCCCCGAGGACCACGGCCAGCACCAGGGCGGTCAGCGCCAGTTCGATGGTGGCGGGCAGGAACACGCCGATGTCCGTGGCCACCGGGTGCCTCGTCCGCAGCGACACCTCCAGATTTCCCTGGAGCAGCCCGCTCACGTAGTGCACGTACTGCGAGATCAGGGGCTTGTCGTAGCCGAGGACATGGGTCTCGTGCTTGATCGCCGAGGCCGACGCGTTGGCACCCAGGTAGGAGTGGGCCGGGTCGACGTGGCTCAACTTCTGCAGCAGGAACACGATGGCCGTCAGCGCCAACAGGATGAGCACCATCGAGATGAGCCGCTTCACGGCGAACCGGATCATGGCCGACCTCCCCGCGCCGTCACCGGCCGCTCGTGGCGTTGTTGAGGCCGTCACCCGACAGGTTCGAGGCCATGGTCAGCAGGAAGACCACCAGGGCCGGCATCACCGGCACCCACCACTCCTGCAGCAGGTACTGCAGGCCGCGGGCGGCCATGGCGCCGAGCTCGGGGGCGGGGGCGGGGGCCCCCAACCCGAGGAACGAGAGGCCGGCGAGGGTGAGGACGAGGTTGCCGACGTCGAGGCTGGCGGTGATCACGATGGCGGGCACGGCCCCGGGCAGCAGGTGCCGGAAGGCCCGCCGGAACCCGCCGGCCCCGGCCAGGCGGGCCGCCTCGAGGTGGGGACGGGCCGCCAGGGCCCGGATCTCGCCGCGCATGATCCGGGCGTAGAAGGGCCACCAGACGATGGCCACGGCCACCAGGGTGTGGAACCCGCTCGGCCCGAGGGCGGCCACGAAGGCGATGGCCAGGACCGGTCCGGGCAACGCCAGGAAGAGGTCGGTGATGCGCATGAGCACCGTGTCGACCCAGCCGCCGACCACGCCGGCCACCAGGCCGATCGTGCCGCCGATCACCACCCCCGAGGCCACCACCACCAGCGCGCTGATCAGGCTGTTGCGCAGGCCGAACAGGCAGCGGCTGAAGATGTCGAACCCGACCTCGTCGGTGCCCATGAGGTGGCCCCCGCTGAGCGGCGAGGTGAACGGCAGGCCGGACGGGGTGATCGGATTGTAGGGGGCGATCAGCGGGGCGAAGATGGCGGCCAGCACCAGCACCGCCAGCAGCCCCAGGCCGATCTTGTCGGCCACGGTGGTCCGCCCGAGGGCCCGGCTCGCACCGGTCAGCCGGGCCGTGCCCCGTCGGGGCACCGTCGGGACGAAGGCCTCAGCGACCGCCATGGTCATCTCCTGCGTCGTCGGCGCCCGTGTCGTCGGCGCCCGTGTCGTCGGCCCCTGTCCGGGCGGCCAGAGCCACCGGGCAGGCGGCCAAACGGACCGACGAGCCGTCCACCGGCTGGAGGGTCGCCGGGGTCGTGGCGCACGAGGCCTCGGCCCGGGTGCAGCGGGGATGGAAGGGGCAGCCGTCCGGCGGGTCGAGCGGGTTGGCCGGCTCGCCCTTGAGGCGGACGTGGACCCGCCCCACCTCGGGCACGGTGTCGAGCAGGGCCCGGGTGTAGGGGTGGACCGGCGAGCTGCAGAGCCCGTCGGCGTCGCCGATCTCGACGATGCGTCCGAGGTACATGACGGCGATCCGGTCGCCCACCATGCGGGCGGCAGCCAGGTCGTGGGTGACGAAGAGGATGGCGACGCCGAGCTCCCGGCGCAGTCGCCCGATCAGGTTGAGCACGGTGGCGGCCAACGACACGTCCAGGGCGCTCGTCGGCTCGTCGCACAGCAGGACCTCCGGCGGCACGACCGTGGCCCGGGCGAGCCCCACCCGCTGGCGCTGGCCGCCCGACAGCTGCGCCGGCTTGGCCGAGGCCACCTCGTGGGGCAGGCCCACCAGCGACAGCGCCTCGGTGACCCGCTCGCCCCGCTGCCGTCGGCTCAGTCCCTCGGATCGCAGCCGTTCGCCGATCTGCTCGCCGACGGTGAGCCACGGGGTGAGGGACGCACCGGCGTCCTGGAACACCATCTGGGGCCGGGCGCCCTTGCCGAACTCGATCGAGCCCTCGTCGACGGGCTGCAGGCCGGCGATGGAGCGGAGCAGCGTCGACTTGCCGCAACCGCTCTCCCCGACCAGGGCCACCGCCTCCCCCTCGTTGAGGGCGAGGTCCACACCCCGCAGGGCCTGGAGCTGCTTCTTCTTGAGCCCGGACCCGATGGGGAAGCGCTTGTGGACCCCGTGGACGAGCACGGCGGGCGCGTTGCCACGGCCGATGCCGGCGACCGGTGGCCAGGGCGGCGCGGTGCCTTCGGCCACCACCACCGGCCCCTCGGTCACCTGGTCGAGACGGAGGCAGGCCGCCTGGTGGCCCGGGCCCGTCTCCTCCAGCACGGGGAGGGCGGCGTCGCACTCGGCGGCGTAGTGGTCGCACCGGGGGGCGAACGGGCAGCCCGGAGGGTGCTGGCGCGGGTCGGGGGGTTCACCGGGGAGCGTGCGGATGGGACGGGACCGGTCGGTGGCGAGCACGAGCCGCGAACGCAGCAGGCCCCGGGAGTAGGGGTGGCGGGGCGCCCCGAAGAGCTCGGCCGATGGTCCGACCTCGGCCAGGCGGCCGCCGTAGAGCACGGCGATGCGGTCGGCCACCTGCGCGGCGACCCCGAGGTCGTGGGTCACGAGGATGAAGCTGGTACCGAGCTCGTCGCGCAGGGTGCCCAGCAGCTCCAGGATCTGGGCCTGCACGGTGACGTCGAGGGCGGTGGTCGGTTCGTCGGCGATGACGAGGGAGGGGCCGCCGGCCACGGCCATGGCGATCATGACCCGCTGGCGCAGCCCACCGGAGAGCTCGTGGGGGTAGGACTTGAGGCGACGGGTCGGGTCGGGCACACCGACGGCGTCGAGCAGACGGATGGCCTCGGTGGTGGACCCCGCCGCCTCGACCACCTGGGCGCCGATCCGCATGGTGGGGTTGAGCGACGTCATCGGGTCCTGGAAGATGGCGCCCAGGCTGGTTTTGCGGACCAGTCTGGTGCCCTCGGCCCCCGCCGTCACCATGTCGGTGCCGCACACCACGGCCCGTCCGGTCACGGTGGGCGCCGGACGGTCGGGCAGGAGTCCGAGGAGGGTGAGACCGAGCACGCTCTTGCCGGATCCGGACTCCCCCACCAGACCGAGGATCTCCCCCGGCTGGACCTCGAGGTCGACACCCCGCAGGGCGTTGACGGTGCGGCCGCCACGGATGAAGGACACGTGGAGGTCCTCCACCGACACCAGCGGTGCGACCCGAGCAGCCCCCGACCGATCCGCCGCCGGGGCGGGGGTCGGGGTCTGCTCGTCGACGCTGCGGTCGCTGGCCGCCACCCTCGTCATCTGCGTCGGGGACAAGAGACGGACCGGTGTGCACTCATCGGCGACCGATCAACCCGGGTAGAGCTCATTGAGGAGGAGCGCCCACGGCATGGCGACCACGTGGGCCGCGTTGACCCCCTTCATCCAGGTGTGGAACACCATGGCGTCGTTCCGGTTGGCGACGTTGAGCCAGCATCCCTGCTTGACCGCCGACTGGACCGCCGTGTTGTAGTCGGCGTTGGACCCGGTGGTGACGGCCTGGGTGTCGGTGGCTTCGACGCCGGGCACCGTGCACGAGAGGTACTGGAGGCCACCGGTCGAGTCGTAGGTGATGTGGTTCCAGGTGTAGGCGTTGTAGGCGTCAGGCCACACGTAGTAGACGAGGATGCTCGGGCCCTGCGAGGCGGCGGCCGAGGCCGAACCGACCCAGCCGTAGATGGCCGACGTCTGGTAGCCCACCACCTTCGGGGTCAGGCCCAGCGCCTGGATCTCGGCGGCGATCTGCTCGGCCACCAGCTGGTCGTCCGGCGCCCCCGAGTCGTAGCCGACGGTGATCGACTTCTCGTTGGCGGGGAGCTTCTTGACCACCGCGGTCAGCGCCGAGGGGTCGTAGCTGATGTTCTGGTTCCCGTAACCGGCGGGTAGCAGGCCCGAGGGTGTCGCCTGCGTGGGCAGGGTGGCCCGACCCGGGAACACGCCGGCCACGATGGCCTTGGAGTTGATGGCCTGGAGGAGCGCCTGGCGGTTCGACTGCGACTGGAGGAAGCCGATGTGCTCGTTGACGTACACGCCCTCCTCCTCGATCACCGGGAGCGAGTAGAAGGACACGCTGGGGTCCGACCGGTACTGGGCGACCGCCGGCGTGGTGAGGTCGTGGAGGATGCCGGCCAGCTGACCGCTGTTGAACTGGATCTCCTGGGTCGACAGGTTGTCGATGACCGGCAGGTCGACCGTCGTGTAGTACGGCTTCTTGCCCCAGTAGCCCGGGTAGGCCTGGAGTTGGTAGGAGACCCCGACCTTGGCCTGGGTCAGTGTGTAGGGACCGGTGCCCACGTCATGGGTCTGCAGGTAGGTCTGGTCGTTGTCCGAGCCGGCGTTGGCGGCCAGCGCCGTCGGGCTCTCCATGACAGGGCCGTACGACGAGGCCAGGTAGTCGAGGAACGCCGTGTTCGGGCTGCTCAGGTTGATGACGACCGTGTAGGGCGACGGGGTCTGGACCGACGTCACACCGGACACCATGTAGGCCGGACCGCCGTTGACCGCGGTGCGGCGGGCGAAGGACGGCGCCACGGCGGAGGAGTTGAAGGGGGTGCCGTCGTGGAACGTGACACCCTGGCGCAGCTGGAAGGTGTAGGTGGCGCCCCCGTTGGACGACGTCCAGCTGGTGGCCAGCGAGGGCACGATGACCCGGTTCGCCGTGCCGGACTGGTACTTGACCAGGCCCTCGTAGAGGTTCCGGGTCAAGAGGAGTCCCTCACCCGCGTAGTAGACGTCGGGGTCCGGTGGCTGGCCCGGGTCCTGGAGGAAGCTGAGCTGCAGCGTGTGGCTGGTCGGGTAGGTGGACGACGTGGCCGACGAGCCGCTCGACCCGCAGGCGGCCAGCAGTACGGCGACCAGGGTCACCAGGGCCAGGGGGAGGCCGAACCGGCGCAACGGTGGGGCACTCGGGAGGCGGCCCGACGGGGCGTCGGACACGGTGAGGATGGCGGGCATGGGCATCAGACGACCTCGATCAATTCAGGGGACGGGGACAGGGTTTCCTGGGAAGGGGTGTCCGGGGACAGGGTTTCCGGGGACGGGGACACAGGGTCGGGTGTGGCGAACGCGGCGAAGGCGGCCACGACCTCGTCGGCACGGCGTCGCGCTCCGGACTGCAGGTACTCCATGGCATCGAGCGCGGCGAGATGGCGCTCCTCGGACGATCCGAGCACGGCGTCCTCGACGACCCGGGTGTAGAAGTCGTGCTGGTGCGCATCGGCGAACGTGTACTGGACGCACACGTCGGTCAGCCCCCCGGTCAGCACCAGGGTCGACACGTCGAGGCCCTTCAGCAGGATCGACAGCTCGGTCCCGAAGAAGCAGGAGTAGCGGCGCTTGGCGATGAAGTAGTCGTCGGGGCCGGGCAGGAGCGTCGGCCACAACTCCGTGCCCTCCTCACCCTCGAGGCAGTGCTGGTCCTCGACACCGTCGAGCTCGCGACCGAAGTCGACACCGCTGCGGCGATGGACCTCCTGGAAGAAGATGACCGGGACACCGGCGTCCCGGGCCGAGGCCACGAGCCGTTCGGTGGTGGCGACCACCCCGGCGAATCCCGCCATCCGGGGGATGCCTCCGACCTCGGTCGGCATCCCCCCGTCCTGTTGGATGTCGATCACGATCAGTGCGGGTCGTCCGACGATCATCGGCTGTCTGGCCATGCATGCTCCTTGGGCTACCGGTGGGGCGCTACCTCCGGCCGGTCCCCACCCCCCTAAGATGCGTGGCTCGGTGCCGAGGGGGGAACGGACTGACTGGTCGATCAGTCCATTCAACTCCTCCTCTATTTCTATCGATCGAACGGAATGTTTCCAGTCGGTGAACACCCGGGTCCGTCGATACCGGCCCCCGACCTCCGACGTGGACCTGCATCGCGGCGTTGCACAGGGGGTTCCTGCGGGATCCGGGCCGTTCTGTCGACACCGTGGGCACCTTGTGTCGACACCGTGGCCAACAGTGCGGACCACACGGCCCGTGGCGACGTCGACCCGGAGGGATCGGCGACCGCCGACGATACGGACCCGGATCCGGACATGGACATGTGGTCCCGGTTCCGTGGATCACCACGGGCCCGTCGGCCCGGCGCCTCAGCCCTCGGCGACCAGGCCGGCCGAGCCGTCGGGGTCGAACGGGGCGTGCGGCACACCGGGCTCGAGACGACCCTGTTCGGTGAGGCGGGCGCGTGAGCTCACGACGTGGCAGTGCTCGATGAGGGCACCGCCGTCCCCGGGCGTACGCGCCTCCAGGGTCCCGTCGCGGCTTGAGGCGCCGGCTGGGCCGGGTGGGGCCGGGTGGGGCCGGGCGGGACCGGGTGGACCAGCTGGGGTGGGTGCTACGCCTCGGCGTTGCCGATGTCGGCCAGCATCCCGACCATCGACTCGGTGCGGGCGCGCGACCTGCGGTAGGTGGGACCGGTCGTGAGTCCGCCGTCCACGGCGATGGCCTGGCCGTTCACGAAGCTCGACGCGTCGCTGGCCAACCACAGGGCGGCCTCGGCGATGTCGTTCGGCTGACCAGAGCGCTTCATCGGCGCCACGTCGGCCAGCACGGCCTCCATGACGGCCACCGTCTTCTGGGCGGACTCGCCGTCGAGACCCGCACCCCGCCCGAAGATCGACGTGGCGATCCCGCCGGGACAGACGGCGTTGACCCGCACGCCGTCCTCGCCGAGCTCGTTGGCCGTGGTGCGGGTCAGGTGGATGATGGCCGCCTTGCAGGCGCTGTAGTCGTGGCCGCCGAAATTGGCCTGCAGGCCGGCCACACTGGCGGTGTTGATGATGCTCCCGTGGCCCTGGGGGCGCATGATGCGCGCCGCGGCCCGGATGCCGAGGAACACGCCGCGCAGGTGGATGCCGACCGTCCGGTCGAACAGTTCCATGTCGATCTCCTCGACCCGGCCGAGGGAGCCGGGGTTGCCGGCGTTGTTGTAGAGGACGTCGAGACCGCCGAAGGTGGTGACCGACTCGTCGATGGCCGACTCGATCGCCCCCTCCGTCGCCACGTCGACGTGCACGTACCGGGCGGCGTCGCCGAGTTCGGCGGCGATGGCCTCGCCCCGCGTGTCGTCGATGTCGGCCAGGACGACCGTGGCTCCTTCGGCCACGAACAGCCGGGCGGTCTCCTCACCGATCCCGCTGGCGGCTCCGGTGATGACGGCACGGCGGCCTGCGAGGCGGGGCATGGCGGGACTCCTGTCGAGCGGGGATGAGGTCCGGCGCATCGTGACACGCCCGTCGCGGAGCGTCAACGCGACGCATCGACGAACGGGCTCAGCTGACCCCGGGCGGCAGGTAGTAGGCGTTGAGGGCCCGGTCGCGGTACCCGAGCGCCTCCTCCAGGGTGGGCAGGCGGGACGCACCGGCCGCCAGGGCGTCCCGGGTGGCCGTCCGGTTGTTCCCGTAGACCAGCGACTCGTCGGCCGCCGTCGGGTCGACCCACACCGCGGCGATGAGCACGAGGTCGTCGACCAGCTCGGGGGCGACGATCCCGTCGGCCACCGCCCACAGGACGCCCGAGGCCACCCCGGCCTGGGCCGGGCCCCAGGTCAGGGTCGAGTGGGTCCCGCCCTCCAGGGTGGCCTTGTTGACGAACAGGGTGAGGGGCTTGGCCGGCACCCCGGGACGGAGGGTGGTCACGAAGGGGATGTGGCCGGCCCGCGGGGTGGCGAGTGCGGTGGCCCACGCCGTCTCGACCGGCCCGCCCTTGGCGCCGAGGACGGTGTTCAGGTGGGCGGCCTCGGCCCCGGTGCCGACGAAGGCCTCGCCGATCTGGGTGACGAAACCGATCGGGTCCCGGGCGTCGGCCCCGTTCACGTGGGCGGCCACCTGCGCGGCGGGGTGGCGAACGGCTCGGTGCGGCCGTAGCGGTTCTCACGGAGCAGGGCACTGCCCATGGTCCCGGGCTGCGTGTCGTAGGCCAGCAGGCCGACGTGGCGCACCAGGCCGCTGCCGACGGGGCTGACCCGGTGGAGCGAGTGGCGGCCCTCGAACACGAGCAGGGTGCCCGGCACCATGGGCAGGGTCACCACCCCGTCGCGCGTCCCGGCCAGGGCGGCGGCCACGTCGCCGTAGTGCTCGTCGTCGGCCGTGCGGATGCGGGGATGGACCTCGAAGAGGCCGCCGTGGTCGGCGGTCTGGACGGCGAGCGACACCACGAAGTCGGTCTGGTCGAAGTGCCACTGGAGCTCGTCGCCCTCGTGCATGACGGCGAGGTTGAGGGCGCCGAAGGGATCGGCGTACCGGTGGATCGGACCACGGTCGAGGACGTCCTCCACCAGGGCCCGCAACGGCTCCCACTCGTAGATCTGCCGCAGCCGCGAGTCGGTCGGCATCAGGTCGTAGGGCACCGCCCCCACGGCGTAGCGGCCCCAGGTCAGCCGCGGGTGGCCGTCGGGCAGGCTGAAGTCGGGGAACTCCAGATAGGCCGTGCCCTCCCCCGCCGAGTGGTGGGCCCGGGGGGCCAGCTCCTCGGCGTCGGCCACCAGCTCGGCCACGCCGTCCGGTCCGAGGAACCCGGGGAGCTCGACCGCACCGGTGGCGACCAGCTGGGCCCGGGCGTCCGCGACCAGGTCGCAGTAGGCCGCTCCTCCGGGGTCCAGGACCGGGTAGCGCTGGAGGTCGACGAGTTCTTCGACGGGCGTGCCCACGGTGGACGAGGCTAACGCCCCGTCCGGTCGCCGTGCGTCCGGTTCAGCGGATGACCCGGCGCACGCCGGCCGACGTGGCCAGCTCCGGGTCGGTCAGCTCGATGAAGGTCGGCACCGGGATGGGCTCGAGCTCCTCGTGGGTGTCGCCGGGACGCGGAGCCGCTTCGACGGTCGAGTACTCGCCCTCCGCCGACCGGGTGACCACCAGGGCCCGCTTGCGCTGACCGACACCTTCGGCGGCGATCATCTCGTGGCAGATCTTGAACGTGATGTAGTACGCCACGATCGGGGACAGGGGGACGAAGAACCGGAAGAACCAGAGCACATCCATGAGCGGCAGCTGGAAGAAGTTGGCCATCACGTCGGTCGACGAGGCGAAGAACACGGCGAACAGCAACGTGAGCATGGCCGCGCCCGCCGCCGTCCGCTTCGGACGGTCCCGTGGGCGGTCCAGCAGGTTGTGGTAGCGGGTGTCCTTCGTCCAGACCGACTCGATGAACGGCCAGACGATCAGGATGTTGAAGATCAGACCGGGGAAGACGACCGCCGGAAGGAACACCTCGAGCGGGATGGTGTGACCCCACCCGACCCACTCCCAACTCGGCATGATCCGCAGGGCCCCGTCGAGCCAGCCCATGTACCAGTCGGGCTGCACGGCGTAGGAGATCTGGTACGGCTCGTACTGGCCGAACTGCCAGATCGGGTTGATCTGGGCGAAGCCGCCGAGACCGAAGATGACCGCGCTGGCCATGAACAGGAAGCCGGTCGTCTTGGCGATGAAGGTCGGGAACATCGGCGAGCCGACCACGTTGTGCTCGGTCTTGCCCTTCCCCGGGAACTGGGTGTGCTTCTGCTTGACCAGCAGCCCGAGGTGCGCCCCGAGCAGTCCGACCAGGATGGCCGGGACGAGCAGGACGTGGATGATGTAGAACCGCTCGAGGATGATGCCGTTGCCCGGATAGTTGCCTCCGAACAGGAAGAACCCGAGGTAGGAACCGATGACCGGGATCGACTCGATGATGGAGAAGGCGATCCGGATACCGGTACCCGACACGAGGTCGTCCGGCAGCGAGTACCCGAGGAAGCCGTTGACGATGCCCAGGATCAGCATCAACGTGCCGACGATCCAGTTGAACTCGCGGGGCTTGCGGAAGGCCCCGGTGAAGAACACCCGGGCCATGTGGACGGCGATGGCGCCGAGGAAGATGTCCGCCGCCCAGTGGTGCGCCTGGCGCATCAGCAGACCGCTGCGGACGTCGAACGAGAGGCCGACCGTGGAGGCGTAGGCCTCGGACACCTTCTGGCCACGGAGTGGGATGTAGCTCCCGTGGTACACGATCTCGTGTCCGGAGGGCACGTAGTAGAGGGTGAGGAAGACGCCCGTGCCCAGCAGGATGACGAAGGAGTAGAGGGCGATCTCCCCCAGCATGAAGGACCAGTGGTCGGGGAAGATCTTGTCGACGAACGTGCGGCCGCCCTTGGCGATGCCGAGGCGGTCGTCCACCCAGTTGAGGGTCTTGTCGATCATGGGCGCTCCCAGAATCCGGGGCCGACGGCCTGGTCGAAGCCCCCGTTGGCCAGCATCTGCCCGGTGGCGTCGACGGTGATGGGCAGCTGCGGCAACGGGCGGGGCGCGGGTCCGAACTCGGGGACGGCCCCGGCGTTGACGTTGAAGATCGACTGGTGGCACGGGCACACCAGCTGCTGGGTCTGCTCCTGGTAGAGCCCGACGGGGCAGCCGAGGTGGGTGCACAGCTTGGAGTAGGCCACGTAGCCCTGCACGCCCCACTCCGTCTTGCCGGGGGGTGCGATCGGGTACGGCGGGTCGTTCGGGCCGAGCTGGGCCAGGCGGAGCAGGATGACCTGGTCCGGTGAGGAGCCCTCGTAGCCCTGGGGGAAGACGGTGAGCACGCCGCCGACCTCGAGGTCGTCGACCATGACCTGACGTCCGCCGACGGTCACCAGCTTCGCCCCCTTGTGCCAGTTGGTGGCGAAGAGCGAGTTGTCGGTGGTGCCGTTGCCGGCCTCGGACTTGGTCGGCTTCGGGCCGAGCGACCGGATGCCGGGGATGACCAGGGCCAGCGTCATGATGCCGCCGGCGACCCCGAACAGGCCGAGCAGGAGTCCCCGCCGCTTGACCTCGAGGCCGCCGCGCCCGGTGATGGCGGCGTTGAAGGACGCGCGCTCGGACTCCGACGAGTGGAAGTCGTGGCGCTCCTCGACGAAGGGACCCTGGGGCATCAGGTACTTGCCCCAGGTGATGGTGCCGACACCGAGGCCGAGCATGCCGAGGGCCAGCGTGGCGGCTTCCCACTGGGTGCTGGCGTTGACCCAGTAGACCCAGATGAAGCCGACGAAGCCGATCATGCCCACGATGATCGAGGCGGCCGCGATGTTCTGCACCCGCTCGGGATGCTTCGTTGCCGGCTGCAGGTGGGGGTCGTCGAGCGCGGCCGGCGGCAGCGGTCCCTCGAGGCGGGGGTTGTCGTCGCTCACGCTCGATCTCCGATCCAGAAGCAGACCACCATCAGGAGCCCGACCCCGATCAGCAGGCCGACGAAGCCCTCGCCGACCGGACCGATGCCACCGAGACCGGCGCCACCGGCGTTGTTCGGGTGCTGGAGGACGCCCGTGACGTAGGCGGCGATGTCCCGGGCCTCGGCGTTGGTGATGTTGCCCGGGCCGAAGTGGGGCATGTTGCCCGGGCCCGAGCGGATGGCCTCGACCACCTGGGTGGAGGTGGCGAGGTGCAGGCTCGGGGCGTAGGCGCCCTCGGCCAGCGCGTCACCGGCGCCCGAGATGGTGTGGCAGGCCGCGCAGTTCAGGGTGAAGAGCGTGTTGCCCGACTCGAGGTCGGCTCCGGCCGTGTTGACCAGCGGCACCTGGGTGCCCTGGCCCGGGGTGAGCGACTGCACCCATGCGGCGATCTCGAGGGTCTGGATGCGGTCGAAGCGCGGCGGCTTGCGGATGGCCTGGGCGCTGGTGTTGGCCAACGGCATGCGGCCGGTGGACACCCAGAAGTCGACGGTGCCGGCACCGAGCCCCTGCAGGTTGGGGGCCACACCCGACTTCCCGTTGGCCTCGGACCCGTGGCAGCTGGCGCAGTTGGCCTGGTAGAGGGCCTGGCCAGGGGCGACGAAGGACGCCGGGAGGTCGGTGTAGACGATGCCGTCGTGGTTGGACGGTGCGGCCGCTGCGGCCACCGCCTCGGGCGAGGGCACGGCACTGACGGCCGTCGGCGTCTGGACGACCGAGCCGGGCTGGGCCCCGGGGAGGGTGGACACCGTGGCGGCACCACCGGACACGGGCACGGCCGCGACCGGCACGGCGGCGGTCGTCGACGCGGGGCCGGCACCGGCCTGGGCCGACGAGAACACGACGAGCCCGACGAGGGCCACGGCGCCCACGAGGGCGGCGGGGCCCGCCACCGGCGACGCGGTGCGGTTTCGGAGGGCGGAGCGGATCATTTGAGCAGGAAGAGGCAGCTGTAGAGGCCGACCCACACCACGTCGACGAAGTGCCAGTAGTAGCTGACGCCCTGGAAGACCGACGTCTCACCCGGATCGCCCCCCGGGCCGCGCAGTCGGGTGAGGAGGAGGATCATGGCGGCCAGTCCGATGAACACGTGGAGACCGTGCAGGCCCGAGGTGATGTAGAAGAGCGAGCCGTAGGCGGTCTGGGTCGGGTTCGTGGCGTGGTCGTGGGACAGGCTCACCCACTCGAAGAACTGGTTGGCCACGAAGACGCTGCCCATGGCGAAGGTGATCCAGATCCACAGCTTGGCGCTCTTGCGCTCGCCCCGCTCCTGGTCCCAGACGGCCTTCTGCATCGTGAAGCTCGAGGCCACCAGGATGACGGTGAAGATGCCGGCCCGCACGGTGTCGAGGTGGGTGCCGGGCGGGGGCCACACGGTGGCGTGGGCCCGGATGGTGAAGAACGCGGCGAACAGCGAGCTGAAGAACATCACCTCGGAGCCCAGCCAGATGATCACACCCACGGCGAGCATCGGGGGACGATCGGGGATGTGGCGCGGCGGGCGTGTACTGATGGCCGGATCGGCGGCGAGTGCCTGGGTCACGGCCTACGTTTTAGTCGATCCCGCACGGAAAGTACCAACTCGGGGTCCGGTCCCGATCCCGACCCGGTGGCCCGGGTGGTCCGGTCGGACGCGTGACGGGCGCCCGCCGACGACGGGGCTCAGGCGGGCGCCGTCAGGGCGGCCGGGGGTGGTGTGAGGGACACCACCACCAGGTGCTGGGTCGGCCGGGTCAGGGCCACGTAGAGGGTGCGCAGCCCCCGGGCGGTCTCGCCGGCGATGACCGCCGGCTCGACCACGACCACGGCGTCGAACTCGAGGCCGTTGGCCGCCTCGCTCCCGAGCAGCACCAGCGGTTCGGACAGCCCGCCCCGACGCATGTCCCGGGCGTCGACCACCGGGGTGCCGACCGCGTCGAGGGCGGCGACGAGGGCCGGGTGCAGGGTGTCCGGGGCGATGACGGCCACGCGTCCGGGTCGGACCGCCTCCACCTCCTCGGTGGCGGCGCGGGCCACGGCCCGGGCCAGGTCCTCGGTCGTCGCCGGACCGGCGGCTCCCGTGACCTGCAGCATCCGCGGCTCCACCCCGGTGCGGCGGACCGGGGTGGGCGGCGTCAGTCCGGGGGCGGCCACGGCGAGGACGCGTGCCGCCACGGCCAGCACCTCGGCCGGGGTCCGGTAGCTCACCGTCAGCTCGACGGTGCGGGCCGGACGACGGTGGGGCAGGTGCTCCACGATGTCGTCCCACGACGACGGGGCCCACGGGGCCGTGGCCTGGGCGATGTCCCCGACCACGGTCATGGAGCCCGCCAGCGAGCGGCGGGTCAGCATGCGCAGCTGCATCGGCGACAGGTCCTGGACCTCGTCGACCACGATGTGCCCGTACTTGCGCAGGGCGTCGTCGACCCCGCCGCCGCGCGGTCCGAGCAGATGACGGGCCTCGTCGACCAGGGCGGCATCGGCCGGGGTCCAGGGCACGTCGTCGAACGAGGCGGAGCGGGGGCGCCGGAGCAGGGCCTGCTCCTCGGCCGAGAGGATCCCCCGGGAGGCGGCGGCGATGAGCGGCGGTGCTCCGTAGAGATCGTGCAGCAGCTCGTGGGGCGACAGGCGCGGCCACATGCGGTCGAGGGCCTCGGCCAGCTCGGGCACGCGGCGCACCTTGCGCGAGAAGTCCTCGAAGTCGAACTCGTCGTCCTCCAACTCGGCCGGGTCCTCGTAGCCCGGGAAGGCGGTGACGGTGGAGGGCGTGCCGACACCCAGGCGCTGCTGGGTCTGGCGGGCCCGGTCGGCCAGGACCTGCGCCACCGACTGCTCGACCAGGCGGCGGCGGGCGTTGTGGGTGCCGGGCCGGCGACGGGCGCCCTCGACGATGGTGCGGGAGTCCTGGGCGCTCAACCGCAGCACCAGCGCCCCGTAGGGCACGAGCACGTCGTCGGACAGGGGGCGCTGGCGGGTGCGGACGGCCCGGGCCACGACCCGGGACATCCGGACGTCGCCCTTCAGACGGGCCACGTCGGCCGGTCCGCTCTCCCGGATCTTGATCTCGGCGACGAGGCCGGCCACCGTGGACAGCGTGACCCCGGTCTCCCCCAGGGACGGCAGCACCTGCTCGATGTAGCGGAGGAAGAGCGGGTTCGGCCCGACCACCAGGACGCCCTGGCGCTCGAGCGGGAACCGGTGGGTATAGAGCAGGTAGGCCGCCCGGTGCAGGGCCACCGCCGTCTTGCCGGTCCCCGGTCCGCCCTGGACGACGAGGACGCCGCTCAACGGGGCACGGATGATCTCGTCCTGCTCGGCCTGGATGGTGGACACGATGTCGGTCATCCGTCCCGAGCGCGCCCGGTCCAGCGCGGCCAGGAGCGCGGCGGGTCCGCCGATGGGCAGGTCGCCGACGATCAGCTCGCCGGCCGGGTCGCCGGGGTGCGGCACGCCGTCGCTCCCCTCGACCCGCTCGGCGACCTCGCCGGGGATCGAGAAGCGCTCGTCCTCGACGCTGACCACGGTGCGCCCCTGGAGGGCGAGGTGCCGACGCAGCACGAGGCCCAGGGGTTCCCGTCCCGTGGCCCGGTAGAAGGGTTCGGCCACCGGGGCCCGCCAGTCGACCACCAGCGGCTCGTGGTCCGGCCCGTGGATGGCCAGGCGCCCGATGTGGAACGTCTCGGTGGTCCCGTCGGCCGGGCCGGGCGTGCCCTCGGACGTGCCCGCCGCACCGGGCTCGTCGGCCACCCGGTCGATGCGGCCGAAGGTCAGGGCCTGGTCGCCGATGTCCAGCTGCTCGAGCCGGGCCAGGCTCGTCCGGACGATGACGTCGCGCTCGGTGCGGGACTGGAAGGTGCCGCCCCTGCCGAGGTCGAGCACCCCCTCGAGCATCGAGTTGGCGTCACCCCGCATGGCGTCGAGCCGTGCGTAGGCGAGGTCCACGAACTCCTGCTCGGCCTCCAGGTCCGACTCCATGCCCCCACCTCCCGTCTGCCCTGCGCCTGCGTGGCGCCCGTGGTGCCGGCACCGGGACCGGCTCAGGGGAACCCTCGATTGTATGCGCCGCCGGACGCGTCCGCTCCCGACCCGGTCGGCCGCTCGGGGGCCCCGGCCGCCGCCTCCTAGACTCGGGCCATGTCCACTGTCGCGCCCCGTGCGCCCGGCGGCGCCGCTCCCACGCCCGGCCGCTTCGACGACGCACCCTTCATGCGGGCCTGCCGGGGCCGGTCCGTCCCCCACGTCCCGGTGTGGTTCATGCGCCAGGCCGGTCGGTCGCTGCCGGAGTACCGGGCGGCACGGGGCCCGGGCAGCATCCTCGACGCCATCGCCCGGCCCGAGCTGGTGGCCGAGCTGACCTGCCAGCCCGTCGACCGCTACGGCACCGACGCCGCCATCTTCTTCAGCGACATCGTCGTGCCCGCCGCCGCCGTCGGCTTCGGGGTCGACGTGGCCCCGGGCACCGGCCCGGTGGTGACCCGGCCGTTCCGCTCCGCCGCCGACCTCGGGCGGCTGCGGCCCCTCGAGCCCGAGGTGGACACCCCCTACGTGATCGAGGCCGTCCGACTCCTCCGCCAGCGGCTCGAAGTGCCGCTGATCGGCTTCGCCGGAGGGCCCTTCACCGTGGCCAGCTACCTCGTCGAGGGTGGCCCGTCCAAGAACTTCACCCGGGTCAAGGCGCTCATGCACGAGGAGCCCGGCCTGTGGCACGACCTGGTCGAGCGCCTGACCGACATGGCGCTCGCCTCCCTGCGGTCGCAGCTCGACGCCGGGGCCTCGGCCGTCCAGCTCTTCGACAGCTGGGCCGGCATCCTCACCCCGGCGCACTACGCCGAGTTCGTGCTGCCGTCGGTACGGCGGTTGTTCGCCGACCTCGGGGACACCCACCCGGGCACGCCCACGATCGTGTTCGGCGTGGGGACCGGCGAGCTGCTCGGCCTGATGGCCACGGCCGGCACCTCGGTCGTCGGCATCGACTGGCGCGTCCCCCTCGACGAGGCGCGCCGGCGCATCGGGCCGGACCAGGCCGTCCAGGGCAACCTCGACCCGGCCCTCTGCCTCGGATCGTGGGAGGTCGCCGCGGCCGAGACCCGTGAGGTCCTCGCCCGGGCCGGCACCGCCCCGGGCCACATCTTCAACCTCGGGCACGGCGTGCTCCCCGAGACCGATCCGGACATCCTCCGCCAGGTGGTCGAACTGGTGCACGCCGAAGGCCGGGCCGGAGTCGAGCCGGGCGACGGAGGGCGGGCATGACGCCGCGCACCGGCGTGCTGGTGATGGCCCACGGCACGCCCGACACGCCCGAGGACATCGAGCCCTTCTACACCCGCATCCGCCGTGGCCGGCCGCCGACCCCCGAACTGCTGGACGAGCTGACCGGCCGCTACGAGGCGATCGGCGGGACGTCGCCGTTGACGACGCGCACCCGGGCCCAGGTCGACGGCCTGGCCGCCGCCCTCGAGGCGGTGGCCCCGGGACGGTTCGTGGTCCGCCTCGGCACCAAGTACGTGCAGCCCACCATCGAGGAGGCCGTGGCCGACCTGGCCGCACAGGGGGTCGACCGGTTGGTGGGCGTCGTGCTCACCCCGCACCAGTCGACCATGGGATCGGGGGAGTACTTCAGCCGGGCCGCGGCCGCCGCGGCGGCCGCCGACCCGGCGCTCGACCTGACCATCGTCCCGTCGTGGCACCGGGCCGACGAGTTCGCGCCGATCCTGGCCGCCCGCACCCGGGCCGCCCTCGACGGGCTCGACCCGGCGGCACGCCGGGACACGGCGGTGTTCTTCACCGCCCACAGCCTCCCGGCACGGGTGGTCGCCGAGGGCGATCCCTACCCCGAACAGGTGGCCGAGTCCGGGGCCGACGTCGCCGCCCTGCTCGAGCTCGACGCCGATCCCACCGTCCGGTGGGGCACCGCGTGGCAGAGCGCGGGCCGCACAGCCGATCCGTGGATCGGTCCCGACCTGCTCCTCGAGATGGAGCGGGTGGCCGACGAGGGTGCCACCGCCGTCGTGGTGTGCGCCGTCGGATTCGTCTCCGACCATCTCGAGGTCCTCTACGACCTCGACATCGAGGCGCAGGACAAGGCCGACGACCTCGGCATCGCCTTCGCCCGGACCCGGTCGCTCAACGACGACCCCGACTTCCTCGCCATGCTGGCCGACGTCGTGGTGGATGCGGCCGGAGTCGCCCCGGCCACGTCCGGACCGTGAGCGGCCCGTCCCCGGGCGGATCGTCGGGGCCGGACGCCCCGGTGGTGGCCGTGGTCGGCGGCGGCATGGCCGGTCTGGCGGCCGCCTGGGAGCTGGCGCTGACGGCGGAGCCCGGGACGCGGATCGTGGTGCTGGAGGCCGGCGGCCGCCCCGGTGGGAAGGTGCGGTCCGCCGTGTTCGCCGGACGCACCGTCGACGTGGCGGCCGACGCCTTCCTGGCCCGACGGCCCGAGGCCACCGGCCTGTGTGACGAGCTCGGACTGGCGGACGCGCGGGTGGCGCCCGGGGCCAGCGGTGCGTCGCTGTGGGTCCGCGGCAAGCTGCGGGCCATGCCCGACGGGCTCAGCCTCGGCGTGCCCACCCGGGCGTGGCCGACCGTCCGCTCGGGCATCCTCGGCCCTCGGGGTGTGCTGCGGGCCGGCCTCGACCTGGTCACCCCGCACCGGGGCGATCCGCTGGACACGTCCGACCGGTCGGTGGGCGACATCGTCGGCTCGCGCCTCGGTCACGAGGTGGTCGAGCGGCTGGTCGACCCCCTGGTCGGCGGCATCCACGCGGGCGGGGTCGAGGACCTGAGCGCCCAGTCCACGTTCCCGCCGCTCCTGGCGGCCGCCCGCCGGTCGGGCAGCCTCATCCGGGCCCTGCGCCACCCGCCGACCCCGGGACCGACCCCGGGACCGACCCCACCGGCGGCACCCGGCGAGGCGCCGCCGCCGGTGTTCTGGTCGCTCGACGGGGGCACGGCCCGACTGCCCGCCGAACTGGCGACCGCCCTGGCCGCCCGGGGTGTGGCGATCCACACGGGGGTGGCCGTCGAGTCGATGGACCGCCGGGCATCGGACGGGTCGGGGGCGACCTGGCGTCTCGGACTGGCCGGCGACGCCGCGGGCGTGGCGGGTGCCGTCGGCGGGCCGGACGGCCTGGGGGCCCTCGACGTCGACGCCGTCGTACTCGCCGTGCCGGCCGGACAGGCCGCCGGGCTGCTGCGCGACCACGCCCCGCGGGCCGCCTCGATCCTGGCGGGCATCGAGTACGCCTCGGTGACCGTGGTCACCCTGTCACTGCCCACCGGCACGGTCCGGAGCGCGCTGGACGGGACCGGGTTCCTGGTGCCCCGCACCTCCCTCATCGGCGGACGCCCCGCCTTCATCACGGGGTGCACCTACCTGGACCGGAAGTGGCCGGGCCTGGCCCGCCCCGACGACGACCTGCTCCGCCTCTCGGTGGGCCGGTACGGCGACCACCGGGCCGACACCCTGGACGACGCCGAACTGGTGGCGGCCGTGGTCGCCGAGTTGGCCGAGGTGCACGATCTCTCCGGGGGACCGCGCCAGTCGCTGGTGACGCGGTGGGACGGCGCCTTCCCCCAGTACCGACCCGGCCACCTGACCCGCACCTCCACCGTCGAACAGGCGGTGGCCGCGCTCCCGGGCGTGGCCGTGGCCGGTGCCGCCTACCGCGGCGTCGGCATCCCCGCCGTGGTGGGCAGCGGCCGTGCCGCGGCGCGCGCGGTGCTGGAGTCGCTCCACGGCGTGGCGCCGGCCCGACCGGGTCGATGAACCGCGGGCCCGAGGGTGCCCCGGCCCTCGTCCCCGGGCCGGCGGTCGGTGCCCCTCCCCCGGGCGTCCAGGCACCCGACGAGACCCCGTGGCGGCCGTCGCGCCTGCGGATGACCCGGCGCAGCCCCGACACGGTGCGGCCGGCCCGGGGGCGGGTGGCCCCGTCCGCCCTGGCCGCCGGGATCGGTCTGGCCCTCTCCCTCCCCCCGTGGGGGTTCTGGATCCTCGCCTTCCCCTCGGCCGGTCTGCTGTGGTGGCGGCTCGGAGGACTGCGCCCCAGGGCCCGGCTGTGGGCGGGCTGGCTCGCAGGCCTGGGCTGTTACGTACCCGGGCTCGCCTTCGCCCGTTCCTTCACCCTGGCCGGGGCCGTGGTGCTCATCGCCCTCGAAGCGCTGTTCATGGGCGTGGCCTGCCTGGTCGTCCCCCGTGGTCCGGTGGTGGCCCGGGCCCTGGTCTTCCCGGCGGCCATGACCCTGGCCGAGGCGGCCCGCCAGACGTGGCCGTTCGGGGGCCTGCCCATCGCCGGTGTCTTCCTGGGCCAGGCCGACGGGCCCGTCCTGGGGGTGGCACGGATCGGCGGCCCGCTGGGGCTCACCCTCGCCGTCTACGTCGGCGGCGTGGGCGTCGGCGCCGTCGTCACGGGTGCGGTCGGGGCGTGGCGCGACCGGGCACGTCGGCTCGAGTTCGAGCGGCTCCCGGCCGGCCGGACCGCCGCCGGGCCCGGCGGGCAGACCGCCTCCGGACCCCACCCCTGGCGCGGCTCACCCCTCGTCACCCTCCTCGCCAGCGGGGCCGTCGCCGTGGTCGTCGTCATCGTCGCCTCGGTGACCGCCGCCCACGCCCCCGACGGGGGGCCGCCGGTGGGCACGGTGACGGCGGCGGCCGTCCAGGGCGGCGGGACCCGGGGCTTCTCCAAGTCGCAGATCGACCCGTCCGTGGTGCTCGCCGCCGCCGTGGCCGCCACGGAACCGCTGACCCGGTCGGCACCCGGTCATGGACCCGGGCTCGTCCTGTGGCCCGAGGACGTCGTCTCCCTCGACGGTCCCCTCGACGGCTCGGCCGAGGAGGCGGCCCTCTCCCAGCTGGCGGTCGCCCTCCACGCCACGCTGGTCGTCGGGGTGACCGAGACCCTGTCGTCCACGTCGTTCCGCAACGAGGTGGTGGTGTTCGCACCCGACGGCACGGTGACCGACCGCTACGAAAAGGTCCACCGCGTACCCTTCGGCGAGTACGTCCCCTGGCGGTCCTTCTTCGCCCATCTCGGCAACCTGTCGGCCGTGCCCCGCGACGCGGTGCCGGGCACCGGCACCGGCGTGCTCATCACCCCGGTCGGCCCCGTCGGCACCATGATCTCCTACGAGGTGTTCTACGCCGACCGGGGACGCACGCCGGTGCGGGCCGGGGCCCAGCTGTTGATCGTCCCGACCAACACCTCGTCGTACGCCACCGCCCAGGTGCCCACCCAGGAGATCGCGGCCAGCGAGGTCCAGGCCACCCAGCAGGGGCGCGACCTGCTCCAGGCGGCGCCCACCGGCTACTCGGCCTGGATCACCAACCGCGGCACCCTGCTCGCCCGGTCCGTGCTCGGCGCCCGCCAGGTCGTCCCGGCCGTGCTCCACCGTCGCACCGGCTGGACCGTCTACGTCCGCTACGGCGACACCCCGGTGCTGGTCGGCGCGGCGACGGCCCTCGCCCTCGGGTGGTACCTGGTCGTCCGGTCCGACCGGCGCCGGCTCCGCGGGCGGTCGGGCTACTCGTAGTAGCCCGAGTGGATGTACACGCAGGGGATGCCCATGGCGTGGAACATGGCGAAGTTGTTGGGGTCGTCCTCGAAGGCGAGGCGCAGGTCGAAGCCGAAGGCACGCAGCTCGTCGACCGAGTCCCGTTTGTACCAGGTCACCTGCGAGTAGTCCCCCCGGGCCCGCATGACCAGCAGGTCCCACCGCAGCCCGTAGCGCTCCAGCCAGGCCAGCGTCTGGGGCCGGACGCGCATCGGGCGTCCGGTGAGCAGCACGATCTGCAGCTTCGGGTCGAGGAGCTCGAGCACCCGGGCCAGCTCGGCGATGACGGCGTCCTCGCCGCAGGCGTCGAAGAAGGCGTCCCAGTCACGCCGGCCCCGCTCGATGAAGTGCTGGCGGCCCACGGCGTCGGACAGCACGCCGTCCATGTCGAAGACCACGGCGTCCCCCGGTTGCTCGATCCGGCCGTGGTGCCAGGCCCAGTTGCCGGGGTCGCCCACTCCGCTCACTCCTCGTTCCCGGGGTCGCCCACTCCGCTCACTCCTCGCCCGGTGACGTCGCCGACAGCCTGCGGATCTCCTCCACCACGGCCGGGTCGGCCAGGGTGGTGGTGTCGCCCAGCACCCGGCCCTCGGCCACGTCGCGCAGGAGGCGGCGCATGATCTTGCCGCTGCGCGTCTTCGGCAGCTCGTCGGTGAAGATCACCGTCTTCGGCCGGGCGATGGGCCCGATCTTGGTGGCCACGTGGGCCCGCAGCTCCTGGCCGCGGGCGTCGTCGGCCTCCCCGGCATCGGCCACCAGGGTGACGAAGGCCACGATGGCCTGCCCGGTGGTGGCGTCCGCCGCCCCGACGACGGCCGACTCGGCGACCAGGGGGTGGTCGACGAGGGCCGACTCGACCTCGGTGGTCGAGATGCGGTGGCCCGACACGTTCATCACGTCGTCGACCCGGCCGAGCAGCCACAGGTAGCCGTCGTCGTCGATCTTGGCCCCGTCGCCGGCGAAGTAGCGCCCGTCGAAACGGCTCCAGTACGTGTCCTTGTAGCGCTCGGGATCGCCGTAGATGCCGCGCAGCATCGACGGCCACGGCGTGGTGAGGGTCAGGTAGCCGCCGCCCCGCTCGATCCGTCGGCCCTCCTCGTCGACGACCTCGGCGCCGATCCCCGGCAGCGGGAACGTGGCCGACCCCGGCTTGGTGGTCGTGATGCCGGGCAGGGGGGCGATCATGATCGCCCCCGTCTCGGTCTGCCACCAGGTGTCGACGACCGGGCAGTGGCCGCCGCCGATGTGGTCGGCGTACCACATCCAGGCCTCGGGATTGATGGGCTCGCCCACCGATCCGAGCAGTCGCAGACTCGACAGGTCGTGGCCGGCCGGCTCGTCGGCACCCCACTTCATGAAGGTGCGGATGGCCGTCGGCGCGCAGTAGAGGATGCTGACGCCGTAGCGCTCGACGATCGACCACCAGCGGTCCCGACCCGGTGTGTCCGGCGTGCCCTCGTACATCACCGAGGTGGCACCGTTGGCCAGGGGGCCGTAGACGATGTAGCTGTGGCCGGTCACCCAGCCGATGTCGGCGGCACACCAGTAGACGTCCTCGTCGGCCCGGAGGTCGAAGACCGCCTTGTGGGTGTAGGCCACCTGGGTCAGGTAGCCGCCCGTCGTGTGCATGATGCCCTTGGGGGCGGCGGTGGTGCCCGAGGTGTAGAGGATGAAGAGCAGGTCCTCGGCGTCCATTTGCTCGGGGGCACAGGTGTCGGCCGGCGCCCCGCCGGCGGCGCCGTCCTCGCCGGACAGGAGCTCGTGCCACCAGTGGTCCCGGCCGGCGGTCATCGCCGGCCGGCCTCCGATGGTGTCGGCGCCCGTGCGCTCCAGCACCACGACGTGGTCGACGCACGGCGTCTCGGCCACGGCCACGTCGACGTTGCCCTTGAGGCCGACACCCTGGCCCCGGCGCCAGCCACCGTCGGCGGTGACCACCACCCGCGCCTCGGCGTCGAGGATGCGGTCGCGCAGCGCGTCCGAGGAGAACCCGCCGAACACCACCGAGTGGACGGCGCCGATGCGGGTGCAGGCCAGCATGGTGACCGCCAGCTCCGGCACCATCGGCATGTAGACCGCCACCCGGTCGCCCCGGGCGACACCGAGTCCGCGCAGCACGTTGGCGAACCGGGACACGTCGAGCAGGAGGTCCGCGTAGCTGATCGTCCGGGTGTCTCCCGGCTCGCCCTCCCAGTGGAACGCCACCTTGTCGCCCCGGCCGGCGGCCACGTGCCGGTCGATGCAGTTGTAGGAGACGTTGAGGGTCCCGCCGTCGAACCAGCGGGCGAAGGGGAGATCCCAGGTGAGCACCGTGTCCCACGGGCGGAACCAGTCCAGGGCCCCGGCCTGGCGGGCCCAGAACTCGGGGCCGAGCGAGTCGGCCTCGGCGTAGACGCCGGGGTCGGCGACGACGGCCCGGTCGGCGAATCCGGGAGGGGGCGGGAACACCCGCTCCTCACTCAGGTAGTCCTCGATCGTCGCTTCGTTGCTCACCTGGTCGGACACTTCTCCCCCTTCGCGGACGGTTCGTCGGGACCGACCGCCAGAGCCGGGGCCCGACTACGGCCATCGTCCCTGGTCCGGGCCGGTTCGCCCGATGGCTCCCGAGCGCCCCAGACTAACGCCGACAGGCCCGTAGACTGGGAGGGCCGTGACGACGACGACCCACACCGAGGATCAAGGCCCGGCCGCGAGGACGCCCCCGGTCGTGCCGGGGCCGTCGCCCGTCGATGCCTTCGTGCCCGATCCGGGGGGCACACGGGTCGACGTACCCCTGGGCCGCCGCGTCATGGTGGTCAGCGACCTGTTGCTGACCCCCGGCGCCACGCCGTCGACCCTGGCGCTCACCACCGAGCTCGCCCGGGCCCTCGACACCTGGGACGGCCCGGGCATCCTCATCATCGCCGGCAACCTCTTCGACCTGACCGGCTGCGACGACCCGCAGCACACGGCGGGGCGGGCCATCGACGCCCACCCGCAGCTGGCCCGGTCGTTCCTGAGGTTCCTCCAGGTCGACGACCGGCGCATCCTCCGCCAACGGGGCACCCACGAGCCCGTCGAGATCACCCGGGGCATCCGGGGCCACACCGACGGCTCCTCGGACGTGGTCGGCCGCCTGGCCGAGGCCGGGGTGGAGCACCTCGGGGCCATCGACCTCCACGTGCAGACGGGCACGGGCACACGGGTGGTCCGGGTCGAGCCGGCCACCCACGTCTACACGTCCGACACCACCGGCGTCCTGACGGCGGACACCAAGCCGGGCCTGACCACGGGGGGCGGGCACCACTGGTACGACTTCGTCCACGACTCGCCCGAGGACGCGCCGTGGCTGGAGGGCGTCCACCAGCTGTCCGATCCCTCGGCGCTGTCGCGCTTCGTCGTGTCGCGCACCCTCTACCGTCGCTTCGGCCGCTACGCCTGGTGGCTCCTCGTGCCCTTCGGCGTGGCCCTCCTGCTGCGGGTGGCCGTCAGCCCCTGGCTGCTCGGCCACCTGGGCTCCGGGCTGCCGGCCCGGGCGCTGCGCCACGCCCACACCGCTGGGTTGCGGGACCAGATGGTCGTCGCCCTGGCGTTCACCGTCGTCGTCCTCCTCCTCGTGCTGGCCGTGGTGCTCGGACTCCTCAGCCGGCGGATGTGGTCGATCCTCGGGGGCGGTGCCCTGGAGGAGGTGCGTTCCGAGGTCGGGGCCAACGACGCCGCCCGCGACGACGCGCGCCGTCTGCTCGCCCGCGGCTACGCCGGCCTGATCACCTCGGCCACGTTCAAGTCCGAGCTCACCAACCTCGGCACCGGCTTCTACGCCAACGTGGGCGCCAGCGCCGAGGTGGTGGCCGAGCACAAGGGCCGGGTGGGCCTGCCCCCGGTGTTCCTGCACAGCCGGTGGGTGAGCTGGGTCGAGATCGAGTCCGGTGCCGAGCTGCACGTGCGGCTGCTGCTGGCCCACGACGAACTGGCCTCCCCCAGCCGCCTCGAGCGCATCGTCACCCGGGGCCGCGAGGGCGGGTCGCTGCACCCCTCGCTGGTGGCGTCCTACCCGATGGGTGAGTCGTGGCCACCGGCACCCGACCTCCGCCAGGCCCACCGCCACACCCGCCGGGTCCGCCGATGGGCCGGCGCGGCCATCCTCGTCACCGGGATCATCGACCTGCTCGACTCCATCACCCCGCCGCTGCACGGACGCCTCCGGACCCTCGAGCAGTTCCTCCCGGTGCGCGCCAGCGTCGCCGCCGGAGCCCTGGTGGCCCTGGCCGGACTGGCCCTCATCGCCCTCGGGCGGGGCGTCCTCCGGGGCCAGCGCCGCGCCTGGCGTGTCTCCGTGGTCCTACTCGCCGGCACGATCGTCCTGCACGTCCTGGCCGGCGCCGACATCGAGGAGTCGCTCATCACCGGCGCGGTCCTCGCCTTCCTCCTGGTCAACCGCAAGGAGTTCCAGGCGGCCTCGGACGCCACGTCGATGCGGTCGGCCCTGCTCGCCCTCTGCGGCGTCGCCCTGGGGGTGGCCGTCGTCGCCACCTCGTCGATCGAGCTGTTCACCCACATCGGTCGCCACCACAACCTGACCCTGCCGTGGTGGACGACCTTCTGGGCGGTGTCCGAGCGCTTCGTCGGGATCACCACCATCGACCTCCCCGAGCGCGCCGACCGGTTCCTCGCCCCGTCGCTGCTGACCATCGGGATCGGCCTCGTGGCGGTCACCCTCTACCTGCTGACGCGACCGGTGGTCGACCGCCGCCTCGGCTCGGGCCGGGCCGCCGAGTTCCGCGCCCGGGACATCGTCCGGCGCCACGGCTCCTCCACCCTCGACTACTTCGCCCTGCGGTCGGACAAGCGGTGGTTCTTCCACCGCGACAGCCTCGTCGCCTACGCCGTCTACGGCGGGGTCTGCCTCATCTCCCCGGACCCCATCGGCCCGGACAACGAGCGGGAGCAGGTGTGGGGCGCCTTCCGGACCTTCGCCGACTCCCACGGTTGGACCACGGCCGTCATGGGCGCCGGCGAGTCGTGGCTGCCCACCTACCGCGACTCCGGCATGCACCACATCTACCTCGGCGACGAGGCCGTGGTGCAGCTGCAGGACTTCACGCTGGCCGGCAAGCACATGAAGGGGCTCCGCCAGGCCCACAACCGGATCGGCAAGTACGGCTACACCGTGTCCTTCCACGATCCCTCCCACCTCGACCCGGTGCTGGCCGAGGAGCTGATGGCGCTCATGCGCCTGTCGCGCCAGGGCGAGCACGAGCGCGGCTTCTCGATGATGCTCGGGCGCATCTTCGACCCCCGCGACACCGGCCTGCTCATGACCGTCGTCCGCGACCCGGACGGGGCCGCCGCCGCCATGTGCCAGTTCGTACCGGCCACCGGCATCAACGGCTACTCGCTCGACCTCATGCGCCGCGACCCCGGCGACCACCCGAACGGCCTGCTCGACTTCGCCCTGTGCTCCACCATCGAGCACCTGGCCGCCCGCGGGTTCGACGGCCTCAGCCTCAACTTCGCCGCCATGCGCTCCACCCTGGCCGGCGAGAAGGGTGACGGGACCGTGCAGCGGGCCGAGCGGTGGTTCCTCAAGCGGCTGTCCAACTTCGGCCAGATCGAGTCCCTGTGGAAGTTCAACGCCAAGTACGAACCCGAATGGCTCCCCCGCTACGTCGTGTTCGACACCGCCGAGCACCTGGTGCCGGTGGTCATGGCCATCCTGCGGGCCGAGTCGCTGTGGGAGATCCCGGTGCTCGGGCGCCTGCTGGCCGCGGGCGCCGAGAAGCGCATGCTGGCCGCCCAGCGCGACACCGACGAGTTCCTGGCCTCCATCGTCGCCTGGGACGAGGACGGTCTGCAGGTGCCCGGTGCCGGAACCGACGGTGCCGCGCACGGGAGCCCCGGCCCGGACCTCGTTCCGGCACCGGTCGAGCGCTCCGACCACCCCTCCACCACGTCCCAGGGCTGAGGCCCGCTGGGCCCGCTGCGCCCGCTGGCCGTGGGCGACGTCACGCCCGCACAGCCGTCCGGCTCACCCGGCGGCGGCCCCGACGCCCACCGCCGACCCGGGGCCCGACCCGGGGGCTCCGTCGGACGACGTGTCATCCGACCCGTCATCTGTTCCGTCATCGGTTGCTGCGCGGTCCGGGCGGCGTCCGGCGTAGAGACCGACGAGCATGACCACGAACAGGGTGACCAGCACGATGACGAGGGCGACCAGGACGGTCGGCTGGTTCCACAGCACGAGGAGCACGAGGCCGAGCACCAGCACGAGCCACTGGAACGCCCCCCGGTGGGCGGCGACCGTGTCGTGGACGGGCCCGCTGGTCAGCCACGCCGGCTTGGCGCCCGACTCGATCCTCCGCCGGACCGGCCCGGTGCCCACCACCCAGGCCACGACCGCCACGATGGTGGCCACGATCAGGATCGTCCGCACGGAGTCGAGCAGCAGGGCGTCGACCGTGTCGATGACGGCGGCCGTGGCCGCCCTGGACTGGTTGATCTTGAGCGAGGACAGGTACTCGTTGCGACCGACGTTGGCGGCGATGAGCAGGACGGCCATCGACACGGCGAGACCCGACGAGGCGTGGACGAGTCCCCGTCTCCGGTCCTTGGCCAGGAGCACGGCGCCGGCGAAGAGCAGGACCGACACGACGGGCAGCACCAGGGCCAGGTTGTTGAGGAACCGGACCCACCGCTGGAGCTTCGCCAACTGGTCCGACTGGAAGAGCACGAAGGGGGCGCCCGTGTAGTTGGGAGCCTTGTCGAACACCGAGAGGCCGCGGGCCGCCAACTCCTTCTTGGCCGCCGCCTCGATCTGGCTCAGGTCCACCGTGACCTCGCCGTTGGTCGCCTGGAGCGCGCCGACCTTCTTGCCGAGCAGCAGGTTGTCGACCTGATCGTGCGACTGGCGCAGCGCCTGCTCCCACAGCTTCTGGAAGCGGGAGCTCTGCACCAGGTGCAGCGTGACGTTGTAGGTGGTGCTCTGGACGGCTCCGGTGATCGGGTTGACGAGGAAGCCGGCCCGGGACGGCAGGACGTTCTTCACCCGCTGCTCGAGGTCGGTGCTGGCGATCAGGCTCTCGCTCACCTTGGTGGCGATCGTGGTCTGGATGGCCTGGTCCTTGGCCAACGGGGCCACCGTGGCCACGAAGGTGTCGGTGTTGAGCAGCTCGTTGCGGGCGTAGACCACGACGACCGACAGGATGGCGAGCAGGCAGGCGATGACGACGAGCACCCACGAGGCGATGGTGCGTCCGCGTCGCTTCCTGACCTTGCCGGTCCCCGGGCCGGCGGGAGGAGGGCCTCCGTCCGAGCCGGTCGCGACGTCCGGTTCGGGTGGCCGCGGACCCGGACCCGGTTCGTCCGCCGGGGGTTGGTTGATCACGGGCACACTGTACCGGCGCCCCCTGGCCGCACCGTGGACGCTCGGCGCCCCGACGCACGGGTCTCGCGGGAGGTTCCCCCGTCCCCTAACCTCGTGCCACCATCGAACCGGAGGCGGACGACGTTGTTCTACATCCTGATCTTCGGGCTCCTGGCGATCGTGCTGGTCGTGGCCTTCGCCAAGAAGTGGAGCTCGCGCAACTCGTGGCCCGACGATGAGTGACGTCCAGGATCCGGCCACGGAGGCGCCGCCGGCACCCGCACCGGCACCCGCCACTCCCGATCCGATCGCGCTGCTGCAGTCGAAGAGCTACCTGCAGCTGCTCGTCCTGGCCGGTCTCATCGGCGTCCCCGTCTCGGCGGTCGCCTACTTCTACCTGGCGCTCGTGGGCCACCTGCAGACCTGGATCTACACCTCGCTCCCGAGCGGGCTCGGCTTCCACGGCACGCCCGTGTGGTGGCCCGTGCCGATGGTGCTCGTGGCCGCCGTGGTGGTCAGCCTCACCATCATCCACCTGCCCGGCACGTCGGGCCACGAACCGGCCGAGGGGTTCCAGGCCGGGGGTACCCCCGCACCCGTCGACCTCTACGGCGTCATCCTGGCCTCCGTCGCCACGCTGGCCTTCGGCCTCGTGCTCGGACCCGAGGCGCCGCTGATCGCCGTCGGCGGCGGCCTGGGCGTGCTGGCCGTCCACCTGGCCGCCAAGGACGCGCCACCCATGGCCGCCACCGTGATGGCCGCCGCCGGGAGCTTCGCCGCGATCAGCACGCTGCTCGGCTCACCCATCCTCGGCGCGTTCCTGCTGATGGAGGCCTCGGGTCTCGGCGGCCCGCTCCTCGGGCTCGTGCTCGTGCCCGGGCTCCTGGCCGCCGGAGTGGGCACGCTGATCTTCATCGGGCTCGACCGACTGACCGGCCTCGGCACGTTCTCCCTGGCCATCCCCGGTCTGCCGACGTTCAGCCACCCGACGGGGGCCCTGTTCGGCTGGGCCGTCGCCATCGGCGTGGTGGCCACCCTCCTCGGGACGCTCATCCGCATCGGTGGGCTGGCCGCCCTGCCGGTCGTCCTCGGGCACCGGGTGGCCTCGACACTCGTCGCCGGCCTGGTGGTCGCCGGCGCGGCCATCGCCTTCGCCGAGGCCACCCACAAGAGCACCCAGAACGTCCTCTACTCGGGCCAGAACTCGCTCCCCGGCCTCGTGCTCCATGCCTCGACCTGGACCGTCGGCGCCCTCGTGGTGCTGACGGTGGCGAAGTCCGTCGCCTACTCGGCCTCGTTGTCGTCGTTCCGGGGAGGGCCGATCTTCCCGGCCATGTTCATCGGCGGCGCGATCGGTGTCGCCGCCTCGCACCTGCCGGGCATGGTGCTCGTCCCGGCCGTGGCCATGGGCATCGGCGGCATGACGACGGTCATGCTGCGGCTCCCGCTCACCGCCACCCTGCTCGCCGTGCTCCTGGTGGGGAGCGACGCGTTGGCCGTGACGCCGCTCGTGATCGTGTCGGTGGTCGTGGCCTACGTCCTCACCGCACGGCTGCCCCAGACACCCACCGACCTCCTCGCCCGACGCCAGACCCGTGCGGTGGCGGCCGGACCGGTCGCGGCCACCACCGGGTCCGGCTGAGTCGTGCCCGCCGCGGCATCCTCGGTCACCCATCCGGCGGCCGCCCAGATCCTGGCCGTCCTGTTCGGCATGGTCCTGGTGGCGTCGGTGCTGCTGTCCGCCATCGAGACCGTGGTCCTCCCCCGCAATTCCTTCACCCGGATCACCCGGGCGACGTTCGCCGTCACCAACCGTGTGCTCGTCCACGACGGACCCAACCGGGCCCGTTCGACCCGCCGGCGCGGGCTGTACGCGCCGGTGGCGCTCGTGACCCTGCCGCTGGTGTGGATGGTGGCCGTCATCATCGGGTTCACGTTCATCTTCTGGGGGTGCGACGCCGGCACGTGGCAGAAGTCGTTCGAGATCAGCGGCTCGTCGGTGACGACACTCGGGTTCTCGGCGCCGACCGGGAGCCTCCGCACCTGGATCAGCTTCGTGGAGGCCATCATCGGACTGGGTCTCGTCGCCCTCCTCATCAGCTACCTGCCCACCATCTACGCCGCCCACCACGACCGCGAAAAGGGCATCCGCGCCCTGCGACCCTTTGCCGGGACCCCGCCCTCGGGCACCGGACTGCTCCTCACCCTCGATGGATTCCAGGCCCTGGACAACGACGACGTGTGGCGGACTGCGTCGGAGTGGCTGCTCGAGCTCGACCAGACCCACTGCTCGTTCCCGGCGCTCTGCTACTTCCCCGAGAGCGACGACACCCAGTCCTGGGTGGCCACGGTGGGCTCACTCCTCGATGCCGGCGCGTTGCTGCTGTCGGCCGACCCGATCGAGCGGGGTGACGCCACCGCCGTCAAGCACCAGGGGGCCATGATCGTCCTGGCCAACGGGGTGCCCACCGTCATCGAGATCGGTCGGGCGGCCGGGCTCCCCATCCCCGCGCCGGTCCCGCTCACCGAGCTCCTGCCCGACGGGTCCGGTGTCGCCCCCGACATCTCGATCCGCCGGGACGAGTACCTGGAGGCCATCGACCGACTGGACGGGATCGTCACCATCCCCGAAGGCCAGCGCCAGGAGGCCTGGCTGCGGTTCGCCGCCGTGCGCGCCTCCTACGACGATGCGCTCCGGGGCCTCTCGGGGCTGACGCTCTCGCTGTCGGCCCCGTGGACCACCGACCGGCCGGCCGTGGTCGGGCGGCCCCGGCTGCTGTCCAACCGGCCGATCTCCGTCGACTGGTCCCTTCCCGCCCCCAGGGGAGGAACGGACGACGGCTGAGGGTCTCGCACGCGGTGAGGTGACGACCGAGCCACCGATGGTCCGACCCGTAGTACCCGGACCTGGGTTACGTTGTCCGGAGCAATACGATCCTCAAGGAGAACCACCATGCTCGGCTACACCTACCCACTGCTCGACCTCTTCGGAACGATGCTCGGCATCTTCGTCTTCCTGATCTGGTTCTGGCTGCTCGTCATCGTCTTCGGTGACATCTTCCGCAGCAAGGACCTGAGCGGCGGGGTCAAGGCGCTGTGGGTGTTCTTCGTGATCATCTTCCCGTTCCTCGGGATCCTGATCTACCTGATCGCCCGCGGCGGCAAGATGCACGAGCGCGCCGAGCAGGCCGCCAGGCAGCAGCAGCAGGCGTTCGACGACTACGTCAAGCAGGCTGCCGGCGCCGGCAGCACCGCCGACCAGCTGTCCAAGCTGGCCGACCTCAAGCAGCAGGGCGTCATCAACGACGCCGAGTTCGAGGCCCAGAAGGCCAAGATCCTCAGCTGATCACCCGACCGGGTCACACTCCGGTCGACCATCGGTTCACCGACGAACGGGCCCGTCTCGGGCCCGTTCGTCGCGTCCCCCTACAGGTGGCTGAAGCCGCCCGACTCCTCGGGGGTCATGGCCACCGACACCGGGTGCTTGTCGAAGTGGGCGATGGCCTCCTTGATGTCGTTCATCAGCAGGAAGGCCAGATCGCGGCTCACGCCCTGGCGGACCAGGATCCGCTGGACCGAGATGTCCGACACCGAGCCGGTGAGCGGGTAGGCCGGCACCTGCCAGCCCTTGACCCGCAGGCGGTCGGCCACGTCGTAGAGGGTGTACCCCGGGTCCTCCCCCTCGGCGATCCGCCACGCCACCGACGGGATCCCCGTCAGCTCGTTGCCGTCGCACAGCAGCTCGAAGGGGCCGAGCTTGACGATCTCCTCGGCGAGGAACTTGGCCGTCTGGTAGCAGGCGTCCTGGATCGCCTTGTAGCCGGCATGGCCCAGGCGCACGAAGTTGTAGTACTGCGCCACGATCTGCCCGGCGGGCCGCGAGAAGTTGATCTGGAAGACGGGCATGTCGCCGCCGAGGTAGGTGACGTGGAAGATCAGGTCGTCGGGCAGCTCGTCGGCGTGCCGCCACAGCACCCAGCCCACGCCGAGGGGGGCGAGTCCGAACTTGTGGCCCGACGTCGAGATCGACTTCACCCGCTCGAGGCGGAAGTCCCACACCACGTCCGGGGCGCAGAAGGGCCCGAGGAAGGCACCCGACGCCCCGTCGACGTGGATGTCGATGTCGAGCCCGGTCTCCGCCTCCAGCTTGTCGAGGGCCGCCGACAGCTCGGCCACCGGCTCGTAGGCCCCGGTGTAGGTCACCCCGAAGGTCGGGACCACGAAGATCGTGTTCTCGTCGACCTGGGCGAGCATCTGCTCGACGTCCATGCAGTACCTGCCCGGGGACATCGGGATCTCGCGGATCTCCACGTCCCAGTACTTGGCGAACTTGTGCCACACCACCTGGACGGGGCCGCACACGAAGTTGGGCGAATCGGCGGACTGGCCCGCCGCCTTGCGCCTGGCCCGCCAGCGCCACAGGGCGGCCATGCCGCCGAGCATGCAGGCCTCCGAGGAACCGATGGCCGAGCACCCGACCGCGCCCCCCGCGTCGGGTGCGTTCCAGAGGTCCGCCAGCATCTGCACGCAGCGCCGCTCGATCTCGGCCGTCTGGGGGTACTCGTCCTTGTCGATCATGTTCTTGTTGATCGACAGGTCCATCAACTGGTGGACCTCGTCCTCCTCCCACGTCTGGCAGAACGTGGCCAGGTTCTGGCGGGCGTTGCCGTCGAGCAGCAGCTCGTCCGAGATCGCCTGGAAGACGTCCTCCTTACGCGCCTCCTCCTTCGGGAACAGGTGGGACGGCAACGTGGTGAGGAGGTCCTTGCCGGCGTAGACCGAGTCGAGGAGCTCGTCGCGGATGGATTCGTGCTTGTGCAGGGGCATGCCCGGAGTGTAGGCACGGCGCCCAGCGGTTGCTCGTGGACGCGCTCAGCCGTCCACTGGGCCCGGCGACCCTGGGGAGGGCGCGGGGACCGCACCGCTCAGACGTCGCTGATGGCGTGGACCTTGTTGGTGGCGATGGCCAACTTCAGGGCCTGGTGGTCGAGTTCGTTCTGGTCGGCGTAGGACGCGGCGAACGTCGACATGGCCTCGTCGAACCGCGTGCCGGCCCCGAGATAGGAGCCGATCGCGATGGCGTCACCCGACCGGGCATGGCCGAGGGCGAGCACCCAACCGCACATCTGGGCGTAGATCTCGAAGGCGGCGGGGATCATCGTCTCGACGTCCGGGGAGAACTTCCAGTCCCACATCTGGCGGAAGTAGAAGTCGCGGTGGACACCGTCGAAGCCGGCCAGACCGTCCCAGCCGAGGAAGATGTCGCTGGCGCTCTGCACGAGGCGCTGGCCCTCGACGACCCGCTGACCCATGTTGTCGTACCGGCTCGGCTGGAGAAAGGGCTCGGCCACCGAGTGCTCGGCCTCCTTGACCTGGAGGATCAGCGGGTCCCCCTCGTCGCGACCGATGAACAGCGCCACCCAGCAGCGCGTGCCGACGGAGCCGACCCCGACCACCTTGCGGGCCAGATCGGTGAACTCGTAGCGGTTGAGCAGGTGCTGGCGGTCGCCGTTGAGCGTGGCACGGTAGCCGTCCAGGGCGCTGAGCAGGGTCTCGACCGCCTCGGTCTCGTGCCCGGGCTCCACCAGGTCCTCGACCGGCAGGAGCAGCGGCGGGTCGGCCCGGAAGCGGAGCCGGCCGTCCCGGCGCTCGGTCAGCTTGGCCACGGCCTTCAGGTGGTCCTTGCTCTTGGCCTTCTCGGCCCGCTGGGCGAAGCCGGCGAGGACCTCCGACCCGGCCTCGGCCCCCCAGCGCTGGACCAGGCTGGCGGCGTCGAGCCGCAGGTACCAGACGTCGAGGTCGCGCAGCGCCCCGAACTCGCGGATCGCCTCGCGGTAGCCCCGGGACGACAGCGCCACGAGCTTGCGCCGGAGGGGCTCGTCGAAGCCGCGGCCGCGGGCCGCCACCTCGATGCTGGCCGCCAGGCGCTTCAGGTCCCATTCGAAGGGACCGGGGATCGTCTCGTCGAAGTCGTTGACGTCGAAGATCATGTCCCGCTCGGGCGAGGCGAACCCGCCGAAGTTCACGAGGTGGGCGTCGGCGCACAGCTGGACGTCGAGGTGGGAGTGCTCCTCGTGCGCGAGGTCGGCGGCCATGACGGCGGCGGCCCCCCGGAAGAAGGCGAACGGCGACGCCGCCATCCGTCCGTAGCGGATCGGGACGAGATCGGGCACCCGCGTGGTGGCCTGCAGGGCCAGGATGTCCAGGGGGTCGGTGCGGTCGGCCGGTGGGGACCACTCGCCGTGTCGTGACCGGGGGACGAGTTCCCGGGCCTGGCGTCCGTGGGCGGCACGTTCCTCAGGGGTCTGCTGGCTCATGGGACCATCATCCCACCCGGGCCGCGTCGCGCGCCGCGACGCGCCGGGGTGTCTACTTGCGCTTGGCCCGCCGCTTGCCGACGGCGATGATCAGCCGGTCGACCAGGAGCCCGAGTGCCGCGGAGACGAGGATCACCCAGATCAGGCTGGTCGAGGTGTGGAAGAAGACGAAATTGACCCTGACGTCGTTGGAGTTGCCGACCACGAACGCCACCAGCAGGACGAGGGCGAGTCCGAAGACGACCAGCCGGATGATCTCCTTGTTGTCCCGGTTGCCGCCCTTGCGGGCCGGCGGCTGTCCGGATGGTGCGGGTGCCTCTGCCATGCCGTGCTCCTCGTCGCGTCGGATGCCCGTAGCGACAGTACCGCCGACCTCCGCCCGGGTGCCGGGATGGGCCGGTCGGACCGGACCGGGGCAGGGCACGCCCGCGCTCAGTGGAGCAGCAGCAGCGTGGCCCGGTGGGCGAAGTCGATGATCGGCCCGGGGATGACCCCGAAGACCACGGTGAACGCCACGCAGACACCGATGGCGGCGGCGGTGAGCGCCGGCACCGGCACGAGCCCGCGCTCCTCGACGGCGGCCTCGGGCGCGTCATCGGTCAGGACCTGGATGCCGGCGGGCTGGTCACTGGCCGATCCACGCGTGGCCGATCCGCGCGTGGCCGATCCGCCCGGGGCCGGTCCGCCCGGGGCCGCGCCGTCCGGGGCCGGTCCCCGCTCGGACGGGGCCGTCACCGGCACGTCGAGGAGCGGGGTGTCACCCTCGGCGGCGTCACCCACCAGTCCGACCGGCGAGAACATCGTGACCGCCAGGCGCAGGTAGAAGAAGGCGGCGACCGCGCCGGACAGCATGGCCACGACGGCCAGGGTGTAGTCCTGACCGGACACCGAGGCCTCGATCACGCCCAGCTTGGCCAGGAACCCGGTGGTGAACGGCGCACCGGCCTGCCCGAGCAGCAGCACGGCGAAGGCCAGGGCCAGCAGCGGCTGTCGTTTCGCCAGCCCACGGTAGTCGGTGATCGACGAGCGGGTGTCGGCCGGACCGGCCACCACCGCGATCACGGCGAAGGAGCCGATGACGAGGAACAGGTAGGTGAACAGGTAGTAGAGCGAGGCCGACACCCCGCGGGCGCTCGACGCCTCGACCCCGAGGAGGATGAAGCCGACGTGGTTGATCGAGGAGTAGGCCATCATGCGCTTCACGTCGCGCTGGGTGAGCGCCACCACCGCACCGAGGACGAGGCTCAGGACGGCCAGGACCCAGACGACCGGCTGCCAGTCGGCCCGGACCGTCGGGAACGAGGTCACGAACACCCGGAGCAGGGCGGCGAAGGCGCCGGCCTTGGCCACGGCCGCCATGAACCCGGCGACCGGCGACGGTGAGCCCTCGTAGACGTCGGGCGACCACATGTGGAACGGGACGGCGGCGATCTTGAACCCGAAGCCCACGAGCAGGAGGGCCAGACCGCCGAGCAGCACGCCGTTGTGCACGATGACGTTGCGGGACAGGTAGTCGGCGATCTGGGGCAGGTTGGTCGTCCCGGTGGCGCCGTAGGTGAGGGCGATGCCGTAGACGAACACGGCGGACGAGAACCCGCCCAGCACGAAGTACTTGAGCGCCGCCTCGCCCGACTCGGCCCGGCGGTGGTTGAAGGCCGCCAGCACGTAGAGGGCGATGGACAGGATCTCGAGGCCGAGGAAGACCACGATCAGGTCGTTGGCCGCCCCCATCATCATCGCCCCGGATGCCGACACCATGGCCAGCACCTGGAACTCGGGCCCGTCGATCCCCTCACGCGTCAGGTACCCGTCGCCCACCAGCGCGGTCAGCAGCATGGTGATGGCCACGGTGATCTGGATGAACACGGCGAAGCCGTCGTAGGCGATGGCGCCGGCGACGGTGACCGAGGGACCGTGGGTCATGACGTGGTCCCACTGGAACAGTGCCGCCACCAGCGCGGCCAGCGAGACCACGACGGCCACGACGGTGCCGGCGCGCACGTTCATGATCCGGCGCAGCAGCGAGGACACCAGCATCAGGCCGAGCGCCCCGCCGAGCATGATCAGCATCGGCAGGATGCTCAGGTAGTCGACGTGCGGGACGTGGATGGTGGGGGCGGCCGAGGTGGCCAGGAACGGGGTCACTTGCTGCCTCCCGTCGCCGAGTTGGTCGAGGGCGCCGCCGTCGGCAGGTGCCCCGTGCCCGGCGGCCTGGCGATGGCCACCGCCGGCGGGGTGCGCAGGTCGGCCGGCAGCGGGGTGTGCGTCACCTGGTCGACGTGGACCACCAGCTTGTTGACCGACGGGGTGATGCGGTCGAGCACCGGCTTCGGGAACACGCCGAGCAGCACGATGAGGACGATCAGCGGGGCCACGATGAGTCGCTCGTTGAGCGACAGGTCACGGGTGGTGGTGTCCTCGGCCGCGGGCTCCCCGTGGAAGACCTGCTGGTAGCCCCAGAGCAGGTAGACGGCGGCGATCACGACACCGGCGGTGGCGGCCACGGCCCACCAGCGGTGGGCCAGGAACGTGCCGATGAGGATGAGGAACTCGCCGACGAACCCGTTCAGGCCGGGCACGCCGATGGAGGCCATCATGGCCAGGGTGAACACACCGGCGAGCACCGGTGCGGGCGACTGCAGGCCCTTCAGCGACCCGATCTGCCACGTGTTGCGGCGCTCGTAGATCCAGCCCACCAGGATGAACAGGGTGGCGATGACCAGACCGTGGTTCACCATCTGGAGCACACCGCCGCTCAGGCCCTGGCTGTTGAGGGCGAAGGTGCCGAGCGCGATGAACCCGATCTGGGCCAGTGACGAGTAGGCGAGCAGGCGCTTCAGGTCCCGCTGGGCGCAGGCCACCAGGGCGCCGTAGAGGATGCCGATGACCGCCAGGGTCAGCAGCACCGGGGCCAGGGTCCGGCTGGCCTGGGGGAACAGGTTGAGGTCGAAGCGGATCACCCCGTAGGTGCCGAGCTTGGCCATGATGCCGACGAGCAGGATCGCCCCCGCCGTCGGGGCCTCGGAGTAGGCGTCCGGCGACCACGTGTGGAACGGGAAGATCGGGGCCTTGACGGCGAACGCCGCCGTGAAGGCGCAGAACAGCAGGACGCCCTCGGTGCCGCTCAGGTGGGTGTGGACCAGTGACTGCAGGTCGAAGGTGAGGACCCCGGTCTGGCTCCGGTGGATGAAGGCGATCGACACGATGCCCACGAGGAGGAACGCCGAGCCGGCGAAGGTGTACACGAAGAACTTGATCGCCGCGTAGCCGCGCCGGGCGTAGCCCCACCCGCCGATGAGGAAGTACGACGGCACCAGGGTCAGCTCGAAGAAGAGGAAGAACAGGATCAGGTCGAGGGAGACGAAGCTGCCCATGCAGGCGGCCTCGAGCAGCAGCACCCAGGCGACGAACGACCGCGTGTCGCGCCGGGCGCGCGCTCCCAGCATGGTGAGCGGGAAGAGCACCCCGGTCAGTACCAGCAGGAAGAGCGAGATGCCGTCGACGCCCACGCTCCAGTGGATCCCGAGGTCGGTGGCCCAGGTGTGGTGGCTGACCAGCTGGTAACCGGCGACACCGGACTTGAACACGACCAGCACGGCGATCGAGACGGCCAGGGTGAGGACCGTGACGGCCAGGCCCAGGGCCTCGTGGAACCAGGTGGCGACCAGGCGCTTCGGGATGGCGGCGACCACGGCGGCGCCCACCGCGGGCACGAGCACGAGTGTCGTCAGGTAGGGGAAGGAGGTGGCGGTCATCAGCCCCACCACATCCGGGTCAGCATGAAGCCGAGTACGACGACCGTGCCGAAGACGATGCCCAGCACGTAGTTGCGCACGTAGCCGGTCTGGGTGCGGCGCAGCAGTACACCGCTCCCCCGGAAGGCCCCGGCGACGCCGTTGACCGCCCCGTCGATGATCTTCGGGTCGACCACGTCGGCGCAGAACGCCGCCAGGCGCTCACTCGGGCGCCCGAACACGGCGTCGTAGAGCTCGTTGACGTACCAGGCCCCCCGCAGGAATGCCCCCTCGAGCGCCGGGCGGTCGGACCGGGTCGACCACAGGCGCAGTCCGATGACCACGAAGACGATCGCCACCAGCGCGTCGACGATGGCGAGGACCCACAGGGCGGTCGTCGAGAGGTTGTCCTGGAAGAGGCTCGCGCCCCACACGGGGTCCAGCCACTTCGACAGCGAGAACTGGCTGGACGAGATGGCCATCACCCCGGCCACGGCGGCGAAGAACGAGAGGATCCACAGGGGCACCGTCATGATCCAAGGCGACTCGTGCGGCTCCGAGGAGGCCCCGTCGGCGTGGTGGGCGTGGGCGGCGTCGAGCTCGACGTGGTCGCCGGCCTCGGCCCAGCGGTCCTTGCCGAAGAAGGCCAGGCCGGTCAGGCGGCTCATGTAGTAGGCGGTCAGGGCGGCGGTCACGATGCCCACGACCCACAGCGCCGGGTGGGCGGCCCAGGTGTTGTCGAGCACGTCACCCTTGGCCCAGAAGCCCGAGAACGGGGGCACGGCGGCGATGCACAGCCAGCCGATGCCGAAGGTGATGAAGGTGATGGGCAGGTAGGCCCGCAGATTGCCCATGCGCTTCAGGTCCTGCTCGTCGTGGAGACCGTGGATGACCGAACCGGCGCCGAGGAACAGCAGGCCCTTGAAGAAGGCGTGCGCCACCATCAGGAAGATGGCCGCGGTGTAGGCCCCGCACCCGATGGCCAGGAACATGTAGCCCAGCTGGCTGACCGTCGAGTAGGCCAGGACCTTCTTGATGTCCTGCTGGGCACAGGCGATGGTGGCGGCCACGAAGGCGGTGGCGGCACCGACGACGGCCACCGTGAGGGACGCCGAGGACGAGGCGTGGAGCAGCGGGTTGACCCGGCAGAGCAGGTAGACGCCGGCCGTCACCATGGTGGCGGCGTGGATGAGGGCGGACACCGGGGTCGGGCCCTCCATGGCGTCGGCCAGCCACGGGAACAACGGGATCTGGGCCGACTTGCCCATCACCCCGACCAGCAGCAGCAGGCAGATGGCCGTGATGTTGGCGGAGCCGATCTTGTCCAGGTTGGCGAAGACGGTCGTGTACTCGAGCGAGTGGACCCGCTCGAAGACCAGGAAGATGGCGAGCAGGAAGCCCACGTCGCCGATCCGGTTGTAGACGAAGGCCTTCTTGCCGGCGCTGGCCGCCGAGTCGCGGGTGAACCAGAACGAGACCAGCCAGTACGAGCAGGTGCCCACGCCCTCCCAGCCGACGAAGGTGACGAGCAGGTTGGACCCCAGCACCAGGATCAGCATCGAGGCCACGAAGAGGTTCATGTAGAGGAAGAACTTGGGGAAGTCCTTGTCCCCCTTCATGTACCCGATGGAGTACAGGTGGATGAGGGTGCTGATGCCGGTGATGAAGAGCACCATGGTCATCGACAGGGGGTCCACGTACAGCGAGGCGTGGACCTGCAGCCGGTCGACCGGGATCCAGGTCCACAGGTTCTGGCTGTAGCTGCGCACCGGGGCGTCGACCCCGAGCAGGGCCAGGTAGACGGCGACCGACAGCACGAACGAGGCGCCGACGGCGACCGTGCCCACCCAGCCGGCGGCCGGTTCGCCCAGGCGCCGACCGGCGGCCACCAGCACGCCGAAGCCGATCAGGGGCAGCAGGATGATGAGGAACGTCAGGTGGAGCATCGGCCCGTCAGCCCTTCATCAGGTGGAGGTCGTCGGCGTCGGCGCTCGCCCGGCGTCGGAAGATGGCTACCACGATGCCCAGGCCCACCACGACCTCGGCGGCCGCGACGACCAGGACGAAGAAGACCAGGACCTGCCCGCCGATGTCGTGCAGCGTGCGGGCGAAGGTGACGAAGGCCAGGTTGGCGGCGTTGAGCATGAGCTCGACGCACATGAACATGATCAGCACGTTGCGCCGGACCAGCACGCCGAGGGCACCGATGGAGAAGAGGACCACGCTGAGGGCGAGGTACCACGAGGGGCTGATGCTCACGCGTCCACCTCGAAGCCGGAACCCCCGACGGCCTCCCCGGTGGTGTCCCCGGTGGCGTCGTCGGTCAGGGAGCCGGTCGTGTTCCGGGCCACCGGCGGGCGGCGGGCCAGCACGACCGCTCCGACCACGGCGATGATCAGCAGGGCCGACGTCGCCTCGAAGGGGAACAGGTAGGTCGTGTAGAGGGACTTGCCGAGCAGGTTCACGTTGGGCGCCCCGGAGTCGGACCCGGCCACGTGCGGCTGCCCCGTCGTCCACCGGGACACCTCGCCCAACAGCAGCATGCCGGTGGTGGCGAGGAGCACCAGGGCGGCGGCCAGCGGCCGTTGGCCGCGGAGCCGCTCCTTGGCGATGTCCTCCTCGCGGTCCACCCCGAGGAACATGATCACGAACAGGAAGAGCACGACGATGGCGCCGGCGTAGACGATCACCTGGACGGCGGCGAGGAAGCTGGCCTGCTGCAGGACGAACAGGACGGCCACCCCGAAGAGGGTCATGACCAGCATCAGGGCCGAGTGCACCGGGTTCCGGGCCACGACCACACCGATGGCCCCGGCCAGGATGATGGCGGCGGCCACGGCGAACACGCCGACGTCGGGGATGGTCGGGCGGGTGGCCTGGACCACGAGGTCGAGCACCAGGGCCGTCACGCGTCGTCCCCCTCGGCGGGTACGGGGGCGACGACCGGCGCGGGGGTGGTGGAGCCCACGGCGTCGCGCTGCGAGTTCCCGGCGCGCTTGGCGTCCAGGTAGGCGATGTCGGCCGCCTCCTTGTGCTTCTTGCCGAAGCCGGGACGGAACCGCTCGGCCTTCTCGAGGGCACGGCCGATGGCCCCCCGGGGGCCGCGCTTGTCGGCCGGCATGTCGGCCGGGTTCAGGTGGCGCTCGAGGGTCTGGCGCAACGGGAGCGATCCCGTGGTCGAGTCGTCGCGGTTCCCGCTCTGGCCGCCCTCGGGTGCCCGCACGCCGAAGCCGAGCTCGCCCGACCACTGGACCTCGCCCTCGAAGGCGGCCGCACCGGACGGCGACGTGGCCCGCATCCACCCCGAGGTGTGCAGGTCGTCTCCCTCGCGCCAGTCCTCCCAGGGCATGTGCCTGGGCTTGCCCTCGTCGTCGACCAGCAGCTCGCTCTTGGTGTAGATGGCGTCGCTGCGGTTGGTGAAGGAGAACTCCATCAGCTTCGACTCGGTGATGGCCTCGGTGGGGCAGGCCTCCACGCACATGTCGCAGTGGATGCAGCGCAGGAAGTTGATCTCGTAGACGTAGCCGTAGCGCTCCCCCGGCGAGACCGGGTGGTCGGGCGGGTTGTCGAGGCCGCGGACGTAGATGCAGTCGGCCGGGCAGACGCCGGCGCACAGCTCGCAGCCGATGCACTTCTCCATGCCGTCCTCGTAGCGGTTGAGGACGTGCCGGCCGTGCTGGCGGGGCTGCTTCGGACGCTTCTCCTCGGGGTACTGCCGGGTGACCGGCGGACGACCGAGGTGCTCGAGGGTCAGCTTGAAGCCGCCGAGGAAGTTCTGGCGCCCCTTGGGCGGGTCGAGATCGGCCATCAGCGGTCGCCTCCTTCGGTGGTGGCCGGCGTGGCGGGCTCCTCGGGGCGGGTCCACAGCCGGATCCCGACCGGGGGCACCACGGCGCGCGTCTCCTCGCGCAGGGCGCCGATGGCGAAGGCCCGGGTCAGCAGGAAGCTGGCGGCGACCACGGCGGCGGCCATGCCCACACCCCACCAGCCGTCGACCATGAAGCCGGCCACGATGAGCAGCCAGCCGAGCGACAGCGGGATGAGCCGCTTCCAACCGAGGTCCATGAGCTGGTCGTAGCGGAGCCGGGGCAGTGCGGCCCGCAGCCACACGAACACGAAGAGGAAGACGATGGTCTTGCCCAGGAACCACAGGATCGGCCAGATCCACTGGGTGTGGGGGATGTGGGGCTTGGGTCCGTCGGGCCCGCCGAAGAACAGGGTCACGGTGATCGCCGACATGGTGATCGTGTTCATGAACTCGGCCAGGAAGAACAGGGCGAAGCGGATCGAGGAGTACTCCGTGTGGAACCCGCCGACCAGCTCCTGGTCGGCCTCGACCAGGTCGAAGGGCGGGCGGTTCGTCTCGGCGACGACGGCGATGAAGAAGATCACGAAGGGCACGATGGCCAGCCGGATGGCGTTCCACTGCCAGAGGTGCTGGGCCTGGGCGTCCACGATGGTCCGCGTGCTGAGCGAGCCGGTGATGAGGACCACCATCACCACGGTCATGCCGAGGGCGGCCTCGTAGGAGATCATCTGGGCGGAGGCCCGCACCGAGCCGAGCAGCGGGTACTTGGAGCCCGACGACCAACCGGCGAGCATCACGCCGTAGACGGCGATGGCCGACATGGCGAGGAGGAACAGGATGCCCATGGGCGGGTCGGCCAGCTGCAGCTCGAAGGTGTGGCCCCCGATGGTGACCTCGCCGCCGATGGGCACGATGGCGAAGGCCAGGAAGGCCGGGATGATCGTGAGGTAGGGGGCGAGCTTGAAGACGAACCGGTCGGCCTTGTCCGGGATCAGGTCCTCCTTGAAGAAGAGCTTGATCCCGTCGGCCAGGGTCTGGGCGATGCCGAACGGTCCGGCCCGGTTGGGTCCGATCCGGCTCTGCATGTCCGAGATGACCTTGCGCTCGAACCAGATCATCAACATGACCGAGACCATCAGTGCGCCGAAGACCACCAGCACCTTGATCAGGACGATGAGGACGACCTGCCAGTTCAGCCCGTTGACGTAGAGCGGGTCGGTGCCGAGGAGGGAGGCGGGGAGCGCGGTCACAGGGACTCCATCCGCAGGTCCACGACCGGGAAGGCGCGGTCGATGAGGTCGGCCACGGTGCCGTCACCCAGCGGGACGTTGAAGTCGGCGGCCACCACCTTGCGGGGCAGTGACGGGTCCGGCTCGACCGGGACCTCGGTGGTGGCCGTGGCGGAGCGCAGCCGCACCCGGTCGCCGCGGCCCACGCCGAGGTCGTCGAGGTCGTGCGGATTGGCCCGCAACGCCCCGGTTGCGACCAGGGCGGCCAGCGCTCCCACGGTGGTGACGGCGGTACCGCCGTCGTAGAGCACCCGGGACGCCACCAGGCGGACGGAGTAGCCGTCGGCCGGCGACACGTGGGGCACGTCCAGTTCGACGGGGCCGGCGAGGAGGGGCGGCCGGACGGGAGCCGGCGGGCCCCCGTCGGACGGGTCCCCGCCCGCAGGTCCACTGCCCGGCACGACCGCCGGCGTGGTCGTGCCGCCGCCGGAGCCGGCGGCGTTGGGCGAGGAGGCCAGGCCGGCCTGCAGGCTGGCTCCCTGGCGCTCGACCGACTCGACGCCGGGGACGGCGATCGGGTCGAGCGGGGCGTTGCGCCGGGCGAGGGACACCCTGCCCATGGTGAGCGGGGCCACGACCCCGTCGGCCGCGCCGTGCGCGTCGAGGACGGTCCGGGTGATCCCCCGGTGGGACACGGCCAGCCGCTCGATCTCGTCCCACACCGTGCCGACGGAGTCGAAGCCCAGGTCGTGTCCGAGGTGGACGGACAGTTCGCCGGCGATCATCCAGTCGGGCCAGGCCTGGCCGGGCGGGACGAGCTTCTGGCCCAGCCGGAAGATCCGGCCCTCCAGGTTGGTGGTGGTGCCGGGGCGCTCGTGGGCCTCGGCGGCGGGCAGGACCACGTCGGCGTGGTCGAGCACGGCACCGGGAGCGGTGGCCACGGCCACCACGAACCCGGCGCCGGTGAGCGCCCGCTCGGCCAGGCGGCGGTCGGGGAAGTCCGACAGCGGATCGGCACCGAGCAGGACCAGCGCCGTGACCGCCGCACCGGCCGCCTGATCGCCGGCGGCGGCCGCCAGGATGTCGGCCGTGCCGCGGCCGCGCGCCTCGGGCACGGAGCCCCAGGCGTCCTCGAACCAGGCCCGACCGTCCTCCAGCCCCACCCGGCCGGGCAGGATCCCGGGGGCGAGGCCCATGTCGAGGGCACCGAGCACGTTGCCGCGGCGCAGGGCCGGCAGGAAGCGGGCCTCGGGCAGGGCGGCGGCCAGCTTCTGGGCCGCATCGGCCACCAGTTCGCCGTCCTCGGCCAGCGACGGCCGCCCGACGACGACCACCACGGGCCCCTCGCCGATCAGCTGGCGGGCACGGTCCAGCGCGTCCGCCTCCACGGTCGACGGAGGGGCACCCCCCGAGACGAGCGCCTCGACCAGGGCCGGGGACTGGCCGGGGCCGTAGCGGAGGGAGACGTCGGAGTACTCGGTCAACGACGTGGCCTGGGGGGACAGCTCGACGATGGACAGGTCGCCGTCGACGGCGGCGGCCCGCAGGCGCAGGAAGAGGACGGGCAGCTCCTCGCGGACGTCGCCGGTGAGCAGCACGACCGTGGCCGCGCCGGCCGCCTGGTCGATGGTGGCCCGGGGCAGGCCGAGCACGACCTCGGCCGGCAGGCCGTCGGCCAGCTGGGCGTCGACCGAATCGGTGCCGAGGACGCCCTTGGCCACGCGGGCCCAGGCGTAGGCGCCCTCGTTGGTCAGGCGGGCGCCCCCGATGACGCCGACCGACTCCGGCCGCTCGGCGGCGGCGGCCTGCAGACCGGTGGCCACTGCGTCGAGCGCCTCGTGCCAGGAGACGGCCACGAGCACGCCGTCCTTGCGGACGAGGGGCTCGGTCAGCCGGTCCCCGGCGTTGACGGCGTCGGCCGCGAAGCGGCCCTTGTCACACAGCCAGCCGTGGTTGACCGGGTCGATGTCGATGCCGAGCATGCGGGTCAGCCGGTTGGAGGACGACTGCACGGCCACGCGGCAGCCGACCGAGCACGTGGTGCACGTCGACTCGACCTGGTCGAGGTCCCACGGGCGGGCGGCGAACCGGTAGGGCGTGGCCGTCAGCGCGCCGACCGGGCAGATCTGCACCGTGTTGCCCGAGAAGTAGGACGTGAAGGGCAGCTCGGGGAAGGTGGCCACCTCGATCCGCTCGCCCCGGCCGATGAAGTCGATCTGGGCCTCGCCGGCCACCTCGTCGGCGAACCGGGTGCAGCGGCTGCACTGGATGCACCGCTCGCGGTCCAAGAGGACCAGCTCGGAGATGGGGATGGGCTTCTCGAAGTGCCGCTTCTCCTCGACGAACCGGGTCTCGCCCGGGCCGTAGGCCAGGGTCTGGTCCTGGAGGGGGCACTCGCCGCCCTTGTCGCACACCGGGCAGTCGAGGGGATGGTTGATGAGCAGGAACTCGAGGACGCCGTCCTGGGCCTTCTTCACCTTGTCCGAGTCGGTCACGACCTCCATGCCGGGGGCCGCCTCGATGAAGCAGCTGGGCATGAGGGTGGCGCCGCGCGGACCGTTGACCTCGACCAGGCACATCCGGCAGACCCCCACCGGCTCCATGCGCGGGTGGTAGCAGAAGCGCGGGATGAAGGTGCCGGCGCGTTCCGCCGCGGCGATCAGCATCTCTCCCTTGCGGGCGCGCACGGTGCGGCCGTCGAGCGTGAACTCGTGCTCCTCCACCGCGGTCTCCTCGTCGGCCCCGACACCCGGGGCGGCCTGGTCAGCCATAGGGGCAGCCACCCTCCTTGATGTGCACCAGGAACTCGTCGCGGAACATGGTGATGGCCGAGCTGATCGACGAGGGGATGGACGGCCCGAGCACGCAGATGGTGGTCTGCTGCGGCGGCCAGGCCACGCCGGGCGAGATGTTGTCGCAGGCGTCCATGAGCAGGTCGAGATCCTCCTCGCGGCCCTCCCCCCGCTCGATGCGCTCCATGATCCGCTCCAGCCAGCCCGAGCCCTCGCGGCACGGCGTGCACTGGCCGCAAGACTCCCTCGAGAAGAACTTGGTGATGCGCCAGGCGGCCCGCACCGCGCAGGTGTGGTCGTCCATGACCACGACGGAGCCCGAGCCGAGCATGGAGCCGGCCTGGGCCACCTCGTCCTGGCCGAGGGGCAGGTCGATCCGGTCCGGTCCGAACCACGGGGCGGACACGCCGCCGGGGATGAAGGCCTTGAGGCCCCGGCCGTGCGGGATGCCGCCGCCCAGCACGGGGGCGTTGATGAGGTCGTGGAACGTCGTCTTGACCATCTCGAGCTCGTACACGCCCGGGTTGTTGACGTGGCCGGCCAGGGCGAACAGGCGGGTGCCCGTCGAACGCCCGCCGCCCAGGGCGGCGAAGGCGGCGCCCCCGTGGGTCATGATCCACGGCAGGTTCGACATGGTCTCGACGTTGTTGACCACGGTCGGGTCGCCGTAGAGGCCGATGGCCGCCGGGAAGAACGGGGGCTTGATCCGGGGGAAGCCGCGCTTGCCCTCGAGCGACTCGAGCAGCGCCGTCTCCTCGCCGCAGATGTAGGCGCCGGCACCCGGGTGCACCACCACGTCCACCGAGAAGCCCGAACCGAAGATGTCGCGGCCCACCGCCCCGTGGGCGTAGGCGTCGTTGAGGGCGGCCTGGACCCGCTCGAGGCCGAGGGCGAACTCACCCCGCAGGAAGATGAACACCCGGGTGACCTGGAGGGCGTAGGCGGCGATGACCACGCCCTCGATCAGCTGGTGGGGATCGCGCTCGACCAGCAGGTGGTCCTTGAACGTGGCCGGCTCGGACTCGTCGCCGTTGACCACCAGGTAGGTCACGGGGTTCTTGCGCAGCATCGACCACTTGCGGCCCGCCGGGAACCCGGCGCCACCCCGGCCCAGCAGGCTGGCCGCGTCGACCTCGGCGGCGACCTCCTCGGGCGTCCGGGCCAGCGCGGCCCGCAGGCCGTCGTAGCCCCCGGTGGCGAGGTAGCGCTCGAGGGTGTGGGAGTCGTCGTGGCCCATGCGGGCGGTGACGATCCTGGGCGGGTCGGTGATGGCCATCAGGCGGTCCCCCCGTCGGCGGCGGCGGCGTCCCGGGCCGCCCGGGCCTCGGCCGCGGCGCGGCGCTCCTCGGCGACGGCGGCCGGGTCGGCCTCGATCCCCGTCGTGCGGCGCACCCGGATCAGTGTGCCGTGCGGCGGGATGTCCGCGTCGCGGGCTCCGGAGCGCAGGTCGGCCACGAGCTGGTCGAACGACCCCGGGGTCTGGGCGCCCACGTACCGGTGGTTCACCTGGACGCACGGGGCCCGGTCGCAGTCGGCCAGGCACTCGGCCTCCTCGAGGGTGATCGCCCCGTCGGACGTGGTGCCGCCGGCCCCGACGCCGAGGGACTCTTCGGCGTGCTCGAGCAGTTCGGCGGCGCCGCCCAGGAGGCAGGCGATGTTGGTGCACACGGCCACCACGTGGCGGCCCACGGGCTCCGTGTGGAGCATGTCGTAGAAGGAGGCGGTGCCGAGGACCTCGGTCGGGGTGACCCCGACCAGGCCGGCGATGTCGACCATGGCCTCGGGGGTCAGCCACCCGTCCTGCTCCTGGGCCAGGTGGCAGAGGGGGATGAGGGCCGACCGGGGCTCGGGGTAGAGCGCGATCGTCTGGCGGGCCCGGGCCAGGATGTCGCCGGTCAGGTGGGTCGGCGTGGTCGGGGCCAGCGCGGCGCGCCGTGGCGGGGCGATCGGGGTCGACTCGCTCACCGGTCCACCTCCCCCATCACCGGGTCGACCGACGAGCAGGCGACGACGGCGTCGGCCAGCAGGCCGCCGCGCATCATCAGGGGCAGGGCCTGGAGGTTGACGAAGCTCGGCCCCCGGATGTGCATCCGGAAGGGCTTGGGCGAACCGTCGGACACCAGGTAGCAGCCCAGCTCGCCGCGGGGGGACTCGGTGGCCACGTAGACCTCGCCCTCGGGGACCCGGAACCCCTCGGTGAAGACCTTGAAGTGGTGGATCAGCGCCTCCATCGACTCGTCGATGCGGCCCCGGGGCGGCGGGGTGACCTTCTTGTCCTGGACCCGGTAGTCGCCCGCCGGCATCTTCTCGACGATCTGGCGGATGATGCGGATCGACTCGCGGATCTCGTTGAGGCGGATCGAGTACCGGTCGAAGTTGTCGCCGAAGGTGCCGACGATGACGTCGAACTCCACCTCGTCATAGCGCAGGTAGGGCATGGTGCGGCGCAGGTCCCACGGCACGCCGGTCGAGCGCAGGAGGGGACCGGTGAGCGAGAGGGCGAGCGCCTCCTCCGCCGACAGGTTGCCCACGCCCTCGGACCGCTGGCGGAACAGGGGCTGTCCGGTGAGGAGCTCGTCGTACTCGTCCAGCCGGGGCAGGACGGTGTCGCAGATGACGGTGACGTCGTCCTCCCAGCCGTCGGGCAGGTCGGCGGCGGTACCCCCAGGGCGGATGAAGTTGTGGTTCATGCGCAGCCCGGTGGTCTTCTCGAAGAAGGCGAGGATCATCTCGCGCTCACGGAAGCCGTAGATCATCATCGACGTGGATGCGTGGTCCATGCCGTTGGTGGCCATCCACATGAGGTGGGAGGAGACCCGGTTGAGCTCGACCAGGAGCATCCGGATCCAGTCGGAGCGGGCCGGCATCTCGACGCCCAGCAGCGCCTCGACGGCGAGCGAGAGGACCAGCTCGTTGTGGAGCGGGGACAGGTAGTCCATGCGGGTGACGTTGGTCGACCCCTGGACGTAGGTGAGCTCCTCGGCGGTCTTCTCCATGCCGGTGTGGAGGTAGCCGATGACCGGCTTGGTGCGCAGCACCGTCTCGCCGTCCAGCTCGATCATGAGCCGGAGCACGCCGTGGGTCGACGGGTGCTGGGGACCCATGTTGATGATCATCGTCTCGTCGTCGGACTGCTCGATGTCGATGTCGTCGGCGTTGACCACCACGCCCTCGGGCAGGCGGAGCACCGCACCGGCCTCGCGGCGCAGCTCGTCGTCGCCCGTCTCCTTGCGGGGGAAGAGCTCCTGGGCCCCCTCGGAGGTCTCGATGATCAGCCCGCGCTCGGTGCCGATCGCCGAGGGCTCGTCGTAGGCCTCGCCCGACACCGGATCGGGCAGCACCGTGTCGGTGTGGGCCGTGTCGGTCTGGGCCGGGCCGTCGGCGGGGGTGGCGTCGGTGGTGTCGGTCATCGCGGTCCCGGGGAGCCCTTGAACTGGACGGGGACGCGGCCCACCCCGTAGTCCTTGCGCAGGGGGTGCCCCTCCCAGTCCTCGGGCAGCAGGATGCGCGTCATGTCCGGATGGCCCTCGAACACGATGCCGAAGAGGTCGTAGGCCTCGCGCTCCATGGCCTCCGTGCCGGGGTAGAGATCGAACAGGGTCGCCACCGTGGCGTCGTCGGCCGGGACCTGGACCCGCACGCGGACCCGGCGGACCTGGCTCAGCGACAACAGGTTGGCCACGACCTCGAAGCGCTCGGGTGACACACCCTCCGGCAGGGTCCGACCGGGGTGGGTGAGGTAGTCGACGGCGCACAGGTCGGCGCACATCTCGAAGCCCTCGTCGCGCAGGTTGCGGACCACGTCGCCGTACTGCTCCCTCGTGGGGAACAGGACCTCGGGGGCCGCGCCGAGACGGGTCCGGGCCACGCTGCCCCCGGACGGGGGCGCGGCGGTTCCGGTGTCCCCGTCGGTGGCCGTGGTCACAGGGGCTCACCCACGCTGCGGGCGATGATCGGGTTGCGCTTCGGGGTACCCAGGTGCACGGCGTCCGGGCGGTCCGGGTTCCAGCCGGTGGTCCCGTCGGACGGGCTGTGGGCGTCGTCGGTGTCCGCTCCCTCGTCCGAGGACAGCGCCCCGTCGAGGAGGAGCCCGCTGCGGCGGCGGGTGATGTCGTCGGTCCGCACCTTCTCGTGGAGCGTCAGGATGGCGTGCATCAACGTCTCGGGGGTGGGTGGGCAACCCGGGGCGTAGACGTCGACCGGCACGATCTGGTCCACGCCCTGGACGATGGCGTAGTTGTTGAACATGCCGCCGCTGCTGGCACAGACGCCCATCGACAGCACCCACTTGGGCTCCATCATCTGGTCGTAGACCTGGCGGAGGACGGGGGCCATCTTCTGCGACACGCGGCCGGCGACGATCATGAGGTCGGCCTGACGGGGCGAGGCCCGGAAGACCTCCATGCCGAACCGGGCCAGGTCGAAGTCTGCGGCGCCCACCGACATCATCTCGATGGCACAGCAGGCGAGGCCGAACGTGGCCGGCCACATGGAGTAGGTCCGGGCCCACTTGACCAGGTCCTCCAGCCGACCGGTGAGGAAGTTGTGCTGCAGGTCTTCGAGTCCCACGGTCGGTGCGCCCCCCCGCTCAGGCGGCGCGGCCGGGGCCGGTCGGCGCCGTCGTCGGGAGGTCGGCGGTGGCCCCGTCGACGGGTCGGGCGATGCGGGCGACGGTCGAGCTCGAGGTGCGGGCCGGCATGCCGCCGAGCAGGCGCTTGGACGGACCCCAGCTGAGGGCGCCGTTGCCGACCAGGAACACGAAGGAGATGAAGACCACCGCGGCGAACACGACCACCTCGATGAGTCCGAACGACCGCAGCTGCCGGAAGATCACGGCCCACGGGTAGAGGAAGACCACCTCGATGTCGAAGATGATGAAGATCATCGCCACCAGGTAGAAGCGCACCGGGAAGCGGGTGGGTGGGTCGATGCCCGGCACGATGCCGCACTCGTAGGGGGCGAGCTTGGCCGCCGTCGGTCGCTTCTTCGGCGCCAGCAGTGCGGACGCCACGAACGACAGGGACGCGAAGAGGAACCCCAGGATGATGAGGATCAGGATCGGCAGGTAGTCGGCCACAACAGGAGTTTTTTACCACGGACCCCTCCGACGGGGCACATCCGCCGGACGGGGCGTCCCCCGGGGGGCCGCCGGGCGGGGTTCGGGGTGGGCACGTCCCGGCCGACGTCCCCGTAGCATGGCGACGTGAACGCCGCCGCCCCCGAACACGTCGACCCCACCTCCGGCGAGCACCCCGGTGCAGACCACGTCCACGACGTCCTGATCGTGGGTGGCGGCCCCTCGGGTTCGTCCTGCGCCTACTGGCTGGCCGAGGCCGGCTGGGACGTGGCGCTGGTGGAGAAGAAGGTGTTCCCCCGGGTCAAGACCTGCGGCGACGGCCTGACGCCACGGGCGGTGCGCCAGCTGGCCGACATGGGAATCGAGGACTCGCTGGCCGGGGCCCACCGCTACTCCGGACTGCGGGCCAACGCCTTCGGACAGGTCCTCGACCTCCCCTGGCCCGAGCATCCCTCGTTCCCGAACTACGGCTACGTCGTCACCCGCCACGACCTCGACGCCCTGGTCAACGAGCGGGCCGCCAAGGCGGGCGCCACCGTGTTCCAGGGCACCGAGGCCCTCGAGCCGATCCTCGACCCTGCGGTCACCACGCCGGCCGGTGCCGGACTCCCCTCCTGTGTGGGGGCCGTGGTCAGGGACAAGGCGTCCGGCGCCACGCGCGAGCTCCGGGCCCGCTACGTGGTGGTGGCCGACGGGGCCAACTCGCGCTTCGGCCGGGCCCTCGGCACGAGTCGGGACCGGTCCCAGCCGATGGGCATGGCGCTCCGCGGCTACTACACGTCCCCCGGACACGACCGGCCCTTCATCGAGTCCCACCTGGACATCCGGGACGGCGAGGGCAACGTGGTGCCCGGCTACGGCTGGATCTTCCCCCTGGGTGACGGCCGCGTCAACGTCGGCGTCGGCCTGCTGTCGACCGACCGCCGTTGGAAGGGCGTCAACACCGGCGTGCTGATGGACCACTTCGTGGCCTGGGCCCCGAAGGAGTGGGAGCTCTCCCCCGCCACCTCCCTCGGCGCACCGACCGGGGGCAAGCTGCCCATGGGTCTCGCCGTCGGTCCCCGCCTGGGCGCCACCACCCTGGTGGTCGGCGACGCCGCCGGGACCATCAACCCGTTCAACGGCGAGGGCATCTCCTACGGCTACGAGACGGGCCGGCTGGCCGCCGCATCACTCGGCGAGGCCCTGTCCGGCGACGGGTTCGCCGCCCTGCTCCGCTACGAGGACCGTCTGGAGGACGCCTACGGCCTCTACTACCGGGTCGCACGGGCGTTCATCCGGGTCATCGCCAACCCCGAACTGATGAAGCTGTGCGTCGGGACCGGCATGCACTCGAGGACGCTGATGGACTGGATCCTGCGCATCATGTCCAACCTGGTCCGCCCGGACGAGACGGGTCCGGCCGAAGCCGCCTACCGGGCGCTGGCCACCATCGCCCGGCTGGCTCCCGAAGGCGTCTGAACCCGGGCCCGGTGGCGCGTCAGCGCCGACCGGCGGGAACCCCCTACTTGGAGAGGTTGGCCGCCACGCGCCCGACCACGGCGTCGTAGGCCGGGGTGAACACGCTCGACGGGATGGCCGCACCGTTGGTCGACGGCTGGATGGTCGAGACCACCCGGCCCCCGAGCACGTAGGCGTCACCGACCACCTGGGTCCCGGCGCCCGGAACCGTGTACGTCGTGACCACGCCGTAGGACCGGACGCCCTGGGGGGCGGGCAACGTGACGGGTTGGATGGCGACGGTGGTGCCGGCCGCGGCGGCCTGGGCGAGCGACGTCCGGTACTGCAGGAAGCAGGTGTCGAACTTCGGGTTGGCGAACACCGAGCCGAGCGCCTGGACCTGGCTGGCGGCGGCCAGGGTCACCGTGCGGGAACCCATCTCCAGGGACGGCCCGGCGGCGCTCTGGAACATCGGGGACTGCACCAAGGAGGTCTGACCCGGCAGTGGGCCCGAGTCGAACAGTCCCGAGACCACGGCGTAGCTGGTGCCGAGGCAGGACGCCATCACGTTGACGGCACCGGCCTGGGCGACGGCCGTGGCCACCGGCGGACGCACCACGGCCTGGGCCGGCGGCGCCACCGTCCACCCGGCAGGCAGGTCACTGAGGCGCAGGTTGATGGAGGCGGCCAGGACCGTGTTCGTGACGGCCGGCGAGACGACCACCGGTGTCGCGACCGGGGTGGTCGAGCTCTTCTTCGAGATCAGGTAGCCGGCGCCCGCCGCCACCACCACCAGGAGGAGGACCACGAGGAGGACGAGGTTGCGACGGTTGGGCTTGGACTCGGCACTGGCCAGGGCGACTCCACCGGCACCCGGCCCTCCGGCGGACGGGAGGCCGGGCGGGACGGGCCCGCCGGTCGGCGGGACCTGGCCCGCTGGTGCCACCGGCCCGGCGACGGAGGTGGCCGGCTCGGCCGGAGGCGGCGGCTGGACGGCGAGGGGCACGGGCGCCGAGGGCGGGGCGGTCGGCGGGGCGACCGTCGTGGCGGACACGGTGCCGACCGCCGCGGCCTCGGCGGCGTGGAGCTGCTTGCGGGTGAGGGCGAACTTCGGCTTCTTGGCCTTCGGGGCGGACGCCGTGACCGGGGCCGCGGCGAACGACGGGGCGGTAGGGGCCGATGGCTGAGCCGCGGCCGTCGGCGCCGCGCCGACGGTGGACGCTCCGGCGACCGCGGTGGCCGCCGCCGCGGCCTCGGCGGCGTGGAGCTGCTTGCGGGTGAGGGCGAACTTCGGCTTCTTGGCCTTCGGGGCCTCGGCGACCGGAGCCGCGGCGGCGGGCGCGGTGACCGTGGGCTCCACCGTCGCACCGACCACACTGGTGGCGGCGGCGGCCTGGGCGGCGTTCAGCTGCTTGCGGGTGAGGGCGAACTTCGGCTTCTTGGGCTTCGGGCCCTCGAACGTGGCGGCCGGCACCGCTCCCTGGTCGACGGTCGGTGCCGGAGCGGCCGCGACGTCGGCGTCAGCGTCAGCGTCAGCGGCGGCGGCCTTGGCGGCGTTCAGCTGCTTGCGGGTGAGGGCGAACTTCGGCTTCTTGGCCTTCGGGGCCTCGGCGGCGGCCGCGACCGGCGCGGCGAGTCCGAGCGGCGGCTCGTCCCAGGCGGTCGGCGCAGGTGCGACCGGCGCCGACGGAGCGGACGGGGCCTGGAAGAACGGTGCCGCCGGTTCGGGCGCGGGACCGGGGGGCGTCATCGCAGGTGCAGCCGGGGCGGGTGGTGCAGCCGGGGCCGCCGGGGGGGGAGGCGGCGGAGGCGCCTGCATGCCCGGCGCGGCCACACCGGGTGCCGGCAGGGTGGGCGCGGACGGTGAGGAGGCCTGCATCACGGGGAGTCCGGGCGCCTGGCCGTCGACAGGAGCCACCGAGCCGTTGGTGTGCGACGGGTCGATCATCCGGTCACCGGCGTGCATCGGGTCACCGGCGTGCGCCGCCGCGACCGCACCCGCCGTGGCGGCCGCGTAGACGGGGGAGGCGTCGGGAGCCGGCGTCGGTGCGGACGTGGCCGCGGCGTCGGCGTGGAGTCCGGGGGCCGGCAGGTCGACGCCGACCTCCGGCCGGGGGGCGGCGGGACCGGGGGCGACCGGAGCGGACGGGACCGCCCCGGCGACGCCCTTGTAGCGCTGGAGCCACGCCGGGAGGGCCTGGTCGAGGTACGCGGCCTGGCCGGGGGAGACCGTGTCGTTCGGGAGGAGGAAGCGGATCGACTGACCACCGGAGGTGAGCTCCAGGATGGCGGCCTGGCGTCCGTCGGCGAGATGGAGCTTCTCGCGGCAGGTGGCCGAGTCGAGCGCCGACCACACCAGCAGACGCTCGATCTGCGGCTGGGGACCCTGCACGGTCACACCGGATGCCGTGAACAGGAGGCTGATGCCCTCGGTCGTCTTGGTGCCGCGCTCGGCGTCACCGGCCAGGGCAACTCCAGGGAGCTGCATGCCTTCCGGAGGTAGCTCCGTGATCCCGACGGTCATCCATCTCTCCTTTGTGGCCGGAGGCGGTTGTCGACCGGGCGGCTGACCGCCCGTCGGTCCTCTGTCCCCTGATCACCCCGTGCGGGACCATCAGGAACTCGGCACGCACCCGACCGGGAACGCACCGCTGCCATTCTGCCCGCTGCCGGAGCAGGGAGGTTGGACCGTGCCTCGTAGGATTGTGTCGGCAGTCGGCACACCCAGCTTGAGCGTAGGCCCGGACGGGTGCAGCCGCCTGGCCCCGGCGGACGGGCCCGGACGGGTGCAGCCGGACGGGTTCAGCCGACGGCCATCTCGGCGGCGGCCTCCGCGGCACACTCCAGCGCCCGGTCGTACTCGGCGGCACCGTGGGCCATCGAGGGGAAGGCCACCTCGTAGGGACCCGGAGCGAGCGCCACGCCCCGGGACAGCATCGCCCGGAAGAAGCGCGCGTAGCGCCCGGTGGCCGCCGACGCCACGGCGCCGTCGTAGTCCGACACGCCCGGTCCGCCCTCCGGCACGAAGAAGATCCCGAAGAGCGGGCCGACGACGGGTACGCGCGCCGTCAGCGGCCGGCCTCCGTCGTCGGTGGTTCCGGCCGTCGCCAACGCTCCGGCGAGGATCCCCTCCAGCGCCGAACCGAACGTCGCGACGGCGGACGAGAGCCGGACGTGGTCCCCGGGCTCGAGCAGATCGAGCACGGTGCGGCCTGCGGCCGTCGCGAGCGGGTTGCCCGAGAGCGTGCCCGCCTGGTAGACGGGACCGAGCGGTGCCAGCACGGACAGGATCTCCTCGCTCCCGGCGAACGCCCCGACGGGCAGACCGCCGCCGATGACCTTGCCGAAGCACCACAGGTCGGGCTGGACGCCGGTGAAGGCCGCCGCCCCGCCCTGGCCGAGACGGAACCCGGTGATGACCTCGTCGAACACCAGGAGGGCGCCCGCCGCGTCGCAGGCGGCGCGCAGCCCCTCCAGGAACCCCGGCGCCGGCGGCACGAGTCCCATGTTGGCGGCGACCGCCTCGACGATGACGCAGGCCACCCGGTCGTCGAGTTTGGGCACCACGTTGTAGGGGGCGACCACCGTGTCGGCCACGGCGGCACCCGGCACACCGGCCGAGTCCGGGAGTCCGAGGGTCGCCACCCCGCTGCCCCCGCCGGCCAGCAGCCCGTCGGAGTGACCGTGGTAGCAGCCGGCGAACTTGACGATCCGGTCGCGCCCCGTGAAGCCGCGGGCCACCCGGATCACGCTCATCGTGGCCTCGGTGCCCGACGACACGAGGCGGACCTGCGCGCAGCCGGGGACCCGCGCCCGAATGGCCTCGGCCAGGAGCACCTCGCCCTCGGTCGGGGCCCCGAAGGTGGTGCCCCGACCGGCCGCCTCGCGCACCGCGGCCACCACCGCCGGATGTGCGTGGCCGAGGATCGACGCTCCGTACGACTGGACGAAGTCGAGGAGCTGGTTGCCGTCGGCGTCCCATACGTAGGCGCCCTCACCGCGGGCCACGAAGTACGGGTGGCCGCCGACGGAGCGGAACGAGCGGACGGGCGAGTTGACCCCGCCGGGGATGACGCGGCTCGCCCGGGTGAAGAGCGCCTCGGAGGCGGCGTGGGGAAGGGGCGCGTGTCCCGACGGGGTGGGCTCAGCCATGGAGGGCCTCGGCGAGCTCGCCGGCGAAGTAGGTGAGCACGAAGTCGGCGCCGGCGCGCTTGACCGCGGTGATCTGCTCGAGGGCCACCGCGGGGCCGTCGATCCAGCCCCGCTCGGCGGCCGCCTTGACCATGGCGTACTCCCCGCTCACGTGGTAGGCGGCCAGCGGGACGTCGACGCGGGCCCGCACGTCGGCCACCACGTCGAGGGCGGTGAGCGCCGGCTTGACCATGACCATGTCGGCCCCCTCGGCCACGTCGAGGTCGACCTCGACCAGCGCCTCACGCCGGTTGCGCGGGTCCTGCTGGTACCCGAGGCGGTCGCCGCCGTCGGCGATCGTGACGTCGGCCGCCTCGCGGAACGGTCCGTACAGCGCCGAGGCGTACTTGGCCGCGTAGGCCAGCACGGCGGCGTCGGTGTGGCCCGTCCGGTCGAGGGCGGAGCGGATGGCGGCCACCTGGCCGTCCATCATCCCGCTGGGGGCGATCACGTGGGCGCCCGAGGACGCCTGCAGTACGGCCAGTTCGGCGTAGAGCCCGATGGTGGCGTCGTTGTCGACGTCGCCGGTGGCGCCATCGACGATCCCGCAGTGGCCGTGGTCGGTGAACTCGTCGAGACAGCAGTCCGCCATGACCACCATGTCGTCCCCCACGGCGTCGCGCACGGCGGCGATGGCCCGCCGGGTGATGCCGTCGCGGGCCAGCGCGGCCGAGCCGGTGGCGTCCTTGTCCTCGGGACGCGGCAGCGGGAAGAGGATGACCCCGGGGACGCCGAGGCCGGCGAGGCGCCGCACCTCGGCCACCAGCGAGTCGACGGTGTGCTGGAACACGCCGGGCATGGAGTCGAGGGGACGGGGGGTGTCGAGTCCGTCGGCCACGAAGAACGGGGCGACGAGGTCGTCGACGGTGAGCGTCGTCTGGGCGACCAGGCGCCGTACCGCCGGTGTCCGGCGCAGACGGCGCAGGCGGCGGTCCGGGAAGCCGGGGACGGGGAGGTCGGGCACGGCTCCCCAGCCTACGGCACCGTCGGCATCCCCCCTCCGGGCGGAGCCGGGTCCGGCGGACGTCACCGTCGGGACAGGGCCCCGGCCACGGCGGCCACCAGTCCGTCGAGGGTGTGCACGGTCGCCTCGGCCGTGACCTCGAGACCGGCGGCCCGCACCGCGCCCGACGTCACCGGTCCGATCGACACGATGACGCGGGGCACGTCCTGGGTCCCCAGGATGTCGACGGTCCGCTCCACGGTGGACGACGAGGTGAAGGCCACGGCGTCGGCCGCCCGGGCCCGCCCGACGTCCGCCGGGCTCACCGCGCCGGCGACCGTGCGGTAGGCGACGGCTTCGTCGACCCGCCAACCCTTGGCCACCAGGCCGGGGACCACGACGTCACGCACCCGCTCGGCCCGCACGACCAGGACGGCGCCCCGTCGCGGGGCGGGGCCGGCCGCGGGGGCCGTCGGGAACGCGTCGACCAGCGCCTCGGACACGGCCTCGGTCGGCACCAGATCGGGCGGCACACCGCGGACCTGCAGGGCCTTGGCCGTGGACGTGCCCACCGCGGCCCACCGGGTCGACGTCGGGAGCGGCCGCCCGCCCAAGGCGTCGACCACCCGTGACGCCCCGTTGGCCGACGTCACCACCACCCAGTCGTAGTCGCCGTGCACGACCCGCCCGGCCGCGGCGACCAGTGCCGCACCACCGTCGGCGGCGTCCTCGATGGCGATCACCGGCAGCTCGACCACGTCGGCCCCGAGGTCGCCGAGCCGTTGCACCAGTTCGGACGCCTGCGCACGGGCGCGTGTCACGACCACGGAGCGACCCTCCAGGGCCCGACCGGTCACCGGTCGGAGCCCCCGTGGAGGGCGGCACCCACCGCGCCGGTCACGTCGAGCCCGGCCACCGCGCCGATCACGATGGCGGCGGGGGCCGGCAGGTCGACCTCGGCCAGGTGGGCCAGGTCGGTGCGGGCCACCTGCTGATGGGCGGTGGTGCCCCAGTGGACGACGGCGACCGGGGTCGAGGACGGGCGACCGGCGGCCACCAGGCGGTCGGCGATGGCGGCGCGGGCGCCCATGCCCATGAGCACGACCAGGGTGCCGTCCAGTCTGCCGAGGGTGTCCCAGTCGACACCGGGTAGCGAGGGGTCGCCGGCATGGCCCGTGACCACGGTCACCGAGGTCGACACGGTCCGGTGGGTGACCGGGATGCCGGCCGCGGCCGGTGCGGCGAACGCCGAGCTGACCCCGGGCACGACCTCGACCTCCAGCCCGGCCCGCAGACAGGCTTCGGCCTCCTCGCCGCCGCGGCCGAAGACGAAGGGGTCGCCGCCCTTCAGCCGCACCACCCGGCGGCCGGACCGTCCGTTGGCGACGAGGAGTTGGTTGATCTCGGCCTGGCGGGCCGACTCGCCCGGGCCCTTGCCCACGTCGATGCGCACGGCGTCAGCCGGTGCGAGGTCGAGGAGCTCACGGGCGATGAGGCGGTCGTACACCACCACCTCCGCCTCGGCCAGCAACTCGGCGCCGCGCCGCGTCAGCAGTCCGGGGTCACCGGGACCGGCACCGACCAGGGCCACGGTCACGACGAGGGCAGCCAGGGTCCGAGGTCGGCGCCACCGGCGTCGTCCAGCAGGTACCGGGCCACGGCCCGACCGAGGGCCGGACCGTCCGGTCCCGTCGCCTCGTGGCGGAGGACGACGTGGCCGTCGGCACCGGCCAGCATGCCGGTGAGCACGAGGCCGTCCGGACCGGGGGCGTCCCCGGGGGTCGGCACGGCGTGGGCGCCGACGGGGAGGGTGCACCCCCCGCCCAATTCGGCGAGGAAGGCCCGCTCGCACTCGACGACCCGGCGCACGGCGGGATCGTCGATAACCCCGAGGGCGGCGAGGGTGCCGGTGTCGTCGACCCGGCACTCGACGGCGAGCGCCCCCTGGGCCACCTGGGGGAGCATGGTCCCGGGCTCCAGGGTGTCGACGGGCGTCGCGTCGGGGGCCTGCCACGAGAGTCGGTCGAGGGCGGCACGGGCCGCCACCACGGCGGTCACCCCGTCCACACCCACACGGGACAGGCGCGTGGCCAGGTTGCCCCGCAGGTCGGTGAAGACGAGGTCCGGGCGGAGGTTGGCCAGCTGCACCCGGCGCCGCGCCGATCCCGTGGCCACCGTGGCCCCGGTCGCCAGGGTGTCGAGCCGGGCGCCCACCAGCACGTCGCGGGGATCGCCCCGTTCGGGGAACGCGCCGAGCACGAGGCCGGGGACGACCAGCTCGTCGGAGGCCGGGAGGTCCTTGGCCGAGTGCACGGCGGCATCGGCGTCACCCCGGGCCACGGCGGCCTGGACCTCCTTCACGAACACGCCCTGACCGCCGAGCTGTCCGAGCGGCACGTCGGTGCGGCGGTCGCCCTCGGTCTCGACCACCACGAGCCGGGTCGGGACGCCGACGGCGCGGAGGAGTGCCGTGACGCGCTCGGCCTGCCAGAGGGCCAGGGGCGAGCCACGCGTGGCCAGACGGAGCACACCGGTGGACGGGGTCATGCCGGCGGCCCGGGCACGGGTCAGAGGTCGAACAGGGCGCGCAACGCCTCGACGAGGCGTTCGCCCCGGGGGGTGCCCGCAGCCTCTTTCAGCACGATCGTCGGCTGATGGAGGAGCTTGGCGACCATGGCCCGGGTGACGGCGTCGACCTGCTCCCACTGGGCGTCGTCGAGGTCGGAGCGCTTGGCCCGTTGACGTTCCAGCTCGACCGCCCGCGCCGCTTCGACCCGCGTGCGCAGTGCCGACACCATCGGGGCGGCATCGCGGGCCCGCGAGGCGGCCCGGTACCGCTCGACCTCGTCGGAGACGATCCCGTTGGCCGCCTCGACCTCGTCCTGGCGACCGGAGAGGGCGTCGGAGACCGCGGCCCGCAGATCGTCCATGTCCAGCAGGACCAGGCCGTCGAGCGCGCCGCTCCCGGGCTCCACGTTGCGGGGGACGCCGAGGTCGACGACGACCAGGTCGGGGCGACCGGTGCGCCGGGTCAGCGCCGCCTCGAGGTCCCCCCGGGAGACGATGGGGTGGGCGGTGCCCACGGTGGTGAACGCCAGATCGACCTCACCCAGCAGGGAGACGAGGTCGTCGAGGTCACGGGTCTCCACCGTGTCGGCGGCGGCGGCCGGCAGGCCCGCCACCAACGACTCGACGCGCCCGGCGGTGCGGTTGGCCATGACCAGGTGCTCGACCCCGCGCCCGTCGAGGGCCTGCGCCACGCCCTCGCCCATCTCGCCCGCGCCGATGACGGCCACACGGGTCCCGGACAGGCCGCCGGGGAGCCGGTCGGCGGCGAGGGCCACGGCCCCGTGGGAGAGCGAGGTGATGCCCCGGGCGATGGCCGTCTCGGAGCGGACGCGCTTGCCGGTCTCGACGGCGTGACGGAAGAGGGTGCCGAGGACCGGCCCCGACGAGTGCTCGGCCTGCGCCCGCTCCCACGCCCGTCGAACCTGCCCCAGCACCTCGGACTCGCCGAGCACGGCGGAGTCGAGGCCGGAGGCCACCGAGAACAGGTGGCCGGTGACGTCGTCGTCGAAACGGATGGTGCAGAACCCGGACAGCGCCTCGACCGACATGCCGCTGGAATCGGCGAGGAACTCCTGGATCTCCGCCACCCCGTCGTGGAACCGCTCGACCACGGCGTAGACCTCGGTGCGCAGGCAGGTCGACAGCAGCACGGCCTCGGACAGGTTGGGCTGGTCCCGCAGCCGACCCAGTGCCTTCGGGGCGTCCGTCTCGGTGACCGACACCCGGTCGAGGAGGTCGAGGGGCGCCTGCTTCTGTTCGAGCCCGACGACGATCACCGACACGCGACGACCGCCTTGCTTGGTGCCTGATTCGCTCGGTGAGTCACGTGGTCACAGCCTCGGTGTCGTGGCGTCGGTCGGGACGGCGACGCACCCATGTCCCGCGGGAGCAGCCTACCGACGAACCCTCATCCCCCGGTCGACCGCACCCGTCCCTCCCCTCCAGCATCGCCGCACCCCGACCGGACCGCCAGTCGGGTCCGCCCCGACCGTCAGGCCCGGGTGCCCGGGCTCAGTCCGATCGACCGGATCCTCGGCATCCGCTCCCCGGCCTCGTCCTCGATGCGGCGGGCCTGGTAGAAGCTCATCACCTGGAGCTCCATGCTCAGGTCGACGTAGCGGAGCAGGACGTCGTCGGGCACGTCGAGCACCCGGGGGGCGAAGTTGAGGACCGAGCGCACACCGGCGTCCACCAGCAGGTCCGCCACCCGCTGGGCCACCGGGGCCGGGGTCGTGATGACCCCGATGGCCAGCGGCGTCTCCGCCACGATGGCGGGCAGGTCGTCAGGGTGGCGGACCTCGACGCCGTCGATCCGCTCGCCGATGATCACCGGGTCGGTGTCGACGAGGGCCACCACCTCGAAGTTGCGGGAGGCGAACCCCTGGCTGCGGGCCAGGGCACGGCCCAGGTTCCCGATGCCCGCGATCACCACCGTCCAGTCGCGGTCGAGTCCCAGCTGACGGTCGATCTGGTCGACCAGGAAGGCCACGTCGTAGCCGCTGCCGCGGGTGCCGAACGAGCCCAGCAGCGACAGGTCCTTGCGGACCTTCGGCGCGTTGACCTGGGCGGCGGCGCCGAGCAGGTCGGACGACACGGTCGTCGTCCCCGAGCGCAGCAGCTCCTCCAGGATCCGCTGGTAGACGGGGAGGCGGGCCACCGTGGCCTCGGGGATCCGTCGACCGTGGGCGCCGGTGGGCCGGGCGTCGTCGGGCGATGGGGATGTGTCCGTCGGCACCCGTGGATCGTAGGGCGAACCGGCTGTCCGCGTCCTGTCCAACGGCGGGTGGGTGGGTCCGGTGATTGGGGGGGGTGGGTGGTGGCCCGGGGAGTCGGGTGGGTGGCGGGCCGGTCAGCGGCCGAGTTGGCGGGAGCGCTCGGTGGCGGCGGCCACCGCCTCGATGAAGGCGGACCGGACCGCTTTGAACTCGAGGGTGCGCACGGCCGCCGCCGTCGTGCCCCCCGGGGACGTGACGGCGGCGCGGAGGTCGGCGGGCTCCTCGCCGGTCTGCTCGAGCATCAGCGACGCCCCGAGCAGGGTCCCGACCACCAGCTGCCGGCTGACGTCCCGGGTCAGACCGGCCGTCACGCCCGCCTCGATCAGCGACTCGGCCACGAGGAAGAGGTAGGCCGGTCCGGAACCCGAGATCCCGGTCACGGCGTCGAGGTGCCGTTCGGGCAGACGCACCACGGTGCCCACCGCGGACAGGATGCCCTCGGCCCAGTCGAGATCGGCCGACGTGGCCACCATGCCCCCGGACAGGCCGGCCACCCCCGCTCCGATGAGGGCGGGCGTGTTGGGCATGGCCCGGACCACCACCGAGCCGGCGGGCAGCGTCGCCTCCAGGCGGTCCGTCGAGATGCCGGCGACGATGGAGAGCACCCGGCGACGGCCGGTCGCCCCGAGGGTGCGCAGGACGGCCTCGGCCACGTCGGGCTTCACGGCCAGCAGGACGTCGTCGGCCTCGACGGGTCCGGCCACGACGGTCAGACCCGGGTGGGCCGCCTCCAGACGCTCCCGCTGGGCGGGGTCGGTCTCGCTGACGGCCAGGTCGCCGACCGGGGCCCAGCCGGCGGCCACGAGGCCGCTGAGCAGGGCGGAGCCCATCTTTCCGCCGCCGACCAGGAGGAGCTTGGGAGCCATGCCGGAACGCTACCAGCGGCCATCCGCGCCACCGGGCTGCCGCCGGTGTGGGGGTTCAGCGGACGGGCGGGCTCAGCGGGATCCCGGGGGACGGCGTCGGTAGCGACCCTCGAAGCCGATGGACATGGCCGTCGGGAAGCACTCGTCGGTGTAGGCCAGCGACGAGCCGATGATGCGGTCGAGCTCGTCGTCGTCCACCCGCGAGACCGGCACCCGACCCACCAGGTAGATGGCGTCCTCGAACCCCAGGGCGAACGACAGGCCGACCAGATCGGCGTTCCGCTTCAGCAGGTACTCCCACGTGGCCTCGACGTTGGTCTCGGGAGCCGGCATGAACTGGGTCTCGTGGCGGAGCGTGCGCTGGCGGAGGGTCAGCCACACGGTGACGAACTCCTTTTCGTCACCGCGCAGACGTAGGTACCAGCGCGGAGCCCCCGTGATCGGGTCGCCCCCCGCCTGCCGGTCGACGGCGACCAGGGCGCCGCCCTCGGCCAGCTGTCCGGCCGCCCAGCGGTCGATCCGCTCGCACACGCGGTCCCGCTCGGCGGGCTCGAGGATGCCGGCCCAGTCGTCGGTCACGAGCAGTCGACCAGACGGCCGGCGGTCAGGTCGGCGTAGATGTCGACCAGGAGGTGGGCGGCGTGCGCCCAGGTGTAGCGCCGGGCCCGCAGCACCGAACCGGTGCTCAGGCGCTCGGCCAGCAAGGGCTCGGCCAGGATCTGGCGGATCCAACCGGCGTAGGCCTCGGGATCGGGCTCCTCCACCAGGTACCCGGTGCGACCGTGGTCGACGAGGCTGCGCAGACCGCCCACGTCGGACGCCACCACCGGGGTCCCGCACGCGGCCGCCTCCAGCGCCACGAGGCCGAACGACTCCGAGCGGCTGGGCACCAGGCAGACGTCGGCCGCCCGGTAGTAGGTGGACAGCAGTTCGTGCGGACGGGGCGGCACGAACAGGACGTGGTCGCTCAGGCCGAGCGCCTCGACCAGACCGGTGATGCGGGCCACCTCGGCCTGACCCTGGGGTCCGCTCGGCCCACCGACCACCACCAGGTGGGCGTCGGGTACGTCGTGGACCAGCGAGGCGAGCGCGGCCACCGCCACCGCCACCCCCTTCAGCGGCTGGATCCGTCCGACGAAGAGCAGCAGCGGCCCGGCCGGCGGCAGATCGAGGGCGCGGCGGGCCTGGGCCCGGTCACCGGGACCGAAGAAGGCGTGGTCGACGCCGGGGGCGACGATGCGGATGCGCGAGGGGTCGGCGCCGTAGAGGTCGGTGATCTGCGCCGCCTCGACCGAGCACGAGGCCAGCACGGTGTCCGAACAGCGGATGATGGCGGCCTCGGCCTCGGCCCGCACGTGGGACGAGTCGGCCTCCACCTCCTCGGGGCTGGCCTCGGCCTTGACGCGGTCGAGGGTGTGGAACGTGGACACCAGTGGGAGGTTGAGCTGGTGCTTGATGGTGTGCCCGGCGATCCCGCTCAACCAGTAGTTGGCGTGCACGGCGTCGAACGGCGGGTCGTCGTCGCCGAGCCCCCCGGCGGTCGTCATCGACTTGAGGACCCCGTCGGCGAACTCGTCGACCACGTGGATCAGGGACTCCTTCGCCAGCGGCGCCGGTGGCCCGGCGGGGACGTGGTGGACCCTGAATCCCGGCTCGATGTCGACGGTGGGCGCCAGGTCGTCGGAGCAGGCCCGGGTGTAGACGTCACAGAGGACACCGGCACGGGCGAGGGCCGAGGACAGCTCGCGCACGTAGACGTTCATGCCGCCGCCGTCCCCGGTGCCGGGTTGGGCCAGGGGCGAGGTATGGAGGGAAAGGACGGCGAGACGCCTCATGCCCGGGGGATCCTACCGGGAGGGGATGCTCAGCCCGCTGCAGTGGCCGGGTCGGGGTCGGCGGCGTGAACGGGGTCGGCGGCGTGAACGGGGTCGGCGGCGGGTTCGGTCCTGGGGTCGACGGATCCGGACCCGTCGGCCACGGAGCCGGTGTCGGGACCCACGCCGCCGGAATCCTCGTTCTCGTGGCGGAACGACAGGTAGATGCGCATCAGCGCCTGTCGTTGCTCCTCGGTGAGGTGCTGGTCGGCGAAGATGTGCCGGGACAGGTCGGTGTCGCCGGCGGGCCGATCGAGGATGCCGGCCTGCACGTAGAGGGTCTCCGCCGAGATCCGCAGGGCCTTGGCGATCTGCTGGAGGATCTCCGCCGACGGGCGGCGCAGCCCCCGTTCGATCTGGCTCAGGTAGGGGTTGGAGATCCCGGCCAGCTCCGACAGGCGCCGCAGCGACAGCCGGGCGGAGCTGCGCTGCTCGCGGATGAAGGAACCGAGCTCGTTGAAGCGCTCGGGGAGCTCCTTGACGAACCGGTCGCCGTCGTGGCCGACCGGACCGGTCACGACAGGAGGCCGTCGACCGAGGCGCGGCCGCTCTTGTGCCGCTCGACCAGCTCGGCCTGCAGGGTGTCGATCCGCTCGTGGAGGCCCCGGCGCTCGGCCGAGACGCGGTTCTCGAGGTCACGCAGGCGCCCGGCCAGGTCGGCGAGCTCGGCGTCGTCGATGTGGCCGAGGCGGCCGATGTCGTCCGCGCCCAGGATCTCGTCGAGCCCGACGGTCAGTCCGGCCATCTCCTCGGTGTCGGGCGTGTGGAGCACCGGGTTCCGCCCGGGCCCGCCCGCCCGTCCGGGGCCGGCCAGGATGCCGGCGAGGTTGTCGACCACGCTGGACAGGTCCGGGGCGTCCGTGCCTGCCGGCCGTTCGATGTAGGCGTGGACGATGTCCAGTCGGCCCTGGATCAGCCGACGCAGGTACGACAGGGCGGCTTCGGCTTCCTGGCACTCGGCACGCATCCGCCGGATGTCGTCGACCGACAGGTCGTCGACGCCGTCGAGGTACGTCGGTTCGAGAAGCCGGGTCAGGTTGTCCTGGGTGCTGGGCATCACGACCGATGGTACTCCGTGGGCCGCCCCAGAGGGCCCGACCGGCCGGGTGGCCCGTAGCGGTGGACGACCCGACCGATCACCGACGCCAGCGGCACCGGACCGAAGTCGCGGCTGTCGGTGCTGGCGTCGGGGGCGTCGCCGCGCAGCTCGATGCTGCCCGCACCGCGGTCCACCCGGGTCACGCGCTTCACCAGGACCCGGTCCGGGCACCGGGGGTCGGGTGCGGCCACGATGTCCCCCACGAGGGGCACGGCGGGCGGCCCCCAGGGTCGCACGAGCACGACCAGCCGATCGCCGTCGAGCAGGGTCGGGGCCATCGATCCCCCCTCGACGACCACCCGCCTCAGGCTGCGCCCGGCCACCAGCGCCGCCCCGGCGAGGAGCGCTCCCGCGAGGAGCGCGCCGTTCCCTCCGGACCGTGGCGCACCGTCGCCGGATTCCCCGGGTGCGAACCTGGGTAAGGTGGCTCCGTTGGGGTCCATTCCCCACTCTGTACCAGACGGGCCCGACGTCAGCCGTGCCCGGGTCGGGCTGCCCCTCGGTCGTCCCGGCCGACCCGCCCACTCCCCACACCAGGAATCCAGCCCACTCCACGAAAGAGGTTCTTCCATGCGCATCGCAGACCACCTGCTCGCACTCGTCGACCGGATCTCCCCCCCGGCCGCCGTCCACGCCCACTGCGACCTGCCGTGCGGGGTGTACGACCCGGCCCAGGCCCGTATCGAGGCCGAGTCGGTCAAGGCGACCATCGAGAAGTCCAACGCCTCGGACGACGAGTCGTTCAAGATCCGTGCCGCCATCATCAAGGAGGAGCGGGCCGAGCTGGTCAAGCACCACCTGTGGGTCCTGTGGACCGACTACTTCAAGCCGGAGCACCTCGAGAAGTTCCCGAACATCCACGACCTGTTCTGGAAGGCCACGAAGACGGCGGGCGAGACCAAGAAGACCAGCGACGTGGCGGTGGCCGACCGCCTGCTGGCCGAGATCGCCGAGATCGACACCATCTTCTGGGAGACCAAGAAGTAGTCAGCCGACGGGCACCCCGTCCGTTGCCCCGAAGAGCCGGCCTCCGGGCCGGCTCTTCGCCGTTGACGGGGATGGGCCGGCGCGGCCCCGGCCGATGGCCGGCGGCCGGTTGTCGATGCGTCAGACGGCTTCGGGCCGGAGGCCGACCGGGCCGCACGACGAGCACACGAGCACCAGCGGCTGCTCCGCCAACTCGGTGTCCGGGATCGGGGTCCCGCAGGCCTCGCAGCGTCCGTAGGTCCCGTCGTCGAGACGGGCCAGCGCGTGCTCGACCTCGTCGAGGAGGCCGTCCACCACATCCACGGCCGCACGATGGGCGTCGATCGTCCCGTCTGCCGTCCCGTCCGTCCGGGCGTCGACCGGGGCGTCGACCGGGGCGTCGGTCACATCGTCGAGGGGCCCGACGGTGGGGGCGAGTGGATCGACGGGTGATCCGGTCAGGGAGTACGGATCGATGGGCGTGACCCCGCCCACGACCGACGGGGCGGACGGGGCGGACGGGGCGAGGGGTGCGCCACCCCGGGGGTCGGCGTCCCCGCCCCCCAGGCTGTCGTCGCGTCCGGAGGACCACTCGGTCTGCATGCCCGGGAGCGTACCCCTGCCGTCCGGGTCATCTCGTAGGGTGGCCCCGTGGAGCCCGACGTGACAGCCGGTGCCGACAGCGGCGCCCACGATTCCTCCGCCCCGCTGGCCCGTCTCGTGGGAGCCGGGCAGGTCGTCCCCTGTCTCGGCGGCATCGAACGGGTCGCCGTGGAATTGGACCAGGCGGCCAGCACCCCGGCCCATCCCCGGGTCGCCGAGCGGGTGGCCGAGTTCCTGCCCTGGTACTCGAGCGTCCACCGCGGCGCCGGCTTCCGCTCCCGGCGGGCCACCGTGGCCTACGAGGAGGCCCGCCGCGCCGTGCTGGCCTTCGCCGGGCGGGACCCCGACGGGGCCGACGTGGCCATCCTGTGCCGCAACACCACCGAGGCCATCAACCATCTCGCCTACCGGCTGCGCCTCGACCCCACCGACGTGGTGGTGACCACGGTGGTCGAGCACCACGCCAACCTCCTGCCCTGGGGCCGGGTGGCCGAGCGCCGCTACGTCGAGTGCGGTGTCGCGGGGACCTTCACCACCGCCGACGTCGTGGCCGCCCTCGACGCCGAGGGCCGGCCGCCGGCCCTGCTCGCCGTCACCGGCGCGTCCAACGTGACCGGGTGGCTGCCCCCCCTCGACGAGATCATCGCCGCCGCCCACGCCCGGGGGGTGCCGGTCCTGGTGGACGGCGCCCAGTTGGCCCCCCACCGCCCGCTCCCGGCGGACGCCGACTTCCTGGCCCTGAGCGGCCACAAGCTCTACGCCCCCTTCGGCACCGGGGCGCTGATCGGTCCCCGGACCCTGTTCGAGACCGGCGATCCGTTCCTGGCCGGCGGCGGAGCCGTCGACCTGGTCGGGCTCGACGAGGTGATCTGGAGTCCACCCCCCGATCGCGAGGAGGCCGGCTCACCCAACGTGATGGGGGCCGTCGCCCTGCACGCGGCCATCGACGCCCTGGGCGCCATCGGGTGGGACGGGGTGATCGCCCACGAACGGGCGTTGACCACCCGCCTGCACGCGGGGCTGCGCGCCATCGACGGCGTCCGCCTGCTCGGACCCGTCGGCGCGACCATCCCCGGCGCCGAGACGCTGCCCGTCGCCGCCTTCACCGTCGACGGCATCCACCACGCACTGGTGGCCGCACGGCTCAGTGCGGAGTACGGGATCGCCGTCCGCCACGGCTGCTTCTGCGCCCACCCCTACGTCACCCGCCTGCTCGGCATGGACGAGTCCGACGTGGACGCCTACCGCCTCGAAGTACTGGACGGCGACTTCCGGAGCATCCCGGGTGCCGTCCGGGCCAGCGCCGGGCTCGGCACGTCCGGCCACGACATCGACCTGCTGGTGGCCGCCGTGGCCGACCTCGCCGGCGGTGCGCCACCCCCGGTCCCCTACGACCAGGACCGCGGCACGGGCGACTACTTCCCGGTGACCGACGAGGCGGGGTGGAGGAACGCCGCCCGGGAGCTCGGCGCGGCCTGCTCGCGCGGATGACCGGCCGCCGTACCCAAGCCCCCTACGATCGCCCGGTGCCCCGGGATCGGACCGCCACGACCAGGGGACGGCGGTGACGCCGTCCCGTCGACGCATCGCGTCGGTCGCCGGGCCGGTCGCCGTCGTGGCGGCCGCCCTCGTGCTCGTCGGCTGCAACCAGGAGACGGTGACCCCGTCGTCGTCGGGGACCGTCGCCTACGCCGCCATCGGTGCCACGGTCCCCAACCCCGGACAGTCGGTCGCCGTGGTGCAGACCTCGAGCGGCACGACCGGTCGGGTGATCAACGTGGGGACGCTGCCGTCCGGCCTCGCCCTGGTGCCGGGGGACCGGGACCTGCTGGTCACCGTGCGGGCGCAGAACGAGTTGGTCGAGGTGGCCACGTCGAGCGGCCGGATCGTCAAGCGGATCACCGTCGGACTCGAACCGGACGCCGTCGCCGTGTCCCCGGACGGCACGACCGCACTGGTGGCGAACTTCGGGGACAACTCCGTGTCGGTGGTGGCGCTGCCCGGCCTCACGGTCTCCCGCACCGTCCCCGTCGGTCGCCAGCCGGTGGCCGTCACCGTCACCCCGGACGGACACCAGGCACTGGTCGTCGGCTACCAGGACGGGAACCTCACGCCGGTGGCCCTGCCGTCACTGGCGGTCGGCGCGGCGGTGCCCGTCGGGTCGGGACCGGTCGCCGTGTACGTACCGCGCTCGGGGACCGTGGCCCTGGTGGCCGACTTCCAGACGAGCAGCCTCACCCCGGTCACCCTTCCGGGACTCACCCCACAGGCCCCGATCCCGCTCGGGGCCGACCCCACCGGGATCGCCTCGGCTCCCGGGTCCGCGGTGGCCTGGGTCAGCGCCGGCTTCGGGCTGACCCCGGTCACCCTGGCCACCGGCACGGTGGGCACGGCGATCCCGCTCGGCGTCGCCTCCCAGTGCCTCGCCGTGACCACGGGCGACGAGGCCTGGGTGTGCACGGGATCCGACGCCCTGGTCGACGTCGACCTGGCCTCCGGCCGGATCGTCCGCAAGGTGCCCCTCACGGGCATCCCCGCCGCCGTGGTCGTGACCGGCGCCACCGGCTCCTGACCCGGGACCACCGGAACGGGTCCACCGACACAGGTCCTCCGCCCGCACCTACCCCGTCGGGCCACCCGGGGCCCGGACGGACAGGAACCGCACGCGCCGGCGCAGGGTGAAGCCCATCGCCTCGTAGAGCCGGACGGCCCCGGTGTTGGTCTCGGCGGCGTGGAGCACGGGTGTCTCGCCGCGGGCGACGATCCCGGCCGCCACCGCCCGGACGAGGAGTTCGCCCAGACCCCGGCGACGGTGATCGGGATGGGTGGCCACCGCGCTGATCTCGCACCATCCGGTCGGACGGAACCGCTGGCCGGCCATGGCGACCAGCTCCCCGTCCCGCAGGACTCCGACGTAGCCGCCGAGCTCCCACGTGCGGGGCGCGAACGGTCCCGGTCGGGCCAGGGCGACCAGTTGGAGCATGGCCGGGACATCGGGTCCGGCGAGGGACACGATGTCGACGTCGGGTCGCGACGCGGCCACTTCGTCCGGGGTGGCCGTCAGGGCCCGGCCCACCATCTGGACGCCGGTCCCCTCGTACTCGATGACCCAACCCGTGGGCGGCGGGGCGACCGGTCCGGTCAGCACCACCACGCCTCCCTCTCCGAGGAGCCCGGCCATGGCGTCCCAGTGCCGCGGTCCCGGTGCCTCCGGAAAGCCCCCGAACAGCGAGACCCCGGGTACGTACCGGGCGGCCAGCGCACCCGTCTCCGCCACTTCGTGCTGCGGTCCGTGCAGCGCGTCCCAGACCGGGTTGTCGAGTGGGTGCATGGGGGGCTGCCTTCAGGATCGGGACGGCGGGGACGGGCCCCGAACCTAGCGGCCGCCGGCCCGGCGACAGCCCGACACCGGGCCACCCGGGGCGGGGTCGCCCGCATCTCCCCGCCCGCGCACAACCGACGGGCGAGCGCCCCCCGGGCCGATCGCGAAGTCCGGGGCGGGTGGGCCACCGGTGAGCCGATACGCTCCTCGGCGGGCCGTTAGCTCATCGGGTAGAGCAGGGGACTTTTAATCCCAAGGTGGCGAGATCGAGACTCGCACGGCCCACCAGCTCAGAGGCGGTGTTTGCCGTCGTCACACCCTCAAGGCAGCCCAACTCCCGACACCTGGCCCACCAACTGGGAGAGGGTCTGGAGTGACGAATGCCCGGAAGCATGCGCGAGCGGCAGCCGGACGGGTGGCGACTGCGGGTGTTCCTCGAGCTGGGCCACCAGGGTCGTGGCCGCACCCCGGCAGGAATTCCTGGCCGACGACCGGATGAACCTCCTGGGAGGGTGAGCGCCCCGGTCAGGTCGGCCTTCCTGCCGGCATCCGACCGGGACTCGGCCCCGGAGGGTCGGGCTCACGCCCTCTGGAACGTGCCCAGGGTGGGGGTGATGACGGGGACGCCGTTCAGATTCTCGATGTTCACGGTGGCGGGCGAACCGCCCGACCCGCCGGCGAACGTCACCGCGGTGATCCCGGCGGCGTTTTCGCCGGTCGGGAGGTACGAGAAGGTGTCGCCGTCCCAGTGGGTCAGGGGGAACACCTGTGGGACGGGTCCCAGAGACAGTGTCAGCCCGTCGGCCCCGGACCCGACGATGGCCGGACCGTAGAGGGCGTTCAGGTAGGTACCGACATAGGCGGCATCGGGGCGCGCCGGTGCCGGGCTGCTGGGAGCGGACCTTCCCGCGAGTTCGCTGGGATTCTCCGTCAGCGGTGCGAACCGTGGGAGGTATGCCTTCAGCCAGTCTCGGGTGGAGTTTCCGACCTCGACCATGTCCATGAAGGTTGCGTTGAGTGATTCGGGTAGCCCGATGGGCATGCCGTTGGTGAGGGTGACGATGCCCAGCTCCTCGGATGGCAACAGGTCGAAGGCGGTAGCCGCACCGAGCCCGAACGCGCCGGAGTGGCTCAATCGCAGGCGACCGGCCCCGTCGACACCGACGTTGAATCCCAGGCCATAGGACCCGGACTTGGCCCCCAGCGTGGTGGCCGGGGAGCTCGCGTAATGGGGTACGTGCGTCTGCAGCAGGGCATCGCCATCGATGACCTGGGTGCCGTTGAACGTGCCACCCGCCAGTTGCAGCTGCATCCACCTGGCCATGTCCGACACCGACGAGCTGGCTCCCCCGGCCGGCGACTGGGCGTCGGGATCGCGCTGGAACCGTGCCTCCCACCTCCCGTCGACCCGCACGTGGAGATCGGCCCGGTTGGGTGCAGCCACGTAGTCGGCATAGGTGGAACTGGTCGAGGTCATGCCGAGCGGTCCGTAGAGGACCTGTCGGGACAGGTCGGCCCACGTGGCGCCCTTGGCCGTCGCTGCGGCCTCCGCCGCGGCCGTGAGCCCGAAGTTGGTGTACGCGTACGCGGCGCGGAACGGGTCCATCGGGTAGAGCATCAGGCGGGCGAGGATCTGGGGCTGGTCGAAGCCCAGATCCTCCAGCAGGTCACCGGCATGATCGGGCAGCCCGCTCCGATGGGAGAACATGTCGGCAATGGAGACGTTGGCGGTCACATAGGGATCGCCCAGCGAAAAGGTCGGCAGGTACCTGACGATGGGATCGTCCCAGGCCACCACCTTCTGGCCGACCACCCCGGCCACCACCGTCGAGGCGACCGCCTTGGACAGCGACGCGATCTGGAACACCGTGTCGGCGTCCACCTTCGCGGCCTGGCCGACCCGACGGATGCCGAACCCTTCGGCGTAGACCACCTTGCCTCGGTGGACCACGGCAACAGCCATGCCCGGCACCCCGGTGCTCGCCAACATGTCACCGGCGACCTTGGTGAGGCCTGATGTCGCCCTGGCCACCTGATCCGCAGAGATGGGGACGAAGGAGACTTCGTTGGGCGCCACCTTGGTGAAGGCATCGGCGGCCACCGGAGGGGCACCGGTGGATGCCGCCGCCGTGCTGCTGGCGCCGCCGCAGGCGGAAAGGACCGTTCCACCGACCGCCGCCGCCCCCACCGTGCCGACCATCACGCCCAGAAATCGGCGCCGGTCCAGTGGGGACACGAGCGCGGACCCGTCGACCGGCTCCGTACCTCGCCTGTGCGGGTTGGCTGCCATGGAAGATCTCTTCGCTCGGGTGGGGATCGCACTCCTGGTTGGGATCCCGGGTGGGCATGTCAAACGTCATGGAAACCTAGCCGCTCTCGACTCGGGTGAGCCTGGACGTCGCTTCCACCACCCCGCCAGCCGATGACCTCCCCTGTCTGTCGGGCCCCGGGCCAAGTCGTCGGGCCGGTGGATCAGCTCGAGATGCCAATCGCCCCGCACCCGGCCGCAGGGACGTGACCGTGACGCGTCTCCAGGGGAGGACGGCGGCGACGGCGACTAGCACTGCGCTGGCAGGGGGCAGTGACGTACGTGGGCGCCCAGCTGCGTGGTGCGCTCGCGGGCACCGCTCTGGTCCTGTTCGTCTGGGGTCAGTGGGCGCGATCCGTACAGCTCGGTGCGACGACCCCTGGAAGGTTCGGTCCGTGGCCCGCACTGGCTGCCGAACTGGTCCTGACGTTTGTCCTGGTCACCGTGGTGTTCCACTTCGTCGATCGGCCGCGCCTGATGCGTTTCACGCCGGTGGCGGCCGGTCTGACCACACTGGCGTGCATCTTGGTGGAGGCGCCCGTTGCGGCCACCAGTCTCAATCCCGCACGAACGCTGGGTCCCGATGTGATCGTCGGTTCCTCTACCGGACTCTGGATCTACCTGGCGGCACCGCCACTGGGCGCCCTGGTGGCGGCCGTGGTGTTCCAGCGGACGCGAGGAGACGTCCCGTGCGCAAAGCTGGCGCACACCGACGACTGTGTCTGCCACTTCCGCGACTGCGCCTACCGCGAGGCGGCAGAGGCGAACGCGGCTGTGATGTCCGAAGGGTGAGCGCCCGAAGCGAAACGCTGGTCCGCCGGTCGGGAACGTGCGGGAAGGACCCCCGAACGGCCCTGGCCAGATCCCCGATCGACGTCAGCCGCACCGGTCACGTCGTCTAGCCGAGGTGCTCCGGACGACGCCGGGAGCGAGCCGGGGTGTGACGTCGCTGAACGGTTGCGGCGGGACTCTGCCAGTTCCCGACGACGATCCGCTCCCACCGGAAATCCGAGAGTCGATCGTGTCGGCTCGCCTTGACCTCCGGAGGCTGGCTGGAGGTGAAGCCAATGAGGTGAAGTGCCCCGAATTGCTACAGGCAATCAGTGAGGTCCCGACCTCCAGGGGGCGAGTTCGAACGTGGATCTCCCTCGACGGTAACGATACGTTCGGGAATCAGGTGCTCTCCAGCGCGAGGAGCTGCTCGACGACACCGTCCAGGTCGGCGGATCGGACCGTCGGCTGGCGGAAGACCGAGGGATAGGTGCGACCGTCGCGATTGACCCAGCCGGTGGACAAGCCTGCGGACGCCGCACCGTGGAGGTCCCACGGGTGCACGGCGACCAGGGCCAGCCGATCCGGGGGCACGCCGGCAACCTCGGCTGCGTACCGGTAGGGCTCCGGCCGGGGCTTCCAGTGTCTGACCGCATCGACCGACAGCACGTCGGCGAACGCGTCCACCACGCCGGCGGCGTCCAGGATCCGTCTGGTGAGCGGGGCGCTGCCGTTGGTCAGCGCGAATGCCGGGACGCCGGCCGCCTGGAGTCGGTGGAGGGCCGGTGACACGTCAGGGTGGACGGGGACACGGCCGAAGGCATCCACGAGTTCGTGGCCGGACCCTTTGGGCAGGACTCGACCCGATGCTGCCGCCACCTCGTCGAGGGCGATCACGGCGAGATCTCCGAAGGTAGCGGCGTCGCCCGCGGCCGCAAGGGCGAGACCGTCGCGCAGCAGGACCGCGAACCACCACCGGAGCGCGGTGTCCTCCAGTCCGAATCCGGCGAACACCTCGGTCAGTGGCGTCAGGTCGGTGAGCGTCTCATTGACATCGAACGCCACCGCCTCGGGTCGGCGGGCCTGCGCAGGGCTCTGCCCGTTCACCATTGCTCCGGCCCCACCGGGTACTCCGCCGACGGTGACCCTGCTGCCGTCCGCCCTCCGCCCCGACTGCTGCCGGAGCCACCCCCACCTCCCGGACCGGCCGTTGCGCCTCCCGGACTCCGCCCGTGAAGTCCGGGAAGGCTGCAACCCGTCACCAGCACGGTCACCTCAAAGGTTGGCGAGGACGGCGATCACGTCGTCCGGCTCGGCTCGCTTGGTGTAGTCGGCATCGGCGAAGCGCCACACCACGGTGCCGTCGGTGCCGATCACGAAGGTGGCCGGCAGGGGCAACTCGAACGTGTCGTCCCCGTTGGCGGCGGGCACGTCGAGGCCGAACTCGTCATAGACGCCGCGAAGATCCTCGGGAAGTGTGAACACGAGGCCGTAGGAGCGGGCCACCGCATTACCCGCGTCGGACAGGACGGGGAAGGTCAATTCGAGCTTCTCCGCCGTCGACAGCGAGTTGTCCGGAGTCTGCGGGGACACGGCCACGAGGTTCGCACCGGAACCGGTGATGTCGCCGAGGCGGGTCTGCAACGCCCGGAGCTCGGTCGAGCAGTAGGGGCACCAGCCGCCCCGGTAGAAGGCGAGCACCACGGGACCCTGAGCCAGGAGCGATGACAGGGCTACGTCAGCTCCGGTCGCGTCGGGAAGGGTGAACTCCGGAGCCTGGGCGCCCACTGCGAGGCAGCGATCGGCCAGGCCGGTGGCGGCGAGCGCCGTGGTGGCGCCGTCCATGACAGCAAGTGTGCCGTCCGGGATCCGCGCCCGGTTGGCTTCGTTCTGCTCCCGTAGGGCTGCACCCAGCTCACCTGACATGTCGGTTCTCCTTCTCGACGATGGGTAGACAGACCTGTCTGTCTACCCGCAGAACGGTACCAGATAGAGTGCACCACGTGTCAACCGCCGCTCCCAGCCCCGAGCAACGCCTCCTGGACGTCGCGAGCCGCCTCTTCTACACCGAGGGCATCCACGCGGTGGGCATCGACCGGGTGATCGCCGAGGCGTCGGTCGCCAAGGCGACGCTCTATGCGCACTTCCCGAGCAAGGCGGAGTTGGTGGCCGCGTACCTCGAGCGGGAAAGCCAGAGTTGGGTGGCAGAGGCCGGACGACGGCTCGCCGGGACATCGCCAGGCCGCGGGCCGGCGATCCAGGCCCTGTTCGAGATGCTCCACGACCAGAGCCGGGCGCCCGGCTACCGGGGGTGCCCTTTCGTCAACGCAGCCGCGGAGTTCCCCGGGCCCGGCCCGGTCACCACTCGGATCCTCGTCCACCGGGACCGGCTGAAGAGGGTGTTCGCCGACGCGACCGGGCCGACAGGCGCGACGCCCCAGATGCTCGACGCCATCGTCGCGCTCTACGGTGGGGCCATGTCCGCCGCCCACCTCGACCAACAGCCCGATGTGGTGCTCCATGCGGCCGCAGCCGCAGAGCGGCTCCTGGGTGCTGCTGCGTGAAGATGTCGGCAAGGCCATGCACGGAGGACGTCACCGTCCTCGGACGAGGCACCCGCGTGACCTACTGCTGAACACGGGGGAACTTCGGCCGAGCGCGATATCGCGACTCCGGCTGCCTCCGGCTCCAGGTGGAGGAGTGCATCCGCTCCTTCTCGCAACATTCCGGGTTGTGGAGGGAAGCAGCGTGCTCCAGCGCCGCCACTATGTCTCGATCGCCGGATCCGGTTGCGTCGTTGGCGACATGTCGGGCAACCAGATCACGGGACGAGCCGTCCAGAGCCCTCGCTCACGGGGCGAAGACGGCCTCGCGGGTCCTCTGCCGTGAGACCTTCGGAAATTCAACCCGGCGGTCCCGGCGGCATCCATGGGGTTAGGTTCACATCAGTGTCAGGCACTGGTTCATCCTCACCCAGACCCGATGAGCGGCAAGGGAGTCTTGGCTTGGCGAGCACCGTGGCCATCGGCATCGGTGGAATGGTGGGAGGCGGGATCTTCGCCATCCTCGGTCTGTCCATCGAGTTGGCTCGAGGTGCTGCCCCGCTCGCCTTCCTCCTCGCCGGCGGTGTGACCTACCTCACGGCCATCTCCTACGCTCGCCTGACTGTCGCATTCCCCAGTCGTGGTGGCACGGTGACCTTCTTGAACGAGGCGTTCGGCGCCGGGGTGTTCGTCGGTGGACTCAATGTACTGCTCTGGCTCAGCTACGTCGTGATGATCTCGCTGTACGCGTCTGCATTTGCCGGATACGCGGACAGTCTCATCCCAGGGCGCTCTTCGGTGCTGGTCGACCATCTCCTCCTGAGTGGCATCATCATCGCCATCGCACTGCTCAACGTCGCACGCGCCACCGTTGTCGGACGTGCCGAGGTCTGGATCGTGGCCTTCAAGATGGCCATCCTCGCCCTCGTCATCGTCACCGGATTCAGCGGCGCCCACTGGGCCCGCCTGGGACCGGGCCAGTGGGCCGACCCTCTCGCCATCGTCGGCGGCGGCATGGTCATCTTCGTGGCGTACGAGGGGTTCGAGCTCATCGCCAACTCGGCTGAAGACGTGCGTGACCCCGGTCGCACACTGCCCAGGGCGCTCTACCTCTCGGTCGGGATCGTGATCGCTACCTACGTGCTCGTGGCGGTCGTGACCGTCGGAGCACTGAGCTTTCCGGCGGCTCGGGCGGCGAGCGATCACGTGTTGGCGGCTGCAGCCCGACCTGCTCTGGGAGGGGTCGGCTTCGTGTTGGTGGCCGTGGCGGCGCTGTTATCCACCACGTCGGCGATCAATGCGACGCTCTACGGAACGGCTCGGGTCTCGTGGACAATCGCCAGATCCGGCGAGCTACCCGAATTCCTCGATCAGAAGGTATGGAACCGCCCGATCGAGGGGCTACTGGTCACGACCGGGCTGACCCTGGTCGTCGCGAACGCGTTTGACCTCACGAGAATCGCTCTCATGGGGAGCGCGGCATTCCTGATCATCTTCACTGCGGTGAATGCCGCCGCCGCCCGGCTCGCTCGGCAAACCAGTCATCGTGTGATCGCTATCGGCGCCGCCGCCGCCTGCACGGCAGCGCTGATGGCGCTACTTGTCGAAGAGGGCACCAGATCTGCCGGGGGCATCGTCATCGTGGCAGGCCTCGTCGGTGGCTCCTTCGTCCTCGAGGCGGTGTACCGGGCATGCACGCATCGGCCACTACCCACCCATCTGGCCACGTCGGCGGACCCCGGGGTCGGTACCCCTGATCATGGCGGGGAGGACTGAGTAGCCCGCATCACAGGCCATCCGTACCGGCATCGACCGAACCCGGTGGCTCTTCGACACCATCCGCACGACGCTGGTGAACTCCAGGCTCGTAGGCACGACCGGAGGCGACTCGGCGCACTACGTCGACGTCGGAGGACTGGCCGATCACGAGCAACTCATCGCCGGCCTCCAGCACGGTGCTCCCGTCGGGAACAACGAGGTCGCGTCGCCTCTGGATGGTGGTCACGACAACGCTCATCGGGAAACCCGAGTGGCGCAGCGACCGACCGACCAGAGGTGAGTCGGACTCGATGCGCACGCTGTCGGTGCCACCAGGTCCGCCGATCGTGTTCACGTTGTGGAGGCTCGCCAGAAGGCCCAGTCGATACCCTCGGACCACATCGGAGATGGCGACCGTACCGAGCACCTTGCGTTCGGCGTCGAGGACGGTGACCCAATGCTCGGCTGATGTCGTCAGGGCGTCGAGGGCAACATCGAGGTGCGCGTGTGCGGCCACCGTCGGCGCTGAGACGTCGACCATCGACTCGAGCGTCCGATGGTCCCCTCGCTCGACCATTCGGAGATCGGCGAGGGCCACCGTTCCCTCGAAGCGACCCTGGTCGTCGATCAATGGAGCACTCGTGACACCTGCCTGTTCGATCTGACGGCGAGCGGCGAACACGGAAGTACCGCCAGTGACCACCACGCGCGGCGCGGCCATGGCCTCGTCAATCGACACGATGGAGAGGATGGGCATGCCGGTCAACAGTCGCTGAGCCGGTGCGTCAGCCCGATTCTTCAGCTGGCTGCGGTAGATGGTGTCGTCACCCCGCCGGACGATGAACCAGGCCAACCCGACGGCGATCATCGCCGGCGCCAGGATCGAGAGGCTGCCGGTCATCTCCGCCACCATCAGCATGACGGCCAGTGGTGCCCGGGAGATGCTTCCGAAGCAGCACATCATGCCCACGATCACGAAGGGCGCCGGGTTGTGTCCCATCGAGGGGACCATCGGCTCGAACAGCCGCCAGACCGAGGCGCCGATGAAGGCCCCGATGATCATGCCCGGGCCGAAGATGCCGCCGGATCCTCCCGAACCGATGGAGAGTCCGGTCGCCAGGATGCGGGCGAACGGCAACGCGAGGACGATCCACAGAGGAAGGGTCAGGAGTTGGTGGCCCAGGCCCTGTTGGATCCACCCGTACCCGGTGCCCAGGACCTCGGGGATCACGAGGCCGATGCAGCCGACGAGCACCCCACCGATGGCCGGCTTGCTCCAACGGGGGAGCCGGAATCGGCCGAAGACGTCCGAGATCCCGTAGAAGCTCTTGGCGTAGAGCAGGCCGACGAACCCGCCCAGGACACCGATCAGCGCGAACCAGAGGAGGTGGGTCGGGTCCGCGAAGTGGTAGCTGGCATTGAATCCGAACAGCGGCGTGTAGCCCTCGACCGCTCCGAAGATCACGTAGCCGAGGATGGAGGCCACGAAGCTCGGCAGGAGCGCTTCGGCATCGAAGTCGTCCCGATAGAGGATCTCGGTGGCCAGTACCGCTCCCCCCAGCGGAGCTCCGAAGATGGCGCCGATGCCCGATCCGATCCCGGTCATCACCGCGATGCGCGCATCAGCTGGGCTGAGGTCCAACTCCCGGGCCAGCAGCGACGCGAAGCCGGCGCTGATCTGGCCCGTCGGGCCCTCGCGACCACCGGAGCCTCCTGATCCGATGGTGAGCGCGGAAGCGACGATCTTGACGATGACCGCTCGGAATCGGATGCCCCGGGGATTGTGGTGCACGGCAGCGATCGCCGCGTCGGTCCCATGGCCTTCAGCCTCCGGAGCGAACCGGAAGACGAGGATCGCGCCCAGCAACGCTCCGAACCCCACCACCAGCGGCAGCGCCCAGGGCCTCGAGAACGAGGCCGAGCCCGCGTGTCCGCCCTCACCGGTGGGGGTCGGTACGTGATAGCCGGCCAGCACGCCGAGGAAGAAGTGCGTGCTGGCGAGGAGGGCTTCGTAGAAGACGATGGCCCCCACCCCGGCCATCGTCCCGATGAGGACACCGAGCACCAGCCACTTCTGCAGGTACGAGGCACCGGAGAGCCAACGTGAGGCTCTGGCCATGGCCGCCCGCCACGAGGTGCGCCGAAAGATGGTCATACGTTGAGGGCGAGCATCTAGAGGTCCCATCCCGCTGACCAGTCCTGCTCGGGAACCTCACCGGCAGCGGTGGCCAGGCGCTGCAGCGAATCGACGAGGGCGGTCTGCTGGTCCCGGGGTATCGCCGTCACGAGAGCAGTGATCTCCGCCCGTCGCCGCTCCGTGACCGCATCGACCAGGGTCCGGCCCTTCGCCGCCAGACTCAATCGGATCAGCCGTCGGTCACCACGCTCATGGCGACGCAGGATCAGCCCCTTCCGGATCAGTCGGTCGCACATACGTGTTGCGGTCGGTGGGGTCACATCAATCGCTTCGGCGAGCGAGGCGAGGCTCTGAGGCCCTCGGGATGCCAGTACGACAAGGGTGCGGTACTGGGTGAGGGTCACCTCTTCGGCCACGTCACCGAGCGAGCGGGCCGCCACGGCGACGAGCACCCGACTGGCGCTCAGCACCGCATCGACGATCGAGTCTTGGCTGACCTCCGGTGTGAGCTCACTTGTTCGCATACGCTAATGATTGTAGTAGCTAATGAATCACACCTCGGCATGAAAAGGAGAGAACCCGAACGCAATCGGGCGGACGGAGGACTGGCGGCTCCGCTGACTCAGGGGATCGGATCACAATCCTCGGGCCTCTCCGGACGCGGACCCTCTGGACGGCCATCGGATGGAGCCGGAGCGAATGCAGCGGTGCACCTGGGCGTGCATTGCGTGGCGGATGCCGCCTTCGCCATGACGGTGATGAGGTCGATCCGGGCAGTAGCAAGCTGCTGCAGCCGGTTCGCCGGCCTACGACGTTCGTGGGTGCATCCAGCTCTGGGCGAAACAGAGCGCACCAACGACCGCGCCGAAGATGAACGCCTGCATGATCGTGGATGCGAATCCGATGGTTCCCCAGAGGGGCGTCACGAGTTCGAACGTCACGAAGGCTCCGATACCTACGATCACTCCGTACCGCGCCGGGTTCCCTTCCCACGGGTTACCCAGCAACGTCTTGGGTCGCTCTTCACCCATGGAACGACTGAAGCAACCTCGTGCCAATCCGCCCGAATCACGGAGTCAATTGACGCAAAGCAGAAGGAATGTCCTCGGACAACATGGCCGGGAAGACTCCCCGACCGTGTTGCGACGCAATCGTTCGGCTCCGCCGCGCTTCCTGGCAACGGGCCGACGTCTCGATCCGGGGAGGTGCCGGATCAGAGGCTGCCCCGGGGAGCGACCCACTCGTGTTCGGCACCGCCGACGGCCGCGACCCGTTCGAAGTCGGCGTCATAGTGCAGGACGACGAGTCCGGCCGACCGGGCGGCCGCCGAGACGATCAGGTCGGGGATGGCCAACCGGTGCTGTCCGCGCTTGGCCAGCTCGTGTTGGAGGTCGATGGCGAGGTCGAGCACCGCTGACGTGATCGGGGCGCGGTCGAGGCTGCGACGCTCCAGGAGCACCGCCTCGTAGTCGGCAAGCCTCCGGCTGGAGAACAGCACCTCGAGGTCGACGATGGCACAGGTGGCGATCAGCCCGTCCTCCAGGAGCGGCCGGAGCCGGCCCTCGACGACCGGGTGAGGAAATCGGGCGAGCGCGCTCTTGTCGGCCAGATACCGCGCGTTCAGCGCCACGCGCCGGACATCACCGAGGGGTCATCCAGGTCGAGTCCGGCCATCGCCCCCAGACGGTCGGCATGGCGGCGACGGCGAGCCGCCAACACCACCGATTCGAGGGAGCGGTTGACGGCCTCCTTCATCGTCGACGCTCCGAGGATGGACGTGGCTTCGGCGAGGAGGTCGTTGTCGATGTCGACCAGGTGCTTGCTCATGGGTCCAGTATATCCCCTGAGTATCAGGGTGGATATATTCCACCGGTGCCGATGGTGATGCGGATTCGCATCGGTGGGACATCTTCCAGAGTCGAAAGCCGAATCGAGGCCGGCATGGTCCGAGGCAGGAGGTCACCTCCCGAAGCCGTCGTCACGGTCGTTGGTGATGCTGCGGCGGTCGTCTCGGTCCCCGCTGAACCTTCGACCGTCCAGCGTTCATGGTCGTTCTCGTGCCCGACTTCCCGGAGGTTCGCACCCAATTCGGCCAGTTTGGCGGGTGCGTGGGGGTGGTCGTCCATCCACCGCTCCCGATCGGAGACCTCGTGGGAGATGTCGCCGACCTTCTGGGTGGCTCGATCCAGGCCTGGAGCGCGCTCATGGTTGGCACACCTGGCGTACGCGATTCGACCTCGCCCTCCTCGACCTGGATCCCCTGCTGGATCAAGGCGACCGCACATCGCGGATGCAACCGGTTCTCCCCCGGATTCGGAGCGTCCTACCGACCAGGGGGCGTTCAGGGGACCGGGAGTGTCAGGCGCCGAGGATCAAGGTGACGCAGTTCTTCGCCACTGATCGGATGGCTCGTCCAAAGGTCAGTCGCGGATTCGACTTGGGTGACGGTGGCCATCAGTCGCCACACCGTTTGGCCATCAGCCGGGTCGTCCAGTAGGTCGAACCGCCTTCAGGGACAGCACGGAGCGTGACGTGGACCACCGTCTCCACGGTTCCTTGCGGGAGCGACGACCGTCGACTCCCCCGCCCTCGAATTGACGTCGCCATGCCCGCACCGCCTCGTTGGTAGTGTGGCACCGCCCGGCAACCTCTTCGTCCCCCTAGCCGCCAGCTGGCAACGTAAGGGCCTTGACCCGGACTGGCCTGCGGTACCCGAGCATCGTCGAGCGGGCAATCGTCGAGCGCACCACGTTGCTTCTCCATCACCTGTCGGGCGGTCCCTGATCTGCGAAACTGACGTCACATTTTGGTAGTTCGCGCACAACCTGGAGGGTCCATGGCCGACTTCACCGTGCAGAGGGTGATCAACTCCATCGCCGGCGCGCTGGTCATGGTGGCGGGGGCCATCGGTCTTGCCACGGTAATTGCCTCGTCCCCGGCCGGAGCGGCTACCGGACCTTCGTGTGCGACGGCCGGTGGTGTGACCTCCTGCACCTTCGCGTACAACGGAACCAGCGGCAGCGACGGGACCCCCCAGACGTGGACCGTGCCGAGTGGCGTGACCCAGGTCACCATCACCGCCGACGGCGCCGAAGGGGGGCCCTCCGGACAGACGGGCTGCGCTTCCGCGCCGGGAACCGGAGTCAAAGGGGGTGGAATGGGCGGCGAGGTGACGGCCACGCTCCGCATCCCTTCGGGCAGCTCCCTCTCGGTCGTGGTCGGCGGCAGCGGGGGCGCCGGCACCTCGGTTTGCGGCGTCGCCGCTCCGGGCGGCACTGCCGGGTTCAACGGCGGAGGCGCAGGTGGGTCGACGACGATCTCCAATGGCACGTCCGGTGGCGGTGGTGGCGGCCCCTCTGATGTCCGCGTGGGTGGCACCGGGATCAACGACCGGGTGGTCGTGGCGGGTGGTGGCGGCGGCGGCGCGAACGACGGGGCGACCGATGTCGCAGTGATCGGTGGTGCCGGTGGAGGCACCTCGGGTGCCAGCGGCGCCGTGGGCACGCTGTGCTCCTCGCCCGCCGGAGTGGGAGGTGGGGGTGCGCAGTCTGCTGGTGGCGGCGGGGGTTCGGGGGCCGCCGGTGGCGCGACCGGATCTGCCGGAGACCAGGTAGTCCTCGGTACCGGCGGTAGCGGCGGCTCCGGTCCCACCGGGGGCGGAGGTGGTGGTGGCGGGCTCCACGGCGCAGGTGGAGGAGGGTGCGCGGTCTGCGGCGGAGGCGGGGGCGGCGGTTCGGGGTTCGCCGCGTCGTCGGCGTTCGGCGTGACGCAGCGCACCGGCGTCCACTCGGGCAATGGCCAGGTGGTCGTCTCGTATTCGGCCACCGTGGGTTACGACCTGGTCGGCTCCGACGGCGGAGTATTCGTCTTCGGTCAGAGTGGAGGCTTCTTCGGCTCCCTGCCCGGCCTGGGCGTTCACCCGTACCTCCCGATCGTCGGCATGGCGCCGACCGCCGACTACGGGGGCTATTTCCTGGTCGCGCGCGACGGAGGGGTCTTCAGCTTCGGCGACGCCCCGTTCGAGAATTCGCTGCCCGGACTCGGTGTCCATGTCAGCAACATCGTGGGCCTTGTGCCGACGACCGACGACCGCGGCTACTTCCTCGTCGGCAGCGACGGGGGGGTCTTCAGCTTCGGCGACGCCCCGTTCGAGAATTCGCTGCCCGGACTCGGTGTCCGGGTCAACAACATCGTGGGCATCGCTCCTACCGCCGACAACCTGGGTTACTGGCTGGTCGGGGCGGACGGCACCGTCTATGCGTTGGGCGATGCCCACAACTTCGGCGGTGCCACCGGTCAGAGTTCGCAGCCGATCGTCGGAGTCATCGGCACCCACGATGGCGGTGGCTACTGGCTGGTCGGTGCCAACGGGGCCGTCTACCCCTTCGGGAACGCCACCTCTTATGGATCGCTCTCCGCTCTCGGGATCACGGTCACGAACGTCGTCTCGATCGTGCCAACCGGAGATGGTCAGGGGTACTGGCTGATCGGCTCGGACGGTGGGACCTTCGCATTCGGCGATGCGGGATTCGTTGGATCGCTTCCGGGCCTTGGTGTGCATGTCTCCAACCTCGTCGGTGCCGTGCCTGTGCAGTAGTTCATGTCGCAACTGCGGCGACATCGGACCGTCAGGAGAGGACCGCGCGCCCGTGATCGGCGGAGCGGTGTCGTGCGTGACCCTCTACACCGACAGAGCTGCACCGAGCTGCACAGATCCCCGCATCGCCCAGTCGTGAACGGTCGGCAGCGGTCTGGACAGGCCGCGGAGCAGGGTGCGGTCAGACGGGGCCGTTCGTTGACTCGCAGAAGTTCGCAGCTGGCGACACATGAGTTCGGCGCCGCCCAGGAGGCGACTTCGACCTGTGTGCCGGTGGCGGGTCGAAGCATGGACTTCAGTGAACTCGTGGTTGGCACCCGTTGGTGGTCTGACCCGGATGTCGTGTCCACCGGGACGAGCGGACGAGTCGGCTGACGGTCCGGTGGTGGTCGGTCGTCGGCCCCGACCCGTCCCGCACCAGCGCGCTCGGAGTCCCTCGGGAGATCCACCGAAGCTCGTGGGTGCCGAACGGTTCCTTGCACCATCCGACGACCGGGTCGTCGTCACCGCCGGCTTCTCCGGACAACGTCCCGTCGTGTCCGCGGAGCCGGGTACCCACCGCCCACCTCGGGGACGTTGGACACCGTCACGGTGGACGGAGTGCACCGACATACCCGGATGCGGCCTGGGCAGTACCTTCCTGCGACGACGTGCCCGTTGCGAACGGTGCGCAACGTGCGAAGGGAACCCGACGGCATCAGAATCGATCCATGTCCGGTGGCCACCCGCAGTCAGGAGCACCCGCGCACCACGACCACGGCCACGGCCACGGCCACGGCCACGGCCACGGCCACGGCCACGGTGGAGTGCGTGGTCTGCTGCGGGGGATCGTCGCGCCGCACTCGCACGATGCGAAGGACTCGCTCGACCAGTCACTCGAGGGAAGCGCCGAGGGGATCAGCGCGGTAGCACTGTCACTCGTGGTCCTGCTGGTGACGGCAGGCATCCAGGCTGTCGTGGTGTGGGCGAGCGGCTCGGTCGCCCTGCTGGGCGACACACTGCACAACGCTGCCGATGCACTCACCGCGGTGCCCCTGTGGATGGCGTTCCGCCTCGGACGTCGCCCGGCGACGTCTCGCTTCACCTACGGCTACGGCAAGGCCGAGGACGTGGCGGGTCTGGCTGTCATCGCCCTCATCGCCGCGTCTGCGGCGTTCGCCGGCTACGAGGCGATCCATCGACTGGTCCATCCGGAGAAGGTGACCCACCTGGGATTCGTGATGGCGGCCGCCGTGGTGGGATTCGTCGGCAACGAGGTGGTCGCCCAGTATCGGATCCGGGTCGGGCGCCGGATCGGATCTGCTGCGTTGGAGGCAGATGGGATCCACGCCCGCACCGATGGCGTCACGTCCCTGCTGGTGCTCGTGGGAGCCGTCGCCGTCGCCCTGGGTGCTCGATGGGCAGATCCGGTGGTCGGCCTGGGCATCACCGGAGCGATCGTGGTCGTCGGGTACCGAGCGGTCACGAGCGTCGGCCAGCGCCTGCTCGACGCCGTCGACCCCGTCGTCATCGAGCGCATCTCGACCATTGTGGTCTCAGTGACGGGAGTCGTCGCCGTCACCGAGGTGCGGGCACGATGGGTCGGGCATCGGCTGCTCGCCCAGGTCCGGTTGAGCGTGGACGGGACCCTGCAGGTGACCGAGGCGCACGCCATCGCGGAAGACGTGCACCACGAGCTCCTCCACCACGTGGCGAACCTCTCCGAGGCGATCGTCCACGTCGATCCGTCAGGGACGGGCGCCGATCCCCACGCAGCGACCCGCCATCACCGTCGCTACGTGTCGCGCTGACGGTGGAAGGGAGGGGCTGTCCTGCGGGGCATCCGGTTCAGGGCGACGGACCATCGGAATCGTCAGGGGTTCAGGTCGCCGGGTCGGCGCCGGTGGACGCGAGGCTTCCGGCCCACGGGAATCCGGGGGTCCACAGGCACTCGCGGTCGTGCCCGATCGTCATCGCCTCGAAACCGTCGAGTGAGCCGATGCGGTCGAGTACGTCCCGGCCCCCGACGGCGAGCGCCGTGGCGAACGCGTCCGCCATCCCCAACTCGGGGCCGACCACCGTGGCCGACGCCACCGCCGATACCGCCTGTCGGGAATAGGGGTTGAACAGGTGCTCGCCCCGCTCGTAGGTCCCCGATGTCGCGACCGCACCCACGTGCTCCACGACACACGCCGGTCGGGTCGGGTCGAAGGGGTCCACGATGGCGAACCGGAGGGGGCGTCCTGGCGAGACGCAGCCGAAGCTGGCGATGTCTCCGGCGGCATTGACGACGGCCGCGGCCACCTCCGGCTGGCGCAGGGCATCGAGGGCGCGCTCGGCCGCCCAGCCCTTCACGTAGCCCGTCGGGTCGACGCCCCCGGGTAGCGCCCAGGGATCGAACCAGCCGTCGGTGAGCTTCCGGGCATCCCGGCACGCGTCCAGGACGAGCGTCACCTCCTGGGGCACATCGGCCAACCCCACCTCGCCGCGGCGCAGCCGACTCATCGGACTGTCTTGCCGCCAGGTGCTGAAGACGTCGTCCGCCCGTCGCAGAGCCGAACGGGCACGGCCCACGTAGGCGGTGAGTCGGTCGACCGGCATCCCGGCGTCCACATGGACGTCGATGGTCACGATCGTCCCCATCACCTCCTCGCGGTGGTGCAGCGGCTGCGGAGGACGGCCGGCAGGTGGTGCACCGGGCGGGCGGGTCGACGCCGTCACTTGAATCCCAGCTGACTCAGCGCACCCTGCAGGGACGCCTGGAATCCGGAGCTCGTGTAACTCGCCCCCGACACGCCCTGGATGTTGGCGCTCTGCGCCTGCATCGCCTGCTGCTCCAGGATCGGGATCGACTGCTGATCGATGGACTGGGAACGCGGATTCCCACCATCGTCGAGCGTCCCGATGGTCACGCTAGTGAGCCTCGACCCCGAGACGGTCACCGCGACCGAAATGATGCCGAAGTTGTAGTTCTCGGGCGGCCCCGTGGACGAGCGGGTGGTCGGGGGCGTCGTCGTCATCGGCGTGGTGGGAGCAGGCGCCCCGGTCGTCGTCGGTGCTGCAGGGCTGGTGGTCGGAGGCGACGTGGTCGGAGGCGTCGTGGTCGGAGGCGGCGGCGGTGACCCCGTCGTGGGCGGCGATGTGCCCGCCGCTGTCGCGTTCGTCGTCGACCGGGACGCCGTGCCCACCGGGAGCGATCCCAACGTGAGCTTGGCCGGCGACGTGTGGAAGCTGAGTACCCCCACCAGACCCACCACCGTGGCCCCGATGACGAGGACCGCCCGCCTCACCGGGGACCCGCCGTGCCCGACGGTCTCACCGGAACCCGGGCACGGGCCGGCCCCCCGCGCATCGGCCACTCCGCCGTCCGGGTCATCGATCGCGCTCCCATCGGCGTTCGCCCTCCCATCAGAAGGAGAATTCCTCGACGTGGATCCGATCTCCCGGGACTCCGGCCCGCATGCAGGCGGCGATGACCAGGTCATTGAAGCCGGCGGGTCCGCACACGTACACGTCGCTGGCGTCGACGTCGGGCACCATCTGCCGCAGCGTGCGGAAGTCCAGTCGGACCGCGTGTCGGGATCCGAGCACTTCGTGGTGCCGCCCACCCCGCGCCGCCACCAACTCGGCCATCTCACTCCGGTGGGGGATCTCCTCCGCCGTCGACGCCCGGATGATCGTCGTCGTCGCCACGCCCCTCGGAAGGTCCTCGAGCAGCGCCCGCAGCGGGGTGATGCCGACACCTGCTCCGATGAGGACCACCCGGTCGGTCGTGCGGACGTGGTGGGTGAATGCGCCATAGGGGCCTTCGACGAAGACGCGGGTCCCCCGACGGAGGCTCGCCACGGCCCGGCTCTGGTCGCCCAGCCCCTTGATGGTGACTCGCAGGTACGGCGCCTGGGGCAGCGCCGACAACGAGTAGGGGTGGGCATGCCACCACAGTCCCCCGGTGAGGAACCGCCACTGGAAGAACTGGCCGCCCGACACGGCCAGATCCGACAGGTGTCGTCCGGCGCAGGTGACGGAGTAGACGCCGGGGGCTTCCTCGCGGACGTCCACCACCTCGAGCCGGTGGCGCAGGTTCCGGACCACCGGGAGCAGCACGCGGAAGACGATGACCGTGCCGGCCGTCGCCGCCCACACCACGATCCAGAAGGCCCGGGCCAGGGGGTGGCCGAGGAAGGCGACCCCGGTGACCACCTGGTGGGCGAAGGCCAGGGCGAGGGCCAGGTAGAAGTAGAGGTGGACCACCCACCAGGTCTCGTAGTGCATCCGCCGGCGGGCGATCCTGATCGAGGTGACACCGGCCATGACCAACAGTCCGAATCCGACCATGGCGGCCAGGAGGTCAGGGTACGTGGTGAGGAAGAGCCAGAGTTGGTGCAGGAACCCGGTGTGCGACAGCTGCGCGTACCCGAGGGTGATCAGCACCACGTGGGCGGTGATCAACCACAGCGCCCACGGACCGAGACGACGGTGCCAGGCCAGGAGCCGGTCCTGTCCCAGGGTTCGTTCCAGCCAGGGCATACGGGCGATCAGCACGATCATGATCAGGATGAGATAGGTGCCGACGAATCCGGCGAGCCGTCCCCCCGCCAGGAGAAGACCGCCCGGGCCGGCGAGCGATCCGCCGCCCTCGGCTGTGACGAACAGCGCCAGGGTGATCCCGAGGCCCAGGCCGGCCACACCCAGGAACGCGTCCGCCACCCACGGTCGGGGCATGTGCCCGGGCCGGCGCCGGCGCGGCGAGCCGGACGTCCACACGACGCGGTCGACCTTCGTGCCCTGTCCGGTGGGCGTCATCGACCGGACCTCACTGCGTCCACGGGGAGGACCGCCGTCGGGCACCACCGGGTTCGCAGTCCATGCACAGGATCATCCGCCTCCGAACTGACGACCGGATGACACGGCGCGCAGCTGAGCGGACGCGACGTGTGGGTAGGTCCCGATCCACCGGCACCACCGGCGCTCCCGTGGGTGGAGCGCATCCGTGCGCCGGCCCCGGCATCGAGGACGACAGGGGCGGTGGCGCATGCGGACGCTGTTGCGACGAGGGGCACGCCGAGCAGCCACGTCACATCGGTCCAGTCATCATCGGGTGTCCATGCCTGCCTCCACCAGCCCACGGTACGGATCGCACCGGAGAACGACCTTGGAGGCGGCTTGGAGCCGCCTGTGGATTCGGAGCCACCGTCGGACCCCGCGGCCGACGGGTCGCCGTCTGAGCAGTCGGCGCAGTCGGCGCAGTCGGCGGGAACGTTCAGCCGACGACGAATGAGGTCTGTGTGGGAAGCGACGCGGAGGAATCTCCGATGCCCACCGTGTAGCTGCCCGGGACCGTCGTCCAGGCCGAGCCCGAGTACACCTGGAAGGCCGAGCTCGGAACGGACATCGTCACCGTCTGCGTCGCTCCCGGCTCGAGCGAGACGGGCTGGAACGCCACCAGCTGACCCGGTGGCTCACCGGAACCGGCTGGGAACGTCAGGTAGGCCTGCACCACATCGGTCCCCGCCCGGCTGCCGGTGTTGGCGACCGTGACGGCCACGCGATACCCCTGGCCGGTGGGTGACGCGGTGGCCCCGCCGTACGAGAAGGTCGTGTAGGACAGACCGAACCCGAACGGGAACAGGGGCACGGTACCGGTGGCATTGTTGAACCGGTACCCGACGTCGAGCCCCTCGGAGTACGTGGAGATCAGGCCGGTCCCGGGCCACTGTGCGGCGGTCGGCACGGCCGACTGCCCCTGACTGGCCGGAAAGGTGACCGGGAGATGGCCCGAGGGGTTGACGTCACCGCAGAGCACGGCGGCGATGGCCGCACCGTCCTGTTCGCCCGGGTACCAGGCCTCGACCACGGAGGCGACGTCGCCCAGCCAGGGCATCAGCACGGGTCCCCCGGTATTGAGCACGACCACCGTGTGCGGATTCGCGGCGGCCACGGCCGCGATCAGGGCGTTCTGATCGCCGGGGAGCGCCAGGCTGGGACGGTCGAAGGTCTCGGAGTTGTAGTCGGCGGCGAACACCACCGCGACCTGCGAGGTCCGGGCGGCTTGCACGGCGGCGGCGATGGCGTCGCCCTCGTAGGCCATCCCGAGGTTGAGGGAGTTGTGCACGGGAGACCCGTCCACGACCGGTACCCAGTCGAGTGCCAGTCGGTACTGATGACCCGCCACGAGGTCGACCGATCCCGACCAGGTGCCCTGGGCGTGGGTCAGGGGATCGGACACCACGGTCGAGCCGTCGAGGGTGAGCGTCTCCGAGCCCGAGCCCGTGATGGAGAACGAATACAGCCCGGTGCGGGGTGGCACCAGCGTCCCCGTCCACGATGCGGTGGCGCCGCCCCAGCCGTGCGGCAGTTCGACGGTCGTCCCGACGTGGGCGCTCGGGTCGACTTCGGGGTCGAGACCCTCGCCGCTCGCGTCGGATGACGCGCTGTCCCGTGAACGGTCGGCGGGAGGATTCGTGCGCACCTGGTCGGGGTTCGGGGACGCGTTCGCCGGCGCGACGGTGATGGCGGCAGCGGCGACGGGGTCGATGCCGCTGATGGACGTACCACCGGGCGCCGAGTGCCCGACGGTGAGTGTCAGCCCGTGGCCCTGCCCCGATGCCGGCGTCAGTTCCGACGTGGGGATGCCCGGGAGCGGTCGGGTGGTCGATCCACCGTCCGCATACTGCACCGCCACGTGCGCACCCAGGCGGCTCTGGAGCGCGGCCAGAGGCGCGGAGGTGAACGGCGCGAGGACATGCGAGGAGCCGAAGCCGGCCGTGACCGGCGCGGTGGATGCGTCGGCACCGATCACCGCCACGGACCGGATGCGGGCGGGGTCGATGGGCAGGACGTTCGACCGGTTCTGCAGCAGGACGGCGGACCGCTCCGCGGCACTGAGGGCGAAGGCGGCGTGTGCCGTCGTGTCGACCGGCGTCCCCGGGACCCCGGTCGGGGTCTGCCCGACGAGGCCGTAGGTGAACATCTGGGTGAGCATCCGCTCGACGTCGGCGTCGATCGTGGCCACCGGCACAGCACCCTGTCCGACGGCCGCGGTCAGGTCGGCGATGGAGGTCGGCTTCACCAGATCGGTGCCGGCGGACAGCGCCGCGGCCGGATCATGGACGGCCCCGAGGTCGGATCGCACGAATCCGGAGAACCCCCAGGTGGCGAGCACCTGCGCCAGGCCCGGGTCCTCACACTGGAAGGTGCCGTTCAGCCGTGGGTACGCGCACATGATCGAGGCGACGTGCGCCTGGGTGACCGCCGCCTTGAACGGGGCCAGGTAGAGCTCGTTCAGCGCCCGGGAGGACACCTGGGTGTCGAGCACACCCCGATTGGTCTCCTGGTTGTAGGTCACCAGGTGTTTGGCGTCGGCGAGCACACCCTGGGACTGGATGCCCCCGATGTCGGCGATCCCCATCGCCGAGACGAGCCGGGGATCCTCGCCGTACCCCTCGAAGGCGCGCCCGCTCTGCGGCACCCGATCGATGTTGAGGTTCGGCCCCTGGACCACGTCGATCCCCTGACCTCGGGCCTCCTCTCCCTCGACCTGTCCGAACTGGCGTGCGATCGACGGATCGAACGTGGCCGCGATGCCGAGCGGTGCCGGCAGCTGGGTGACCCCGGTGTCCCCGAAGGCCAGTCCCGCGGGACCGTCCTGCAACGTGAGTGAGGGGATGCAGAGCCTGGCGACACCGCTGTTCCGGTTCTCGTAGCGCCCGGACGCGGACAGCGCCAGCTCGCCGAGCTTCTCCACCACCGTCATGCGGGCGACGACGAGCTCGGCCAGGGCCTGTGGGGAGTCGTGCCGGGCCATGGCCGTGGCCAACCACGGGCAGTCCGTGATCGTCGTGGCCGATGTCGGCTGCGTGGCGGCCGGGTTCGGCGCCGTCCCCACGGTCCCGGCCGGCGCCGGCGCGGACGTCTGTCCCTGGGCGGTCGAGGGCCACGCGAACGCGACGACGACCGACGCGAGCGCGAAAGCCACCGCCGCACGCCATCGTCGACGGTGGAGTCGGCCTCCGGTGACCATCGGGGGCACGGGTTACCGGCCCCGGGTCCCGGGCTGACGGATGGCCGCCACAGGGGTGTCCGGGTGGGACTCCGGGCCCTCGGACGGCGCCGGGACGCAACGGCCGACAGGCATGGCTCGGCGAACCCGTTCCATCCACCTGCCGTGGGCAGGGCGGACCATGGACGCGTGTCGGCCAGCGGAGGACATGCGGTGAGACTACGGACCGATCCTGACGGCAACGTGATGATGGAGCCGCCGTAGATCGGTCGGGGGACGCCGACCGGTCGGGGGAAGCCGATCCCTCAGGGGATACCGGCACCACACAGCCCGGCGCTGCCGCGGACGGCCTGCGGCACGACGAGGCGGACGGACCCGCCGACCCACCGGTTCCGACACGTTCACCCGGCCATGATCCCATCTCCGCCGCCGGTATCCTGTGCGCGACGGCCACCATCTGTGGCCCCTCGTGCGTGCGATGCGGCTGGGCCTGATGCACAGCTGGCTGACAGGACCGCCACAGGACCTCCTACGCCCGACGGGCGACGCTCGCCCGATGGGCCACGGACGCCGCCTCCCGACGAGCTGGCCGGCTGCGACGTGGGGTGCACGCGCCTGCGGGTGTCGGGGTGCCGGCCCGACCGTCATCTCCCCGTCAGACTGCCTCTCTAGGGTGTCTCCGTGAACCGGTCTGCCTGCCACGACCCGCGACCGCGGTGAGGATCCGTCGTGGGATCAGGCGTATCGCCGTCGTCACCGTCCTCCTCGTCGGTGGTTCGGTCGCGCTCGTCGTGGTGTCCCCTCGGGTGGGTGTCTCCGTGTTCCACATGGCCGCGGCATCCCCGCCCAGCGCCCAGGCGCTCTCGCCGGACATGGCCACCGGGGCCTGTATGGCGCTCAGCCCGACGCACGGCGACAACCACCACACGGTCTTCCTCGACGCCGGTCACGGCGGGGTCGACCCGGGCGGCGTCGGGACCACCCAGTCGGGGCAGACCGTGGCCGAGTCGACGGTCAATCTGGCCATCGAACTGCACGCATCCGACCTCCTCCGGGCCGAGGGCTACCGGGTGGTCGTGTCCCGTACCTCGGACACCACCGTGGTCCGGCTCACGCCGGAGGACATGTCCGGCCAGTACCTGTCGGAGCTCGGCGTCCACAATGACGTCGCCGCCCGGGACGTCTGCGCCGACCTCGCCAAGGCCGATGCGCTCGTGGGCATCTACATGGATGCCGGCGGCACGACCAGCAACGCCGGTTCGGTCACCCTCTACGACACGGCGAGACCGTTCGCCGCGGCGAACCAGCAGCTGGCCACGCTGCTGCAGCACGACGTACTGGCGGCGATGAACGCCCAGGGGTGGCAGATCCCCGACGACGGGGTGTCGCCCGATTCCGGGTACGGGTCCTCCTCGGGCAACCCGTCCGCCGGGGGACTCGCCGCGCTGGCCGCCTCCTACGGCCACCTCCTGCTGCTCGGCCCCCCGTTGGCCGGCTTCCAGACCACACCGAGCCTGATGCCCGGCGCCGTCATCGAGCCCCTCTACCTGACCGACCCCTTCGAGGGCTCGATCGCCGCCAACCCGGCGGATCAGCAGATCATCGCCGGCGGCATCGCCGCCGCCGTCGAGCAGTACCTGGCACCGCCCCCGAAGGCTCCGACGACCACGACCGCCGCCGGTGGCTGAGCTCCGACGCGCCCGACGCGCGCTCGTGATGACGGTAGGGGCCGCGCTGGTGCTCGCCGGTTGCTCGTCGGCGTCGGCCTCCGGTCCTGCGTCCACGACCGTCCCCCCGACCACCACGACCACGCTGACTCCGGAGCAGCCCGGATGGACGACACTCAGCACCGGGCCCCACGGCGTGGCCATCGACGAACAGGTCTTCACGCAACCGGACGCGATTCCGGTGACCGTGGTCCGGTTCCTGCACGGCAACGTCACCTACGACCTCCACATCGGCAGCCAGGAACCGCCCACCGGCGGAGCGGCCATCAGCCCCGAGTCCGGTCCTGCGGTCAGTCCCACCGAGCAGCCCAATCTGCTGGCCTGCTTCAACGGGGGGTTCAAGGCGGTGGACCACGCGGGCGGCGTGGAGACCAACGGAACGGTACTGCTCCCGCTCCAGGCCGGCGACGCCAGCCTGGTGATCGACGCGAACGGCAGCGCCCGGATCGGCGTGTGGGGATCGACCGTCCCCACGCCGGGTGAGGCGGTGGCGAGCGTCCGCCAGAACCTCCCGCCGCTCGTCCTGGACGGACAGCCGGCGGCCACGGTGGGCATCTGGCAGGACTGGGGCTACACGCTGGGCAACGTCCCCCGTGTGCCGCGCAGCGCCCTCGGCGAGGACGCGCACGGCAACCTGCTGTACGCAGCGGCCGGCTACTCGCTCCCGGTGGACCTGTCCGGTGCCCTCGTGCAAGCCGGGGCGGTCACGGCCATGCAGCTCGACATCAACCCCAGCACCCTGCAGATGGACACCGCGACGACGCCCGGGGCGCCCCTGGTGGCGAGGGCCCCCGGTCAGACCCGACCGGCCGACCAGTGCCAGGTCGGCTGGATCCGGGACTTCGTCACCGTCCTGTCCACCCCCTAGCTGATGGTGCCGGGGGCGCCGGGATTCGAGCTGCAGCCCGTAGATGCCAACGGGTGCACGATGCGGGTAGGTGTCCTGTCCGCCGCCGGCGTCCACGGGCGGCATGTTCTCTTCGCTAGCCGCAGCGACTCGCAGAGTCGTTGACGCGGCTGGGACTGCCCCAGGGCACCGTCGGCCAACAGCGGTAAGCCGTGGCGAGCATCAACTGTGACTGTCAATCCCAAGGTGGCGGGACGGCGACTCGCACGGCCCACCAGTTCGTCCCAGCTCAGATGCCGCATGGCGTGGGACCATCGGAGGAGACTCGAACCGGCAGCGAATTCAGCGACGCGGCCGCGGCCGTCGTCCAGGAGCCGCGGTCGCAGGATCGTCGGGCCAGTGGTGGCGCGGATAGCGGGTCGCCATCTCCCGGCGAACCGCCCCCCAGCTCCCGCTCCAGAATCCCGGGAGATCGCCGGTGATCTGGATCGGTCGCCCGGCCGGCGACAGAACCTCCACCGTGATCGGGATCCGGCCGTTCGCGATCGTCGGGTGAACGGTGATGCCGTAGAGGTCCTGGGCGCGCACCGCGATCCGGGGGTGCTCACCGTCGTAGGTGATCGGGACGCTCGTACCGCCGGCGAGGACGACCACGTTCGGTACGAGTTGGTCGAGATCGGCGACCAGGCCGCCGATCCGCGAACGGATGACGCCGGCCATGTCGACGCGCTCGAGATCCGCTCTTCCCGTCGCCCGCCCGAGGAGTGGGGCGAGCCACGTGCCGACGTCACCAGCGAGCGCATCGTCGGTACACGCCGGCCACGCCTCGCCGAGCGCCGCACGCGCCCATCCGACCCGTGCCTGGAGGGTGCGCGCCGCACGTGACCACCCGAGAGGTGCCAGCCCGGTCGAAACTGCATGGCCGATGAGCACCGCGGTGGTCTCCGGCCCCGCCGGCGCGGCGGTGCGCACCGCGCCGAGGACGAGCGCGTCGAGGACACGTTCGGTCGTCGCCCGCACGTCGTCGACCCCGTAGTCCCAGGCGATCCGGACGACGGTTGCGATCCCCTGTCCGCCGATCGACTCGACATCCTCACGGTCGAGCACCGCAGCGAGACGGATCCGACCGTCGGCACCGGTGGCGCGGTCCGCAGCCTCGATCTCGGCGGCGACGAGCCACCCCGCACCGGTCAGTGGGTCGTGCTCCGGGAGCGTTGCGCCCGAGCCGTGGCGTAACCGGTAGCGCGAACCGCCGCTCGACTGCGCGATCCGGTCGGGGTAACCGAGAGCGAGCAGCGGACCGGGATCTGCCGTCCGACCGCCGCCTGCAGTCAGCTTGGCGCGTCGGAGCAGCTCGTCGGCCCGGCGGCGCACCGTGGTCAGCGCCGCGCCGTCGACCGCGAGCGAACCCGAACCGTCGCCGGTGAGCGCGGCCAGGCGCTCCGCGACGTCCGCGCTCACCGGGGAGTCCCGGCCGCCCCACCGGGCGATGTCCCGTTCCGAGAGCATCGCCGCGAGGAGCGCCGCTGACCGGCGGCCGTCGGCCGGTGCCTCGATGACCATCCGCGCCAGTCTCGGGTGCAGTGGTAGCTCGAGCATCCGACGCCCGAGATCCGTCGGGCGGCCGTCGGCAAGTGCGCCGAGCTCGATCAACAGGGAGGTCGCGACGGCGAGTGCACCCGGCGGCGGCGGGTCGAGCCACAGGAGTGCCTCGGCGGGCGCGCCCCAGGCGGCGAGTTCGAGCGCGAGGGGCGCAAGGTCCGCGCCGGCGATCTCCGGATCGGGCCACGCCCGCCGTCCGAGGTGCTCGGACTCGGACCACAACCGGTAGGCGACGCCAGGTACGGTGCGACCGGCCCTACCGGCACGTTGGTCGGCGGACGCACGAGAGGTCGTCATCGTCCGCAGTCGACTGAGGCCGCTCGTGGGGTCGAACGCGGGTCGCCGGGCCAGACCGCCGTCGATGACGATCGATACGCCCTCCACGGTCACGCTCGACTCCGCGATGTCGGTGGCGACGACGATCCGGCGACGGGCACCCGCGCGCAAGGCCCGGTCCTGTGCCGCGCTCGGCAGCATGCCGTGAAGCGGGAGAACGTCGACGTCATCGAGACCGCTGAGTGCGCGGATCACGGTTCCGATCTCCCTGGCCCCGGGAAGGAAGACGAGGACATCCCCCGGGTCACGGTCGAGCGCACGATGCACCGCGGCGACGACATCCTGTTCCAGGCGGGAGTTGGGCCGCCGGGGCAACCACTGCAGATCGATCGGGAACGACCTTCCCCGGCTCGACACGAAGGGTGCGTTCCCCAGGAGGTCCGAGACGGCCCCCGAATCGAGGGTCGCGGACATGACGAGGATGCGAAGCTCTGGCCGGAGGCCCTCACGGGCGTCGAGGGTGAGTGCCAGGCCGAGGTCTGCCTGGAGGTGGCGCTCATGGAACTCGTCGAAGATGACGAGCGCGACACCGTCGAGCGTGGGGTCCCGTTGGAGGCGTCGGGTGAGTACGCCGTCGGTGACGACCTCGATCCGGGTCGTCTTCGAGACCCGGCGTTCGTCACGCGTCGAGATGCCGACGGTCTCCCCGACACGCTCGCCGAGAAGTGCCGCCATCCGCGCGCCAGCGGCACGGGCCGCGACCCGACGGGGTTCCAGCAGGAGCATGCGACCGCCATCCATCCACGGCTCTCCCAACAGGCGGAGGGGAACGACCGTCGTCTTGCCTGCGCCCGGTTCGGCCTGGAGGACCGCAGCGCCGACGCCGGAGAGCGCGCTGCGGAGATCGTCGATGACCTCTTCGACCGGAAGGCCGGTCGCGGCTGGGTCGGGGATGGCGGCCACAGGCCAGGGTACGGCAGCTACGTGCTGGCGAACTTCGGCTCGACCCAGGACGGCACGATGCCCCTCATTCCCCGTCCGACACGGCCGACGGGTAGCGCGCGGCCCGGGTACCTGGGGGGTGGCTCACCCCGAGGATGCTGTCGGGGTTCTCGACGCATACTTCGCCCTCGAGCCCGTCAGGGTCCCGGAAGAAGATGCTGAGCATGGAGCCGAAATCGGTGACGAAGTCGTCGGCCGCACCGCGCGCCATCAAGCGGTCCCGGATCACTTCGAACGCTTCGAGCGAGGCGGCCTGGAGCGCGAAATGGTCGAGCCGGCCCCTCCCGAACATGGGTACCTGGCGGTCAGCCTCCGTGTTCCCGTCGATCTCGAACACGTTCAGTTCGCAGAACTCCCCGATGGCGATGACGGTGAGGCGGGGCCCGTCACCTCCGGGGAACTCCGATCCGTCACTGGCGACAACAGCGTCGAACACCTCCCGGTAGAAGACCTGGAGCCGGTCCGAGTCGTTGGTGATCGTCGCCACATGGTGCAGTCCTCGGGTGAGCATGCGAGTGTCCTCGTTCGTCGTGGGGATGTCTGAAGCTGTGGACTGCCGTTACCTTCCGAGGACGGGGGTGTAGCTCGGATGCAGTGCGAGCGACACCATGAAGACATCGGTGCCGGCCGACAGTGTGATCCCGACCTCCTCCGAACCCCGCAGGACGAGGGCATCGTCGGTGACCATCCGGGTGCCATCGATGGTTGCGGATCCTTCGATGACGTAGAGCACGGAATACCGGTCGTCTCCGAGTGCGACGGTCTCGGTGGCTGGGACGGTGCTGGTAAGTCGACGGATGGACAGTCCCTCGACCAGCGACCGGATCGGGCCCCGGCCACCGACGTAGTCGGTGACGTCGAAGGCACCGAGTGGCTGCGGGGTGAGCGTCGACGCCGGGTGGTCGCGGTAGTCCGGCGTCCTGCCGAGGGCCTCGGCGTAGCCGGGATCGAACCAGATCTGGAAGGCACGAGTTCCCTCGGCCACGCGTTCGTTGTGCGAGATCCCACTCCCGGCACGGATGATCTGGACGTCACCGCTGCGGAGCGGAACCCACGTCGTGCCCTCGGTGTCGAAGTGGGAGTTCTCGCCGTCGAGGACGAACGTCAGGATCTCGAAGCCTTCGTGCCCGTGGAGGCCGAACTCGAAATCATCGGTGAAGTGGCTGTGGGACCAGTAGAAGAGCCCTGCCGAGGGCAGGCCGTCAGCGCTCCGGCCGCCGACCATGGGCTTGTTCGCCTGGAGGACGCCGCCCATGGCGTTGACCTGGATCTGGTCGGCCCGACGGAGGAGGGTCGTCGACGTCGCTGTTGTTGTCATATCTACAATATGCGACCATTTTGTTGCCGTGTCAACAGATTGGTAGCATGGGTGCATGGAAGACATCTGGTTGGACGAGCGCCAGGAGGAGGCGTGGCGGGCCTTCCATGCCATGAGAATCCAGCTGCTCGGACACCTGTCGCGACGTCTGGCGGCACAGTCGGGTCTGTCGGAAGCCGAGTACGAGGTCCTGGTCACACTGTCCGAGGCATCCGATCACCGGATGAGGTCGCGTGACCTCGGCCGTGCCCTGCAATGGCAACGCAGCCGCCTCTCGCATCAACTCGATCGGATGGAGAAGCGGGGACTCCTGACGCGTGAGCCGTGCCCGACTGATGCCCGAGGGTGTGTGGCAGTGCTGACCGACGCCGGACTTCGATCCATCGACCAGGCGGCGAAGCTGCACGTTGCGGATGTGCGCCACTGCTTCGCCGATGTCCTCACCCCGGAGCAACTCGAAGGACTGACGGCGACAGCACGGGTGATCACGCAACACCTCGACGCCGAGCACACCGACGAGGACCATGGGTGAGGGCCTACGACCTGCAGACCTGGGCGGGGTTCCTCACCGCAGTCGTCGGAGCCGGAGCCGGCCTGGCGGGACTGATCTTCGTCGCCCTCTCGATCAACCTGGACAGGTTGGCCGCCCGACCGAAGTTGGCCGCTCGCGCCGGTGAGACACTGGCCGTGCTGCTCCTGGCCGTGATCGGTTCGGCGCTCGGCCTCATGCCCATGGGCCGGATCGGCTTCGGCATCGTCGTCCTGGCCGTCGCCACTCCCATCTCCGTCGTCACCCTGAATCTGCAATTGCGTCAGGGCCCGGACAGCCCCGATCACCCCCACTGGTGGTTCCTCTCGCGGATCGCCGTCACCCAGTTCGCCGTGCTCCCCCTCATGATTGCCGCAGTCTCGATGATCATCGGGAAGGGAGGTGGCCTCTTCTGGCTCGGTGCCGGTGTGTTGGTGGCTTTCTGCGGCTCCGTCTACAACGGCTGGATCCTGCTCGTCGAAGTCGTGCGCACCGATCAAGCGGACATCAATCGGCGACCAGAGGTCCTGTCCGAGGGCGGATAGCTCCCGGTTCAGCGGTCGCCGGTGGACACCAGCGTCACCGTGTGCCGGTCGATCATGCCGAGCAGGCTGTTCGCCCGGATCTCCACGCCGGATTCCCCCCGCCGGAGGAACGTCGGCTCCCGTTGCGCCGTGGCCTGGGCCGCGACCGCGGCGGCCACGGCCCGGAACGCCGCCCTGCGCGCCAGCGCACGGTCGACGAGCGGCATACCGGGCAGACACCGGAGGTAGGCCTCCACGGCGTCTTCGGCCCGGGCCAGTTGGGCCCCGGGACGCAACGACGGCGACGTGGTCCACGCCACGACGTCGACGATCAGCACGAGCAGTGCCGCCAGCGCGGTGTCGATCAGCCGCGGCCCGAGGAGACCGCGGTCGTTCCCGGCCACGGCGATGAAGACGAAGACGATGGGGGTGAACGTCATGACGGCGTAGGCATGGCCACGTCGCGCCGCCGACGGCAGGAGGGCCGCCATGGCGCACGACAGGACGATGAGTGCGACCAGCGGGTTCCCGGCGAGCGCCACGAGTCCGGCGATCCCGACCCCGATCAGCGTCCCGACGGTCCGGGCCAGCGCCCGTCCGATGACCGGACCGAGGTCGGGGCGGAGGATGAACGCCACGCTCATCGGCAGCCAGAAGCCGTGGGGGCCCCGGGTGGCGAGCGCCACGGCCGTCGCCACGGCGATGGAGCCCCCGAGCAACATGGCGAACCGGGTGCGCTCGAGGAGAGGTGGACGGTACCGGATGACGGGATGGGGGTCCCAGGCACCGGCGTGCTCGGGTGACGGGACCACGAGGGCGGTGGCCACCGGCCCGGGGTGGGTCGGCGCGTCCGGGGACGAGGTGCGCGTGGCGAACTCCTCGAGCGCCTGGCGCGCCGTCGTCCGTCGCAGGGTCGAGGCCAGGTCGCCGAACTCGGTGATCCGGGGCGGCGGATCGGGCGACGCCGCCAGGTACGGGACGAGTTCGCCGCCGTGCAGGGCGATGAGCATGCACTGACGGATGGCGATCCCCTCGGCGACCTCCCGGCGCGGCCGGCGCGTCCCGACGGCGTCCTGGGCGACATCGAGGGCCTGGCGGGCCGCCGACCGGACGGCGAACACGTCCTCGTCGCCGATGGCCGCGATCCCCCGGTCCAGGGCGTCCAGGGCGGCGGCGATGCACTCCCGGAGGACCCGGTGCCGGCTGCGCCGCTCCATGACGGCGGCCACCGCCCACACCCACAGGACGCCGAGCGCCGCGGCGAGTGGGATCCACCACGCGGAACCGGTCGTGGCGATGCCGCTGCCGACGATCGTCCCGAGGAGCCCGTAGGCGCCGAACGAGGCCAGCCCCGACGCCTGGAGGTAGCCGCTCACCACTCCGGCCACGGCCAGTGCGGCGATCCGGGGCCCGGTCCCGGTCACCTCGACCCCGACGAGGGCGCCGAGGCCGAACCCGACGAGCAACGACGGCGACAGACCGAGGAGGCGTCGGCTGCGGACGGGCCACGCATCGACCCCGTCCTGGCTGACCCCCCACAGTGCACCGAGGGAGAAGAGCGTGGCGAGGCGGACGTGTCCGGTGCCGATGCCGACGAGGAGGGGGACGGTGAGGCACAGTGCGGCTCGGACCGAGGTGAGCAACGAGGTCCGGTCCCGCATCCCGGCCACGATGCTCCCACAATTCACCCGGCAGCGACCCGACGGGGACGGTGAGCCGCAGGTTCAGTGCGGATCGACCCCGGGCCCACCGGTCGGGATCTCAGCCGTCCCCAAGGGGTGCCGCACCTCGTCGGTTGTCACCGGCGTCGCGCCGGGGCGCCTCGTCGAAGTAGATCTGGGCGAGGCGCAGCACCTGTTCGTCGTCGAGGTGGTCGATGTCACACCGCACGTCGGCCACGATCCGCCAGTCACTGGTCGCGGGCGCCGGACTGGGGTGGCCCTCGGCGTCGTCGGGCGTGGCGACCACCTGTTCCCCCCGGACAGGCTCCGGCGCTGGCTGGCGGGCAACCTCCCCGTGGACCTCCTCGAAGAGACCGTCGTGCCGACCCAGGTCGTCACGACCGACCGGGCCTCGGGTGAGCCGCTGTTCCTCGGGGAGGGACCGGCGCTGCCCGCGGTGGGCCGATCGAGCCCGTTCGACTTCCGGGGCACGGACCGGCTCATCACCGAGGCGGACCGCCTCACCCGCCAGTGGCTGGCCGAGCGCGACCGTCGCACGGCCTGACCGCTCCGCCCATGGGTGCGGGGCCGTCCCGGGGGGACCGCCTACGTCGGCAGCCGACCGCCGCCCGGCCGGCCCAGGGCGTCGGCCCGGAAGGGCGACCACGAGCCGGCCGACACGTGGTTGCCCGCATCCACGTCGAGCAGCACACCGGTGATGGACGCCGCCTCGTCCGAGAGCAGGAAGGCGACGGCGGCGGCGATGTCGTCGGGCTCGGTGATGCGGCCGAGCAGCAGGTTGGCACCGGCGGCGGCCCCGTCGTCCTCCTCCCACATCGGCCGGGTGACCTCGGTGCGGGTCAGGCCTGGGCTGACGGCGTTGACCCGGACCCCGTGGGGGCCGAGGTCGTTGGCCAGCGTGCGCGTCAGGGCGTTGAGCGCCGACTTGGCGGCGGCGTAGGCGGCCATGACCGGCGTCGTCTTGGCCGGCGACCCGCTCGAGATGTTCACGATCGAGCCTCCGCCGTCCGCCAGGCCGCGGGCCATGGCCTCCTGGATCAGCGAGACGGTCGGCCAGGTGTTGAGGGCCAGCGTGTCGAGCAGGTCGTCGCGTCCCATGGTGAGCGCCGACCCGACGAAGGGCGAACCTCCGACGGCGTTCACCAGGTGGTCGATGCGGCCGAACCGGTCGAGGGCCGTCTCCACCAGGCGGGCCGTCACCCCGTCGTCGGCCGCAGACCCGGCCACCCCGACCACGGGGAGCCCCTCGTCGACCAGCATGCCCACGGTGGCCTCGAGCCGGTCGACGCGTCGGGCGTTGATGACCACGGACGCGCCCTCCCGGCCGAGGCGTCGGGCGGTCGCCGTGCCGATGCCGGGATCGGTCGACGCCCCGGCCACGATGGCGACCCTCCCCTCGAACCGGCGTCCCACTGCGGTCTCGACCATGACCCGTCCCCCTGGTGCCGCCGGAGGGTCCGTCGGCCACCGGTGCGACGCTACGTCAGACGGGCCGGGGTCGGGACAGGCACCGAGTCCGGTCGGCGGAACGGTCCCTCGGACAGCGTCACCGTGGCGAGGGCGGACGGATCCGTCACCGTGGCGCCGATCCCGAGGAGGCGGTGCAGACTCACAACGCCAGGGGTCCCGTGCCCGCCACGCACACGTTGCGCAGCTCGCCGATGCCCTCCGCACCGGACGTGATCACGTCACCCTCCTTCAGGAAGGTGCCGGTCGCCATCCCGACGCCGTCGGGCGTGCCGGTGAAGATCAGGTCGCCCACCTCGAGGGTGCAGATCGACGACAGGTAGGCGACCAGCGTGGGGATGTCGAAGATGAGGTGGGACGACCGGCTGTCCTGCTTGCGCTCACCCGAGACGTCGCACCAGAGCGCGATGTCCATCGGATCGGCGAACGAGTCGACCGAGACGAGCGCGGGACCGATGGGCGCGAACGCGGGGAAGCTCTTGCCGAGCGAGAACTGCGGCGGCGCCCCGGTCAACTGCACCAGCCGGTCCGAGATGTCCTGGCCGAGGGTCAGCCCGGCCACCACGTCCCACGCCCCGTCGATCGGCACGTAGGCCGCGGTGCGGCCGATGACCACCACGATCTCCACCTCCCAGTCGACCATCTCGCCGGTCAGGGGCACGTCGGCCGTGGGGCCGGCGATGGCGCTCGGGAACTTGGTGAAGGTCAGGGGCGCCGGGGGCAGGTTCATCCCGGCCTCGGCGGCGTGGTCGGCGTAGTTGACCCCGATGCCGAACACCTGACCGGGCCGCGGCACCGGTGCCCGGAGGTCGGCGTCGGCCACGAGGCCGTCGGGGGCGGCCCCGGCGGCCCGGGCGGACAGTTCGTGCAGCTCGGCCGTGCGGCCGACGGCGGCCAGGGGATCGGCCAGCGACTCGTCACCCGACAGGCGGCCCACGTCGTGGTAGTGGTCGCCCACCTCCAGTGCGGCCCGTCCGGACACGTTCAACAATCGGAACATCGACTCTCCTTGCGATCACTCGATGAGCCAGTATTATCGATCGATATGACGAGCGCAACCGCCCCCGTGCCCGCCCGGACGCGGACCCGCCGGTCGTCCGCGGACCTGGTGGCGGGACTGCTCGAGGCCGCGGCGGTCGAATTCGCGGCCCACGGATTCACCGGGGCGTCGACCCGGAGGATCGCGGAGCGGGCCGGGGCCCACCAACCGCAGATCAACTACCACTTCACCTCGAAGGAGCAGCTCTGGCGGGCCACCGTCGATCACCTGTTCTCCCTCATGGACGCCACGCTGGCGGGCTTCGACGACGGGCCGTCCACCGGTGAGGCCTTCGAGGCGGTGCTGCGCAGCTTCCTCGTCTTCTCGGCCGACCACCCCGAGCTCGACCGGATCATCAACCTCGAGGCGACCGCCCCGTCCCCGCGGCTCGACTGGCTGGTCGCCACCCACCTGCTGCCCCGGTACGCGGCGGTGTCGGCCGCGTGGGCCCGGCTGCGGGCCGCCGGGCTCGGTGCCGACCTGACCGCGGCCGAGGTCTGGGAGCTGCTGACGAGCTTCGGGGCCATGCACTTCGCCAACGCCCCGATGCTGTCGCGGCTCGGGATCCACGGCGACAGCCGGTCGGAGTCGGCCGTCCATACCGAGCGGATGCTCGGCATCCTGATGGCCACCACCCCGACCGGCTGACCGGCGACGCACCCGGGGACGGGGACGGTCGACCCCCCGTCCCCGGGCACGCCACCCCCGGCGGAGCCGTCGTGGTACGGCAGTACCGTGTGGGCGGTGAGCGTGCTCGTCGATCTGCAGGACGTGGCCGTCACCATGGCCGACCGCACCCTGTTCGTCGACCTGTCGGTGACCGTCCAGACCGGCGACCGCCTCGGCGTCGTGGGCATCAACGGCACCGGCAAGTCCACGCTGCTCCGCGTCCTGGCGGGCCGCCTCGGACCCGACGCCGGGGTCGTGCGCCAGGGACGCGGCGCCCACACCGCGTACCTGGACCAGTCCCCCACCCTGCCGCCGGGCACCGTGCGCCAGGCCGTGGGCGACGGGTGGGAGGCCGCCGCCGCCCTCGACCGGCTGGGCATGGCCGCCTCCGTGGACCGCGACGTGGCCGGGCTGTCCGGCGGCCAGGCCAAGCGTGTCGCTCTCGCCCGGGTACTCACCGACCCGGGGGACCTGCTCGTCCTCGACGAGCCCACCAACCACCTCGACCTGGCCGCCGTGGCCTGGCTCGAGGACTGGCTGGTGGCCTACACCGGCGGGCTCGTGATCGTCAGCCACGACCGGTACCTGCTCGACCGGGTCACGACCCGCATGCTCGAGCTCGAGCGCGGCGCCAACTTCGTCCACGAGGGCGGCTACGGCTCCTACCTCGAGGCCCGGGCCGTACGCGAGGAGCAGGCGGCCTCGGCCGAGGCCACGCGCCGCAACCTGGCCCGCAGCGAACTGGCCTGGCTGCGGCGCGGTGCCAAGGCCCGCAGCCGCAAGCCCCAGGCCCGGGTCGACGCGGCCCGGGCGCTGATCGGCCAACGGGCGGCCGAGGCGGCCCGGCCGGGGGACCTCGAGCTCGAGGTCACCATGACCCGTCTGGGCGACAAGGTCATCGAGTGCCGTGGGGTCGGGTTCACCTACCCCGGGGCGGAGGCGCCGGTGCTGGCGCACGTGGACCTCCTGATCGGCCCGGGTGACCGCATCGGTGTGGTGGGGGCCAACGGCTCGGGCAAGTCGACCCTGCTCGACATCCTGTCCGGCCAGGTGCCGCCGACCACCGGGACGGTCGAGACCGGGCCGACGGTCGTCGTCGGCTACTACGACCAGCACGGCACCGAGCTCGACCCGGACGCGCGCGTCCAGGAGGTGGTCGCCGGGCCCCACCGGACACCGGGGTCGCTGGGCGACGTCGCCCTCATGAAGCGGTTCTGGTTCACCGGCAACCTGCCCTACACCCGGGTGGGCAGCCTGTCCGGGGGTGAGCGGCGGCGGCTGCAGCTGCTCGCCGTGCTGGCCCGGCAACCGAACGTGCTGCTCCTCGACGAGCCCACCAACGACCTCGACCTCGACACCCTGCGCATCCTCGAGGACTTCCTCGACGACTGGCCGGGCACGCTGGTCGTGGTCAGCCACGACCGCGCGTTCCTCGACCGCACCATCGAGACGGTCGTGGCCGTCACCCCCGCCGGTGTCGTCCCGGTGGCCGGTGGCGTGGACGCCTGGATCACCTCGCTGCTGGCCCCCGTACCCCGGGCCCCGAAGCCGGCACGGGCGGACGCCGACGCCACCCGACCGGCCGCCCGAACCGCGTCGGGGGCCCCGGTGGGCCGGCTGCTGCGCGAGACGGACAAGGAGATCGCCCGGCTCAGCCGCCAGCGCGACAAGCTGCACGACGCGTTGGTGGCGACCTCCGACCACGTCGAGCTCACCCGGCTCGGCCAGGAGCTGGCGGCCGTGCAGGACGAGCTCGAGGCCGCCGAGGAGCGGTGGCTGACGCTCGCCGAAGAGGCCGAAGGCCGGGACTGAGCCACCGGTGCGGCCCCGTCCCCCTCACGTGCGGACGGGGTGACCGGCGAGTTCCGCCAGCACGGCCGCCAGCACCTCCTCGTGGTCGTCGGCCGCGGCGTCGGTCCGCCAGGCCACGTGCTGGTCGGGACGGACCAGCACCGCACCCGACTCACCGGTGCCCGACACCCCGTCCCACCGACCGGCCTCGTCGAGGACGTCGTGGCCGACGAGGACGACGTCGAGGGGCAGCGGACCGTCGGCGGCGGGCGCGCCGGCCGCCGCCCATGCCGCTGATGACGTCACCAGGAGCCAGCGGCCGGGCGCGACGAGGTCGAGGGTCGAGGTCCGCCGACCGTCCCGGGTCACCCACGCGTGGGGCAGCCGTCCCCCGGGCCGGGTGGACGGCACGTACCGGCGCACGGAGCTCGCCACCCCGGCGGAACCGTCGTCGAGCACGGGACCGGCGTCCGGCGGGTAGGAGAAGCCGAGTTGGAGGCCCAGCTGGTCGAAGTGCTCGTCCTGGGCCTCGGCCGCCGCCCGGATGGCGGCCCGGCCCTCCTCGGTGGCCAGGGCGGCGTCGAAGCCGGCCCGTGACTCCTCGGGTGTGGCGCCGATGCCGCACGCCACGAGGACGTCGATCAGCTTGAGGGCGTTCTCCAGGCTCTTGTCGGCGTTCATCCGGGCGACGGGACGACGCTCGGCGCCGTAGGTGTCGAGCAGTCCCTCGGGGGCGCGGCCACCGAGGACGGCGGCCAGCTTCCAGATCAGGTTGTGGGCGTCGGCCACCCCGGTGTTGAGCCCGAGCCCACCGGTCGGCGGGAACCGGTGGGCGGCGTCGCCCACCAGGAACACCCGTCCCTCGCGGTAGCGCTCGGCGATCTGACAGGTCATGCGCCACGGGCTGACGTGCTCGATGGTGAGCTCGAGGTCGTCGCGGCCCGCCGCGGCCCGGAAGAGCCGGGCGCAGCGTTCGGGCGTGTAGTCCTCGAACCGCTCGGCGTCCGGGTCCCACTCGTGCATGAAGACCCAGGTGGAGCCGAGGTCGTGGGCCACGAACGCGCCGCGCACGTCGGGATCCATGGCGAAGTAGAGCGTCGCCGGACGCTCGCCCACCAGGTGGCGCAGGTCGGCGGCGGCGTGGATCATGACGAAGTTCTGGAGGACGTCGGGGCCCTCCATCGGGATGTCGAGCCACGCCCGCACCCGGCTTCCGGCGCCGTCGGCCGCCACCACGTAGTCCGACACGACCGTGCACGCCTCGTCGCCGTCCACGGCGCGCAGGGTACTGGTCACCCCCTCCGGGCCCTGGGTGGCGCCCGTCCACCCGACGCCGTCGTGGACGTGGTCGACGTGGTCGCGCAGCACGGCCTCGAGCCGGTGCTGGGACAGGTTGCGCAGCGGCGTCGGGGTGAGGTGGTAGTGGGCGTCCAGTTCGTGCTGGTGCTCGAAGGGGACGCGGCCGAGCTCGTCACCGGCCAGGGTGGTCACCCAGCGCACCCACGCCCCCTCGTGGGCGGGCGCGCAGGCGGCCAGCACCGCGTCCATGTCCACGCCGGCCCCGGCCAGGATCTCGAAGGTCCGGGCGCTGACCACGTGGGCCGCCGGTGCGTCGAGCCGCGCCGGACGCCGCTCCACCACCACGTGGTCGATGCCGAGCTGGGTGAGGAGGAGGGAGGCGACCATGCCCACCGGCCCGCCCCCGACCACCAGCACCCTTGTCCGTTCCGGGAGTCGTGGGGTCCGTCCCGGGAGTCGTGGGGTCCGTCCCGGTCGCGGGTCCGTCACAGCAGACCCTCATAGGCGCCGCCGTCGAGCTGCAGGTTCTGCCCGGTGACGTAGCCCGAGGTGTCGGCGCACAGGAACGCGCAGGCGGCACCGACCTCCTCGGGCCGGCCCAGCCGTCCCTCCGGGATGCTGGCGGCCATCTCGGCGTAGGCCTCCTTCAGGGTGACGCCCCGCACGGCCACCGCCAGCTCGGCCATCTGGCGCTGGCGACCGGTGTCGATGCGCTCGGGGAGGAGGTTGTTCACGGTCACGTTGTCCGGGGCCACCTCGCGCGCCACCGCCTTCAGGACACCGGTCAGCCCGGCGCGGGCCCCGACCGACGGGGTCATCAGCGGGTGCGGCGACTTGACCATCGCACTCGTGATGTTGACGATCCGTCCGAACCGGCGGGCCCGCATGCCGGGCAGCACGCCCTGGACCAGCCCGATGGCGGACAGCATGTTGGCCACCAGCGCCCCGGTCCAGGCCTCGGGTGTGACGTCGACGAAGGCGGCCGGCGGGGGCCCGGCGTTGTTGGTGACGAGGATGTCGGGCTCGGGCAGTGAGTCGAGCAGCAGGCGGCGACCCTCGGCCGTCGAGACGTCGGCGCCGACACCACGGGCGGTCACCCCGAAGCGCGCGCCGATCTCGGCGGCCGCCTCGGCCGACGAGCCGGCGGTGCGGCCGTTGACCACCACGTCGACCCCTTCGGCGGCCAGTGCCTCGGCGCAGGCCCGGCCGAGGCCCCGGGTCGACGCGGCCACCAGCGCGGTGCGGCCCCGGAGACCCAGGTCCACGTCAGCGCCCCGCCGCCGCCCGGGCCGCCGCCAGGTCGTCGATGTCGGAGGGCAGGAAGAAGTCGGGCAGGGACGGGCCGGGCTCCCACGAGGCGATGGTGAACGGGTCCCAGGCGCCCCCGAACTCCTCGGTCGCCCACGCCTCGTCGTCGACGATCTGGTCCATGTCGGCGAAGAGCTCGAACATCCCGCCCGCCGGGCCGAGGAGGTACCAGAACAGGTTGGACCCGAGCACGTGGCGACCGATGCCGTAGACCGAGGGGCCACCGTGGGTGCCGGTGACCCGCATCCCCGCCAGGCCGATGGCGTCGACGTCGTCCATCTCGACGGCGTAGTGGTTCAGGCACGGGACGGGTGCGGGCATCACCAGCAGGTTGTGGTGGTCGGTGGAGCACCGCAGGAACCAGCCGATCCCCTCGTCGACGACGTCGGACACCAGGAAGCCGAGACCGTCGCGGTAGAAGGCGACGCTGCCGGCGACGTCGGGGGACCCGAAGACGACGTGCCCCACCCGGCGGGGTGGCGTGGCGGCGCCCGTGGCTCCGTCGGCCCGTCGCCCGACCCTGCCGGCCACGCCCGGCCGGTTGGCGGGACGCGCCGTCGTGGGGGTCAACGGCGCGTGGTCCGCCACCTCGACCACGACCTCGTGGTCGGCCAGGGGGTCGCGGCAGCGGAGCGTGCCGTCGCCCACGACGCCATCCACGCCCAGCCTCTCGAGTCGGCCCCGGATGTCGGCCAGGTCCGACTCCTGCGAGCACGCCAGCCGGAGTTGGGAGACGTGGCGGTAGGGACCCTCGGACACGCGCAGCTGGGAGGGACGGTCGGCCGTGCCGAGCGTCGAGTGGTCGTGACGGACCATGCCCAGATCCTCCCAGAACGCCAGGAGGGCGTCCGGGTCGGGAACGGCGAGCTCGAGGTCCAGCAGATCGTGCAGCGGCATGGCGCACCTCCTTCGCGGTCGGGCCAGCGTAACAATTTACTAGTCGTATGTCAATATATGTGTCGCCCCGGGTGGGCCTGGGTACAGTGGCCGGATGGTTGCCGTTCCGTCGGACGAACAGGGTGCGGTGACGGCGACCACCCCCGCGGACCCGGCGACCACCTCCGCGGACCCGGTGACCACCCCCGCGGGCCCGGTCCGCCAGACGGAGCTGCGGGGTCGACCCCGGATCCGCCAGGACGACGAGATCCTCGACGCCGCCCTCCAGGCGTTCGCCGCCCAGGGCTTCGACGCCATGTCGTTGCGGTCGCTCAACGCCCAGCTCGGACTGAGCCACGGCACCATCAGCCAACGCTTCGGCACCAAGGAACGCCTCTACTTCGCCGCGGTCGACTTCGGGTTCGCCTCGTTCCTGACCGACCTGCAGGAGCGGCGACGACGGGCACTCGGCGACGACGGGCCCCCGGACGATCTCGACGACCTGCGGGCCACCATCCGGGCCTTCCTCGGCGCTGCGCTCGTCCGCCCCGAGTTCGGCCGGCTGATGAACCAGGAGGGGCTCCATCCGACGGCCCGGCTGGCCCACATCGTCGAGAACGTCATGGCGCCGCTGCTCGGCTCCGTCGGCGGACTCCTCGACCGCCTGCGCCAGGCCGGACGCGTCCGTCCGGTGACGGCCCGCGCCCTGTTCTTCCTCGTGGCCCACGGCGCCGAGGCCCCCTACACGCTGAGCGCACTGTCGAGCGCCTTCGACGGGCTCGACGGTCCCCTCGACCCCCACCGCCACGCCGACGAGGTCACCGATCTCCTCATGCGGGGGATCACGGTGGGCCTCGACGGCTGACGCCGGCCTCCGGTCGATCGGCACGTCCCCCGGCCCGTCGTAAGGTGCACCCGTCCGCCGACCACCGGGCCGGCACCGCGCCATCCGCTGCCACCACGTCCCACGTCGACAAGGAGTGTCCGCCATGAGCAAGACCGTCATGATCACCGGAGCCGGATCCGGGTTCGGCCGGGGTGCCGCCCTGGCGCTGGCCGCCCGGGGCCACACCGTGATCGCCACCACCGAGACCGAGGACCAGGCCGCCGCGCTGGCCGCCGAGGCACCGCAGCTCACCGTGGTCAAGCTCGACATCACCACCGATGACGTCGCCGAGGCCGCCGCCTGGGACCTCGACGTGCTCATCAACAACGCCGGCGCCGGTCAGACCGGCCCGTTGGCCGACGTGCCGATCGACCGGGTGCGCCGGCTCTTCGACGTCAACGTCTTCGGCACCCTGGCCGTCACCCAGGCCGTCCTGCCCCGGATGGTGGCCAGGGGCTCGGGGCGGATCATCATCATGTCGTCCATCTCGGGGGTGCTGTCCGCCCCGGCGTTCGGGCCGTACTCGATGACCAAGCACGCGCTCGAGGCCATGGGCAAGGCCATGCGCACCGAGCTGGCCGACCAGGGTGTCGACGTCTGCCTGATCAACCCGGGGCCCTACCTGACCGGGTTCAACGACCGCATGGCCGACTCCATGTGGGAGTGGTTCGGATCCGACGCCGTCAACGCCGGGGCGACCCCCCTGTTCGAGATGATGCGCGACTTCGTGAAGAACGACCAGGGGGATCCGGTCGAGGTCGTCGACGAGCTGGTCGCCCTCACCGAGGCCGAGACCACCGAGGAGCACAACTTCGTCCCCCCCGAGCTCGCCGCCTTCCTCGGGACCTGATCCGGGGGCCCGGTCGCCCACGACGGGCCGGTGCGGGTGGAGACGGGCCGGTGCCGGTGGAGAAGGTCCTGGTCAGCACCTGATTCAGCGAAGAGCGGACATTGTCGGAATGTTCGCTCAAGTCGGCAGCGGAACGTGCCGATGGGGCGAATGGACACTCTGGGGCCGGGCGGCCTGTCGAGCCGGGACACGTGTCGGACCGGAGGACGCGTCGAGCCGGAGGACATGTCGAGCCGGCCGTGATCGACCCCGGCGGCGCCGGCGCACACCGCAGCCCGCCCCCACCCGTCCGGAGCGGCGGCGTTCCTGCGGTGACCGGCGGTTCCCCCGGAGCGCGGCGCAGAACTTCAAGGTGCTGACCAGGGAGTTCGGGAATTTCGCGAATTACTCGAAGAAATCGCTCAAGTTGTGGTCCCCGCGTGCCGATACGGGTCGGGACCGCTCACGTCCGGGGGTCGTCCTCAGATGTCGTTCACGTGCTCCGGGGGGATCGCCGACGCCGTACCCGAGGTCTCTCCCCCGTGGGCCGTCCGCCTCGTGGACGGGAGCAGGTGGGCGAGGGCCCGCCAACCCAGGAGTCCGAGGCCGACGAAGGCCAGGGCCACCACGATGAAGGCGGCCGCCACCCCCTGACCGGACACCGCCCGCAGCACCATGGCCGAGGCCACGCACACCGGCCAGACCACGACCCCGGTGGGCAGGAGGGCGGAGGGCCGTCCCCACGCCCGGACGACCAGCCACCCGAGGACCAGGCCCACCCAGAACGGCCAGACAGTGCGCAGGAATCCGGGCAGCGTGATGCCCTCGGTGTGGGACGACCGTCCGATCAGCACGAAGGCGGCGATCCAGGCCGCATCGAGCAGGCCCGACACCGCCGGGCCCACCGGGCTCCGACGCAGCCGGTCCCACCGGTCGGCTCCTCCGGAGGCCACCACGCTCAGGCGCCGTGGAGGGCAGGATGCCGCTTGGCCAGCTGGGGCAGGAGGACCCGTCGCGGAAGGAGCCAGCCGAACGCGGCCGACGCCTTGTTGGGCAGTCCGGGGATGACCACGGCACGGTTGTCGTCCAGACCCTCCACCCCCACGCGGGCCACCTCGGCGACCGGCACCCAGAACGCCTTGGGCATGGCCTCGGTGGCCTCGGTGTCACTGAAGCCGGCGGCCTCCGCGAAGCCGGTCTCCACGGGTCCGGGGCAGAGCGCGGTCACCGACACCCCGTGCGGGCGCAGCTCCTCGCGGATGGCGTGGCTGTAGGAGAGGACGAACGCCTTGGACGCCCCGTAGCCGGCCTGGCCCGGGACGGGCTGGAAGGCGGCGGTCGAGGCCACGTTGAGGATGCCGCCGCTGCGGCGGTCGACCATGCCCGGCGTGAACAGCGAGCACAGGTGCACGACCGCCTCGACGTCGGTGCGGATCATGGCCAGTTCGCGGTCGGGGTCGGAGCGGTAGACGGGCCCCGTCGTCGAGAAGCCGGCGTTGTTGACCAGCACGTTGACGGAGAGACCGAGCTCCTCGACCCGGCCCGGCAGGGCGGTGCGGGCGGTGGCGTCGGTCAGGTCCGTCGCCAGGACCTCGACCCGGACGCCGTGACGCGCCGCCAGGGCATCGGCCAGGTCGCGCAGCTTCGACTCGGTCCGGGCCACCAGGGTGAGTCCCAGTCCCCGGGCGGCCAGCAGGCCGGCGATCTCCTCGCCGATGCCGGAGGACGCTCCGGTCACCAGGCACGTGCGGTCGGGGTGGGGTGCGGGAAGGCTCATGGCCCGAGCGTAGGCCGCTGGTCACACGGCCGTGCCGCCGGGGAGCCGTGCCGCCGGGGAGCCGTGCCGCCGGTCGGGCCCGGCTCAGCGGCCGGGACCCAGGTGGGGCACGGCCCGGTGCTCGAGGCCACGCAGGTGGAGGGCCCGGCGGCGGATGCGCCATCCCGATCCGGTGGCCTCGTACTCGTCGACGTAGCGCACGTACCAGATCACGTCGATCCCTCCGCCGTCGGACCCGTCACCGGCGGACAGGTGATGGGCCACGCCGGTGACCTCCCCCGTCGCCGTCCCGTCGCCCGACCGGTAGGTCGCCGTACGCACGCCGTGACGGGTGGCGTGGTAGCGCGCGAGGCCCGACGGGATCCGCTCGAGCTGGGCCCGTCCCGCGCGCCGGATCTCCGGGGTGCCTCCGACCGCCGGGTCCGGCACCCACAGCTCGCCGTCGTCGGTGAACAGCCCGGCGAACGTCGTGCCGTCGAGGGTGTCGACCGCCGCCGCATAGCCGTGCGACAGCGCGACCAGGTCCGCCACGTCCCCGACGTCGACCGGCCCGGCCGTGGTGAACGCCACGGTCAGCCCAACGGACCGAAGCGCGTGGCGAAGGCGTCCACTTCGGCGGCCAGGCCGTCCAGGTCCTGGCTCATCGAGGTGGACAACAGCATCCGGTGGATGCCGGCGGCGGCGGCGGCCGCCACCTCCTCCTCGGTCACCGTGGGCAGGTAGCCCGACACCGACAGCTCGATGGCGTCGGGGTCCCGACCGGCCGCCTCGGCCGACTCCCGCATCTGGCCGATCCGCAGGGCCAGGTCCTCGGCGGAGAGACCCAGCGGCTGGAACCCGTCGCCCAGCCGACCGGCACGCCGGGCCGCCGCCTCGCTGTGGCCGCCGATGTGGAGCGGCACCCCGCCGGCGCGCACCGGCTTGGGGAAGGAGTGGGCGTGGGCGAAGCTCACGAACTCGCCGTCGAAGGACGCACCCTCGGCCCCCGAGTCCGCCCACAGCAACCGCATGGCCTCGATCGTCTCGTCCATGCGGCGTCCCCGGGTCCGCGGGTCGGCCCCGGTGGCCCGCAGTTCCTCCTCCATCCAGCCGACACCCAGGCACATCCGCACCCGGCCCTTGGCCAGGACGTCCACCGTGGCGATCCGCTTGGCCAGGACCACCGGCTGGTGGTTGGGGACGACCAGGACCCCGGTCGCCAGGGTGATCCGGTCGGTCACCGCGGCCAGGAAGGCCATCAGGTCCAGCGGATCGGGGATCCGGCAGTCGTCGGGCAGCGGCATCCGGCCCGAGGGGGCGTAGGGGTAGGTGCTCGTGTAGTCCGAGATCACGACCGCGTGCTCGACCACCACGAGCGACTCGAAGCCGACCGACTCGACGTGACGGGCGAAGGCCGTCATCCAGTCCGGATCGGCGGTGGCCCCGGTGCGGACCGGTGGGATGACTCCGAACTCCATGCCTCGACTCCTCGGTGCGATCAGCGACGGACGACCGAGGTTACGCCGGACGCCACCGACGGTCCGGACCGGTGGGCCGACCTACCCGGGGGCCCCGTCACGGGGGAGACCCACGGAGGGTCCGGCGGCTCGGTAGCCTGGTCAGGTCGCGGGCTGCGTCCGCCACCACCACCGCAGCCGGGGCCCCTGGGCCGGGCCACGACACCCTCTCCTCCCATGAACGATCCTGACGACACACGGCCCCGCACCGATCCGACCCCCCCTCCCCCCGCCCATCGCCGTCACGCGGCCGGTCACGGAGAGCCCGGGCCGCAGTCGCCGGTCAGCCGCCGACGCTTCCTCGGCTGGGCGGCCGCCGGAGGGGCCGTGGTCGTCGCCGGGGCGGTGGCCCTCGCCGAGGAGCGCGGGCCCGCCGCCCCGAACCCCGCCGCGGTCCGGCGGACCCCGTCGTCCACCACCTCGTCGGGTCCGACCACGGCGACCACCGTGCCGGCTCCGGTCGGGCTGACCGACATCCAGGGGGTGACCCTGCCCACCTCGCCGGCGATCGTGGCCGAGAACGCCCGCACGGGTGACGCCTGGTGGGTCACGACCCCCCAGGCCGCCGGGGACATCGAGGGCTACGCCGACAAGGTCAGCGTGCAGGCGGGGGAGGTCGTGACCCTGCGGGTGACCACCAAGGCCCCCACCTTCCACGTCGAGGCGTTCCGGATGGGCTACTACCAGGGCATCGGGGCCCGACGGGTCTTCGTGTCGACCGAGGTGCCCGGGGTCCGCCAGCCCCTGCCCGCCCTCATCGCCCCCACCAACACCGTCGAGTGCGACTGGGCACCGTCGATCGCCCTCCGGGTCGACGCCACCTGGCCACCGGGCGCCTATCTGCTGAAGCTGGTGGGCGCCACCGGCGAGCAGGGGTTCGTCCCGCTGTGCGTGCGCGACGACACGTCGACGTCCGCCATCCTGATCCAGCAGGGGGTGGCCACCTGGCAGGCCTACAACCGGTGGGGCGGGTACTCGCTCTACTACGGCAACCGGGGCGGGGCCCTCTCCTTCACCCAGGGCTCCGGCGGTGGGACCTACGCCGACCGGGCCCGCATCGTGTCGTTCGACCGCCCCTACAGCCACGACTGGGCGTCGGGCGCGTCGGACTTCGTCGGCAACGAACTGCCGCTGATCTTCCACGCCGAGCAACTCGGCCTCGACGTGAGCTACTGGACCGACATCGACCTCCACGAGCGGAGCGCCCTCCTCGCCAACCACCGCGCCCTGTTCACCCTCGGCCACGACGAGTACTGGTCCCTGGCCATGCGGTCCGGCGCAGAGACGGCGGTCCACCAGGGCCTCAACATCGCCTTCCTCGGCGCCAACTCGTGTTACCGCCAGATCCGCCTCGTGCCCTCACCGCTCGGACCCGGCCGGCGGGTCGTCTGCTACAAGTCCGCGGCCGAGGACCCGTTCACCGGCGTGCACAACGCCCAGGTCACCGTGAACTGGGACCAGGCACCCGTGTCCGACCCGGAGTCGTCCCTCACCGGCGGCAGCTACCAGGACATCGGTGCGTACGCCGACCTCGTCGTCGCCGACCCCAACTCGTGGGCCCTGGACGGCACCGGGCTGCGGGCGGGCCAACACCTGCCCCATGCCGTCCGGGGCGAGTTCGACCGCTACGTGCCCGGTGGCGTGGCCCCGACCAACGTCGACATCATCGCCCACTCGCCGGTCGCCAACCGCCGCGGCGACTACTCCGACATGACCTGGTTCACCGCACCGGGCGGGGGCGGGGTGCTCGACACGGGCAACGCCTCCTGGGTCGGGCAGCTGGCCGACGCACCGCTGATCCCCCCGAACGTGTACCCCGCGGCGGAACCCGGTGTCACGTCCCATCTGCAGCGCATCATGTTGAACGTCTACTCCGTGCTGGGCATGGCGCCGGCCAGCATCACCCACCCGTCCACCGGCAACTGGCGGTCGTTCCTCTAGGGACGGGCGGACCGGGAGGGAGCGGGACCGACGAGCGGGTCTGCGCACCCCGACGGACGGACGCCGCGCATCGTCCCGGCGACCCGACCCCGGACATGCAGCAGCCCGGGACGCGGTATCGCGGCCCGGGCCGGCAGGAGGTCCCGACGCCCGGGATCGGGGACGACCGTGTGGTCGGCCCCGATCCGTGCGTCAGGTGATGGACCGGTTCAGTCGCTCAGCGAGATCGGCTCGTCGTCGAGGAGCAGGTCCTCCGACGGCGGCAGGTGCTCGCCCGCGGCCTCGGCGGCCTTGGCGGCGTTCTGGGCGGCGAGGTGCTCGCGGATGCGCTCGTCGACCTCGGCCATCAGCTGCGGGTTCTCGACGAGGAAGTTCTTGACGTTCTCGCGACCCTGTCCGAGCTGCTCACCCTCGTAGGTGAACCAGGCGCCCGACTTCTTGATGAAGCCCAGCTCGACGCCGACGTCGAGCAGCGAGCCCTCGCGGCTGATGCCCTTGCCGAAGGCGATGTCGAACTCCGCCTGCTTGAACGGCGGGGAGCACTTGTTCTTCACGACCTTGACCCGGGTGCGGTTGCCGACCTGGTCGGCCCCGTCCTTGATGGTCTCGATGCGTCGGATGTCGAGGCGCACCGACGAGTAGAACTTGAGCGCCCGGCCGCCCGGGGTGACCTCGGGCGATCCGTACATGACGCCGATCTTCTCGCGCAGCTGGTTGATGAAGATGGCCACGGTCCCCGACTTGGACAGGGTCCCGGTCAGCTTGCGCAGGGCCTGGGACATCAGCCGGGCCTGGAGGCCGACGTGGGAGTCCCCCATCTCTCCCTCGATCTCGGCGCGGGGGGTCAGGGCGGCCACCGAGTCGATCACCAGGACGTCGAGGGCGCCGGAGCGGATCAGCATGTCGGCGATCTCGAGGGCCTGCTCCCCCGTGTCGGGCTGGGAGATCAGCAGGTCGTCGATGTTGACGCCGATGGCCTTGGCGTACACCGGGTCCATGGCGTGCTCGGCGTCGATGTAGGCGCAGATGCCGCCGTTGCGCTGGGCCTCGGCCACCACGTGCATGGCCAGGGTCGACTTGCCCGAGGACTCCGGACCGAAGATCTCGACGACGCGGCCCCGGGGGAGGCCTCCGATGCCGAGGGCGAGGTCGAGGGCGAGGGCCCCGGTCGAGATGGCCTCGATGTTCATGTGGAGGTTCTCGCCCATCCGCATGATCGAGCCCTTGCCGAACTGCTTCTCGATCTGCCCGAGGGCCATGTCGAGTGCCTTGTCACGTTCCATGTCTTGTCTGCTTCTCCTCGGTGCTGTCGTTCACTGGACCCGGTCGACCGTACGGAAGGGGTGTGACGCCCGACCCCCGGAGGAGTCCCGTGGCCTGAGGCCCGGGTCCCGATCCCCTCCGGTGCGGGGTGTGGTTCCGACTGCGGTACGGCGGTTGACTGCGCTGCGACCAGCCCACTCTAGACCCGAACGCATGTTCGATGGGGGGATGCCCGGGACGATCCCGGACCCCTCCGGGGCGCAGTAGCGTCACGGGGATGCCGGACGACGAATCGACCACACCCGGGACCCCACGCCCGGGCACCGGCGGCGCCGCCGGACCCCCGACGATCCTGTCGCGCCAGGAGCTGCGCGCCCGACGCGGGGGCGGCTCGGCGACCAGATGGTGGGTCCTCGGCGGTGTGGTCGTCGTACTGGTCGGCGTGGTGCTGGCCGCCACGCTCGCCGGCGGCTCGACGGCCACGAAGGCCGCCTCCACCACCACGACGACGACGACCGGGGCCCCGGCTGCGGCGGCCGTGGTCGCCACCTGCCCGCTGACCGGCACCCCCGCACCGGGGGGCACCGTCCCGGCACGGCCGGCACTGGCCTTCAAGATCGGCAACTACACCGCCGACCGTCCCTCGGCGGGACTCAACCAGGCCGACGTCGTCGTCGAGGAGCCGGTCGAGGGGTCCTACACGCGCCTCGTCGCCGTCTTCCAGTGCCAGCAGAGCCAGCTCGTCGGCGACCTGCGTTCGGCCCGCGAGCCCGACGTCGCCATCCTGTCGCAGCTGTCCGACCCGATCTTCGTCCACGCCGGCGGCATCGACCCGGTCCTCGCCCTCCTGGCCAACGCCCCCATCCAGGACAAGAACATCCTCCTCGGTGGCTTCGGCTCCGTGACGACGCACCAGTCGGGTCGCTACGCCCCCTACGCCACGTTCTCCTCGACCGCACCGGCCTGGGCCCTGGCCCCGGGCGGGAGCGGACCGCCCGCCCCGATCTTCGCCTACTCCCCCGTCCCCCCGGCCGGGTCCGTGGCCGGATCGGGGACCTCCGTGCACATCCCCTTCTCCTCGACCTCCGACGTCACCTGGACGTGGAACGCGGCCTCCTCGACCTACCTGCGGTCCTACTCCGGCATCCCCGACAAGTTGGTCGACGGCAGCCAGACGGCCACCACCAACATCGTCATCCTGACCGTGCCGACGTTCATCGGACCGTGGTTCGAGAACAGCGAGGGGGGCCGCGAGGTCGAGGTGACGGCGCTGGGCTCGGGTCCGCTGGTGGTCCTGCGCAACGGCGTCGCCATCACCGGCACCTGGACCCGGCAGTCGCTCACGGGACCGACGGCCCTGGTCGCCGCGAACGGCACGCCGATCACCCTCCAGCCCGGCAACACCTGGGAGGAGCTGGCCCCCCAGGGAGTTCCCGTGACGACGACCGCCGCGGCCCCGGCGCCCGGCACGACCGTCCCCGGCACGTAGTCCCCGCCCGGCACGTTGTCCCCGACCACCGGGGCCGGAGCCCCGGACGGGGCGTCGTGGTCAGCGGGCGGCGAGGGAGCGGCGCAGGAAGTCGAGGGCGGCGATCGTCGCGTACTGGCGCACCCGGGCCCGGTCACCGGGCACGCTGAACCCGACGGCTTCGGGCGCCCGGCCCGGACGGGCCAGGCCCACGAACACGGTGCCCACCGGCTGGCCGTCCTGCTCGGTGGGTCCGGCCACGCCGGTGACCGCCAGGCCCACGTCGGCACCGAGCACCCGCTGTGCCCCCTCGGCCATGGCCCGGGCCGCCGACTCGGACACCACCGGGCCCTCGGGCACGCCGAGGACGTCGAACTTCACCTCGGAGGCGTAGCTGACCACCGAACCCCGGAACCACGCGCTGGCGCCGGGGACGTTGACCAGGCGGGACGCCGCCAGCCCGCCGGTGAGGGACTCGGCCAGGCCCAGGGTCAGGCCGTCCGTGGCCAGCGCCCGGGCCACCGCGTCCTCGATGGCCTCGTCGTCGACGCCGAATACCACGTCCCCGGCGGCCCGGGTGAGGATGGCGCGGATGGCCTCCTCGTGGTGGTCGAGCGCGACCGCGGCGGTGGCGTCGTCGGCCGACCGCACCGTGACCCGGACCTTGATGCCCTCGATGCCGCTGGCCAGGAAGGCGATCGTGGCCACCGAGCCGGTCCCGTCGGCCGCGGCCTCGTCGTCGAGGCCCCCGATGTACCCCCCCAGCGTCTCGGCCAGTCCGGACTCGCTCAGGCCCCACGTCCGCAGCACCCGGCTGGCGATGGTGCCCACCGACTCGCCGCCGTCGGTCATCCGCCGCAGCAGGTCCGGGCCGATGGCCCGCTCGAACATGTCGGCCATCTCGTAGGGGACACCCGGGACGGCGTAGACCACCTTGTGGCCGACGGGGCAGATCAGCCCCGGGGCCGTCCCCTTGGTCTGGGGGATGAGGGAGGCGCCCTCGGGCACGTCGGCCTGGCGCAGGTTGGAGTCGGGCATGTCCCGGCCGCGGCTCGAGAACATCGTCGAGATGCGGTCGACCACCTCCTCGTCGCGCACGAGCGGCACGTTCATCACCTCGGCGATCGCCTCGCGGGTGATGTCGTCGTGCGTCGGACCGAGCCCGCCGCAGACGATGACGGCGTCGCTCCGGGCGAGCGCGGTCCGGAAGGCCAGCACGATGCGCTCGTGGTTGTCCCCCACCGCCTGGTGGAAGTGGGAGGCGACCCCGAGCGCGGCCAGGTGCTCACCCAGCCACTGCGCGTTGGTGTCGGCGATCTGTCCGAGGAGCAGCTCGGTGCCCACGGCGACGATCTCGACCCGCACGGCGCTCAGCCCGCCCGACCGGTGGCGGCCCGCTCGGCCGCGGCCCTCCGTCCGTCGACGTAGTACTGCGCCCCGGTGAAGACGGTGAGGAAGGCGGCCACCCACATGGCGCCGTTGAGCAGCGTCCAGTGGCCGGCGAGGGGCGGGGCCAGGCACATGCCGATGGCGATGTCCTGGACGAGCGTCTTGAACTTGGCCGAGTTGCGGGCCGGGATGGAGATCCCCCGGCGCCCGGCCAGGGAGCGGTAGATGCTCATGGCGATCTCGCGGACCGCGATGACGGCCACCGGCAGCCACCAGATGATCCCCTTGGCCACCAGGGCCACCAGGGCGCCCAGCACCACGACCTTGTCGGCCAGCGGGTCGAGGAAGGCGCCCGAACGCGTGGTCCCCTGCCTGCGGGCCACCCAGCCGTCGATGCCGTCGGAGAGCGCCAACAGCCCGCCGAACACGAAGGTGAACCAGCTGGCGCCCCACACCATGATCAGCACGATCACCACGGGCGTGGCCAGCAGCCGGATCACCGTGATGGCGTTGGCCGGGGTCAGGAGCGCCGAGGGACCGAAGGTGGTGGCGCGCGCCGCGCCTGTCGCCGGGATGCCGGAGCCGAGGGCGCCGTCGCTCATGTCCGTGCTCCCGCCGCCGCCAGCGGCGGTCGCCCGGCCCCCCCGGTCGGCTCCGCCGTGAGGTCGGGGCCGTCGGCGTCGGTCACCACGACCTCGACGAACGAGCCCACCGTCAGGTGGGCGGGGACGGTGACGATGCCGTCGATCTCGGGGGCCTCACGGTAGGTGCGGGCCTCACCCGGTGCGTCGACGAGCACCTCGACGGTCCGGCCGATGAGCTCCTCGCGCTTGGCCGCGGTGATGGCGTCCTGGAGTTCGGTGCACTCGCGGATGCGCTCGGTCACCAGCTCCGTGGGCACCTGCCCGTCGAGTCCCTCGGCGTAGGTGCCCGCTTCGTTGCTGAAGGGGAAGAACCCGACCCAGTCGAGGCCCGCCTCCCCGATCCAGGCCAGCAGGTGGTCGTGGTCCTCCTCGGTCTCGCCCGGGTAGCCGACGATGAACGAGGACCGGAAGGCGGCGGTGGGCTCCGCCGACCGGATGGAGGCGATGCGGTCGAGGAAGCGGTCGCCCTCGCCCCACCGGCGCATGCGCTTGAGCAGGGGACGGGACACGTGTTGGAGGGAGAGGTCGAAGTAGGGCACGCCGGTCGCCAGGATGGCCTCGACCAGCGCGTCGTCGAGGGTGGACGGATACAGGTAGAGGAGACGGGTCCACCGGACCCGCGCCGACACCCGGGCCACCAGGTCGACGATGGGGCGGTTCCCCCCGACGGCCGGGCCGTCGAGGTGGGGCCGGACCTGCCCGGTCGACCGGTCGAGGGCGAACGAGGACAGGTCCTGGGCCACCAGGACCACCTCGGCCAGGGTGCCGTCCGCGGCGCCGAGTCGGTCGACCTCGTCGAGGACGGACTCCACCGAGCGGGACCGCTGCTTGCCCCGGAAGGAGGGGATGGCGCAGAAGCCGCAGTTGCGGTCGCAGCCCTCGGCCACCTTCAGGTAGGACCACGGTGCGGTGGCGTGCGGCCGGGGCAGGTTGAGCAGGTCGAACGAGGGGACGGCGGCCTCCGGCTTCCTCCCGAGGGTGACCGGGGTCCGGTCGGCTCCGGTCGTCGCCTCCGCCCGCGGCGACCCGGTCAGCGGGGCCCCGAACGGAGCCACCAGGTCGACCTCGGGCAGGGCCGCGGCCAGTTCGTCGCCGTAGCGCTCGGCCATGCAGCCCGTGACGACCAGCCGGGCGCCCTCGTGGCGGGCGTCGGCGAGGGAGAGGACGGTGTCGATCGACTCCTGGCGGGCCGCCTCGATGAAGGCACAGGTGTTGACCACCACGAGGTCCGCCTCCTCGGGGGAGCCCGCCGCCTCGAAGCCGTCCCGGGCCAACGTCCCGACCAATTTGTCCGAGTCGACCTGGTTCTTCGGGCAGCCCAAGGTCTCGATCCAGTACCGCTCGGCCACCGGACCAATCTAACGGGGTGGGGGCCCGTGCTGGGCCGGACCCGGGAAGTGGCCACCGGCGCCCGGATCCGGTGGTCCCGGTCCCCGACCGTCACCGCCGCCGCACCGCCGGGGCGGGGCACGGTGTCGGGTCGGTGTCGGGTCGGTGTCGGGTCGGTGTCTGGGCGGTGTCTGGTCGGTGTCTGGGCGGTCAGACCCGGGGCCGCCTCCGCCACCGCGCCGCCGCGGCCACCGCCAGGGCGACCGCGAGCAGGACCCCGGCCAGGAGCGGGGCCAGGCCGGACCCGCCCGGGGAACCGGACGGGTGGACGACCCCCACGGCCGACCTGACCCCGACGGGCGCCGTAGCGGGCCGCCCACCCGGCGTCCGGGGTGGTCCGGCGGCCGGGGTCGTCGTGGGGACGACCGCGGCCGCGGGCGCGGTGACCGGCGGCGACGTGCCGGTAGCCGGTACCGGTGCGGCACCCGTCGCCGGCGTGACCGACTGCGGGGTGGCTCCGGACGGCGGTACGGCCGTCGGCGGGTTGACCACCGTCGGGGCCGGAGCGGTGGTCGGCGTGGTGGTCGTCGACACCGTGGCCGCGCAGAGCTGGCCGTAGTCGGGTGCGACACGCGGCGGCGGGTCGTTGGGGTTCCCCGTCCCGGGGTCCTGGAAGCGCCAGCCCTCCACGTCCCCCGGCGTGACGCTGGCGAACGCTCCGGAGGAGGCGTAGGCCCACCGGCCGGTCCCACCCCGGAAGTAGGACCAGTAGACGTACCCGCCCGGGGTCGCCTGGCCGCACCCGGTCGCCGGGATGCCGCCGATCGAGCACAGCAGCCCGCTCGACGCGTAAGTCGGCACGGCCAGGTGCTCCTGGGAGGCGAAGGCGGCGAGCGCCGCATACCCGTTGTCCGACGCCGGCACCGTCACGCAGCCCGACACCTGCCCCGACGTGCCCCCGAAGTCGACGACGAACGCCACGGCCACGTCCGAGGCCGCCCCGGCCGCATCCACGAAGGGCCGGAGGGCGAACGGCCCGCCGAGGGCCAGAGCCACAGCCGACGCGGTCACCCACATCGCCCCGACGGTCAACCGCCGACGGGGGTGCCGCTCACGTGTCGGGCCCGAGGTCACCCGGTCGGTCCCGAGCGGGGTGACTCCACGGCCACGACGGGTGCAGCCGGGCTGCTCGTGGACGGTGCGCCCGCGAAGGCGGCGTCACCGTAGGCGTAGATCCCGCCGTCGGACCCCACCAGCCAGTACCCCCGGCCGTCGGGGGTCGAGGTGATGCCGGTGATCGGGGCGTTGAGGGGCGAGCCGCCGTGGGAGCCGGCGAAGGTGGCGTCGCCGTAGGCGAAGATCCCGCCGTCGGCGCCCACCAGCCAGTAGCCCCGGCCGTCGGGGGTGGCGGCGATGCCGGTGATGCGGGCGTTGAGGGGCGAGCCGCCGTGGGAGCCCAGGAACGTGGCGTCGCCGTAGGCGAAGATCCCGCCGTCGGCGCCCACCAGCCAGTAGCCCCGGCCGTCGGGGGTGGCGGCGATGCCGGTGATCGGGGCGTTGAGGGGCGAGCCGCCGTGGGACCCGAAGAAGGCCGCGTCGCCGTAGGCGAAGATCCCGCCGTCGGCGCCCGCCAGCCAGTAGCCCCGGCCGTCGGGCGTGGCGGCGATGCCGGTGATGCGGGCGTTGAGGGGCGAGCCGCCGTGGGAGCCGAGGAAGGCCGCGTCGCCGTAGGCGAAGATGCCGCCGTCGGCGCCCGCCAGCCAGTAGCCCCTGCCGTCGGGCGTGGAGGCGATGCCGGTGATCGGGGCGTTGAGGGGCGAACCGCCGTGGGAGCCGGCGAAGGTGGCGGCCCCGTAGGCGAAGACCCCGCCGTCGGCCCCCACCGCCACGTAGCCCTGGCCGACGAAGCTCGCCACGAAGGGCAGTGCCACCCCCGCCACCGCCGGCACCGCCTGGTAGGTGGCCAGCAGGTTCGGTCCGGCGATCCCCGGGAACGTGAAGGCGCCGGCGCCGGCGCCGGCGGTGATCTGGAAGCCGACCAGGGCCGACACGGGATCACTCCCCCCCACCTGGAACTCCGGGGCGACGGGCGACGTCCCGAGGGCCCCGAGCGCCTGGATGACCAGTGCGGTGGAGTCGGGATCGGTGGCCTGGGGCGTGGCCACGCTGTCGGGGTAGTACGACCAGCCGGCGTCCGCGTCTTGGCCAGTGGCGAGGAACGACAGGGCGGCGGTCGAGACCGGTGCCGTCAGGGCGCCCTGGGCGGCGAGTCCCTGGACGGCGAGCGCGGTGGCGTTGGTGTCCGGGCCCGCGTAGTTCGCCGGGGTGCCGTTGCACGCGTTGTTGGCGTTGTCCGGGGTCGTCCATCCCCCGCCCGGGCACTGCTGGTCCACCAGCCAGGTGACCGCCGAACCCGTCTGGGCGGTGCCCCGGACCCCGGCCGCGTCCAGGGCGGCCAGCGCCAGGCCCTGCTGGTAGTTGCCGGCCTCGTAGTTGGCGGCCTGGGCATCGGTCCCGAAGAGTCCCTGGTCGGGTCCGCTGGTCTGTTCGGTGGCGAGGAGCCGAGACACGAGGTCGGTCCCACCGAAGGCGTAGGGATCCTCGCCCAGGGCGTGTGCGTCGAGGATGAGGAGGGCGAGCTGGCCCGGTCCGTCCACCCCGCCCGAGACGACGTAGGCGTCCACGTGCCCGGCCAGGTAGCCGAGGGCCGCATTCGCACCGGTGGGGTCCACCCCGGCGGCGGCCAGCGCCAGCACGGTGTTGGCCGTGCCCGACAGGTCGGCCGTACCGGGCACGGTCTGGGAGGGGAGGTATCCCGCCGGAACCAGCTGGGACGCGAGCCAGGCCGCACCCTGTTGTGCGGACTGTGGCCGGGGGAACGAGGGCGATGCGACGACCGACGGAGCGGCGGTGGCCGCCTGGGCCATCGTCGGTCCCGCGACGAGGGCGATGACCAGCCCACACGCGAGTGCGATCGGGGCCAGGGTGCGGTTGAAGGACATTTGAGGTACTCACTTCCAGGCGACGACCCGGAAGTGCCTCGGCTCATGTGGACGCCCGTCACCCACCGAGTCCTTGCCGCTGTTCTCGACGGACGGGGACTCTTCGAGCGGTAGGGCGGCATTCCGGCTCGTGGGCACCCAGAGAACACGTGGGACCCACCTACGGTTGCGGACCAGCGCCGGAATTCGACCGGCTTCCCCGACTTACTACTCGTTGCTGCAGATCGGCACCCTAGCAGTGTCGCGGTTCCGGTGTCGGCGGAGCGGACCGACCGGTCAGACCGACCCTCGGCCACCTCGTGATGATGGGCCCCGGGAGGTGCACCACCCGGGAGGTGCTCCACCCGGGGGGGTCGACCTGGACCCGGCCGGGGAAGGTCGGCCGACCGGCCGCCCGAGGCGCTGCCCGAAGACAGGAAACGCCCCGAACCGAGGGTCCGGGGCGTTTCCTCTGTCTTGACACATGACAACAGCGGAGAGGGAGGGATTTGAACCCTCGGACCCAGTTACCCAGGTCAATTCATTAGCAGTGAATCCGATTCGGCCGCTCTCGCACCTCTCCTTGCCCCGAGGTCCATGGTGGCCCGCATCTCCGGACGGGAAACGCAGGCCAGGACATCGAGACGCCCCAAGGGTACAGGAACGGTCCGGTCACGAGGCCAGGGGAAGTGGCGAGGAGAATTCGGGGGATCGACGTGCGGAACTTCCGCATCTCAAGACTGACCTGACCCTCAGACGGGCTGAGCGGGCCCCGAGCGATGTCCGGCCGCCATCCCCGACCACCCGTAGGTCAGTACGGCGCCTTCACCCCGGGGAACATCGGGAAGTGCTTCACCTTGCGGGCCAGCAGACGAGCATCGATGCGGATCGCCGTCGCCGCAATTGCGCGATCGGCGCCGTCGATCGAATGATGACTCGGGCGCCACGTCCTTCCGAGCTCACCGGCGTGCTCTGCGACTTCCGCATCGAACGCGTGCCAGGTCAGTGTTGAAAGCAGCTCGAGGGTGGCGGAATCGTCGCCAGGTCTCCTACCAGTCAGAACCTCGACTCGGGTCATTTCGCTTGCGTGGAGCGGTGGTTCGGCCCGTTCGCGCTGGAGGACTTCAGCGGCACCGTCGTGGCCCCGCAGAAAGTCGATGAGCACCGACGTATCAACGAGGGCGGTCATGTTTCGCGATCGCGAAGGCGGCTCCCCGAGCGCAGACCTTCGACCCACGCTGCGCCGTCGGACTCCCGATCCTTCCACGCACCGAAGGCCCGGCTCATGGCTTCAAGGTCTTCTTCGGTTGATCTCTTCACGCCGTAGACAATCTCGACAGCGTCGCGAATCAGTGCAGAGATCGACCGTCCGGTACGTGCAGCCTCTGCATCAAGTGCGCGGCGCTCTGCTGCTGTGAGCGAGATCTGGGTTCTCAGCATGATGTAGGTATCCATCATGCTGTGTCCGCCGATCTGGCGAGCGCCTGGGCGGTCGTCCGCGTTGCCTGGACCGAAGTCCCCAGGCGTTCGACCTAGCTGTTGGGATTCCCAATGCGCAGCATGTAGTCGCCGAACATCGGAACGGTGAAGTCGATACGTCCCCGTTCGGGCACGAAGCACAATGACCGTTTGAGCAGCGATTCACGGATGGGC